>Ga0183096_1000047_pt1 | contig 352202 bp, 283 predicted proteins | sample Biomet5_FD_127791 | JGI IMG/M metagenome (GOLD analysis project Ga0183096, IMG submission 127791) | Microbial communities from bioreactor (seeded with sewage sludge) at LBNL, California, USA - Biofuel metagenome 5 (version 2) (version 3) | ecosystem: Engineered > Bioreactor > Anaerobic >...
CGGCGATATTTTTTGTGACGGCTCTTGAGACTAACAAAAAATGCCGGAGTCGAGTGGACACAAACCTGGACTAGTGGAGACGGAGGCTATGCCGCTGAACGAAGGGAGCGGTGATTTTTACCTGCACGAATAGAGCGATGTTAGATTCCCCGCAGATTACAAATATCATATTTTTGCTACTTCTCCACAATTTTTCAATTTGATCCGTTTTGTCATTTAAAACAGATTGACAAAAAAATAAAGACTAAACATCCTTATTCTAGATATTTAGTCTTCTATTGCTGTGGTACCACCGGGAATCGAACCAGGGACACAAGGATTTTCAGTCCTTTGCTCTACCAACTGAGCTATGGTACCAGCTCTTTAGCGGCCACAAAAGTACGATTCATTTTTGAAACTGCCAAGCCTTCAAAGCTAAATTTTCAAGCAAAATAAAAAAATCCCATTGCAGAAACAAATTGCTTTTTCTACCTTTGCAGCGCATTTAACTCGGGGTGTAGCACAGTTGGTAGCGCGCTACGTTCGGGACGTAGAGGTCGGAAGTTCGAGTCTTCTCACCCCGACAAAAAGAGCCTGTTCATGGAAAATGAGCAGGCTTTCTTTATATTTTCGGCATTTGAGAAGCACTTATTTATCCAACAACTCTGATAATCTCTCCTTCAATGCCACTCCCCTTAAATCCTTTGCGATAATGATCCCTTTCGGATCAACCAAAACCGTATGGGGAATGGAAGAAAAAGAATATACTGTTACCGCCCGGCTCTGCCAACCTGCCAAATCAGACATTTGTGGCCATGGAATCTTATTTTTTTTAATAGCCTCTTTCCACAAACGGGCATCCTTATCCAGCGAAACGCCTACAATATCAAAACCTTTCTTGTGATATTTATCATAACAAGCCAACACATTGGGTAACTCCGCCATGCAAGGTCCGCACCAGGAAGCCCAAAAATCAATCAATACATAGGAGCCCTTCCCTACATACTCTGATAAAGAAACCGGCTCCCTATCAGTACCAAATAGGGCCAAATCGACATATTCACATCCGATACCTACTTTTTTGGAAAGCCGTAGCTGTTCCGAAACCATTTTGACGCTTGGATCAGCCAAAAATGCCGGACCGGCTTTGGCAAGAATGGATTCCAAATCCTTGTCTTCCAAGGAAGATATTGCAGCCTGGAAAACATGCAATCCCAACGGGTTATCAAGGTTTCTCATGATGGTAGACAAAGCCAGCACACGAAAAGATTTTTCAAAATGTTCGTATTCCTCATTAAAGGCCATTTCCAAAGTGCTATCAAACGGATTTGCTTTTTGTTCTGCATTTAATTTGATAATATTCATCGACAGACTATCATATTTATCCGCAAAGACCTGATAAGAATTGTTGATACTATTTCCCGTCATACGAAGTTTGCCGTTTTTATAATCGACTTTAAGATTTCCATCCACATAAAAATCTTTATAGATGGACTCACCATTATTATTTTTTATCAATAACAAACACCAACCGACAGAATCAACTCTGCCTTTTAAATTAAATACCCCATGCTTTATGATTGTAGAATCAATAGGTACCATTCCTGACTCGTTTGAAAGGCTGTATAATGTCACCTGATTATTGTCCCAGGCACCATCTCCCATTTTTCCCTTAATATGATATGCTCTCGGATTACTACAAGCAACAAGGATTGATGTAAACAGAATAAATGAAATTATTTTTTTCATCTCCATATTATTTATTTTAATATTATTAAGTATTCTATACAACGCGCCAATTAATTGTTCACTTGTGTAAGCGATAGTTCATTGGCTCGTTTCATGTCTTTAGTTATTATATTTTCATGATCATCAAAATCTGGCAAAAACGCTCAAAGGTAAATTCTTTCCTGATTTTTCAGCGACAAGCAATTCCCCATACTCAATAGAGTCGGCCTGGGGAAAATAAGACATCAGCAAATTCTTTGCAATGACAGCTGAAAAACCCATAGAATATAAATTCAGAATCAGGAAACCATCATTGGGTTCAAGCAATTTACTACATGCCTCCATCAGTGGTGCAATATTTTCTTCTAAAACCCATTTTTCTCCATCAGGGCCACGACCATAGGCCGGCGGATCAAGAACAATCCCGTGATAACGCTTACCACGCTTTAATTCACGGTTTACAAATTTCAAAGCATCTTCTACAATCCAACGGATACCATCCAAACCGGAAGCTTCCATATTCTCCCGAGCCCAGGTCACCACTTGCTTCACGGAATCCACATGAGTAACTTCAGCCCCTGCTGCACAGGCTGCGACAGAAGCTCCTCCCGTATATGCAAAAAGATTCAGTACTTTGGGCTTCTGAAAAGGTATTGATTTGACCTTATCGTATATAAAATTCCAGTTTGCCGCTTGCTCCGGAAAAAGTCCGACATGCTTAAAGGAGGTCATACCCAGACGGAACTCGAGTTTCATTTGTTTATACTGATACTCAACAAACCATTGGTCAGGCATGGATGGCTTTTGCAGCCATTCTCCACGTTCATTATCGGAAGAGTCTTTTCCCTTGGACCGTTTGAACCATGCATGGGGCAATCTTTCCCAGTCGTTTTCCGAAAGTGTTTTGCTCCATACCGCCTGAGGCTCAGGTCTGCGAAGCGTATAACGTCCAAAGCGTTCCAGTTTTTCAAAACCTCCTGAATCAATTAATTCATAATCTGTCCAATCCGAAGGAAAGAGTTCTATCATAGAAAAGCCTTTAAATATCATGGGGGTAGTTGGACAAACATAGTATTTTTTTTGTGGACCTCAAAATCTTTTTGCAATTTTGGTCTTTCTAATCATAAGGATCAATGGAAAGAATCACCAGTCTTCAAAACCCCAGGATTAAACAAATCGTTCAACTTTCCAAAGCCCGCGAACGTCGGGAGCAAGGTCTGGTGGCCATGGAAGGTGCCCGTGAGATTGGTCTTGCCATTGACGCAGGTTATCAACCAGCAATGTTGTATGTCTGCCCGGAAATCTATTCAAAAAGCGAATATCCGGAATTGATACACAGAATTCCTGTACAAAATCAAATTGAAATAGCTCCGGCCATTTTTGAAAAGCTGGCATACAGAGAAGCTTCAGATGGGCTTATTGCGTTGATCAAGCCAAAAGACCACAGCCTAAAAAATATCAAGTTGCCCAAAAATCCATTCATCATCGTTCTGGAGGCTGTTGAGAAACCCGGAAATCTGGGAGCCATACTCCGTACGGCCGATGCAGGCAAGGTTGATGCTGTAATCATTTGTGATCCCAGTACTGATATTTACAACCCAAATGCCATCCGTTCGAGTGTCGGATGTATGTTTACCGTACCCATCGGCATCTGTTCATCAGAGGAAGCGTTTCAATGGATGAAAGAAAACCACATCAAAAGTTTTGCCGCTGAACTCAAAGCATCCGACTGGTATCATACATGTGACTTTAAAAAATCGTCCGCCATCATTATGGGAACAGAAGCTGACGGTTTGACGGATTTTTGGCTTCAGAATGCAGATGCAAGAATCAAAATTCCCATGAGAGGTAAGATTGATTCATTGAATGTCTCGGTTTCTACGGCCATACTGACGTTTGAAGCCATGAGACAAAGGGGATTCTAGCCCAATCTGATATGATTGGCTTTAATCTTTTGCTTAACAAAAAAGGAAGCGGATTCTTCAAATTTCTCGACCGATTCCGTCGTCAGATAGCGACAACTACCATTACGGCTACAACGCTCAACCATCTGAGGATGCCTTTGTAAATAAGAAATCAAACTTTCAGTTACATATTCTCCTTGCGAAATGATCCTAACCCCTTTTGGTACAAAACGTCTGATAAGCGGGAGTAGCAAAGGATAATGCGTACAACCCAAAATAAGGGCGTCTATTTCCGGATCTTTTGCAAAAAGATTATTCAAATTCTTTTTCACGAAAAAGGCTGCTCCTTCGGATTCCTGTTCTCCGTTTTCAACCAATGGCACCCATAGCGGGCAAGCTTCACCGGTTAAAATAATATCCGGAAAGAATTTATGAACTTCTATAGGATATGAACCGGATTGAATGGTTCCAGGGGTTCCGATCAAACCTACATGCCTTGATGTAGTCAGAGATCCCAACACCTCAACTGTCGGGATCAGTATTCCCAAGACGCGACGTTCAGGATAAGTCTTGGGTAAATCATTTTGCTGAATATTGCGAAGTGCTTTTGCTGAAGCTGTATTGCATGCCAATATGATAAGCGAACAACCCTGTTCGAATAGGTAAAAGACGGCCTGACGGGTAAATTCATATACCATATCAAAGGAACGATTACCGTAAGGAGCTCGAGCATTATCACCTAAATACAGAAAGTCATATTCAGGTAATTTTTTCCTAAATTCTTCCAAAATAGTCAAACCGCCATAACCGGAATCAAAAACGCCAATAGGACCAACAGAATTATTCATTAAATGAAGATTAACGCATTTATCATACAAAGACCTTATAAAGACGGTCTCAACGTTCGATGTAAAAAAGAAAAAGGATGATTCATCACCATCCTTTTCCAGAATATCGAAAATTCTATTTCAAGTTTAATTTTGCGCGAACCAAATTGGAAACATCAACACATTTATCAGTTGACCAATACATCAAACCGCCATTGGCAGATGTATCAAAAATAAATACGAAGCCATTCTCCTGACCAACAACTTTCACTGCATCAGATAATTTTTTATTGATAGGGACAATCATTTCTTGTTGTTGTTTCTGCATATCTTTTTGAGAATCCTGATAGAAAGACTGCAAGCGTTGTTCAATATCCTGAATTTCAGTCATACGACGGGCACGGATTGCTTCGGGAAGAGTATCACGAGCAGCCACGAAATCCGAACCTTTTTTCTGGTATTCTTCCTGAATTTTTGATATTTCTGTTTCGTAATTTTTAGCCAGTTCATCCAACTTCTTTGATGCTTCTACTGTTTCAGGCATACTTTGAAAAATGTCCGCACGGTTGAAATACCCAAACTTAAGGTCCTGTGCAAATAAGCATAAAGGTAAAAAACAGGCGAGAGCAATGATTAGTAGTTTCTTAGTCATGATATTCATTCGTTTTACTATTATTTTTTAATTGAATTTCGCAAATGTACATATTTATTTTTAATATCCGAGTTTCTTCAAAACCTCGTCACTTATATCAATCTTAGGTGAAGCAAATATGATATTTTCACCGGAAGCACGATCCAGAATCAATGTGTAACCTCCTTCTTCAGATAAAACTTTAATGGCATTATAAATTTCATCCTGTATCGGAGTGATTAAGCTTTGGCGTTTTTTAAACAATTCACCCTCAGCTCCAAAATATGTTTTCTTTAATTCTGCCGCTGCTTTTTCCTTGGCAAGGATTTCTGCTTCACGTTTTGTCTTTAGGTCGTCAGAAAGATAAACCATTTCAGACTGATACTTTGTATAAAGATCTTTGGCCTCTTTTGTCAAGGCATCTACTTCAGCCTGCCATTTCTTGGAAACCTGATTCAATTGATCATTGGCCATTTCATAATCAGGTATCTTTTTAAGGATATATTCCATGTCAACCAAGGCAAATTTTTGAGCAAAACCAGCCATGCCACACGAAAACAAAACAATTAAAACCAATAATTTCTTTTTCATCGCTTTACAGATTAAGAAAATAACGACATCAAAAATACAAATTTTATTTTAGGATATGTATTTTGTTAACAAATTTTGTAGACTGTTTTTACAGTCCTTAAAATTCCTGACCGAGAATAAAATGAAATTGACTGCCGCTTGGTGAAGAGGCACCGGAAACCTTATCAAATCCATAAGCCCAATCAATACCCATCAGGCCAACCATTGGTAAATAAATACGGACTCCGATACCGGCGGAACGTTTCAGATTGAGGGGATTCCACGCTTTCGAAAGAGACCAGCCATTTCCACCTTCAAGAAAGGTCAATGCATAAATAGTGGTAGATGTTTCCAGCATCAACGGATAATGAAGTTCCAAGACTGCACGTTCATAAATGGAATTTGTTCCAAGTGCACCATTTTCATATCCACGCAAAGCAACGGTCTCATAGGTATAATTACTGCTGTAACCCGTTGTTCCGTCGCCACCCAAATAGAAGGCACCGAAAGGTGAACGTTTAAACACATTGTAAGCACCGATATACCCCATATCAAAACGGGTCATAAGAATCAACTTCCTGTTTGCTGAAATCGGCGTATAAGTTTTGCTCTTAAACCTGATCTTATAGTATTCAATCCACTTGTAGAGCTCCTTTGACGTCATATTGACATAATCATAGTTATTGAGGTTATCAAAGTAGGAGTAAGGAAGTGTTGACTGAACAGATAGTGAAAAGTCTGATCCTGAACGAGTAAATAAGGGATTATCAGTAGATTTGCGTGATAACGTCAAAGACAAACTCAAATCGTTGCTTTCACCATCAGTTATAACAAAATATTTCCAGTTTTTTAAACTATAACGCTGATAGGAAAGCTCTCCGTAAAGTTGAAAATAGTCATCCGGCCAGCTAAGCCTTCCTCCAATGCCTGCTGATAAGCCCCACATCTTAAGGTATTTATCAGGATCCAATTCATATATATACGAATCGTTTGTTCCGGAGTTATAGCCGTAGCCTGAATATATGCTATTATAATAATTATTATAATTGCTGTAATAACGAGAACTTACATCACTTTGGTGGGAATAGAAACCTGAAACCTGAAGAGAATTCGGACGCTTTCCTCCAAACCATGGATCCAGATAAGAGAAACTATATGAACTATAATAATCTCCGTTCGAACGTCCGGTGATGGAGAATGTTTCCCCATCACCCTGCGGCAATATTTTGTATGTACCAAGGTTGAGCAGGTTCCTGATAGAAAAATTGGTAAATTTCAGACTGATAGAGCCGACGATACCTGTTGACCCCCAACCTGCCGAAAATTCTACCTGGTCATTATTTTTTGGAGTCAGGTTCAAGTCAACATCAACAGTACCCGCTTCATAATCAGGAATTGGAACAATACCCATGTTCTCTGCGTCAAAATGTCCCATTTGTGCTATTTCACGTGCAGAACGCATCAAATCAGATTTACTGAATAAAGCACCTGGCTTTATCCGTAATTCACGTCTGATAACATTTTCATACAAACGGTCGTTCCCGTTGATATTTATCCGGTTGATGGTTGCTTGCCTGTCTTCATGAACACGTATTTCAAGATCAATGGAATCACCATCAACTCTCACTTCAACAGGAGTCAGACTGGAAAACAGATAACCATTATCCATATACATGTTGGAAACGGCATCTTCGTCTTTCGAATTGTTCAGTCGTTCGTCAAGCCTTTTCTGATTGTAGACATCTCCACGATTAATCATCAGGACATGGTTTAATTGATCTGATGTATAAACCGAGTTCCCAACCCACTTGATATCACGGTGATAATATTTCTTTCCTTCACTAAGCTTGATATAGACATTCACAGTCTTATCATCGAAGCGATATACCGTATCTTCCAGAATAATGGCATCTCTATAACCATACTCATTATATTTGGCAATCAGCGCGATCTTGTCTTTTTCATATTCTGTCTCGACAAATTTTTTGGTCCGGAAGAAGTTTGCCAATTTCCCTTTCTGGTTGGTTTTCTTCATGGCTCTACTAATTTTATAATCGCTTAAGGCCACATTCCCATCAATAATCAATTGATGAATTTTGATCTTATCCTTCTTTTCCACTTTTATTTCCACAAGAACCTGACCTTTATTTTTGGGATCCTCTTTCTGAATAAGATCCACAGTTGCATTCTTGAACCCTTTTTCATCATAATGTCTTCTGATTAAAGTGACGGCCCGGTCTGCCATATTGGGCGTAATCTGGTTTCCAACCACCAAATTAAGTTTTTTCTCAAGGTCTTCCTTATCAGATTTCTTGATTCCAATATACTTAATTTCAGAAATACGCGGACGGGGCTTCAATTGAACTTCCAGCCAGATCTGATTCCCTTCGATTTTGGTGGCCAAAATCTTAACATCAGAAAATAATCCATGTCTCCAATAACGTCTCATTGCTTCTGTTATTTCATCCCCAGGCACTTTGATGACTTGACCGATACTCAGTCCGGACAACCCTTTCAACACATAATCTTCATAATTGTCAATTCCGGTTACAGCGATATCTGCAATCTTATATTCACGTGGCGAAGAATAATATATTTCCGGAAGATTTTTTTCGGATGTAGCTGCCTCACCCTTCTGCAAAACAAAAGTGAATGCACAAAGGATACAGAAAGAAGCAATGATTTTTCTATACATAATAGGATTGGTATTGTCTAATTTTGGAGTTGTTCGCTGGTTTTACCATAACGTCTTTCGCGGGATTGAAACGAATAAATCGCCTCATAAAATTCTTCCTTACGAAAAACAGGCCAAGGAGTTTCAGTAAAATATAGTTCCGAATAGGATAGCTGCCACGTCAGAAAATTGCTGATGCGCAATTCTCCCCCGGTGCGAATGAGCAAGTCCGGTTCGGGATAATTCTTTGTTGTGAGTCGGTTTGAAACCAAAGTCTCATCAATATCTTGAACAGTCAGTTTGTTTTCCTTGACATCACGGGCAATGGATTTGACAGCCTCAACTATTTCCCATCTGGAAGAATAACTTAAGGCTAAGATAAGCGTCATTTCATGACCGCCAGCCGTCTCTGAAATGCACTTTATAGCACGGTTTCTAACCTTTTCAGGCAAGCGATCCACATCACCTATGATTTCAAGACGTACGCCGAATTTAATCAAATCAGGCGTTTCACGTTCAAGAGCTTTCATCATCAAATCCATCAAACCAAAAACTTCTGATTCCGGACGATTCCAATTTTCGGTAGAGAAAGCATATATGGTCAGATAAGACACACCTATTTCACGGGCAGCTTCCGTTACGTGACGAACCGAAACCACCCCTTCCATGTGACCATAAGAACGGTCTTTACCCTGATTTTTTGCCCAGCGACCATTTCCATCCATGATGATAGCCACATGTTTAGGTAAACGTGTTTTATCTATTTTATCCAAATACGACATACTCATTTAAAACATCTTGATCCTATACCATAGAAATCATAACTGACATATATCATCAGGATTGAATACCAATCCTTGTTTTTATTCCATGAACCGACTCCAGACCATGAATTCTGAAGCTGAAAACCGGTTGAACTTGTCGAATAGTCCAAATCATCTGCAAAGGTCTTCCTAAACGTCCATTCACAACCCAGGTTGATTCGTGGCAAAATTTTCATTTTGATGCCCAATCCAATAGGCATATTGGTACAGACAGTCTTCTTTTCCGACTTATATCCGGTAATGCCAAAACCGACAAGAATATACGGAGATATTCTACTGGATCCTGGCTGAAAATCAGGTACACCATAATCATAAAAATTCACCTCAAGCTGCACACCTGCATCAACTATACGACGACTAAAACTAACATCCGTACCATTCATAAATGCAAAAGCATTTCCTCGTGTTGTTCCTGAAATACCGGCCAAAATGGTATTAGCCTTTAGAGCAAAACGCCCGTTCAGATTATACCTTGCCAACAATCCGTATGAAGAGTGTGTGTCGTAAAACAACTCTTCATTATTTGCATCTCCCATATAAAAAGAACTCCCGCCCAAAAAGCCTAACTCCATCCTGTATGTTTGTCCCTTTACACTCGACGGCAATAACAGGATTGTCATCACAAACATCACCATATCAAATAATCCGGGTCGTCTCATGCGTCATACCTTTATTTCAAGAATAAACGCGAAAAAACGACTTCCAGTATTTTGAAGGCCAAATTTCACTCCTTATCGGCGTAAAAATATCATCTTGTTCAAATAACCTTTCCAAATTTCCGAACTCGGATAATAGCCTTTGGTACCGCCAAAAATCCAAATGAATTCACGGTCCTTATCATTGACAAGATCTTCAACATGTTCGACATAGACACTTGAGCAAACCAATCCGTTGATCATATTTAAGAAAGTCCAATTATCAGGAGCCGAAGTCCACCCCTTGCCATGATCTTCTGAAACATATAAATCCTGGCGATAATCACCATTTGCATCCTGACCGCCGAAACAAACCAAATAATTATCATAATAGAATAAGGAAGCTCCTTTTCTTTTTACAATGGCAGTCTTTTTATTGCTGCCGTCATCAATCAATACCCAGTCCAATCCTGTCTCTGTAGACCATATACTAGTGGAAAAGCTATTATTCTTATTCAATCCGGTGGCAATGGTATAGAACTCAATACCGGTTGCTGTCGTACCTTTGGTCAAAGCATAATCCGTCCATGGAAAGTCAGGGTTGATTTCATTGCCGATAACATCCTTCCAATTGACGCCATCCTTGCTCCTTGAAAAATAGTATTCACCGGAAGCATTTTCAACTATACCTATCAAATAGCTCACAGGAGATACTTTGTAATATTTGTCTTTGATCTCTCCAAAAAGCGTCACAATTTTGGTTCCATCACCGGTCGGTGTCCAAACAAGGCCATCAATGGAAGAATATAGCTGATTCGATTGGGAGGTTATAAAATATTTGGATTGGAACGTACATAATGAATTGATGTTAACCGTTTCAGTAATTCCTGAAACAGGTCGCACATTCCACGTCAAACCTTTATCAGTAGACAGATAAGCCGACAAACCTCCGCTACTCAGTGCAAAAAAGCTGAGAAAGCTGTTTTCTGTAGGATGAAAAATCTTGTTTTTGGATGCATCTATTGGAAAAGCAGTAGAATATCGGTTCATAATCATGGAATCCGGATCTACCTGGTGTACATTCACTTTAATTTGATATATCCGTGTATATAAACCATCGGACGAAGTATTTTTAACGGTAACCGGCGAAGTAAAATTAAGGGAATCAGCCCCATTCCAAAGCTCAAGAGAATCGGAATCGCTGATATAAACGTTCCCGTTTGAAGATTGAAATTTAATCGTCGGGAATAAACAATTTACGACGCGTCCATAAGGAAGAGAATCATAATTGAATACCAAACCGGGATTTGACATTTGATCTATATTGAAATCATAATCTTCAATGTCCGGACAGGTATCTTGTGAAGCAAAACTAAAACTTTTGATATCAGCAGAATTGTATGTTAGCTCAGTAAAGTTATCCCAACAGGATACAAAAAGCCCTGAAATAATAACAAAAATAAATAACAGGGAGTTCTTTTTTCTCATCATAATAAAAGATTAACATTCAAGCGTAAAAATAATGCGAGGCTATATTTTTTTCTATACCCGGTCGTTTAATCGGCAAAAATAGTAAGATTTTTATCTTTTGAGGGTATGTTTCCCAAGTTTTATGAAAAATTAGGTAAGTTCAGCATCTTACAACTCTTAAACCTAAAAAAAAGGGTGTTTCCATCTTGTCATAACACCGAGTCAATTTAAACCGGAAGAAGGACGAAAAATCCGAATTTTCCTGGAAACATCACTATTATCATCAAAATTCATGGATTTTTTCTCGAAAAGAGAAATGCCCGATAAGTCTGGTGCGCTGATTCCATGTCCGATACGCTGCGAAGAAGTTTCCGTATGAATCTCATCCCATAATCCCATCCGGAGAAAAGACGCGAACGTTGATGCCCCACCCTCAACCAATAATGTTTGCAGATTACGGGAATATAAATCCTGCAAAATCTGGTTGATGACATTTTCATTAAAATCAATATGTACCCAAGATATATTTCCTTCTTCCTTATCGGCTTTCGATGTGTAAACAATGGTCGGATTCCGACCATTCAGTAAAACAGAATCTTTAGGCAAAACCATTTGACGATCCAGAACCGCCCGCACAGGACTTTTTCCCGTCCAGGAACGAACAGTTAGAGCTGGATTATCTAAAATGGCCGTATTTGTTCCGACAAGAACTACGTCACTTTCGGTGCGTAACTTATGAACAAGCATTTGAGTAAAAGGCGTTGAAATCTTCAACGGCTGTTTCCGATCACTGGAGATTCTGGAAAAGTCTAAAAATCCATCTGCGGTTTGAGCCCATTTCAAAATGATATACGGACGTTTTTTTCGATGAAATCGAATAAAATGCCGGTTCAGTTCCAAACAAGCAGCTTCCTCTACCCCAACCGCAACATCAATACCTGCCGCACGAAGTTTCGAAACTCCCCGGCCGCAAACCTGCGGAAAAGGATCCAAACAGCCAACCACCACACGAGGTATCTTTTTTGCGATAATCAAATCCACACAAGGTGGTGTTTTACCATAATGCGAACAAGGCTCCAAATTAACATACAAAGTGGACGTTTTCAACAACTCCGGATTTTTTACAGAGCGAATGGCGTTGGGTTCAGCATGAAGTTCACCAGCCTTGTGATGCCAGCCCTCTCCAATGATAAGACCTTGATGAACCACCACTGCTCCCACCATCGGATTGGGAGCGCATGTAGCTCTACCGTTTGCCGCCAATTGCAGACAACGTTTTATAAATATACTATCCATTATGGATTCTGACATGTTTTAGTTCTTCTCAAAAAGTTAAACCATATCACCCTTAGGCTTATTGACATAAAATTTTTTTTCTCGGAAAAAAGCAGTAGCTTTGTAAACAAATTGTTAAACATGCAACGCTTTTTAACCTATATTGAAAGCCGGTTAGGCAACATCTATTCTAAAAACGAAATGAAATCCATTTCGCACTTGTTGTTGAAACAACTTGCCGGAATGAACAGTGTACAAATATACGCCGACAAAGATACAAAATTTACCGACTGCATGGTAAACAAGCTAAATACAGCCGTAGATAGACTGGTAAACGGTGAACCGATTCAATATATCCTTGGTGCAACCGAATTCTTCGGGCTAAAATTTAAGGTCACGCCCCGTGTTTTGATACCACGTCCGGAAACTGAGGAACTGGTGGAACTGATATTGAAAGATCGAAAGAATCAACAGATTCAGCTATTGGACATCGGAACCGGCAGCGGATGTATTGCCGTGTCTTTGGCAAAAAACATTCCAACGGCAAAAGTATCAGCCTGGGACATTTCTGAAGAAGCCATACAAATAGCCCGTGAAAATGCGGACATCAACAAGGTTGGCATCGACTTCCGTTTGCGGAACATTCTTAAATCCGAACAATTTGAAAAAATGTCCGGTAAATGGGATGTGATCGTCAGCAATCCGCCTTATGTTTGTGAAAGCGAAAGGACAGGCATGGAAGCCCATGTTCTGAATCACGAACCGGATCTGGCTCTTTTTGTCAAAGATGATGACCCGCTGATTTTTTACCGCCATATTTCCCTATATGCGGCAAAAAATCTCAAAAAGGGTGGTGGTCTTTACTTTGAAATCAATAGTCATCTTGGTAAAGAAACCCTTCAATTAATCAAACAGAATGGCTTCCATGCAGAACTATTTAAGGATTTGTCAGAAAAAGACCGCATGATCAGGGCCATTCTATAATTTCAATGAAATATGAGCAACTATTCCGAGGCACTTGCTTTTGCAGCCGCATTTTGTTCAACAACCGAACATTGCAAATCGGAGGTTTTGGACAAGACCTCTAAATTCGAACTGAATCCTGAAGAGCAATCAAAGCTCATCCAACGTTTGCAACAAGAAGATTTCCTCAATGAAAAGCGTTATATCAAAGCATTCGTGAGTGATAGGTTCCGTTTCAACAGATGGGGAAAAGTTAAAATCCGCTATGCACTCAAACAAAAAGGAATATCCAATGAATTGATTGACGAAGGGATGGATGTAATCCTGGATGAAGATTATAAAGAAATGCTTATGACACTTCTCAGACAAAAAAGGCCCTCCATCAAAAGTAAGAGCAGTTATGAATTGAGCGGAAAAATGATTCGCTACGCGGCTGGAAAGGGATTTGAATCCACTCTCATCACTAAATGCCTGAAAAAGATGGACATTGACGAAGAAGAATACAATGAAAATTCCATTTAACAACATTATCTCAGACATCATGAACCTGGCATGGCCCAACCTTTGCCAAATCTGTGAAAAGCCCTTGGTGCAAGGAGAAGAACACCTCTGCATGAATTGTTTGTACGAATTGCCAAAGGCCGATTTCAAGTCTTTCCGGATGAATATCGCCGCCGATCGCTTTTATGGAAAAATACCTTTCGAAAAAATAACAGCCGGCTTTCTCTATCAAAAAGAGTCCAAAGTGCAAACAGTTCTGGAATTATTAAAATACAAAGGGGAAAAGGAATTGGGTGAATGTCTGGGTTCCTTTGCCGGGTCAAGAATTGTTTCATCAGGCTTTTTCAAGGACATTGACCTTATTGTCCCTGTCCCTTTACACAAGGACAAAGCAAAAAAACGCGGTTATAATCAAAGTGAATGGATAGCCAAAGGGCTTTCACAAATTAGTGGCATTCCCTATAATTCCAACTATTTGCATCGCGTTGTCAAAAATCCCACCCAAACAACCAAAAGCATCTGGGAAAGATGGGAAAATGCACAAGGGCTTTTCGAACTCAAAGACACTGAAACCTTTTCCGGGAAGCACATCCTTCTGGTTGATGATGTCCTAACAAGCGGCTCCACACTTTGCGCCTGCGGACAAGCCCTATTGAAAGCTCCGGAAGTAAAAATTTCATTTTTCGCACTTGCATTGGCTTAAATCATCCTGACAAATAAATGTTTTGAATCGTTAAAGCAAGTATCTCTGAATCCACTTTATTTGGAAACCGCAGTCATTATTTTTTTTAATCCGTCCAAGATTGTATTTTTACCATTCTATCTGAGTTTTAAAACGTCAATTACTGAAGCAATATGAAAAGAAATCTCTTCTTTGCTCTGATAATTCTCAATTCGCTCACGCTTTTCGCAGAAGAAACCGTCAAAAACGGTTACAATCTTGGTGTCCTGCCCGCAATCTCCTACAACTCCGATTTGGGGCTTCAATACGGAGCCATCCTGAATCTTTTCGATTATGGGGATGGCAGCAGATATCCGGTATATGACCATTCCCTTTATCTGGAGATTTCCCGCTACACAAAAGGTAGTGGCATCTATCGTCTGTACTATGATTCAGAAAGATTGATTCCCGGTATTCGCAGCTTTTTGGAATGGAGTTATCTCACAGACAACCTCATGGATTTTTACGGTTTTAACGGATATCAAAGCAACTATCGGAAAAATGAAGACCGAGTTTTCTATAAAATGTCCCAGAAACAAATCCGATTTCTGGCTGATTTCAAGGGACATCTCCAGACCAACCATCTTTTCTGGATAGCCAGTTATAACTTTGAAAACTATAAAAACGGTTCCGTAAACTACGACAAACTAAACAAAGGCATTGCTTCTGACGATCCTGATTATCTTCAAGGAGTCAGCCTTTATGACAAATATGTTGATTGGGGCATCATAGGAGCGAAAGAAGCCAACGGAGGCATTCTGAGCACAATTAAAGCAGGATTGATCTATGACAGCAGAAATGCTTTAAACAATCCAGGGAAAGGCTCATACACAGAAGCCATCGTTGAATTTGCGCCCAAATTCATGAACAACATGCCCTATACCAGATACTCCTTAATGCATAACCAATTTCAAAGCATTATTAAGGACAGATTGAATGCAGCCGTTCGTATGGAAGTACAAGGTCAAATCGGTCATGACGAAGTACCGTTTTTCCGTCGTACACAACTGATGTCACCTTTTGCTAAAAGGACCAATGTCACCGGACTTGGGGGGAGCAACAGCCTGAGAGGCATTTTAAGAAATCGCATTGTCGGAAATGCCTTTTCCTTTGGAAATTTCGAATTGCGGTGGAAAGTTGTTTCATTCAAATGCATCAACCAAGATTTTTATTTCGGTATAAACGGATTCTTTGATACCGGAATCATCCTAGATCTCATTAAATGGAATATTGGAAATATCAATAACAATGAATTGACCACGTACATCAACACGAATGAGAAAGATCATTTTCATTCCTCTTTGGGAGGTGGTATCAAGATTGTCATGAATGAGAATTTCATCATTTCGGCAGAAACGGGTAAAGCATTGGATGAACGGGATGGAAGCAATATGTGCAGTTATATCAATTTGAATTATCTGTTCTAAGAAGTTGGTGACAATTATTTAACCTTGATATCTCGTGTGTTTATGAATCATTGCTTACTTTTGCACCAATTATTCAAGAGTCAATAATTTCCCGATTATCGTAAAGACATGGAATAAGCATGAATCAATGACTCTTCAAAATGGAGGAAAATCCGACATGCAAGTTTCATTCGACCTATAAATTAAATCATATCCGTATGAAAAAGCTAGAACGAATCGTAGCAGCCAAATTGCTTAAGATCAAGGCTGTAAAACTCCAGCCATCCAATCCTTTCACTTGGGCTTCCGGATGGAAGTCTCCAATCTATTGCGATAATCGCAAAACATTATCTTATCCGGCATTGAGAAATTTCATCAAACTGGAGCTGGCCCGGCTCATTCGCGAAAATTATGATCAGGCAGATGCTATTGCCGGGGTGGCTACAGGAGCCATTGCTCAAGGAGCAATGGTCGCAGAAGAATTGGGTTTGCCTTTCGTTTACGTCAGGTCTTCTCCAAAGGATCACGGTCTGGAAAACCTTATTGAAGGAGATCTGAAGCCGGGAATGAAAGTGATAGTTATTGAAGACCTGATTTCTACAGGCGGAAGCAGTTTAAAAGCTGTCGAAGCCATTCGGGCAGATGGCAGTGAAGTCATCGGCATGTTGGCCATCTTCACCTATGGATTTCCGATTGCAGAAGAGGCTTTCAAAAAAGCCAAAGTGGAACTTACCACATTAAGCAACTATGAGGCCGTTCTGGAAACAGCTTTGGCCACCAATTATATTCACGAATCAGAGCTGACCGCCTTACAAGAATGGCGCAAATCTCCGACGACTTGGGAACCCAAATAAATCACCGACAAGACCGCATCAAACATGACAGACTTTGTAAGTGATGTTCAGAAAATCCCTTTTAGTGCAGAACGGGTATTTTCCAAACTTTCCGATTTAAATAATCTGGAAAGCGTGCTTTCTATGATTCCTCAAGATCAGATTAAAGGATTTACCTTCGATACGGATTCCTGCAGTTTTCAGGCTAATCCTGTCGGTAAAATTTCCATACGCATTATAGAACGGGAACCTTTTAAGACCATCAAATTGGTTTCCGAAAAATCTCCGGTATCTTTTACCTGTTGGATCCAACTCGTGGAAGTTGCGACTGATGACACCAGACTTAAACTAACCATTGGGGCGGACATTCCCCTCTTTTTCAAAGGGATGATTATAAAGCCCTTAGAAGAAGGTATCAAAAAAGTAGCGGAAGCATTGGCGAAAATACCCTATTAAAAACCATAACAAATGAAACTTTGGGAAAAAAGTACAAAAATTGACCATGAAATTGAACGTTTTACCGTCGGAAAAGATCCTGAAATGGATTTGTTCCTGGCTAAATATGACGTTTTGGGTTCTATGGCACATATCACCATGCTGGAAAGCATCGGCTTATTGACCAAAGAGGAACTCACCGAACTGCTCATAGAACTAAAGAATATATATCAATCAGTTGAAAATGGCAATTTCATCATTGAAGAAGGCATTGAAGACGTACATTCTCAGGTAGAACTAATTCTGACACGCAGTTTGGGCGACACGGGTAAAAAAATACATAGCGGACGCTCAAGAAACGATCAAGTTCTGCTGGATCTGAAACTCTTTACCAGATCGGCCATCCAAGATGTATACAATGCCGTGGGAGAACTCTTTGACGTTTTGTTGGATCAAAGTGAAAAGTACAAATCTGTCTTATTGCCGGGGTACACCCATTTACAGATTGCCATGCCCTCCTCTTTCGGTTTATGGTTTGGCGCTTACGCAGAATCTCTTGCCGATGACCTACAGTTGCTTCTGTCGGCCTTTAAGATTTGCAACCGAAATCCGTTGGGCTCTGCTGCCGGCTATGGCTCCTCTTTCCCGCTCAATCGTCAGATGACCACCGACCTGCTTGGCTTTGACAGTATGAATTATAATGTTGTCTATGCTCAGATGGGTAGAGGCAAGATGGAAAGGACTGTTGCATTTGCGCTGGCATCCATTGCCGGTACGGTTGCAAAACTTGCCTTCGATTCCTGCATGTTTACAAGCCAGAATTTCGGCTTTATCAAGCTTCCAGCACCATTCACTACCGGCTCAAGCATCATGCCCCATAAAAAAAATCCGGACGTTTTTGAGCTCATCCGTGCAAAATGTAATAAAATTCAAAATCTGCCTCAACAAATATCAGGCATTATCGGTAACCTTCCATCAGGTTATTTCAGAGATCTTCAGATCATCAAGGAGATCTTTATCCCAAGCTTCGGAGAATTGATTGATTGTCTGAAAATGACAACAGCAATGATGTCACAAATTGAAGTGAACACTCATTTATTTGATGATGACAAATATGACCTAATTTTCAGCGTGGAAGAAGTAAACCGCAGAACCCTTTCAGGAACACCTTTCCGCGATGCCTATAAACAAGTTGGTCTCGAAATCGAAGCAGGCAACTTCCATCCGGACAAGACTGTGAATCACACCCATGAAGGCAGTATCGGAAACCTCTGCAATGACAAAATCAGAGCATACAAAAATGAAATCTGCACCGGATTTAACTTTGAACACATTAAACAAGCAGAAAAAAATTTAATAGACCGTTGAGCGACCCTGTCAATCATAAGATCAAAGGCTACCTTACTAAATGGAATGAGGGGTAGCCTTTTCTATTGGAATCATTAAGAGATTCAAAAAAAGGATGCCCTTTTGAGGCATCCTCTTGACAAAGCTATTTTCTAATTCCACATGAACTTAGATAGCCACCACACCGTCCATGCACTCCCGAAATATAGAAAACTTAGCTTTATTTTGATAATGACACAAAGATAAAGGCTATTATTACATCTTTTCACTGATTATCACTGATTATCACTTTATTTTATTTATAACCCAGAAAGAATATGAATGATTTCATATTCTTTTAATATAATTACATAGTCTTTAAATTATATTTTTACTATTATTGTAAATAGATTTGTATAATCTATTGATTCTATCTTACGAAACAGCCAAGGAATACCAAAACAATGCTCCATGAGACACATTCTATTAGTTGAAGATGATAACGTTACAGGTGATATTGTCAGCGACTATCTGAGAGCTGCAAAATTTGATGTTCATCTTGCCAAGACCATTCAAGATGCAAAAATTATGATGAACGAATACATCATGGATTTGATTATTCTTGATGTTTCATTACCTGATGGAGACGGATTTGACCTGGCAATTGAATTACGCAATGAAATAACTTGTCCCCCAATTGTATTCATGACTTCCCATACTGACGTTAATGATATTAAAAGAGGCTTTGAAACCGGTGGATATGATTACATCAAAAAGCCATTTGAAATAAAAGAATTCATCGTCAGAATTAAACACGTGCTTGGAGATTTCGGCAATAATTCTATAAAAGACAGACAAATCGGAAAATACAGATTTAACCCTACCACTCAAACCCTACAATACAAAAATGAATATGTCATATTAGGTAGACTACAATCTGCGGTTCTAACAGAATTGAGTACAAAAATTGGCACAGTTGTACCAAAAAACGATTTACTTGAAAAATATTGGGATGGGATTACCTATTTCACTTCCAGAAATCTTGACAGTGTCATTGTCAAGCTTAGAGAACGTTTTAAAGAAGATCCTTCCATTCATTTTCTGGCACTTAAGAAAGAAGGATATCGGCTGGTTATTTTTTAGAGGCTTATCTATGAGATAAAAAAACAGAGGCTTGCCTTTTTAATCAGGCAAGCCTCTGTTTTTTTATTCAATGAAGTTTATCATGCTTTTAATTTTGAAAAGCCATCGTCATAATCATCATCAACAATATGCAATTGCTTCTTCTGTATTTCATAAGCTATAGGAACAGCAATGAACAACGTTGAATATACACCGGTGATTGTACCGACCAACATGGCAAAAGCAAAGCCACGGATGGTATCTCCACCTAAAATAAAGATTGATAAAAGCGTCAGGAACACTGTCAGAGAAGTACTGAAAGTACGAACCAAAGTTATGTTCAACGACTCATTCAGCATGTGCTTCCTATTACGTTTTGGATAATAACCAAGTATCTCACGCACACGGTCGAAGATAACCACCGTATCGTTCACAGAGTAACCGATAATGGTCAGAATTGCCGCTATAAAATTCTGGTCAATTTCCAAGGAGAAAGGTACGACACTGTTGAATATGGCATAACAACCAATAATCAAAAGTACATCATGTACAAGAGCTGCCGTAGTACCGACACTGAAAGCTACATTTTTGAAACGCATCAAGATATAGAGTCCCATGATAACAACAGAAAGCAAGACTGCCCAAATGGCACCTTTCGTCGTATCATCGGCAATAGTTGGGCCTACCTTTTGAGAGTTCACGATATTGTTTGAAACAAATTGTGCCTCCGATACATTCTCTTTCAAATAGGGCCTCAATCCTGTATAAAGGAGACTTTCCACCTCATTCTCAACCTTTTCACCATTATCATCAATCTTATAATTTGTGGTAATGCGTACCTGATTGGCAGAACCAATTTGAATGACACTCAAAGAATATCCGTTAAAATTATGTTCAAGACTATTTCTGACATCTTCAGTAGTAACCGGTTTTTCAAAACGGATGATAAAATTTCGTCCGCCTGAAAAATCAACACCAGGCTCAAGACCTTTGAATATGATAAATAACAAACAAGTTGATAAAATAACACCAGAGATGATATATCCGTATTTACGATTACCGATAAAATCAAATTTCACACCCTTCAGCAAGTTTTTGGTAAGACTTGTACTGAAAGTTTCGTTCATCATCTTATCTTTTGCAAGAAGTGCTTCATAAATCAAGTGAGTGACGAAGACGCCGCAAAATACTGATGTGATCAAACCGATAATCAATGTTGTAGCAAAACCTTTGATAGGACCTGTTCCGAAAATAAACAAAACAATACCGGTCAGCAACGTCGTAATATTTCCATCCATAATGGCGGAAAGGGCATTTTTATATCCATCGGACACCGCCTTCTTCATAGTCTTGCCCGCCGCAAGTTCTTCCTTGATACGCTCATAAATGAGCACATTCGCATCAACCGCCATACCCAGCGTCAACACTATACCCGCTATACCCGGCAGTGTCAGAACGGCTTGGAAGGACGCCAAAATACCCAACATGAAAAACATATTGATCAGCAAACTAACATCAACAATAAGTCCTGGTTTGAGACCATAGTTGATTTGCATATAAACCAAAATCAGGATGAAAGCTATGATGAAGGAAATGAATCCATCGTGAATAGCTTCAGCACCCAAAGACGGACCAACAACATCTTCCTGAACGATATGGCAAGGAGCAGGCATCTTTCCTGACTTCAATACGTTTGCCAAGTCTTTTGCTTCAGCAGCAGTAAAGTTTCCGGTGATTTCAGAACTTCCACCTGTAATCTCACTTTGAACACGTGGGAAAGAATAAGCAAAGCCATCCAAAACAATGGCAATGCTTCTACCCATATTTTCTTTTGTCAGACGAGCCCAAGTTTTTGCACCTTCGGCATTCATCGTCATATTCACTTTTGCAGAACCGGTCGTCTGCTGAAAGTCATCGGAAGCATCAGTGATAACATCACCCTGAAGTACGGGCTTTCCGTCACGTGTGGTAACTTTCAATGCTATCAATTGATACAAAGGATTTTTCTTATCAATCGGGTTGACTGTCCAGACGAATTTCAGGTCGCGTGGAAGAACATCCTTAACCCTCTTACTATTCAGGTAACTATTTACAATAGCAGTATCACGTCCCAAAACATAACCGACTACAGGACCTGAACCTACTCCTTTCTCTGATTGATTAACTTGCAGCACAGAAAACAAAGGATATTCTTTTTTCCATTCTTCTGCTGATTTTGTTTGAGAAATCGTATCTTTTTTCCCCAGTTTGGCAAGCAATTTATCGTTTTCAGCAACAGATTTGGTGGTATCCGTTTTTGTAACAGTTGGAGCGGATACAGCAACTTTTTGGGCAGCAACCGTCTTGTTATAATCACGGATTACATTATTGGCAGCAACCAAAGGTTCATAAATTTCACTTAATTCGTATGTTTCCCAAAATTCCAAATTGGCTGATCCCTGAAGCAATTTACGAACACGTTCCGGTTCTTTAATACCTGGAAGTTCAACCAAGATACGTCCGGAAGTGCCTAATTGCTGAAGATTTGGAGAAACCACCCCAAAACGATCGATACGTGTACGCAAGACATTGAAAGAATTCTCAACAGCAGCTTGAATATCGGTACGAAGGACTTTAATCACTTCCGCATCGGATGTCTGCGGGTCTATGCGACCTTTCATTTCAAAGGTACTAAAGATTGCCGACAGCCGGGCTCCCGGATCCAGCTTCTTATATTCTTCCACAAAAAGATCCAAAAAATCTTTTTGACTTACAGTCTGGCGTTTGATAGCCGACTTCAACGCTTTGTTGAAATTGATATCCGGATTATCATTGGATAAAGAACGAATGATATCAGGAACAGAGACCTCCAGTATAACGTTCATTCCTCCTTTTAAGTCAAGACCTAAATTGATGACATTTTCACGACATTCTGCATAAGTCAGACCTAAATAAACTTTTTCTGTTTCCAGAGAATCCAAATAATAGGCCAGCTTCGTTTTGTCACCATGTGTAATTCTTTCTGCCTTGTTTTCAATATAGTTGTTTACGATTGAAAAAGATAGGTAGTATGCACACACAAGGGTCAACAGTATCGCAAAAACCCTAACAAATCCTTTGTTCTGCATGTTAAACTCTTTTTATTGATGTATTTTTATCGGTTTTTTTTATGATTCGCAAAGATATACTATTTTTTTATTGTAAGGACTTAACAAGTTAAAAAAATCAAAGCCCTCTACGTTTAAGTAAAGCTTCAGGATTTGGATTTGCACCACGAAATCTACGGTACAAAACCATCGGATCTTCACTATTGCCACGTTCCAAAATATTTTTCCGGAAAGATCTTGCTGTTGTTTTATCAAAGATTCCTTTTTCGACAAAAGTTTCGAAAGCATCTGCGTCTAATACTTCAGCCCACAAATAAGCATAATAGCCGGCAGAATAGTCCCCACTAAAAATATGATTGAAAAAAGTACTGCGATAACGAGGAGCAATTTCATCAATCAAACCAATTGAATCCATATTTGCAGATTCAAAGGCCCTCACATCAAAATTCCGCTTCTCGGTTTGAGTATGCCAATCCATATCCAGCAAAGCCGCAGCCACCAATTCGGTCGTCATAAAACCCTGATTGAAGGTTCCTGCTTTCTTGATTTTCTCAATCAGGCTGTCAGGAATGATTTTTCCTGTTTGATAATGTCTGGCATATAATTTAAGAACCTCCGGATGCATGGCCCAGTTTTCCATAATCTGAGACGGCAATTCCACAAAATCGCGGGGAACATTCGTACCGCTTAAAGAAATATAGTTACATTGGGTAAGCAGTCCGTGCAAGGCATGGCCAAACTCATGAAAGAGTGTTTTCACTTCATCCTCGTTCAACAAAGAGGGAGTATCAGCTGTCGGCTTTGTAAAATTGCCCACATTGTAGACGAAAGGACGAATTTCTTTTCCGTTACGGATGTATGATTCTCCGAAATTACCCATCCATGCTCCTGATCGCTTCCCCGTACGAGGAAAATAGTCTGAATAGAACAAGCCCAAATAAGAGCCGTCAGCATCCAAAACCTCAAAGACCTCCACATCTTTTTGATAAACAGGCACATTATTCACTTTTTTAAACTGGATACCGTATAATTTGTTCGCAACGATGAAAGCACCCTGACGTACATTTTCCAGTTTGAAATAGGGCTTCATCTCCGATTCATCCATATTAAATCTGGCCGTACGAACTTTCTCGGAATAATACCACCAATCCCAAGCTTCGAGTTTAAAATTCTTACCTTCGGCCTTGATCATTTCCTGCATATCTAACACCTCTTTCTTTGCCTGAATAAGACCTCTCGTCCAGATTCCTTCAAGAAATGTCATCACCGTTTCAGGGTTTTTAGCCATATTTTCATCAAGCACATAGGCTGCATGGTTGGGATATCCCAGCAGTTTTGCTCGTTCAATGCGGTAATTTACAAGTTTATTGACAATGGCTTTGTTATCATTTTTATCATCATTATCTCCCTTATTGATGTAGGCCTTATACATTTTCTCTCGCAAATCCCGATTGTCCGCATACTGAAGAAAGGGAATGATGCTTGGTATGTGTAAGGTAAACATCCACCGACCTGTCATACCTGCATTTTTTGCAGTTTCTGCCGCTGCATCAATAACACTTTGTGGTAAACCAGCCAGATCTGCCTTATTGTCAATAATTAAACGAAAAGAATTGTTTTCATTCAGGACATTGTCTGAAAACTTGAGGGCCAACAAAGACAGTTCCTTGTTGATTTCACGAAGGCGGATTTGATCAACTGCATTTAAAGAGGCTCCTGAACGCACGAACTTCTTGTAATAATCGTCCAGCAGACGTTCCTGTTCACGAGTAAGATTAAGAGATGCCTTTTTTTCATGAAGTGATCTGATACGAGAAAAGAGTTTGGCATTCAGATATATATTATCCTGATGTTCAGACAAGACAGGCGTAATCTTTTCAGCAATGGCATTCATTTGATCATTGGTCTCGCTCTCTGTCAAAGAAAAAAAGACATGACTGACATTCCGCAGCATTTCACCGGAAAAATCCAGGGCTACGATGGTGTTTTCAAAAGTAGGAGCAGCCGAATCGGATGCGATTTCTTCAATTTCCTTGTCCTGACGTTTCATCCCTTCCAGAAAGGCCGGCATGTAATGTTCAACCTGAATTTGATCAAAAGGCGGTGCCCCATAAGGTGTATTATAAGTACTAAAAAATGGATTCCCAGCATCTTTCGCTGCATATATTACCATGGAAAAAAAACTTAAAATGATGAATAAATATCGTTTCATGTTATGTATTTTTTAAATTATAATAACATCGAAAGACAAATGTAAGTTTTTTTAAACAATTTAAGGTTGCATCTCTTTTAAAAAGAGCATTTATATTAATTCTTTTGTAACTTTGATGCCAAAGTCAGACCATATAGAAACTACAATCTAAAGCCTTTGAAGATGACCTATTCTCCCGACAAAGCACGTTACTCAAACGGTATGATTTATTCCTATTGCGGGAAAAGCGGATTGATGCTTCCCAAAATATCCTTGGGCTTATGGCATAATTTTGGCCATGCAGACAGCTTTGAAAAAAGTAAGGATATCATTCATTGTGCCTTCGATCATGGCATTACGCATTTTGACCTGGCCAACAATTACGGACCTCCACCGGGATCGGCTGAAGAAAATTTCGGAAGAATATTCAAAGACGACCTTTCCGCACATCGGGATGAAATCATCATCTCGACGAAAGCCGGTCATGCCATGTGGGATGGACCTTACGGAGACGGATGTTCCAGAAAGAATTTGATATCCAGCCTCGACCAAAGCCTTAAACGCCTGCAGCTTGAGTATGTGGATATTTTTTATTCCCATCGTTATGACGGTATGACTCCCGTCGAAGAAACCATGCAAACGCTGATTGATATTGTTAAATCCGGTAAAGCACTTTATGTGGGAATTTCCAAATACCCGCCTCATCTGGCTGAAAAAGCCTATAAGATTCTGGAATCACAAGGTGTACATTGCCTAATCCATCAGGATCGCTACAACCTTTTCTCCAGAGATGTTGAAAAAGGCACACTATATACGGCGGAACGCAACGGCGTCGGATTCTGCGCTTTCAGCCCACTGGCTCAGGGCCTGTTGACGGACAGATATCTGAATGGAATTCCAGACGATTCCAGAGTCGCCAAAAATGGTTTCTTGAAAAAGGAACAAATTACACCGGAAAAGATTGCAATCATCAGGCATTTGAACGATATGGCATTAAGTCGAGGTGAAAGTCTGGCACAAATGGCATTAGGTTGGCTGATTTCGGATAAACGTGTAACAACTGTCATTGTCGGAGCCAGTTCTGTAAATCAGCTGATCAATAATTTAGGAACGCTTGAATCGCCTACTCTGAATGAAGATGATTTGAAGTCCATCCGTTCTATTGTTGAAATGAATCATTTTTGACAAAAAAAATATTAAGGTCTCCATTTTATGATAAGAATATTTTTAGAACGTTATCATTCTGCACGTTGGCTGTTTTTATTACTTTTCTTTATTTCGGCCGGATGTGATGGGTTTGATTCAAGCATTCCAGATGCTTACGTTTATGTAAAACGGGATATCAATGCGACGAAATTGAATGAACCCAACACAACCTGTTACATAAGCAAGTCCAATCTGGCCAACGAAGGACTGGGATATGGCGGAATAATCATTGTACATGCTTTCGACGGAGAATATTACGCCTTTGATCTCTCCTGCCCTGTAGAACACAAGTCGGATATACGTATCGGATACGCTAATCAGTCATTAATTTGCAAGTGCAATTCTTGTAGAGAGGAATACGAATTGGGTTTTGGTTTGGGAACGCCTAAAAACAATATATCCAAGGAAGCTTTAAGACGTTATAAAATAACAATCGTCAACAATGATATTATTGTGACCAGATAAGACAAAGGATTTTGCTAATTTTGATTTTTAGTTTATCAATTTTTCAGAAAAATAATTATCTTTGCGGCCGCTAACGCGGGATGGCGTTCCCGCTTTGCACCAAAGTTGATTATGCGAAAATAGCTCAGTTGGTAGAGCACGACCTTGCCCTCTTCCGTTTCAACGGGTAAAGACCTTGGCAAGGATTCAGCGGGATGGCGTTCCCGCTTTGCACCAAAGTTGATTATGCGAAAATAGCTCAGTTGGTAGAGCACGACCTTGCCCGCTTTCGTTTTAACGGATAAAGACCTTGGCAAGGATTCAACGGGATGGCGTTCCCGCTTTGCACCAAAGTTGATTATGCGAAAATAGCTCAGTTGGTAGAGCACGACCTTGCCAAGGTCGGGGTCGCGGGTTCGAGTCCCGTTTTTCGCTCCATGTTGCCCGAATGGTGAAATGGTAGACACGAAGGACTTAAAATCCTTTGGCCATAACGGCTGTGCCGGTTCGAGTCCGGCTTCGGGTACGAAAGATCCCTTTATCCAAACGATGAAGGGATTTTTTGTTTTTATCGTGTTTATAAAAAATAATGTATTTTTGCATAAATGAGAAAAACCGAAGCAACCATACACCGAATTTCTCAAAACAAGGACACAGATTGAAGATTGACACGAATTTTACATAAAAACACCGGATTTTATGAAACGCTCCACTTTTTGCTTTTGCTTGCTGGGCCTTCTGGCATCTTTTAAAACCATCGCCCAAACTTCTGATGCATCAACCTTTGAAAAAACTTTGCCACAGTGGACAAACACTTCAAAAAGCAATACGACATCCGTCGTTACTGAAGAGTCCAAAGTTCAGGAGAGGAACCAATCTTTTTTACTCCGTGGACGCATTCTGGATTCGGAAACAGGACAACCCCTGGCTTATGCCACTGTCAGCGTTAATCAATTGGGTATCGGAACAGCCAGCAATCAAGACGGAGATTGGTCATTACGGATTCCAGCGACCGGAGCAAATGAAAAACTGAATGTCTGTTTTATGGGCTATATGACCAAAACATTGAACATCGCAAATCTTCCCGAAGTATCAACCATCCGGCTTAATCCCTCCCATTTCGATTTGGCGGAAGTAGTCGTTGTTCCCAGAGATTTTATCGCTGAATTGCTGACAAAAGCATACAAGGCTATACCAGAGAATTACCCAACAAAACCGACGCTCTGTGACGGATTCTACAGAGAAACACAACGTGTGAATGACAGCCTCTTCCTGTGTTTCGACGAAGCTGTACTCAATGTATATAAAAACACTTACAAGAATACAAGGAATTTCGGTCAAATCCGCATTGAAAAATCCCGTAAGAATGTATTTCCGGGAATAGACAGCATCAACGACGTCCGGTTTTACGGCGGGCCGCATTTTCCAAACGATCTTGACATTGTTTTCAGCCGCTGGGATTTTATCAAACCTTCTGAATACAAAAATTGGGTATTTGAAATTGAAGGTGTATACAAAGACAGCCTTTCCTCCGTTTACACGATATCATTCAAGAACCGTAAAGCACCCAATTCCAATTTTCAGGGACGCATGTTTATAAACAAGGATAACTTGGCTTATGTGGGGTTTGAATTGAAACGTGCAGGACTTAGCGTTTTTACACAAAAGCAAATGCAATCGGGAGCATCCTACCTTCCGGGAAACACGAATATAAAAATCGGCTACACCGAAAAGGACGGCAAATACTTCCTGAGTTACATCACCTATAAAACAAACGGTGTAAACACAGCCTCCAAAACCAGGATATATAAGGATATTGAATATGTCACCACTTCCATAAAAACAGATTCCGTCTCTCCTATACCCTTCAACCAGCAATTTGATTACACCGATATCTTGTCGATCAAAGCAGATAATTATGACCAAACCTATTGGAAAGATTACAATATCCTTCAGGAAAGCAACATCATGAGCACTCAGACAAATTTGCTTTACAAGCAAGATGCAGCCATGCAACAGCTTACCAAGGTTTATAATAAAGAATTGACGAATCAGGAAAAGACCTTGCTCTTCCTGAAACGCTTTACTTTTGACGGAGGATTTGCTTTCCTTCCCATTAACTATAAAGGAGGAAGCCACCACATCGCCTATGGTATCGATAACGGGAACGCCGATATTTCCGTTCCTTCAAAATATTTCGGAATTTCAACCATGGACGGCATTCGTTTTGAACTGAACAAACAGTATACCCTTTTCAGTACCATTTCTGCTGCCTTGTACGGCATTGACCAAATTCAATTTGACCTTGGAATGAGTTATAGGTTTTCCCTGTTTCCAAGCGGGCGCTGGTTCTTTCTCGACCTGGGGCTTGCCGCTTCGACCGTCAATACCAAAGTGGACATCTGCAGCATCACCAACACCAATGAGAATCTTCAAATCGACGGCAAAACATTCGATTCGGAAAAGATCAATGTAAAAGCCGGAAAATCCGGCTTCGGGGTAAAACCGGTCATCGGCCTGGCTGTCAGGATGGGGAAAAGATATGAACTGTTCATGGATGGATCCTACTTTCTGCCTTTCCTCTTCAAACGCGAATACGTACAATTCAAGGAAGCGGAAGGAGGCTTTTTCAGTAAAAAAAGTGCCAAGGTTGACTGGGATGATCCGAACTTGTTCTTTTATGTGAACAATATGAAAATTACCACCCCACGTTTTGACGTTGAGCCATATCAGTTCCGCATCGGCATCCGTTCCGGTTTTTAAGCTTAATCACTGACAAGAGGAGGATTGACTGCGGGCATTTCCGGATAAGCTATTCTGGTATGATAAATAGTCTGCAATTTCAACTTGAAGACTGCTTTGATCTTTTCCAGATCCCTAAAGGTAATCGGGACGTTTTTAAAAGATCCCTCCTGAAACTGCATATTGATGATGCGCTCCACCAAAAGGGATATTTCAGACTCGGAATATTCCTTGAGACTACGCGATGAAGCTTCCAAAGCATCTGCCATCATCAGTATGGCTGTTTCTTTCGAGGCCGGATTGGAGCCTTTATAGAAAAAAGCGTCAGGAACAGGTTCATCGGGATGCTCTTTCTTAAAATTACTATAAAAAAAACGAACAGGGCCATTCCCATGATGTGACCGGATACAATCGCGTATCACTAAAGGCAAACCATGCTTATGGGCCAGTTTCAAACCTTCAGAGACATGGCTGATGATAATCTTGGCACTTTCCTCCGGTGTCAGTTCATCATGTGGGTTTACCCCGGATTGATTTTCAGTAAAGTAAATGGGGTTGCTCATTTTACCTATATCATGATATAAGGCTCCTGTACGTGCCAACTGCACATTGGCATTGATCTCCTGAGCTGCAGCCGTTGCCAAATTTGAAACTTGCATAGAATGCTGAAAGCTTCCAGGACAGGTTTCAGAAAATTCCCGCAACAACGGATTATTGATGTTGGAAAGTTCCACCAATGTCACATTAGACGTATATCCGAACATCCATTCAAAAAGATAAATCAACAAATAGGATGTCAGCATAAATCCGCCGTTGATCAAGAAATAAGCAAAATTATGCCAGTCAATCCGATTCATGAATCCTTCCTGAATGAGGGATATTCCGAGATACATGACACAATAGGTGATAACCACCAGAATGGAACAAAGTACCAATTGAGAGCGTTGGGTAAGGTCTCTCAATGAATAGACAGAAGTCATACCTGCAGCAATCTGTATTAGCAAAAATTCATAAGGATACGCCACAATCGTCGAAGAAATCAAAACCGTAATGATATGGGCAAACAACGCCGTTCGTGAATCGAAGAACGTCCTGACCATAATGGGCAAAATCGCATAAGGGATCATATAGACATGCAAATATCCGGTATGGACCACCAAAGAGGTAAACAAGACCAAACCTGTAATCATGATCAGAATAAAAACAACATTTGCTTTCCGTTCATACGTCACCGGCCTGAAAAACCACAAAAATAGAAATTGCAAGACAAAAAGCCCGACCACCAGAACAATCTGACCTATTAGAACCCCATTAGTGCCGGAAGCGGCCGATCTTTCTTCCGCTACTTTTTTCATGGAGCACAAAACCTTGTATGTATCGGCGGAAATGATCTCACCTCGGTCAATGATACGTTCCCCACGCTGAACGAGTCCGGAAGTATGCGACACCCGTTTTAAAAATTCCTCTTTCGCTCTGTCCGTAGCCAATTCATCCGGCTTTAGATTTTCAACGATATATTTATTGAGTTTGCAAGACTTTAGGACACTTGCATGAATTCCGGGAGGAAGATTTTTAAACAAAGCCTCATAAGCACCCTTGGTCGTAAAAAGCGTATTCAAATCCCAGGATTTTACCACCCGATCCTGAATAATTAAGACTGACGAGATTGAATCAGCCTGGTATTTTTCCAAATTGGTGGTGGAAAGAATACCTACTTTATAGATGGTTTCGAGTTGTTTGTCGATATACCTCAAATATTGCGGTGGAACGGTAATCCTCAGATAAGAATAGAAATCAGACCGCAAATTCTTTTTAGCTGTTTTTGCAACAGAAGCATCAAGGCTCAAGTAGGGTTGAAAACCTGCCATGACACTGTCTGTTTCATGTTCGATTTCCTTATCGGTCTTGAAAATCTGAAAATCATAAGGGGCTGTCATTAAGCCATAACGCCAAGGCTTACCTTCCTGAAATAAATATCTAAAACGACCTTCCCGTGGAAATGATTGAAGAATCAGAACAGCAGAAATGACAAAAAAAGCAATTTTAATAAGGTTTTGCGATAAATTCTCTTTGAAATTTTTCCGCTTCATAAATATTCAGGTATTGAAAATGAGCCTATCAAAATACAAGAAATGTATTGATATTCCGTTCTAAAAGTACAAAAAAATCAAACACGACCCGATAAGTCTTAAAATTTATTGAAAAATAGCGTACTTTTGCAAGCCTGTACCTATAAATTTATCATTATGTCTCAACAAAAACGCGTTCGGGTGCGCTTTGCACCCAGCCCTACCGGTCCATTGCATATCGGTGGAGTCAGAACAGCCTTATACAACTATCTGTTTGCAAAGAAATTGGACGGAGATTTTATATTACGTATCGAAGATACAGACTCAAACCGTTTTGTTTCAGGTGCTGAAGATTATATCATTGATGCACTCAACTGGTTAGGTATAAAATTTAACGAAGGCGTCGGCATTGGAGGTCATTTTGCACCATATCGTCAATCAGAAAGAAAAGAAATTTATAAAAAATATGTTGATCAGTTATTGTCCGTAGAAAAGGCATATATAGCCTTCGACACACCGGAAGAGTTGGATGAAAAGCGCAAGGAAATCAACAATTTCCAATATGATGCATCCACCCGCCTTCAAATGAAAAACTCGCTGACACTTTCTCCGGACGAAGTCTCAAAAAGCATTGCAGCCGGAAAAAACTATGTGGTTCGTTTCAAAGTCGAACCGGGGGAAAATGTTCTGGTGAATGATATGATTCGCGGTGAAGTCCGTATCAATTCTTCCGTTCTGGACGATAAAGTTCTCTATAAATCTGCCGACTTATTACCGACCTACCATCTTGCCAACATCGTGGATGACCACCTGATGGGAATTTCTCATGTAATCCGCGGAGAAGAATGGTTGCCATCCGCACCGTTGCATGTATTGCTATACCGTGCTTTTGGCTGGGAAGACAGCATGCCGGCTTTTGCACATTTACCTTTACTGCTGAAACCTGACGGAAAAGGGAAATTAAGTAAACGCGACGGAGACAGGTTGGGATTCCCTGTTTTCCCCTGTGACTGGATTGATCCGAATTCAGGGGACAAAAGTCCAGGATATCGCGAAGCAGGCTATTTTCCGGAAGCGGTGGTGAATTTCCTCGCTTTACTTGGATGGCACCCCGGAACCGACCGGGAAATATTCTCCATGGAGGAATTGGTAGAACTCTTTTCCATAGAACGTTGCAGCAAGAGCGGTGCCAAATTTGATTTTGAAAAAGGGAAATGGTTCAACCACCAATATATGCAACTAAAACCGGAAAGCGAACTGACAGACCTGTTTATTCATGAATTGAAAGAAAAAGGCATTTGCACTGAAAACAAGAGCCTTTTGCCTGACCTCAGCGGCAAAAAAGCATGCGTGTCCAAAGAATACATTTCCAAGGTTATCTCTTTGATCAAGGAAAGGGCTAATTTTATCCATGAATTATGGGATCAAAGTCATTTCTTCTTTGAACGTCCGGAGACCTACAATGAAAAAAGCGTCCAGAAATACTGGAAAGAAAATACTTCCACTCTCATGTCCGAATTAATTGATATTTTAGAGGGTATTTCAGATTATAATGATAATGCCCGCATGGAAGAGACTGTCGTTAAATGGATTACTGAAAAAGAATATAAGATGGGAGCTGTGATGAATGCATTCCGCGTATCTTTGGTTGGTGAAGCCAAAGGACCACATATTTTCGACATCGTTGTCCTCTTAGGAAAAGATGAAACCCTTTTCCGTGTCAAAAACGCCATCAAGGCTTTAAAGTAAAAATAAAAAATTGTCTATAGAATGTACCAAATTGGCATATTGATTTACATTTCCATTTTTCGTTTCGTCGCTTTATTTCATAAGAAAGCCGGCAAAATGGTGAAAGGGCATAAGAATACCTGGACCATTTTGCACGATAAAATGGATCAAAACAAAGAATGGTTGTGGTTTCATGCTTCTTCTCTCGGTGAATTTGAACAAGGTCGGCCAATCATTGAAAACATACGAACAAAACATCCCGAATACGGTATCATTGTTACGTTTTATTCTCCATCCGGATATGAAGTACGTAAAAATTACGGCGGGGCTGATATCATTTGCTATCTGCCTTTTGATACATTACTGAACGTTGTCAGGTTTCTGGATATGGTAAAACCCAAAATGGCCTTTTTCATTAAATATGAATTTTGGCCAAATTACCTGACTCAGCTAAAAAGGCTGAATATTCCCACCTATCTGATTTCCGGAATCTTCCGTCCCGAACAGGCATTCTTTAAGAAATATGCAGCACCATATCGTTCCTTGCTCAAGAATTTTACCCATTTTTTTGTTCAGGATCAAAAATCTGTCGACTTACTGGAATCCATCGGCTATTCAGACAATGTCAGCATATCAGGAGACACACGCTTTGACCGTGTCCTTGATATCAAAAAAAATGCCAAGATTTTGGACATTGCCATCGCTTTCTCACGAGACAGTGCGAACTTATCAAAAAAAATATTAGTAGCAGGAAGCTCCTGGCCTAAGGATGAAACGCTTCTCATTCCATATTTCAACGAACATCCGGAACTCAATATGATCATTGCCCCTCATGAAATTCATGAAGACCACATACTGGCCATTGAGGCACAATTAACCAGACCATTCCAACGTTATACCAAGACATCCCCTGAAGAAGTATCCAAATGTGATTGTCTAATCATAGATTGCTTCAGCTTGCTTTCCTCCATTTATCAATATGGTGATATTGCCTATATCGGAGGGGGCTTCGGAACAGGCATCCATAACACTTTAGAAGCAGCAGTTTACAGCATTCCTGTTCTGTTCGGACCGAATTTCAAAAAGTTTATTGAAGCAGAAGAGTTGATAGCGTGCAAAGGAGGTTTTAGCTTTGACTCAAAAGAATCGCTGGAAACACTTCTTGATAAGTTTCTGGTCAATGATGAAGACAGAAAGAAGGCTGGTGAAATGGCTGGCGAAATGGTGAGAATCGGAAGCGGTGGAACAATCAAGATCCTTCAAACGATCAATTTATAAGAATCTCGACAGAGATTCACCCATGAAATGGAAAGAACGCTGAAAGAGAAAACAACCTCTGCTTTGATTTGGAGTTTCATCGACAAATTCGGGCAACAAATCATTTATTTTGTGACAGGTATTGTTTTGGCGCGAACACTATCTGTGAATGATTATGGGTTGGTCGGGACACTTGCTTTATTCATAGCACTATCAGGAATCATCATAAATAGTGGTTATGGACATGCCTTACTTAACAGATCTCAGTTTTCACAAATAGAATATAATACGGTTTTTTACTATATTGTCGGTTCTGCCATCTTAGTTTATGCACTTCTTTTTGTTTGTGCTCCATTGATAAGCCTATTCTTCAAGCAACCAGAACTAACCCTGATCTCACGCGTACTCTTTCTTACCTTGATTTTCAACGCTTTTCTCAGCATACAGAATGTCTATCTGACCAAAAAAATGGATTTGAAAATCCTTACAAGAGTCAATATACTTTCTTTATTGCTTTCCAGCACATTTGCAATCTTTGCTGCTCTAAAAGGAATGGGACCGTGGGCTTTAATCATTCAATCTTTGATGAATTCCTTCTTTAGTATGGTCTTATACTGGCTCCATAGTGAATGGAGACCGACCCGTACATTTGACTTCAGGATTCTAAAGCAATTTTTTCCATTTAGCAGTATGATTGTGCTTACAAATCTTATATCAACCGTTTTCAATAATATTTATTCCATTCTCATCGGCCGTATTTACAGCATCACCCAATTGGGATATTACACACAAGCAAGCAAATATCAGGATATACCAACAGGTTTGGTAAGCAATACTTTCAGAACCATTTTAGTACCGCTTCTTTCAAGCGTAAACGATGATGAAGATCGTTTTAAAAGAATACTGAGTAAATTGATGAAAACCGCATCATTGGTCATTTTTCCAATCATGTTTGGTATGATCCTCATTGCCGAGCCATTATTCATTGTTCTTATTAAAGAAAAATGGTTGCCTTCTGTTCCTATTTTTAAAATACTCTGTTTTTCAGGAATTTTTGTCACTTTAAACACCATCTTACAAGAATCCATTCTGGCAAAGGGGCATTCAAAAGAATTAATGCTTTTAGAAATTATAAAAAAAGCCATATTGGTATTATTAATTCTCATCACTATAAAATACGGGACAAAAGGGCTGGCACTGGGCTGGACTATTTCTTCTTTTCTAACTCTAATCATATCTCTGTTGCTTTCTAAACGAATCATGAATTATTCAATCATTGATCTGATCAAAGATTGTTTCCCTTATTTTTTGATCTCATTGTCATTATGTATTGTTGCTTACTTTATCAGCATTCCTATGACCAATCATTTCCTTTTTCTTGGATTTTGTATTGTCTTTGTTGGAAGTTTGTACATTCTCTGTTGCCGTGTGCTCAGATTAGAAGCCTCAAAAGATCTGTTTAAATGGATTCAAGATAAAATTCATCGGGAGAAAACAAATGATACTATCTGATCGGAGAAAACCAATATGAAGATTTCAGTAATCATAGTATCCTATAATTTTGAACATTGGCTTGACAGGTGTCTTGGCAGTTTAAGGACATCCACAATACCTGTTGAAACGATTGTTGTCGACAATTGTTCCACAGATAATACCACAAATCTCATTGAGAAAAATTATCCGGAAGTGATGTTGATTAAGAACCAGCATAATGAGGGTTTCGGCAAAGCGAACAACATCGGAATCAAATACGCCCTGAATAACCATTGTGATTTTGTTTTCTTGCTAAACCAAGATGCCTGGTTGAATCCGGATGTTATTGCTACACTACTGGATAAATTTCAGAATAACCCCCGATACGGCATTCTATCCCCTGTACACCTAAATGGCAAAGGAGAAGCTTTAGATACGGGCTTTGCTCGTTATTCAAATCTGAAAAATGAAGAAGATTTAGAGGCTTTTCAGAAAGTGGACCAAGACCTGGTATCCATCGAAAAAATCAATGCTGCATTCTGGATGCTTTCCAAAAAAACACTTCAAGAAGTCGGCGGTTTTTCTCCAGTCTTTTATCATTACGGTGAAGATATTGATTATATCAATCGGCTACATTACCACGGCTATGAAATTGGTTTCTGTCCGACGGTCTTCGGATACCATGACCGGGAAAACAGAAAACCGGGAAAAGAGGATCTCCTTTTTCAGTTGATAGAATTTTCAAATATCAATAATTCTTTTTTCAAAGCTTTTGGATATGGCATACTTTCCGGTTTTAAAAAAGCTTTTATCGCTCTTTACAAAGAAGGATTCAACGAATTCACCAGACTGTTTTCAATCACTACCGGGATACTTTTAAAAAGCAGACTTGTCATTCAATTCAGAAGAATAAATAAGAAATCACCGGAATATTATTTTTTTAAAAAAAAGATACATAATGTCTAAAACTATGATAAACCTGGCACCAATCCTACTATTCGTTTATAACAGGCCGGAACATACCCGTTTAACCATTGAAGCTCTTAGAAATAATATACTGGCTGATCAAAGCGAGCTTTATATTTACTCCGATTCGGCAAAAGATGAAACGGACAGACCTGCTGTGGAAAAGGTTAGAGAATATATCCAATCCATCGATGGTTTTGCTAAAATAAACATTCTTCTAAGAGACAAAAACTGGGGTTTGGCCAACAATATCATTGACGGAGTCACAACAATAGTCAATCAGTTTGGTAAAATCATCGTCTTGGAAGATGACCTCATTACCGCCCCTTTTTTTTTAAAATTTATGAATGAGGCCTTGGAAACTTATAAAGACGAGCAAAAAGTCGGTCATATTCATGCTTGTGAATTTTTCATGAATAAGAAACCTCTGCCCGATACTTTTTTGATAAAATTTGTCGGCAGCTGGGGCTGGGCTACCTGGGACAAGGCCTGGAAGTATTTTAATCCGGACGGTTCCGCCCTTCTTACAGAACTCGAGGACAAGCATCTGACAAGCACTTTTGATTTTAATGGTGCCTACGGCTTTACAAGAATGTTAAAACGGCAAATTAAAGGATTGAACAATTCCTGGGCCATCCGTTGGAATGCGAGCCTTTTTCTCAATGATTGCTATTCCTTGAATGTCGGAAAAACCTTGGTCCAAAATACAGGATTCGATGGAAGCGGGACGAATTGCGGGAGCGGTGGAATCATTTCATCCGATCTGTATCAATATCCAATCGCAGTTGAAAAGATTGAACCGATTACGGAAAATATATACGCCCGCAAAGTCATTGAAAATTACTACAGGAGAACTTATTCTTTTCAGGCAAAAGCCATCAGAAGGATTAAACGAACATTGAAAGGTGATTTCGGGGCATAAATCCATTATTTTCCGCAAAACGACAAAATATATTCCGCCAACTTACGGGTGGTCAAATATTCGCGGGTATAGGATAAAAGTATATTACAGTAATATCGATATACCGAATCCGAACAAGCCCTTGATTCATACAAACGATTAGTCTCTAATATAATTTCCCTGGGGAAATTTACCATAGTCGTGGAAGGTGCATTTCCCAGATGTGGAAAATATGGAATGCATCCATTCGCCAAAATTTCATAATGCCTCATACATTCCCATCCGCCTTTCTTGCAGGTTGTCCCGAATCTTGCCATTTGATATCCTTTATAGTAATCCTCTTCATTATCATATATATAGGTACTTTTATCTCCGGGAATGATCGTTGCCATCTCTATGCTCTTTGCAGGAATTTCTGCAACAATATTCTCAGATGGAACGGCAAAGGAGATGGGGAAAAAATATTTATAATCTTTTTCTAATAATTCTCTCTTAAAATAAAAGCCTTTTGATGCTACGGATAAAGCTTTTGTTCTTCTCTGAATAAATTGTTTCTGACTTCTGATATAATACTTCCAGTGCCGGTAAAAAAAAGCACTTAAATTATGGTCTTCCCCGTCAATAAAAATGATCTGTTCTTTGGAATAAGACCTAAAGACATCCTCTAATAGCCATTCACATCTTAAAATGGAGCCATATATGACAATATCATAGAAATGAGATTGAATAAGCTCCTGAGCCTGAGATAATGAATGAATATTTCTTTTTTCGGGTAAGATGCGATTGGTTATCGTAAACCCCATGCCATATTGCTTCTTAATATCTTCCGGTTTGTTGCCGGTGTACATATACCAATAATCATTCAAAGTATAAACTGTTACATCATCCAGGCAACTTAAGCCATGGAAAACGCAATCACACTCATAATCAATCTTATTTCCCGGGGATATAAAGAGTATTTTCATTTATCATTCATTCTTAATTACTTGGAATCTTTGTAGAAAGTCGTTTACTAATATCTTGCAATTGTTTCACATTGAATGTTCCATCATCACGAACTAAAATCCAGTCATCGGTATCGGGATAACCATGCCAAAAATTCCCGGGACACAATTTTATTCCATTAGATAACAAAGCCGGCTTATAAGAAAACGAACTTTTACTGGTAATCAGCAAATCGGCTTTAACCATAAGTAAAAAAGAATCCCGGGCATTCATATTCAGACAAAAATGTACATTTTTAAATCGCTCAAATTCAGGGAAATCATTTCTTTCACCTTGTGAAAATATATAAACAGCAATGGGTTTTCCTGTCTGAAGGTTTTCAATGACCGTTGCCAACACTTTTTCGAAATAGCCCGTATCCTGCCAACGCTGCAACAAATCCCGGTTACTGGCTGTTTTCGCCCCCATAATATCTCCCCGACGAACATGTACCGCTATATTAAAAAAATCTTTGCTGTAAATCAAATGGTCATTTGCTCTGGCTTCAGCTTGGTAAAATTTCCTTTTAATATCAACCATAACGCCAAACTGATTCCGGTAAAATTGATCCTGTTCGGCAATAAATACCACCTTTTGATCACAATAAGAATGAATAATTTTTTTTATGAGAGCTATCTCTTTTTGATTGTCTTCGTCAAACAAGGGAAGCAAAACTTTTTTAAAATCATGCTTTTTGACCAGTTCTTTAACAGTTATCTCCTGATTGCCAAAACCTAAAAAAGATTCCCATTTTTCTTGGGCAAAAGGTATATGAGCAAATTTCAACCCAAATTGTTTCGCATACCAATAGCCCGCTATCCAATTGCCTAATTGATGGCCAATACCCGCCCCACGATTGGGTACGGCACTGTAATAATTGATATGGCCGTCGAAAACGCGGGGCTTGTGATAACACGCATGCCAAAAAGATTTATAGATCTTTGGATAAAGATTATCAGAACGTAACCGTCTGACCATTTTAGACCAAGTACGACGTCTGATTTTATATCTGATGTTTGTAAAAAGCATTTTTTTATTTCAAAGAAAACTGAAGCACTCAATTCTTGATTTACTGAACATAAAATAACAGGGACTTTGACTTGTGACAAAGATATTAAAAATATATTTATAACGAATGTTGATGGGTTCTGTTCCGCCGAAGGTATTTTGCACAAGTTTCGGACACAATATGATGACCATTCAAAGTCTGAAGCGTAGAAGAAACAAATAAAAAAATTACCTTTGCGAAGAGTCGGAAAAAATTGCAGAAAACAGTAATCATGAAGGTCCTTCTTCTTAACACTTTCGAAAAAAAAGGTGGTGCCGCCGTTGCCTGTAAGCGGTTGGCCTTGGCCTTGCAAAAACAAGGAGTCGAAGTAGCCATGCTGGTCAGGGATAAGAACTCTTCTGATTTATTTGTTTCTTCCGTCGTAGATTCCACCTTCAACAGATGGCATTCAAAATTTGCTTTCCTGTCAGAGCGACTTAAAATATTCCTCATAAACCACCTCCATAAAAAAAATCTATTTACAATATCAATTGCCTCTACTGGTTTCAATATTTCGAACCATCCATTGGTAAAAGAAGCGGATATCATCCATATCCACTGGATAAATCAAGGTTTTCTTTCCATCCATGGAATAGATCAACTCATCCGTACCGGTAAACCCATTGTCTGGACCATGCATGATATGTGGCCAGTAACCGGAATTTGCCATTATGCAAGCCAATGCCACCATTACACAGAGAAATGCGGTAAATGTCCATTTTTACAAAAACCTTCCGGTAAAGATCTCTCCTTTCGGGTACTCAGACACAAAAGTAAAGTTATTGCCGGAGCCGGAATAAATTTTGTAGCATGCAGCCATTGGCTCCTTGAACAGGCGGAAAAAAGTGTTCTTAAGACAGGAAATATCTTTTCAAGCATTCCAAATCCCATTGATACTACGCTTTTCGTACCTGGAAATCAAGAGTTGGCACGCACATTCATGCATCTTCCGACAGGAAAGAAAATCATTCTTTTTGGTGCCGATATCGCATCTGACAAAAGAAAAGGTGTTGAATACCTTATCCAGGCAACCCATTTTCTTGCCGACCTGAAAGAAGAAGTCGAACTCGCATTTTGCGGAGAAGTGAAAGAAGAGATGGCCAACGCTTTCGGATTGAAAACACATGCACTTGGATATCTGTCCGACACCAATTCCATCATAAAGATGTACCAAGCTGCCGATTGTTTTGTAATACCTTCTTTGGAAGAGAATCTCCCCAATATGGTCATGGAAGCCATGTCTTGCGGTGTTCCGTGTGTTGGATTCCATACAGGTGGAATTCCTGAAATGATCACACACCTTAAAAACGGTTATATCGCCGAATATCAATCTGCAACAGACTTGGCATTTGGTATTCGCACCATTCTGGCAAAGAGCAATGACGAACTTTATAGAAATGGCGTTCGCGAATTTGTTCTTGCCAATTATACAGAGCGCATCGTAACCGAACAATACATTCAATTATATCAAAAAGTGTTAAGCTGAATCTGCACAAGCAGTAAGTGTAAAATAGAAAGAAACATGCAAAATGAATTGACAGACAGAGATCATTGGGCCAAATATTGGTCAAATTACCGATATGAGAAAATCCCTTCAAAAATGGTCTATGATAAATACATTCCAGAAATAAAAGGGGACTCCTTTATTGAAATCGGAGGATTTCCTGGCATCAATGCAGCCTATTTTTATAAGAATGTCTGCAAAGATGTCACATTGATTGATTTTTATGTGGATAAATCGATTGTATCAAAGTTTGAACAAATAAATGATATTCCCAAAGACTCCATAAAATGTATTGAATCTGATTTCTTCCAGTTTGAAAGTGAAAGGAAATTTGATATTGTTTTTTCTTTAGGGTTCATCGAGCATTTTGAAAACGTGCAGGATGTTATTGAAAGACACATCCGATTGCTTTCGGAGAAAGGATATCTACTTATTATTTTGCCCAATTTCAGAGGGCTTAATGGCTATATTCAATGGGCTTTTGACAAAAAAAACCTTTGCGCACACAATTTGGAGTCGATGAAAATAGAGAAGCTGAAGAAAATCATGCAGAACACCAATTTGAGATCCTGGAAGATTGAATACACAAGCAAACCGATGGTGTGGCTTGAACCAAAACCGGGGATTTTCAATAAAACGGGACGGACTCTGATCAAATATTTTAGCTATTTCATCAAGCTTTTTCCTATCAAAGGCAGACTATTATCTCCTTTTATCATCATTTCCGCCCAACGATAAAAAAATTGAGTAATGCGACTATATTATTACCACACCAGACCTATTCAGGAAGCATATAATGAATGGCTTGATCATAAACACCCGGGGCATATTTTGTATGGTCTTACACATTTTGACAAGTATGGTATTGAGTGCGTCTTTCATAACTATAAAAAAGAGAAAAGCCGTATCGGGTTTATGTGCCGTAACTTTATTAAAATTATTTTCTGCAAGGAAAAATTCGATATGATTTATGCGACTTCTTTCAGAGGACTGGAAATTATCATTTTTCTCCGTGCTCTGGGTTTATACAAAAAGCCTTTGGCCATTTGGCACCATACTGCCATCACCACCTCCCCCAATAAACTAAAAAATTCCATTTCACGCTTCTTCTACAAAGGCTTTGACCAAATATTTTTTTTCAGCACCAAGCTCATTGAGCTTTCTTTGGATACAGGAAAGGTCAGCAAAGACAAAGTTCATTTAATTCATTGGGGAGCAGATTTGAATTTTTATGACAGACTCTTAAACGAAGTCAGTGAAAATAAAAACATCTTTATTTCTACCGGCAAAGAAAACCGTGATTTTCCGACACTGGTTGAAGGATTCAGGGATAATAAAACTTCCACTCTCGACCTGTTTGTTCCAAAAACGAATGGTAATATCAATTACGAAAAGATATTTCAAAACCTGTCCATTCCTGAGAATATCCATTTAAAAGTTGTGGGTGGAATCATTCCTTATGAAATGGCCAAAGAAGTGGCTAATGCCAGTTACGTCGCAATCTGTTGCTCCAATCCGCCATATTCATATACTGTTGGACTGACCACCCTTGTAGAAGCCCTCGCTTTAGGAAAACCGGTGCTTTGCAGTGACAATCCTTTTTGGGAAATGGATATAGCAGGCGAAGGCGCAGGAATTACAATCCCCTATCAAGATATTGACGGTTGGAAAAAAGCCATTCAATTTATCACGGAAAACAAAAAAACAGCTGATGAAATGGGGAAAAAAGGAAGGGCTTTGGCAGAAAGGACTTACAACCTCGAAAACTATACCAAAGAAATTGTTGACGTATTAAAAGCAATATGAAACAAGTATATTTGTAGAAACGTTCAGGTTTGTAACAAAACGAACCTATGAGTTACATCGAATGCCTCCAAAAAATAAAAACAAAGAAATGAAACCACTCATTTCGATCATAACAATTACTTATCAGGCAGAAACCTACCTGAGACGGACAATCGAAAGTGTTCTTGGACAAAGCTATACGAACCTTGAATATATTTTGATTGATGGAAAATCCAATGATGGAACCGTCAATATCATCCAAGAATATGAAGATCTTTGTAAGAATAAAACCCTATCTTTTCGTTGGATAAGCGAGCCGGACAAAGGGATCTATGATGCCATGAACAAAGGGTTGAAAATGGCTCAGGGTGAATATGTCTGGTTTATGAATGCCGGAGACAAAATTTCTTCTGCCGATTGCTTGGATCAAATATTCTTTGGCTTGTCGGCTTTATCCTCATCAGGGGATAAAGCTTTACCGGACTTCATTTACGGAGAAACGCTGATTGTAGATGAACAGGGAGAAATCATGGGCCCTCGGCGGCTAAAAGCTCCGGAACAACTCAATTGGAAAAGCCTTAAAATGGGAATGCTCGTTTGCCACCAATCCATGTTGGTAAAACGCCTTATCGCTCCTGATTTTGATCTCAGATATCATTATTCTGCAGACTTTGACTGGGCCATCAGATGTTTGAAAAAATCCACCTACATTTACAATACCCACCTCGTTCTTTCCCATTTTCTGGACGGTGGCGTTTCCAAGAAAAAAATGAAAGCGTCCTTAAAAGAACGCTTTCAAATGATGTCTAAAAACTACGGATTGTTTTCTACCATTTACCGGCATTTTTACTTTATAAGCCGGGCAGCTTGGTTCAAGCTGAAACATGGTTGGATTTAAATTAACATCCTTTATTTCTTTTTTTGTATGAAATCGTAGCCAAAGGCCACAATTATCAACAACAGTATACCAGCCAATGCGACCATAGAAAGAGTCTCAACCTGAGCAAAAGATTTTGGAGCAAAACGAAATTCTATTTGATGATCTCCGGCAGGGACAACCATGGCACGTAAAATATAATTGGCACGGAAATGAGGAACTTCTTTACCGTCAATAGTAGCCTGCCATCCGTCAGCGTAATATATTTCAGAGAAAACGACAAGTGCTTCTTTCGTGGAATGGGTCCGATAGACCAAATGATTGGGGACATAATTCACTAAGGCGATCTTTGAAGTTGTATCTTTGACAAAAGTTTTGCCGGTCAACTGCTCTGAAAATCGTTTGTCAACAATAAGTTCCTGAGCCGGATTAAAATGACCGATGGCTGCAATTTCTTCATCCGGATTGTTCACCATCCTGTAACCACCTACAAACCAAGCTGCCCCTAAAGCATCCGGATTACGTTGAACGATCGGTTGCTTAGCTTCATCCGGAACAATAAAATAGCGTGTATTCAACATATTCAAGATTGGCATATTTAGACTACCCGTAAAATAGTGATCAATCACATCCTGATATCTGCGTAATTTTGCTGCATGGTATCCACCGACAGACCGGTGATAATAGGAAGTACTTGCATCCTGAAACGGACTAACCGTCAAGTTCAGTACTCTGTATCCCAAGTCTTTATCCTGCATGATCAGTTTATCAGCATCCGTGGCTTTCCAAGCTACCAACGTTTCTTTTTTCGGAACAAAGTGGCTGTCATTCAGATAACGTTTATCAATCGACCATAAATCGACCAAGGTCAATAGTCCGATAAAACCTATCAAAAGATTTTTCTTTATCTTATTTTTTTGAAACAACAATAAAGATCCTATACCAAGTGCAACTATGAAAAAGGAACGAAGGGCATCCGATTGCAAAATGGCAACACGAGCCGATTCAAGTCCCGACATATAAGTGTTTATTTGATCGGCTGCATTGGGATTCTGTTGTAACATTTGTGCAAATTGTTCCGTTTCCTTTTGGCTAAAGAAATTGAAGAACGTTCTTGGAGCAAGCCAGAACAAAAAAGCCAAACCTCCCGTCAATCCGGCACTAATCCAGAATCCTTTTGTTTTCTCTTTAATCAGGCCAGGTTTCTTTACAATATCAACCAACGTCAGAATAGCCAGAATCGGAATACACAATTCAGCTACGATAAGTATGGAAGATACCGTTCTGAATTTATTGTACATCGGAAAATAATCTAAGAAAAAATCTGTCAAAGGCATCCAATTCTTACCCCATGCCAACAGAATGGATATAACCGTTGCAAAGAGCAGTGGCCATTTGATGCCGCTTTCAAGTGCAAACAAACCAAAGATAAACAGGAAAAGGATAAAGGCTCCGACATAAACAGGACCTGCCGTAAAAGGTTGGTCACCCCAATAACGATCACTGTTGGCAACATCTTGTCTAAAAGAAGGATTCACATCTTCCAGCAATTTCGGATCATTGCCTATTGCCGCATTACCACCACCTTTGACATCAGGTACCAACAAGGAGAAGGTCTCGGCTATTCCATAACTCCAATCGGTGGCATAACTTTTGTCTAAGCCGGAAGTCTTATCTGCGGCATTAGACGTTAATTCTGATTTTCCACGAATGGTATCCTTACTATATTCGGCGGTAAAAAACAGATTGGTTGCATTTACCCCCACAGCCAGTACTGCTCCAAGAAGCAATGCACCACTTGCTTTTGAAAAGTGAAGATAATTTTTACCTTTAATGGCTTTTACCAGTTCATAAACCAAATATGGAAGACCTGCAAAAACAAAGAAATAATAAGTCATCTGGATGTGATTGGCCAATAACTGCAACATAAAGAAAAGTGCAAAAACAGCCGCACCTTTCAAATATTTGCCTTTGTAGGCCCATATCACACCCGCGAATGTCGGTGGAATCAGACCAAGTGCCCACACTTTCCATATATGCCCCGCTGTAATGATGATGATAAAATACGAGGAAAAAGCGTAGGCTATGGCCCCGATAATTCCAATCCATGGATTAACCCCAAAAGCACACATCAGCAAAAAGAAACCAAACATATATAAGAATATATGTGATGCCGGTGCAGGCAGCTCTCCTTCAAAAACCTGGCGAAGGTTTGATACGGGATAGGCTTTATAACTCGGAGCCATTTGGTATGTCGGCATTCCTCCAAACATGGTTCCTGACCAAAGACTTTTTTCACCAGTCTCTTTTTGAAATTTATTGATGTCCATTCCCATTCCCGCACCCTTTCGTCCATCGAGCTGAAACAATTGTTTCCCATCCAAAACCGGAGAACAATAAATGACCGATATGGCATAAAAAACCACAATTGCTACCAAATAAGGTAAAATGCCTTTTTTGAAATCCAAATTTTTAAACATAATTGTTGATTTTTATTTGTATAATTTTTCTTGTCCTTTCAATTCCTTTAATGCATGGCCGGTCAAAGCCTCTTCCATAAAGCCCATTCCATATCCAAACAACTGCGCGTATGCAGCCACAACCGACAGAAATGCGATCCGGACACGGCCATTCTTGCGCCATGAATCCAAAAACAACAGCAGCATATATAATGCAACAAAAAGCAACCAGAGCGGACTCCAGGCAATAGCAAGCACCAATAACAGCAAATGCCCCAAAACAAAAAACATGGGCAAAAGATGCACCGATTTTAGAGAACCAGGGTGAGCCTTGGTCAGGACAATCCTTGCTTTTCCGAAAGTATGGGTCTGATGATAGAACTTGCTGATATTCACCCTGCGTTTATGATAGACAAAAGCATCACGGTAAAGTTTTGTTTCCATGCCGGCTTCCCTGACTCTCAGGCTAAAATCGATATCTTCTCCAATCATAGATTTAAAACCACCCGTCACCTCAAATGCTTTTCGGGAAATACCCATATTGAACGACCTCGGATTGAATTTTTCCATTCGTTTGTTGCCTCCCCTGATTCCTCCTGTCGTGAAAAAAGAAGTCATCGAATAATTCACAGCCTTTTGCATGTCTGAAAAGTTGCCGTCTGCATTGTCCGGGCCACCAAAACAATCTGCAGGTGCTTCCCTGAGGGCAACATTAACAGCATCCAGATATCCGCCAGGAATGACGCAATCCGAATCAAACAAAATAAAATAGGATCCTTTGGCTTGCTGCATCCCATAATTGCGACGATAACTGCGATCTGTTCCGGGAATGAAAAAATAATGGACATCAAGCTTCTCTGAATACTTTTTAGCAACCTCATCGCTTTTCATCGGAGAATTGTCTTCCAATATCAGAACCTCAAAATCCTTAAAGGTCTGAAAGGTTAAACTTTCCAGAAGTTCGGCCATTTCATCGGGCCTATTGTATATCGGGACAATAATGCTGAATTTAGGCATGCGGCAGGTTTTTTTCAAAATAAATGAACATCCTTCTGATGCCTTCCCTGATTTCACATTTAGGTATGAAGCCAAGAGCCCTCAACGCTGAATTGTCTATTTGATAACGGGACCCGTCGGAAAATTGCCCGAAGTCGGAGACATCTTCTGCATTCGGCATACAAACAGGAATGGTTTCACCGTACATTTCTTCATATTCTTCCTTGACAAAACCAGCCAATTCAAGCAATGTATATGTTTTGGCCGAAGAAATATGATACGTATTATGATCTGTCGTTTTAGGTGCTTTTTCACAGAGCAGCTCCACTGCCTCACAGACATCACTGCCATGAACGAAATCGCGAACAGGAGATCCGTCGGAAAGGAGCCTGACTTTTTTCTCCGTAAAAGCGGTACGGCATAAATCGTTTACAGCCAGCCACCAACAATTGTTTTCAGTAAAAACCGGATGCCCGTAGCTGTTTGACAAACGGACGGTGAGGCAATTCATCTTTGTCGTACGGTTGTAATAATCGCAAATCTGTTCACACATAGCATGTGTCAAGGCGTAGACATTCTCCGGATTCAACGGATGTTTTTCAGTTATCAGGTCATTCTGAAGTGTCCCGTAAACATGGATGGTCGAGAAATAAAGAAAAGTCTTCAGTCCACTATCCTTAAAAGCATCCAGCAACATCCAGCAGGGTTGTACGTTGACAGATGCCGCCACTTCCGGAGATACTGTCTGTGATTGATGGTGATCCATGGAAACAAGATGGATGATGGCATCAAAAGACCTTTGTCTCAACACATCGATGGTTTTTCTTTCTGCCACACTTCCCACAATCACTTCTTCCATCAACTCACACCAATCTGTTTCCCCGGGTGCTTCAGGGTAACAAAGTGCCGTAACGCGATGGCCTTTTGATGCCAGATGCCGGCTGATCTGTGCGCCAAGGTAGCCGTTCGCTCCGGTAATCAGTATGTTCTGAACTTGAATCATTTGTTCTTTTTGGGATATACAAAACGATCCGGATCCGCTCTTTCCACTTCTTCGGGATCATGCTCCAAATCAGCTACATTCAATAATAAATTCAAGGCCTCCCCAATTCCTTCAAAGGCCATCCATAAGCCGGGAGGAACTGTGAGACGTTGATAATTTTCAGGTCCAAGTTCGATTGACATAGTTTCATCCCGAGTTGGACTTTCTGTCCTGTCATCATGGATTACAAATCTGATTTTTCCGACAGGGACTATCAGATTGAGTGTCATTCGAAAATGTTTTTTCCATGGCTTGATCTCTCCAGCATGGATGGTCGAAAAATAAGCTTCTCCAAAATCGGTAAAACCCGGATCGCTTTTTTTCATCCCGTGAAACACATCTCCTTTCGGATGGTAAATTTGCTTCAAAGGGGTTAATATGACACCTTCTATCATCATCTTATCCTTGTATCCAAATTTGTTTGCGTTCAGCAGCCTTTTCCTGATAAGATCGTAACTGTTCCAAAGTGAAATCATACATGTTCACCTTTTTCGAATTCCAGTTATGATACCAATTTGCGGTGAAATGGATTAATTCTTCATATTGAAGGGTTGACATCCAGTGCAAATGGAAAAGTGCTTTATCACAGTTGAGTTTCAAAAGACCGGCTTCGTGAAATGGAATGTTATCTGTTATTGTAAAGGGTTCCCGGCCTTGAGGTTGTCCGAATATTTTTCCTATAGCCGATATCAGGTCAACTACCGTATGGCTGTTTTCTGCCTGAGGACCGAAATTAAAAGACTGACCGTTCAGACCTTTGTCTTTTGAAAGTCTCTGCCCCAAAGTCAGATATCCGCTTAAAGGTTCAAGTACATGTTGCCATGGTCTGGTAGCCTTGGGACTTCGTATCTCCACAGGCTCACCCTTACTCCAGGACCGGATGCAGTCGGGTATGATGCGGTCCAAGGCCCAGTCACCTCCACCAATCACATTTCCCGCACGGGCAGTGACCAAACGGACGCGGCAATCTTCTCCTTTGAAAAAGGAATTATAATACGACTTGAAAACAATTTCAGCTGCACCTTTGGAACCGCTGTAAATATCTTTTCCGCCAAGGGCATCGGTCTCTTTATAGCCCCAAACCCATTCCACATTGTCATAGCATTTGTCACTTGTTATGATGACGGCCGTGCAATCCGGATTTTCCAGTCTAAGTGCTTCCAGCACATTCGCCGTACCCAAAACATTCGTTGAAATGGTGTCCAACGGATATTCATAAGAAACAGAAACAAGTGCCTGGGCAGCCAAATGGAAAACAAAATCCGGTTGAATTTCCCGGACAATTTCCCGCACTTTTGAAGCATCACGGATATCCGCCCAATAATGATTGATTTTATGGTCGATATTCAATTCATTAAACATGCAAGGACTTCCAGGTACGGTATTTGACAATCCAAAGACCTTGGCTCCCAATTCTAAAAGCCAAAGCGTTAGCCAACTTCCCTTGAATCCGGTATTTCCTGTCACCAGCACTTTCTTTCCGGCATAAACGCCTTCAAAAGCCCGTCTATTCATTTCCAAATGGTCCATGGTGCCTTATTATTCTTGTAAATATCATTTAACAGACTATATTCACGGGAGGTATCCATCGGTTGCCAGAAACCGTCATGCTCAAAGACCTGAAGTTGCCCGTCAGCAACTAATCGACGAATGGGCTCCTGTTCCAGTACGAGATCCTCCTTTTCGTTCAAATAATCAAAAATCTCACGGCGAAAGACAAAAAATCCACCATTGATACGGCCTCCGCTCACTTGGGGTTTTTCATTGAAACCTGCAACTGTTTTCGTCTGCATATCATAGTCTAACTCACCAAAACGTCCGGGAGGATGTACCCCCGTCACTGTGGCAATCTTCCCGTGCGAAAGGTGAAATTTCATCAAGGCATCCAGATCAACATCTCCGACACCATCTCCATAAGTCAGCAGAAAATTCTCATCCGAACCGATATATTTCCGGACTTTTTTTAAACGGGCACCGGTCATGGCATTAAGTCCGGTTTCTGCCAATGTAATTTTCCAGCCGTTTTCATCGGTGTTTTTTCGGGGCATGGAGGAGACATCCTCCCCCAGAGTAATGGTCAGGTCTGTCGGTATTGTCCCGTAATTCAAAAAGTAATTTTTAATGACCTCACTCTTATATCCCAAACATAACACAAAATCCTTATACCCGAATTGCGAATAATATTTCATGATATGCCACAAAATGGGATACTCCCCAATCGGGATCATAGGCTTCGGTAAATTTTCCGCAACCTCACGGATACGAGTCCCGTATCCACCGCAAAGAATGACCGTTTTCATATCAGTAAAATGATGTTTTTCAATTCAAGGATTGACAGCCATTAATACCTATAATGGTCTGCCTTGTAGGGCCCGTCTGCATCTACTCCGATGTAGGCTGCCTGTTCAGGCGTCAGTTTTGTCAACTTCACACCGATTCTTTCCAAATGTAATCTTGCAACCTCTTCATCCAAATGTTTTGGTAAACGATAAACGCCCACTTCATATTGTTTTGACCAAAGCTCGATTTGAGCCAAAGTCTGATTTGTAAATGAATTACTCATTACAAAAGAAGGGTGGCCTGTGGCACAACCCAGGTTGACCAATCTCCCGTCAGCCAACAGCAAGATGGAATGACCTTCCGGGAAAAAATACTGATCTACCTGAGGCTTGATATTCCGAACTTTGATGCCCGGATATTTCTTGAGCTTTTCCACTTGTATCTCATTGTCAAAATGACCGATGTTGCAAACAATGGCATTATCACGCATCTTGTTCATGTGTTCGATGCGAATGATATCACAGTTTCCTGTTGTTGTAACATAAATATTTCCTTCACCGAGTGCCTCTTCGACAGTCTTTACTTCGAAGCCTTCCATGGCAGCCTGCAGTGCACAGATCGGATCAATCTCCGTGACTATGACACGGGCACCATAGCTACGCATGGAGTGGGCACAGCCTTTTCCGACATCGCCATATCCGCAAACCACGACAACCTTACCGGCAATCATGATATCGGTTGCACGCTTGATGCCATCCGCCAAAGACTCGCGGCAACCGTAAAGATTGTCGAACTTCGACTTGGTCACCGAATCATTTACATTAAATGCAGGGAACAAAAGCTCTTTTTCTTCCATCATTTGATATAAGCGATGAACACCAGTGGTGGTCTCCTCAGAAACGCCCTTGATGAAAGGCACACGATTGTTCCAGAAATGATTGTCTTCTTGAATCAATTTTTTCAGGATGGCCTTCAACTCCACCTCGTCTTCCGTTCCTGCAGGTTCATCCAAAACAGAAGTATTCTTTTCTGCCTTGAAACCCATATGGCACATCAGGGTAGCATCACCACCATCGTCCACTATCAATGTCGGGCCTTTTCCTCCCGGAAAATTCAATGCTTGCAAAGTACACCACCAATATTCTTTCAGGTTTTCCCCTTTCCAGGCGAAAACAGGAACGCCGGCAGCAGCAACGGCAGCAGCAGCATGATCCTGCGTTGAATAAATATTGCAGCTAACCCAACGAACATCTGCACCGAGTTCAACCAATGTTTCAATCAGTACAGCCGTCTGAATGGTCATATGTAAAGAGCCCATGATGCGGGCACCCTTCAGTGGTTTTTGTTTGCCGTATTTTTGCCGTAAAGCCATCAAGCCAGGCATCTCGAACTCTGCCAATTCAATTTCTTTTCGCCCAAACTCAGCCAACCGGATGTCGGCAACTTTAAAAGGTTCTATCGTAAATAAACTCATATGATTATTTTTTCAAATTTACACAATCCGTAAAACCATATTTTTTGAAACAAATATGCATTTTCCGAGGCAAAGATACAAAAAGTGCCAAACTATCTGTCAGTTTGTATCTTCCTTTTGGTTTGTTATGGTTTTTTCACCACTTATTTTTCTATCAGTAACGATACTTGATGACTGAAAAAGCGATAAAAATTATTTTTTTGAAAAAAACAATTTTTATTGTAGCGTTTTTCATCTATCTACATCTTATTACTAAACATTATTCTGAAGTTTATCGAAAAAAATCAAGAAACTCTTTTTAATTTCCTCTATATACATTTGAAGCCGCTCCAACGTGATGTTGTGGCGGCTTCGTTTTTATACTTTCAGAATGACTTTTCTATACTATATATGTTGTAGAAGCAGTATCTCCACCTTTTCCGGTCCAGTTGGTATGAAAAAATTCACCGCGTGGTTTATCAACACGTTCGTAAGTGTGTGCACCAAAGTAATCACGTTGAGCCTGCAAGAGGTTTGCCGGCAAACGTTCACTGCGAACCCCGTCAAAATAACAAAGTGCCGTTGTCAGGGCAGGAACGGGTATACCGTAAGTCAAGGCAGCTGCACATACACGACGCCAGCCAGCCTGGGCAGATTCCACTTTCTCCTTGAAATAAGGATCAAGCAGTAAGTTTTTCAGATCCGGGTTTTTGTCAAAAGCTTTCTTGATATCAGCAAGGAATACAGAACGGATGATGCAACCTCCGCGCCACATCAGGGCAATACCTCCGTAATTCAAATTCCAGCCATATTCTTTGGCCGCTTCCATCATCAAATTATAGCCCTGAGCATAAGAAATGATCTTGGCTGCAAACAAAGCGTCTTTGAGGTCAGAAATCATTTGAGCCTTGTCGCCAGTGAATTTGGTTGTCGGGCCGCCAAGTATTTTGGAAGCTTCTACACGAAGGTCTTTTTGTGCAGACAAACAACGTGCAAATACAGATTCTCCGATCAAGGTCAAAGGAATACCCAAATCAAGTGCAGCAACACCGGTCCATTTTCCTGTACCCTTTTGTCCGGCACAATCCAATATCTTTTCAACCAATGGTTCTCCCTTTTCATCTTTATAGGCCAGAATATCACGGGTGATTTCAATCAGGTAGGAATCAAGATCACCCTTGTTCCATTCCTTGAATACCTCGTGCATTTCGTCTGCACTCAAACCCAGCATGTCTTTCAACACCTGATATGCTTCACAGATGATCTGCATATCACCATATTCAATGCCATTGTGGACCATTTTTACGAAATGGCCTGCACCACCTTCGCCGACCCAGTCGCAGCACGGAGTACCATCTTCCACCTTCGCCGAAACTGCCTGGAAAATTTCTTTCACTGCCGGCCATGCTTTTGGTGAACCGCCAGGCATCAGCGAGGGCCCGTGCAGTGCACCTTCTTCACCTCCGGAAACACCTGTTCCGATATAGAGCAGACCTTTGCTTTCGACATACTTGGTACGACGGATTGTATCAGGAAAGTGTGAATTTCCACCGTCAATGATGATATCACCCGGTTCCAAATGGGGTATGAGCTTTTCTATAAAGTCATCCACAGGTTGCCCGGCTTTCACCAACATCATCACTTTACGGGGTCTTTCAAGTGATGCACAGAGTTCTTCTATCGAATGTGCACCAATAAATTTTTTACCGGCACCACGTCCGGCCATGAATTGATCGACACGAGACACAGTACGATTGAATACTGCTACCGTGAAACCTTTACTTTCCATGTTCAAAACCAGATTTTCGCCCATTACAGCCAACCCGATCAATCCAATGTCTGCTAATTTTTTCATCCGTGTTAATTTTAATTTTTCTAATATATTTCTTTTTGATTTTGCGATTAAAATGGATTTATAGGAAAAATTACTGCTCCTGCACATTAAAACCGAGATTTCTGAGCTTTTCCAGTGTCGCTTTTTCCATGTTTTTTGTAATTGCCGTATACACAGGATATTCCCTTCTTACCGGGTAATCTCCACGAAGTTTCTCAAACAATTCGGGATTCTTTCGAAATGCGGCGTCATCTCTCCTAATGTCGAAAGTAGTCAATATTGCCTTGGATAATATCTTTTCTTCAGACAAATTTTTGCCATCGAGTTCTATTAGAGTTTGAGCAGGAAGATCCACATTCCGAGCCTGCCAGTCATTAATGCCCAAATTAAAAAAACGGCTGACAGCCTGAATGCTCATACTCGTTCCGTTGGCCTTACCATCTTTGGAATAGCCTGCCACATGCGGCGTCGCTAAATCAACCATCCCGAGAAGTTCCCTATCAATGTTCGGTTCGTATTCCCAGCAATCAATCAACATTCCGGATACCCGGCCTTTCTTTAAGGCTTCTTTTGCTGCATTGGTGTCAAAGACTTCACCCCTGCATGAATTGAACACGATGGGTTTGCGCTTCACGTTTTCAAAAAAGCAGGAATCAGCCAAATGAAAAGTTGCATCTTCGCCCTTCAAGTTCAAAGGAACATGGAAAGTGATGATATCCGACTTTACCATGATTTCATCAAAACTGCAAAATTTTTCAGGTCCTTCCTGTCTGGCACGGGGGGGATCATTCAACAATACATTCATTCCGAAGAGTTCACATACACGAGCCACTTTTGAGCCGACCTGTCCGACCCCAACTACGCCTATTGTTTTCCCTTTTAAGGAAAAGCCTTTCTTTTCGGCAAGAACAAAAAGGGCGGACGCAATATATTGTTCCACCGATTTGGAATTACAACCCGGGGCATTGGTCCACTTAATTCCTGCTGCGTCGCAATAGGCGGTGTCTATATGATCGAAACCGATAGTTGCCGTGGCAATAAACTTTACAGATGAACCGGACAACAACTGTTCATTGCAAATGGTACGGGTACGGGTGATTATGGCATCCGCATCCCTGACAACTTCCGGTGTCGTTCGAGGGCCTGAGAGATAGACCACTTCACCGAAGGGCTCCAGAGCTCCCTTAATATAAGGTATTTTATCGTCAATAATAAATTTCATTTCTACTCTACTTTCCTATAAAAGAAGTCCGCTACTGTGTATAATCAAATGACTAATAATTAAACCGATCCTTAAATGCCCATAAACCCAAAGCGGGATTTGAAATGTAATAAATTGCTTCTCCATCGGACATCGTATTATAGCCATCACGCAATTCGGACAAATGGTATTTGAGCGAAATCTCGTCGATATCCGCATATTTGAATCCTACACTTTCAATTTCTGCTCTACTTAAATTTTCTTTTTCTTTCCCGGGACAATAAGTAATATTAAAACGTCCTTCGGATGAGCCATGAATCAGGTGGGCGGCCGCACCCAGATTCTTTTGCAATTCCTCATTTTCAGCACAAGCCTTCAATGTGGCAGGTGTTCCGAAATAGCCGTACTTACGGATCAAACGGTCTATTTCCTGATCTTCACCAAATTCTTTCAGTGCAGGAGCAATGACGATCAATTCCCCTCCATCATCGATGGCCATACGGGTACGATAAATCGATTTGTTACCAAGCCAAGTACTTTTGAACTCAGACGGATCAAGATACACCACCACTTTTCTCAAAGGTTTATCAAGCATGTCAAAGTTTACCTGGAGAGCTAATTTTGCAGCTTTATCAAAAACTTCAAAATCATCTCCGATAAACAAACCGCGCGTCTTAATCCTGCCATCGGTTTTATCCTGACCGACTACCGTCTGTACATAAACAATGGGCAAATGATTCGTAAAATGCTCAGAAGCATAATTGAACACCCTGCGGACAGGGGTATCCGCATGTCCCATCATTTTTTCCATCCCGTAAGCGGCTCCAATAAAATGACTTTTATTGATACCTTCCGAGCCACCGGTTCCGACAAAAATATTCTTGTTGTAATTCGCCATTCCGACCACTTCATGAGGCACGACCTGTCCTATCGACAAAATCAGGTCAAATTTTCCTTCCAACAGTAATTTGTTGACCTGGGCAGGCCACGGATATTCAACGGCACCACCGGATACCTTTTTTACAAATGCTGCAGGGACAATACCCACTGTCACTACATCGTTGCGCCAATCGTGTACACGGATCAAGGAAGGCGGCAATGAACCAAACATGTGCGCAATCTGGTGGTCTGTCATTGGTGAGTGAGTCCCGAGTGCGGGCAATACATCCGTAAGTTTGTCCCCGAAATATTGCCAGGTCATTTCTGTCAATTCTCCGGCGCGACTCGGCAAACGGGTATAATCCGGAGGAATGGCCAACACTTTTTTTCTGGCTCCCATTTTTTCAAATGCTGCATATAAACCTCTCTTGAGGTCGTCAGCACTTAAATCATGATCTTTGGAACCTATCTCATAAAATAACATTTCTGCTTCCTGTTTCTTGAATTATCTTTTTACACGGGCATTCCCTTTCCAAATGCTCCATACCATATCTTCATCCGCAGGCTGAGCATAATCAGTCAGGAAAGTGGTAGCCAAAGCTCCTGTAGCCCAGCCGAATTGCGGCCATTTTGCAGGTTCCCATCCTTTCAGAATACCATACAACAAACCACCGACAAAGCCGTCGCCTCCGCCAATACGGTCAAGAACAGTAATCTTGCGAGGCTCGATAACCTGCCAATCGTCACCTTCGAGCATGATGGCACCCCAAAGGTGCTCATTGGCACTGATTACCTGACGTAAGGTGGTTGCGTATACAGAAGTATAAGAAAATGCTTTTTTGACACGACCGATCATACCCTTGAAGCCGTCGATTTGTGCTTCAATGCCTTTACCACCTGCTTCAGGGCCTTCAATGCCCAAACAAAGCTGGAAATCTTCCTCGTTTCCAATCAAAATATCAGAAACAGAGGCTATTTCGGTAAAATTCTTTCTTAATTCGGCATCACGACCTTTCCAAAAAGACGCCCGGTAATTCAAGTCAAAAGAAATGCGTGTCCCGTACTTTTTGGCAACACGGGCAATCTCAAGACAGAAGGCAGTGGTTTCAGGTGATAAAGCTGCAACCAAACCGGAAAGGTGTACAATCTGAACGCCTTCTTGACCAAAAATACGTTCCAAATCAAAATCCTTCACATTGAGTGTACGTCCAACTTCTCCTGCGCGGTCGTTCTGAACACGCGGTCCTCTTGAACCATATCCGCTATCGGCAATATTGAACTGGTGACGATATCCCCAGGGATCACCCTGAGGAACTTCGGGACCTTCATAATCCATGTGCCGGCTTCTCAAATTACTTTTTATAAATGCAGCTATCGGGCTGTCCTTTACAAAAGTAGTAAGAACTTTTACCGGAAGACCAAGGTAAGAAGCAATGCTGGCGACGTTGGTTTCAGCACTTGTTGCCTGCATTTCAAACAAGTTGCTGCTATAGACAGGTTGTCCGTTTAATGGAGTGATGCGAACACCCATACTGGTTGCAACCAACAAGGAGTATTTACAATCTTTTTTTAATTCGAGGCTCATTGATTTTATGTATAAAAAATAGTTAGTATAAAGGCTATAATCGAAATGCCATCTATTGAAAAAACCCAATATAAAAATATAAACAAATATCCTTTATAGAAATTCAACACAAAATCCGGTTCAATCTTTCAAAAATAAACTTCAAAAAAATTCCGATATTTATAAGTCTATATTTGGTGCAAAAATAATCAATTTTCCGTACAATAAAACATAAAAAAAGTCCGATCAAATTGGATCAGACTTTAATTTATGGTTAGATTTTATTTTCACAAAACCGATTCGGACTATACCCCACTGAAAGCATTGAACCCGCCGTCGACAATGGTTGTTGTACCAGTCACAAATCTGGAAGCGTCACTTGCAAGATAGATGAGAGCACCTTGCAAATCATCAGGTTCACCCATACGTCCCTGAGGTGTGCCTTGAATGATCAGTTTACCGCGGGGAGTAAGACTTCCATCTTCTTTATTTGTAAGCAGGAACCTATTTTGGTCTGTCAGGAAAAAGCCCGGTTCAAGTGCATTGACACGCAAGTCCTTACCATATTTTTGGCCAAATTCGACAGCCAAATATTCGGTCAGATTCTTGATAGCGGCTTTGGCAGAAGAATACCCCATCACACGGGTCAACGGATGTTCTGCTGATGCCGAACAGATGTTGATGATATTTCCGTGACCTTGTTTCACCATCTCTTCTGCAAAAACATAGATGGGATATAAGGTGCCGAAGTAATTCAGTTCGATGACAGACTTCATGGCATTCATATCCACATCAAAAAGACTTTGATCGGGTTGGATACAAGCACCTGGCATATTTCCACCCGCTGCATTGACCAATATATCAATATGACCATATTTTGCAAGAATTTCGGCTTTCACTTGTTTCAATTGTCCCATATTTAAAACATCGGCAACGAAAAAAGTAGCATCTCCACCATTGCTACGAATACCAGCGGCTACAAATTCGCCACTTTCTTTTTTACGGCCAAGGATTGCAACCTTTGCACCTTTATCACAAAGTGCAGCACAGAATGAACGGCCAAGAATACCGTTTCCTCCGGTAACGACGGCCACTTTCCCTGTCAGATCAAATAAATCTTTCATATGATAATCATTTTTTTGTTTAAGGTCATATGGAACTCGCATGTCCATTTTATCATAAACTTGGACGCTTTTACAAACATGCTCGTTTCATAATACTTATAAATTATTTAGGTAATAAATCTTTTGATGAGTAAAGATATAAATTATTCCTTAATGGCCTCTCACCGCTTTCTGCTTTTTTGTTTGGAATAAGACTTGGAACGCGTTCCAGAATAGGCTCCCTTCTTTTTATAATCAAAGGCGTTTTCGTTACGGACGCTCTGCTCCTTGATGGGGGCCTTACCGTTTTCATCTGTTTCCAAGTCTGTAGCCAACGCAAAATCAAGCTGTTTGTGCTCTAAATTGGCTCTGGCCACCTGAATTCTGATGGGGTCACCCAATCGGTAGGACTTCCGGTTTCGACGTCCGGTCAGGCAATAGTTTTTTTCGTCGAATTCATAATAATCATCGTCTAAATCACGAATCGGAACCATACCTTCGCATTTGTTCTCATTGATCTCAACATACAAGCCCCACTCCGTCACACCGGAAATAACACCGTCAAAGACCATCCCCAAACGCTCAGACATAAATTCGACTTGTTTATATTTTACGGATGCACGTTCAGCCTGAGAAGCAAGTAATTCCATTTCGGAACTGTGTCTGCAAAGTTCTTCCCATTTTTCGACTGATACGCTTCGGCCACCGACCAGATAGCGTTCAAGCAAACGATGTACCATCATGTCCGGATAACGTCTGATAGGTGAGGTAAAATGAGTATAAAAATCGAATGCCAAACCATAATGGCCAATGTTCGTGGTGGAATAAACAGCTTTGGCCATAGCACGGATAGCTACCGTCTCAATCAGATTCTCTTCCCGTTTCCCCTGTACCTCATCCAATAAACCATTGATGGATTTTGAAACATCCGATTTAGTGCCATTGGTCTTTAATTTATAGCCAAAACGTCTGATGAAATCAGCGAAATTTTCCATTTTCTCGGTATCCGGCGAATCATGGACACGGTATACAAAAGTCTTGGCGGGTTTGGTCTTTCCGACAAATTCAGCCACTGTCCTATTGGCAAGAAGCATGAACTCCTCGATCATCTTATTGGAATCCTTGGCTTCCTTAAAATAGACACTGAGCGGTTTCCCTTTTTCATCGATATTAAACTTCACTTCCCATCGGTCAAAATTGATGGCACCAGCTGCAAATCTTTTTTCCCTGAGTATTTTAGCCAAACGATCCAAGGTCTGTATTTCTTCTTCGCAATCGCCATGATTTCCTTCAATGACGGCTTGCGCCTCTTCATAAGTAAAGCGTCTGTTTGACTTGATAATCGTTCTGCCGATGCGGTGCTTTTTGACTACGGCATGATCATCCATTTCAAAAATACAAGAAAAACACAATTTTTCTTCATCAGGTCTTAGAGAACATATCTGGTTACAAAGACGTTCAGGTAACATGGGGACGGTCCTATCCACAAGATAGACAGAAGTGGCACGATTTTCTGCTTCCCTGTCAATCAGGGTCCCGGGTTTTACATAATGCGTCACGTCCGCGATGTGCACACCAACTTCCCAATATCCATCCGGCAACTTCCGTACGGATAATGCATCATCAAAATCTTTTGCATCATAGGGATCAACGGTAAAAGTGGTCACTGTCCTGAAATCTTCACGATTTTTCATGTCCTCTGAAGAAATGACATCCGGAATTTGTTCGGCTGCTTTCTCCATCTCTTCAGGATAAGTATATGGCAAACCATATTCGGCCATGATAGCATTCATCTCGGTATTATTGTCACCTACTTCTCCAAGAACATCAATCACTTCTCCGATGGGATTCTTGGCACGATCAGGCCATTCAACGATTCGTACAACCACCTTTTGGCCGGACTTGCCTCCCTTGATTTTGTCCTTTGGAATAAAAATATCGTTGGCCAGTTTTTTACTATCCGTAATCAAAAAAGCATAAGATTTCTCGACATCAAGAACACCGACAAAAATGTTTTCTGCATGTTCCAACACCGCAATAACTTCTCCTTCCGGTTCACTGAAAGCCTTTTTTGCAGAGTGCATCACCCGCACCCTGTCTCCATCCATGGCATGAGCCGAATTTCTTTCAGCAATAAATATGGAATCGCCTCCATCGTCAGGCAGCAAATAGTTTTTTCCATTACGGCTACGTTTAATGATGCCTTCCACATATAGTCCACGTTCGTTAAACTTATATTTTCCGGTCGAAACCTCAATTAAATAATTCTGAAGACAGAGTTCTGCCAAACACTCGGCAACCATGGTTTTCAAAGCCTGCTTTGTCAACCCCAATGCATTCGACACTTGCTGATAATTGAAAGCCCTTGCAGTATCTTCCTGAAAGAATTTCATAATTTCAGCAATCAGCTCTTTCTTTTTTATACGACCAGAATGTGTTTTTTCCATAATCAATTAAATTTTCAAACACTTCAAAGATAGGTAAATAATCATTCATTCGTTACCAAACGCCAACGAAAATATTCCAAGAGCTTCTTTTCCGAAAAAGCACTACCTTTACTGCGGGTTTTTAATATGTTTCAGCTCTGCAGATAATCTCCCAACATGTAGGATTGAAGAAATCCTATTTACTATAAGTAATCAAGATATTTTGTTTTGATGATTTAAGTTAAACGGAATCAAATGAAAAGACGGTTTTTATTGGCGGTGATTTTTACAATTTTTATATTCTGGAGTGTTGATGCCCAACTTCTCTGGAAAGTTTCCGGCAACGGTTTGGCAAAAACAAGTTACCTGTTCGGCACACATCATCTGATAGAAAAAGAACAGATCAAAAATTTTGAACGGATTTTGAAAATTTGTAACGAAACCGAGTCTGTGGTCTGTGAAATTGATATCAGAGACAAAGACCTTCAGACAAAGTTGACACAGGCCAGCGTCATGACGGAAGGAAACATAAAGGATTTGCTAAGTCCGGAAGACTACATCCTGGTTGACAATGAATTTAAAAACCTGCTGGGTGTCGGAATGAGCCAATTGGGAAAAATGAAGCCGATGATGCTGGATAACCTATTTCAGATCATGTGGTATTTGAAAGAAAATGGTTTAAAAAACCAACCGGAAGCCATTGACATGATTTTTCAAAAAAACGCATCAGACAACAACAGAAAAGTCCTCGGTCTTGAAACGGCAGAAGATCAGATCAATGTCCTTTTCAACAGCCTTTCTTTGAAACGCCAGGCTGAAATTCTGGTAAAAGATGTCAAAGAAAAGAATAAAGGAATTGAACTTCTGAAAAAGCTGAACGAATTTTACCTGACAGGCAATTTAACAGGTCTTGAGGCTCTTAACAAAGAAGACGACTCCATGACGGAAGAAGAGACAAAAGTGCTTAAAGAAGACCGCAACAATAAATGGATGAAACAATTGCCGAACCTGATGAAAGAGCAATCCTGCTTTGTTGCAGTCGGCTGCCTGCACCTCACAGGTGAAACCGGACTGATCAATCAATTGAAAAAAGCCGGATATTCGGTGGAGCCTGTGGTTTTGTAAGTTAAAAAAAACCTCAAATCCAAGGAACAGGAAATGAGGCCTTTTCGTCGCCGTAACAAATTTTATTTGTAATTCAGGTTTATGTAGCCGCCCGAAGTCTTGAGAGAGACGGGAATACCACCTCCGTTCATTGTTCCCAATATCTTGTTTTTTTCAGATGCACCGGAAAATTTCAACAATTGCGTTTCAATATTATCCGCTGATAAATCCAGATTTAATCCCAAACCCTTAGGAATTGTGCAGTTGATGTCTCCCCCGGATGTTTCCATCTGCAAATTTTCTCTCAAGAGGTTCATATCCAAAGAAATATTGCCTCCGCTGGTATTTGCACGGACCGAACCTGAAATCTTATCCATACGGATGGATCCACCCGACGTACTTACATCCACAATCCCTTCTGCATCACTCACATGTATGTTTCCACCGGATGTGGAGGTTTTGATATTTCCTTTCAGACCATATACAGAAATATTTCCACCGGAAGTAGAGGCATTGACATCTCCTGTCAAATGGTTGACGGCAATGTTTCCACCGGAAGTGCCGGCATCCACTTTACCCACAATATCGTTGATATGGATATTGCCGCCACTGGTATTCATATTTTGATTGGCTTTGAGATCCGAGATCGAGACATTGCCTCCGCTTGTGTTTAAGGCGGCAGCTGTATTTACAGGGGCCTTCACTTCAAATCCTACACTTATGTTTTTCTCTGTGATTTTGTCTATGCTTATTTCAAGGTTGGATTTGTCACTGATAATTTTCACCTCTGCTATCTTTTTCAATTCATCAAGGGTCATATCCAATATCCTGCCGTTTTTGGCAACAAGGAATGACACTTCTACCTGATCCCCGTCATACCCGATCGTGCTGATGTTCCCACCGGATGTGGAAAGTTTCAGGTTTACAGGTTGTGACATAGGATAGGTTTGCATAAAAGAAACGCCACCTTCACTCCTCTTAAATTTACTGTCCCTATCAGTCCTGACATTGATGACGCAAGATGGAAAAAGCATGAGCATTGCGGATAAGAAAGCCATACCGGAATATACAAAACCTGTTTTTTTCATAATATAAATATTTAAGTTTGATGCTGTTTTAAATCAACAAATTACCACACCGTAAAAGTATATAAAAAACATTAACAGTGATGATTTGATAAGAAAAATAAAAGCCAGGACAAAACGATCCTGACCTTTAACTTGAAACTGAAGAATTAAAATACCACTATTTATACCGGTTGGATGCCTTGTTCCTTAAGCAACCCCAAACCTACATCCCTCAATTTGAATTTCTGAATTTTTCCACTTCCTGTCAAAGGAAATTCCTTGATAAAGAAAACATATTTTGGAATCTTATGGCGGGCAATCTTGCCACGACAGAATTCACGTACAGTGTCCTCATCCATTTGAACCCCATCATGCAAAATAATAAAAGCACCAACTTCCTCACCGTATTTTTCAGACGGAATGCCCGCGACCTGAACATCTTTAATGCCTTCCAAATGATAGAGATATTCCTCAATCTCGCGCGGGTAAACATTTTCACCGCCTCGAATAATCATATCCTTGATCCGCCCGGTGATGCGATAGTTTCCATTTTCATCCCTTATTCCAAGATCACCTGAATGCAGATAGCCATCCTTATCGATGGCTTCGGCTGTAGCTTCCGGATTTCTATAATAGCCTTTCATCAACAAATAACCACGACAACAAATTTCACCTTGCTCATTATCGGCACATTCTTCACCCGTCTCCGGATTGAAAATCTTAACTTCGGTAAACTCATAAGGCCTTCCGACCGTCTGGCAACGAACATCGAAAGGATCATCAATGCGGGTTTGAGTCATACCTGGGGATGCTTCAGTCAAACCATACACACTGGTGACGTCCATAAACATCTTTTCGTTCACACGACGCATCAACTCAACCGGACATAGAGAACCCGCCATGATACCTGTACGCAGGGTGCTCATGTTAAACATCTCAAACATAGGATGATTCAACTCGGAAATAAACATGGTCGGTACTCCGTATAGAGCAGTGCATTTCTCTTTATGAATGGATGCCAAAACAACCAGCGGGTCGAAACGTTCCACCATGACCTCGGTACAACCGTGTGTCAGACAGTTCATGGTAGCCAACGTCACACCAAAACAATGGAACAAGGGGACACAAACGCAAAGACTATCGTTATTGGTAAATTTCATGTGTTCACCTGTCAGGTAACCATTGTTGGCCAAACCATAATGTGTAAGCATGACCCCTTTGGGGAAACCGGTGGTTCCTGAAGTGTACTGCATCATCATGATGTCGTCAGGCTTCACCAACTTTTTGGCATCTTCAAGCATTTGTCCGTCCATATTACTTCCAAGCAATTGCAATTCGGCGGAGGTATACATGCCACGGTATTTTTCCTGTCCGATATAAACGACATTCCGCATCTGCGGAAAGCGTTTACTGTGCAACTGTCCGCGTTGCTCTGTCTTCAGTTCAGGCAACATCTCATAAGTCATCGCTACATAGTCGGAATCCCAAGTTCCATCGGTAATGCATAAGGTCTTCATATCCGAATTCTCCACCAAATATTCCAATTCGCTTTGTTTATAATTGGTATTCACTGTGACGTATACAGCACCGATTTTTGCGCAGGCATACATATATGTAAGCCATTCCGGTACATTTTGTGCCCAAATACCTACGTGATCTCCTTTTTTGACACCAAGTGCCATAAAACCAAGTGCCATTTCATCCACCCTTTTGTCGAATTGTTTCCAGGTAAAACGCAAATCGCGATCCGAGTAAACTATATATTCCTTATCAGGTGTTGTCTTAGCCCAATGTTCCAGCCAATCACCCAGTGTTCTGTCAAATAATTGCATATCTTTTAGATTAAAACGGCGTGTAAACTACTGCCAAAATCTTGGCTTTGGATCCATTGGCTGCATGTACATTGTGATCGACAATCGAATCATAATAGATGCTTTCACCGGTGTTTATAACATATTTATTTTTTCCGTAAGTCACTTCAATAACCCCCTCGAGTACAAAAATGAATTCTTCACCTTCGTGTGTGGAAAGCTGATATTCTTCCTCAGAAGCAGAATCGATATCAATCAGGAACGGTTCCATGTGTCTGCCTGTCTTTGACTGAGCCAAGGCAAAGAAATTCAAGTTATTGTGTGAATTGGCCGTATCATTGGAAAAGCTGATTCCCTCAGGTTGTTCATCTTTACGGCAGATGACAGGCCCTAAATGATCGCTGTCATCCAAAAATGTACCCAATCTCACCCCAAGGACACGGGCTATTTTAATAAGTGGGGCCAGAGAAGGAAGATACTTGTTTTCTTCTATTCTTTCAATTTGATCCGCGCTAAGTCCCGAACGTTCAGCAACTTGTTCAATGGTAATGCTTTTTGCTTTGCGAAGATTTTTAATTTTGGATCCTACCAATGTTGATTTTTCCATTTGATTTACACTATTTATTATCTATTTATCTTTCAATTCGAAATAAAACGGCGCAAAAATAAAAATAATTTCTATATTTCCATCAATATTTACAATCTTTTGTAAGAAAAAGCAGGAATAAATCCATAATGTATGAATCTTAAGATTGTTGGCTTTACAAATTGTCAATTTAAATACTAACTTTGTGATGCGGCGAAAGACAAATTAAATTAATATGTAAATAGTTTGATGATTACTCCTCCGTTTTTAAGAAAAAGTGATTGTGTGCGTCTGATATCCCCGGCCGGGGCAATCAATCCAGACTTTATCGATGGGGCTGAAGCCTGCCTTGCGTCATGGGGCCTCAGCGTCCTGAGAGGTGAAAACGTCACAAAACAGGAAGGACGCTTTTCCGGTAACGTCACGCAGAGATTGTCCGATCTTCAGGAAGCACTCAACGATATTAACTGTAAAGCGATTTTCTGCTCACGCGGAGGCTACGGATCCGTTCACCTGATTGATAAAATTTGTCTGGAGGGTTTCAGGAAAAGTCCGAAATGGCTGATCGGTTATAGCGACATTACCATGTTTCATTCTTTACTGCAAAAAGAAGGATATGCTTCCATCCATGGAGGAATGGCTAAAATGCTGGCCACACAAATGAATCAGGGTCCATCGAGAACCGATTCCCTACCGGCCTCCATATTGCATGATATCCTTTGGGGCAATCTGCCTGAATACACAACACCGACACATCCGCTCAATCGCAAAGGAGAAAGATCCGGCTTCCTGAGGGGCGGAAATCTTTCCATCCTGTACAGTTTGCGTGGCACTCCTTACGACTACATTCCGGCTAAAAGTATCCTTTTTATAGAAGATATCGGTGAAAAGCCTTATGCCATCGACCGAATGATGCACAATCTAAAATTCGGCGGCATCCTGAAGGACCTGTCAGGTTTGATTGTCGGTCAATTTACAGATTATGAAGAAGACTCTTTGTTCGGGAAAACAGTTTACGAAATTATTGCCGATGCTGTCTCAGAATATTCCTATCCGGTTTGTTTCGATTTTCCAACCGGACATACCGACCAAAATCTACCTTTAATAAACGGTTCTTCGGTCAGCCTGAAAGTCAATGCAAACGGGGCAAAGCTCAGCTATATAAACAAAAAAAACTTCCCGGAAGAAGTCAAACAAGTATGAAAAAACTACTGATTTTCATTTCTCTAATCTTTTACGGTTTATCCTTACAAGCAGAGGATATCGTTTTGAAAACCTTAAAAGAAGAAGCAAACAGGAACCTGGAAATTCTAATGAAAGAGAAAAATCCTGCCTATTTTATCGCATACCGTGTTACAGACCTTGAATCATTGACATTCTCATCAACCTTCGGCAATTTTTCCGGTGAAAGGGAACCTTCTCATACACGGTATCTGCAAGTTCAGACCAGAGTCGGCAATTACGACTCTGACAACAGCCATGAACTGAAAAATACAGACTTTTTAGCTGGATCCAGACCTGAAATGATTTCTTTTGAAGACGACGCAACAACCTTGGCAGATGAACTTTGGCGCAAAACAGATGCTTCATACAAAGATGCCGTCCGAAGATTCGAGCAAATCAAGGCAAAGGCAGCAGTGAACACAGCCTCTGAAGATAAGTCTCCCGATTTTTCCAGGCAGAAGGCAGACTATCACTACGAAAAGCCTATACATCTAAAAGATTTCAAAATCGATGTAAAGAAATGGGAAGATATTTTGAACCGTTTATCAAAACAAATGGATGGAAACAAGGATATCATCAACGGATCTTTACGTTTTTCTGGGAATATTCAGCGTCGTTGGTTCTATAACACGGAAGGTTCCTCCTATTCAGAAAACAATATTTCCTTCAGTCTGTACATCAATATGACGGCTACCGCTGATGACGGGATGCAATTGCCACTATACAAAAGTTATTATGCAGCCAGGCCGGAAGATTTGCCTTCGGAAGCAGAAATTCAAAAAGAAATTGACCGGATGAGTCAGCTTCTATCGGAATTAAAAAAAGCACCTCTTGCCGATCCGTATTCCGGTCCATGTATTTTAAGCGCAGAAGCTGCAGGAGTCTTTTTTCATGAGTTCTTCGGACACAGGGTGGAAGGTGCCCGTATGAGGTTGGACGATGATGCCCAAACTTTCAAAAAGAAAATCGGAGAAAAAGTCTTGTCCGAAGATATATCAGTCATATTCGATCCGACAATCAGGACTTTTAAAGGGCAGTTTCTCAACGGCAGTTATACGATGGACGATGAGGGTGTCAGAGGTCAACGTGTGGAAGTAGTAAAAAACGGTATCCTAAAGGCATTCCTCATGAGCCGTACACCACTTAAAGGGTTTCCTGAATCCAACGGACACGGAAGAGCTGCCTATTATTTAGATCCTGTCACCAGACAAAGCAACATGTTTATAAAAAGCAACCAACCTCTCTCAAACGACTCACTCATTCTTCGGCTTAAAGAAGAACTGAGAAAAAGCGAAAAAGAATACGGTTATCTATTTTGCTCTGTAAGCGGCGGCTTCACCATGAATAACAGATTTCTGCCCAATGCCTTCAATGTAACACCCCTTGTCGTTTACAGAATCTACTCAGACAATCGTCCCAATGAATTGGTAAAAGGTGTAAATATGGTCGGCACTCCCCTTTCTGTCTTTTCACAAATTCTGGAATGTGGAAATGATTATCAGGTATTCAACGGATTTTGCGGGGCTGAATCCGGACAAATTCCGGTCTCCTGTATCGCACCTGCCATTTTGGTCAAGCAGATAGAAACCCAGAAAAAGATAAAATCCAGTGCACTTCCACCCATTCTTGAACGTCCGTAATTCGCCCCCTCATGAACAAACAAGTATATTTTGCAATAATCCTTTCCCTATTGAGTTTTACAACCATTCAGGGACAAATTCAAGATGATCCCATACTGAAGGCCATCAAAAGTGAAGTTGACCGAAATAAGGCGGGATTGCACGTCGGGAATCTGGATTATCCCTTTTGGATTTCATATCGTTTTCTGAATGCCACCCAAACGACGGTTTATGCTTCAGCAGGAGCACTTCAGTTTAAAGAGAAAAGAGAAAAAAATATTGGAATAGCAGATCTTTTGGTAGGAAATGATGTTTTTAACAATAACAATGACACCTATCAGTCTTACCATCAACAGAATAAATATCCTATCGGAAAAACCGACATCGAATCAGCCCTTAAATATGTTATCTGGAGTCAATTGGATCCTGACTATAAAAAATCCGCCGAATCTTTCGAAGGCAAAAAGGTAAAGGTTGCCCAGCAGAACATTCCGGAAGAAGAAAAGAACATCCACGACTGGGATCAGTCAACTCCTATACAATACTATTGTAAAAAAGAATCTAAATCAACTGACCAGAAATTCTGGAGCGATTATTGCCGCAAAGCATCCATCGCCTTAGGTAAAAACGAATCCATCATTTCCAGTGACTTTCAGGCAACCATTACGGAAGGTGACTATTACTATTACAGCACAGACGGTTTTATGTACAGGCTGCCGATGTGTTTCATTGATCTTTCCGGTACTGTTGAATGCCGTTCGGATGACGGACAAATCATGAATGAGAAGTACAGCTTCTATTTCGACGACATCAACGACGTCACTCCAATTGATACACTGTGTTCCGAAATAATCAAATATAATGGATTATTGATTGAAGAAAGTAAGGCTCCGATGATTTCCGATTCCTATTCAGGACCTGTTCTATATGAAGGGACAGCTGTGTCCAATGCCGTTAACAAAAATTTTCTCAATGCAAGCAACGGTTTATTGGCAAAACGAAAAGGATTGTCCAACTCTGAGAACCGAATGGAACAGATGATAGATAAAAAAGTGGCTGACAGACGGTTGAATTTTATTTCCATGACCGGGACACCCCGATGGCATGGTCAAAAACTCCTTGGGTATACCCCGATTGATGCTCAAGGTGTCAGACCTGATAGTTCACTGACACTGATAAATCATGGAGTGCTCAAAAACATGCTTTCAGACCGGACACCGACTAAAACAAATCCAAAAAGCAATGGGCACAGCAGAATCAACACGACTTTCTATTTTGAGAGTCTGGGAGCGGGAAATATCAGACTTACGGCCTCACAGACCATACCTGGAAATATAATGAAAGACAGTCTGCTGGCTGCCGCCAAAGAAGAAGGTTATGATTTTGCATATATTTACAGAGGCTATCCACACATGGGCGGATGCTTTTTGTATAAAGTGTATCAGGATGGCCGGGAAGAGATGGTCAGAAACGGATCAATCAGCGATATGAATCAAAAGCAATTCAAGTACATCCTGCATATCGGAACAGAAGACGCTATTCACAATATAAACAACATGGGATTCATCACCACCCTCATCGTCCCTTGCGGGATCATTTTCAAAGAACTTGAAATTGTTCGCAATAATAACATGACACTCGAAAAACCATTTATCGTTCCAAGGCCTCTGAAAACAAAAAAATAAAATAAAGTCATTTGATCAAAAAGAAGTATTTTTAATGATAAACAAGAATTTTTTATAAAATGCACATAAAAATCCGACTTGAGACCCTTTTCATCTTATTGTTTCTTGTAATTACATCCTGTGGAGCAGGTGCAAGAAAAGCACAGGAAAGAACTGACAAAGCTGTTTCCGTGCCTGCTTTTAATGCCGACAGTGCCTATTCTTATGTAAAAGGTCAAACACTTTTCGGCCCGAGAATTCCCAACTCGGAGGCACATGCCGCCTGCAGAGAATATATCGTTTCGAACCTTCGGGAGACTGGTGCTAAAATAACGGAACAATCTGCAGACCTGAAAGCCTTTGACGAAAAAATGCTGAGATCCACCAATATCATAGCCTCCTTTCAGCCAGAGAACAAAAACCGCATCATTCTATGCGCACATTGGGATTCCAGGCCATGGGCAGATAACGACCCGAATGAAAAGAACCGGCATACCCCCATTCTGGGTGCCAATGACGGCGCAAGCGGAGTCGGAATCCTGATGGAAATAGCCAGACAAATCGGAATAGAATCAGTAAAAGATAACCGTCCGAAAATCGGAATAGACATCATACTCTTTGATGCCGAAGATTACGGCACACCCAGTTTCTATAAAGGCAATCAAGACGAAGATAGTTGGTGTCTGGGCACCCAATATTGGGCAAGGAACCCTCACGTTCAAGGGTACAAGGCAAAATACGGCATCTTATTGGATATGGTTGGCGGCAAAGCACCGAATTTCCAGTGGGACTACTATTCCAATCAGTATGCCTCACAAATATTGCAGAAAGTCTGGAAGGAAGCTGCCACACTCGGGTACAACAGCTATTTCAAGCCGGAACTCGGAGGTGCTATTACAGATGACCATCTCTACATCAACAAACTTGCAAACATCCCTTGCATCGACATCATCGATTTTGATCCTCAAAGTAAAACCGGCTTTGTTCCCTACTGGCACACAATAGATGATACCATGAACAATATCGACAAGCTTTCCTTAAAAATCGTCGGGGATGTTTTGTTGAATATTGTTTATAAAGAATAGAAATTTGATCATCATACCAATATCTGAAAAACATGCTTCTGCCCTATCTGAATAAGGATTTACAGGAAGCCGGCTGCGATGAGGCCGGCAGAGGGTGCCTTGCCGGTCCGGTTTACGCAGCAGCAGTCATCTTGCCAAAAGATTTCCGTTGTGAAGCACTTAACGACTCCAAACAATTAAGCGAGAAAAAACGGTATGAACTTCGTAAAATCATCGAAAAAGAAGCCGTTTCATGGGGACTTGGCGTTGTTGAAGCCGCAGAAATTGACAAGATCAATATTCTGAATGCCTCCTTCCTGGCAATGAACAGAGCCATCCTTCAGCTTGAAAAGCAGCCGGAATATTTATTGATAGATGGAAATAGATTCAGATATCCAGGGCAAATTCCTTTGAACAAGTTGCCACATCAAAAAATTGAAGAAAAAAAGTTCGAACATTATCCGAAAATCCCCTACACGAGCATCATCAAAGGAGACGGGAAATATTTATGTATCGCCGCCGCATCCGTTTTAGCCAAAACATACAGAGATGATTATATGCTGATGCTCCATGAACAAAATCCACATTACGACTGGAAATCAAACAAAGGATATCCTACCATGGAGCATCGTAACGCTATCCGTAAATACGGATTGACGGAACATCACCGAAAAAGTTTCAAGCTTCTGGAAGACCAGCTTTCCCTGGACTTTTAAAGAATTTTACGGAGCGGTCAATTTAAATGCCAGCGCGTAATTCCTGATTTGCTTCACCATGGATACCAAGCCATTGGATCTGGTCGGAGAAAGATGATCCTTCAATCCGATTCTATCAATAAAATACAAATCCGTATCTAATATTTGCTGAGGTGTACGACCGGAAAGTACACGTAACAGAAGCGTCACAATTCCTTTGACAATCACAGTATCGCTTTCGGCCTGCAAAATAACCTTCCCGTCAACCAACGTGGCATTCACCCACACTCTACTCTGACAGCCTTCAATCAGAAATTGAGGCTTCTTATACTGCTCATCGATCGGTTCCAGAGAATTTCCGATATCAATCAATAGCTGATATTTATCCATCCAGTCATCGAATTCCTCGAATTCTTCGATGATTTCGTCTTGAATTTCATTGATAGTCATTGTTCCTATTCTTAAAAACAAAGGTAAAGGTACAAAATCTTTGTCCCCCGTTTATAATTATTTCATACATTTTTCCGTCTAAGGTCATAGGAAACTCGCCTAATAAAACATTGTTTGGATGCGCTTTAATGCTTTAACAAGGACATCTACCTCCTCAAAAGTATTGTATAAGGCAAAAGAAGCCCTGACCGTCCCATCTATGCCGAGTCTTTCAATAAGCGGTTGAGCACAATGATGGCCTATTCGGACTGCTATACCCAAATGATCCAGTAACGTCCCTACATCGAAAGAATGAATATCACCCAAAAGGAACGAAAGAACAGCACTCTTGTCAGCTGCCGTACCGATAATCCTCATCCCGTCTATTTTCGTCAATTCCGTTGTGGCATATTCCAACAAGGATTTTTCATAGGCTTCAATACGTTCAATCCCGATTTCATCGACGAAATCCAAGGCTTCAGAAAGAGCTGTGGAACCGATAAAATCCGGTGTCCCGGCCTCAAATTTATAGGGAAGAACATTATACGTTGTCTTTTCAAAATGAACCTGATCAATCATTTCTCCACCTCCTTGATAAGGGGGTATTTGATTCAGGAGTTCAGCCTTACCATAAAGTACACCTATACCGGTAGGTCCATAAATCTTATGACCGGAAAAAGCAAGGAAGTCGGCATCCATCGCCTTGACATCCAGCCGGATATGAGGTGCAGATTGAGCACCATCCACCAAAACCCTGATTCCGGCAGCATGGGCCAATGCAATCATCTCCTTAACAGGATTGATGGTACCAAGTACATTCGAGACATGAGTGATGGCAACAAGCCTGACTTTCGGATTCAGTAAAGCCTTGTATTCATCGAGCAAAATCTCTCCCCGATCGTTCATGGGTATCACCTTCAAGGACATTTTCTTTCGTTTGCAAAGCATTTGCCATGGTACAATATTGGAATGATGTTCCATCACGGAAACAAGGATTTCATCACCCTCTTTGCAAAAAGCTTCACCAAATGAAAAAGCAACCAGATTGATGGATTCGGTGGTTCCTCTGGTAAAAATGATCTCAGAAGCTGAGTCTGCATGAAGAAATCGTGCGACCCGTTCTCTGGCCGCCTCATGTGCCTCGGTAGCACGCTGACTCAGATAATGCACCCCGCGATGAATGTTTGCATTGCTATGATAATAGCCGCTTTCAATTTTTTCAACGACACGACGAGGTTTTTGGGTGGTTGCACCATTATCCAGGTAAACCAAGTCCTTCCCATAGATTTTTCTCGATAAAATGGGAAATTCAGAACGAAGATCTTTAAAAAAGGAATCCATATTATTTACAATTAGTTGCAGAACAGCCTGCACATTTTGCCAATTCACCACGGAAACGTTTCTCCACCAGCATGCGCATTCTATCCTTCAACGGTTCCAATCGAATATTGTCGAGCACATCTGCCGTAAAGGCAAATTTCAGGAGCAAACGAGCCTCCGATTCCGAGATACCACGTGAGCGCATATAAAACAAAGCTTTTTCATCCATCTGACCGGTAGCAGTGCCATGGCTACATTTTACATCATCGGCATAGATTTCCAACTGGGGCTTGGCAAACATCCTGGCTTCCCTGGTGAAACAAAGATTTTTGTTCGACTGATAAGCAGAAGTCTTCTGTGCATCTTTTTGTACCAAAATCCGACCGCCGAAAACACCTATGGCGGAATCGTCCAGCACATATTTGTAAAGTTCCTGACTGGTACAACGAGGTACCGCATGATCCACAAAAATATGGTTATCGATCAATTCATCACCATTACCCAAGGCCATACCCGAGAGATTTGCCGTAGCTCCTTCTCCTTCAAAATATAAATTGATGTTATTTCTGGATAAACCATTCTGCAAAGTGACACCGTTGATGAGTAATTGAGAGGATGCTGCCTGAGACACCAGCGTGTTGGATACTCGTGTGATGTTGGGCTGATCCATTTCCAAATCATAATATTCCAAAGAAGCATTCTTGCCGACAAAAATTTCTGTAACCTGATTGGAAAAGAAATGTCTGGAAGAAAGCACGTGATCACAAACCAAAAACTGTGCTTTGGCACCCTCTTCCACAATGATCAGTAGACGGCGGTTTGCCATCATATCTACAGTACCGTGAAGAACTTGGATCAATTGGATGGGCTTTTCGAGAACAACCCCTGCAGAGACATACAAAACAAAGCCATCCTGAGCAAAAGTGGTATTAAAAGAGACCATTCCATCGGATGATTTCTCAGATAATCTCGTATAGTACGGTTCCAGCAAACGGGCATGCGTCTTCGTCAAGTCATTCAGGCTTCCACACAAAACACCTTCAGGAAGACCAATGGGTTTATCGTTTTTATAAAACTGATCGTTAACGACAAAAAAAAGTTTGGTCGAAAGGTTTGGAACATCGCAACTAAAAACATCATGCGGATTGATGGGTATTTTCACCCGATTGATGTTCAAACCGTAATCAATTGACAAAGCTTCCGTCAAATCACAATGACGATATTCCTCATGGATCTTTTTAGGAAAGCCCAGCATCTGAAATTTTTCAAAAGCAGCCTGACGCTTACCATTGAGCAAATCACCGCAACTTTTGCTCACTGATTTGGCCTGTTGCCTGTAAAGATTAATATAGGCTTCTTCTACTTGCATCATTCTTCTACTTCTTGTTTAATCCAATCATAGCCTCTTTCTTCAAGATCAAGGGCCAATTCCCGTCCTGCGGTCTTGACAATGCGTCCCTTATAGAGAATGTGCACTTGATCGGGGACAATATAATCCAGTAACCTTTGGTAATGGGTGATGACGATGGTGGAATTCTGAGGTGTCCGTAATTTATTCACCCCTTGAGCGACAATGCGGAGTGCATCTATGTCAAGGCCACTGTCCGTCTCATCCAAAATAGACAACTTCGGATCCAACATAGCCATCTGGAAAATCTCATTCTTTTTCTTTTCACCGCCGGAAAATCCTTCATTGACAGAACGGTTGGCAAGTTTACTATCCAATTCTACAATACTTCTTTTTTCGCGCATCAGTTTCAGGAAATCCGAGGCCGACAAGGCCGGTTCCTGACGATATTTCCGGTGTTCATTGACAGCCGAACGCATAAAATTGACCATGCTCACTCCGGGAATTTCCACCGGATATTGAAAGCTCAGGAAAAGACCTTCCCGAGATCTGTCTTCGGGAGACATGGACAAAAGATTTTTCCCGCGAAACCAAACTTCACCGTCTGTCACTTCATAGGCAGGATTTCCGGTTAGGACGGCAGATAAAGTACTCTTCCCCGACCCGTTCGGACCCATGATCGCATGTATTTCTCCTTCATTAATCGATAAATTGATGCCTCGCAAAATTTCCTTCCCTTCTATGGAAGCATGTAGATTTTTGATTTCCAACAACATATTCAATATATTATTCGTTTTTTCAACTCAAAATATTTTTTAACGGGACGTCCTTCTTTTTCTTTTCACCGACTTCCGCTTAAAAGTCACCGACCTTGCTTTTCTCTTTTTCCCCGGCTTATATAAGCTATATAGAAAGACAATGATGGCTAAGGAAAAAAGAATGACACCAACTCCACTAATCAGCATTCGGTTCATATCAAGAGCTTCATCGGGGGCTTTCGGTTTTTGCAAAGCCTCCACCAATAAAAAAATGCCGATTGCAAGCATAAATACCAAAATCAGAATACACCCGATCAAGAGTATCCAACTCTTCTTTACCGGTTCTTCAATATCATCATTCGTATTTCTCATACGTCTTTCTCCATTCATATTGTGCACGAATCGCTATCATAGTAAATACCCCGAACAAAACGGAGGTGAAAATCATACCCATACAAGCATATAATACCGTACTTATACCATCAACTACCACCCATAAAGACCAATTGTCCAAAATTTTCCGTGACAGCAGATACTGGGCGACCACGCTCCCCATAGTCAACATGGCATCCAGCCACGGATAAGCGGGCGGATCAAAATACTGAGGAAAACGCGCCTGAAAATGGATGACACACCAACCCCAAACCAAGCCTGACAGAACAATGACGGCCAAATATCTAGCCTGTTGTTTCCGCGTCAGTCTTTTTATCTTCTGTTCCTTGTTTTTGTCTGCATCTTCAAACTTCGGATGTCTCCAATGATAGAAACCATAAACGCTGAAGCTAAAATAAACAATTTGCAACAGCATCACGGAATACAGCCTGTACTGAAAATACAACAAAAAATAGGCGGCACTGTTTACCAAACCAAAAAGAAAATTAACCGACCATGCCTTTGATGCCAATAAGACAGAGGCAAAGCCGGTCAGCACTGCAATCAGTTCCAATACACTTAAAGGGTAATCCCAAAGTGTAAAAAGAGTATAATTCAATGCATCCATTTATCCCACACTACCTTCAAGAGAAACTTGCAGTAACTTTTGAGCTTCCACAGCAAATTCCATAGGCAACTTATTAATCACTTCTTTGGCATATCCGTTTACGATCAGTCCTACGGCATCTTCCGTTGAAATACCACGCTGGTTACAATAGAAAAGCTGATCCTCGTTAATTTTCGAGGTAGTGGCCTCATGCTCCACCACCGCTGTTTCATTGTTGATATCAATATAAGGGAAAGTGTGGGCACCACATTTGTCCCCCAACAGCAAACTGTCGCACTGAGAAAAATTACGGGCATTGTCTGCCTTGGGTGAAACTTTGACCAATCCCCGGTAGCTATTTTGACTATGGCCTGCAGAAATACCTTTCGAAACGATGCGACTCACCGTATTTTTTCCAAGGTGAATCATTTTGGTGCCTGTATCCGCTTGCTGATAGTTATTCGTAACAGCTACAGAGTAAAATTCTCCGGTGGAATCGTCTCCTGCCAGAATACAACTTGGATATTTCCAAGTAATGGCAGACCCTGTTTCCACCTGAGTCCAGGATATTTTCGAGTGACGTCCTTTACACAAAGCTCTTTTCGTCACAAAATTGTAAATACCACCCTTGCCGTTTTTGTCACCCGGATACCAGTTCTGAACCGTTGAATATTTAACTTCAGACCTTTCCAACACAATAATTTCCACAATAGCCGCATGAAGCTGATTTTCATCACGCATAGGAGCCGTACAGCCTTCCAGGTAGCTGACATAACTATCATTGTCGGCTACAATGAGGGTCCTCTCAAACTGGCCTGTATTGGCTGCATTGATGCGAAAATAGGTAGAAAGTTCCATCGGACAACGTACCCTTTTGGGAATATAGACAAAAGAACCATCACTGAAAACGGCAGAATTCAGGGCAGCGAAGAAATTGTCCCGGTAACTGACCACCGAGCCCAGATACTGACGGACCAAATCGGGATATTGTTGTACTGCTTCACTAAAAGAGCAAAAGATGATACCGAGTTCTGCCAGATTATCTTTGAAAGTGGTCTTGACGGAAACACTATCCATCACTGCATCCACAGCCATGCCGGATAAGTGCTGACGTTCCTGGAGCGGAATGCCCAACTTATCGAATGTTTTCAGTAATTCCGGATCCATTTCGTCCAGACTTTTCGAAGTTATTCTGGATTTGGGCGCAGAATAATAAATAATATTCTGATAATCAATTTCAGGAATCTGCAAATGTGCCCATTCCGGCATCTTTAAAGTAAGCCAGTGTCTATAGGCTTTCAAACGAAAATCAAGCAACCAGTCCGGCTCATTCTTTTTGGCTGAAATGAGTCTGATGACATCTTCACTCAGGCCAAAAGGAATACTTTCAGCATCAATGTCACTGACAAAACCATATTTATATTCTCCGGATGTTACCTGGTCAATAATATCTTGAGGTTTTTCTTCCATTATAAGTAATTTTACGCGAATCTTTTGAATCCGGTATTTTTGATTGATGATCGGATTTATCAAAATCAAACAAAGGGAAAATTGTCGGGGCAATTTTTAAAACAGGTTTGTAAAAAACAGACGATTCGATATGTTTGAGTCCGACAAAGCTACGGTCACTATCAATCTTTTCATATAAATTTAAAATGATGCTCAAGACCAATGCTCCCTTCAGCAAACAAAAAGCACCTCCAGCCAAACGGTTAATCCCACCTAAAGCAAATACCCCTAAAATACCTTCAAAAATTTTTGCCAAGATAACAATAAGCAGGTATATGACCAAAAATGTAAACAAAAAACCGATAACAGAACTCCATCGTTCCGATCCGAGACAAACAGGTCCAAATAGATGAGCCATTGGTCCACGAAAAGCGGTAGCGGCATAAAAAGCCAAGACAATACCAATAATCGAAGCAGCCTCAGCCATAAAGCCTCTTTTCAATCCCCTGACTATTTCATACAATAAAAAAAGTCCTATAAGAATGTCCATAAACTCCATTGTGACGGTTATAAAAACAAAGGTACTCGAACGAAAAAATCCGTATCGGTACCTTTGTCTGATTTATTATTCCGAGCTGCTGAAATTCAATGTCCGATCATCAATATCAAACAATGAACAATTCAGTATCTATAAACTTTTTTTAACTTCGACTTCCTCAAATGATTCTACAATATCTCCGACATAAAGATCCTGATAACCTGCAAAGCTTAAGCCACATTCGTAACCGGAAGCAACTTCTTTCACATCATCCTTAAAGCGTTTTAAGGCACCCATCTCACCGGTATAGATAACGATACCATCGCGGATAAGCCGCAGTTTGTTTCCACGTTTTACTTTGCCTTCCTTCACCATACATCCGGCAACCGTTCCGACTTTGGTAATCTTGAAGACTTCCCGAACTTCAATGGTGGCAGTAATTTCTTCCTTGATTTCAGGAGAAAGCATCCCTTCCATTGCCGACTTGACTTCCTCAATGGCATCATAGATAATGGAGTACATGTGCATGTCCACCCCTTCTTTTTCTGCCAGACGACGAGCAGCCTGCGAAGGTCGTACCTGGAAACCGATGATAATAGCATCTGAAGCTGACGCCAGTGTCACATCCGATTCAGAGATGGCACCAACCGCCTTGTGAATGACATTCACTTGAATCTCTTCGGTTGACAACTTGATCAGAGAATCCGAAAGTGCTTCTATAGAACCGTCAACATCACCTTTCACAATCACATTCAGTTCTTTGAAGTTACCAACAGCAATACGACGGCCGATTTCGGCCAAAGTCAGCAACTTGTTGGTACGCAAACCTTGTTCCCGTTGTAGTTGTTCTCGTTTGTTAGCAATTTCACGGGCTTCCTGTTCCGTATCAAGCACATGAAAATTATCACCCGCCTGAGGTGCACCATTCAAGCCTAAAATCATAACGGGTTCCGAAGGTCCGGCTTGTTGAACACGTTGACCACGTTCATTGAACATTGCCTTGATGCGACCATGATTGATACCGGCTATGACAATATCACCCATGTGGAGTGTCCCGTTATCCACCAATACGGTAGCCACATATCCACGACCTTTATCCAGAGAGGACTCGATGATGGAACCTGTAGCTTTCCTGTTCGGATTGGCCTTAAGTTCGAGCATCTCTGCTTCCAAAAGCACTTTTTCAAGCAATTCCTTGACATTCAGACCTTTTTTAGCCGATATATCTTGCGATTGATATTTACCGCCCCAGTCTTCAACAAGGTAATTCATTTCGGCCAGTTTTTGCTTAATCTTTTCCGGATCGGCATGGGGCTTATCAATTTTATTGATTGCAAATACGATAGGAACATTGGCAGCAGCCGCATGGTTGATGGCCTCAACAGTCTGAGGCATAACATCGTCGTCCGCCGCAACAATGATGATGGCTATATCCGTCACTTTCGCACCACGGGCACGCATGGCTGTAAATGCCTCATGACCAGGAGTATCCAAAAAAGTGATTTTTTTACCGCTTGAGAGTTTGACATTATAGGCACCGATATGCTGTGTAATACCTCCGGCTTCACCGGCAATCACATTGGTATTACGGATGTAGTCAAGCAAAGATGTTTTACCATGATCTACGTGACCCATTACAGTCACAATCGGTGGTCGTGGAATCAAATCCTCGGGGGCATCCTCTTCCACCTGAATGGCCTCCATAACTTCAGCACTGACATATTCGGTCTTAAAGCCGAATTCATCGGCTACAAAATTGATGGTTTCCGCATCCAAACGCTGATTGATAGACACCATCTGTCCAATGCTCATACAGGTTGAAATAACTTGAACAACCGGAACATCCATCATACTTGCCAAATCGTTGACAGTCACAAATTCGGTGATCTTAATGACTGCGTTATCCTGATTTTCACGTTCTGCATCTTCCATACGACGCTGAGCTCCGGCTTCACGCTTTTCTTTACGATATTTCGTTCCCTTTTTGGGTTTGGATGTCAAACGGGCAAGGGTCTCTTTTACTTGTTTGGATACATCTTCTGAACTAATCTCAGATTTTAATACCGGCTTCTTAAGCCTGGATTTCATTTCCTGAGACGATTGTGCCGAACGTTGGTTCGTTGATCCGGATTGAGAATCGTTTATTCTGACCTTACCGTCTTTGATTCGATTTCTTTTTTTCTTCTTGATGTCGGAAGAATTTCCAGACTCTGATTTTTCGCCAATAATTGGCTTAGCGATGGAAGCTCCTTGTTCTGCCGGTTTTTGCTTACCGTCAGACAAATGAGACGAACGTTGGTTGCGATCACTCTGTATCTTTTCTTCTCTTTCCTTACGTTTTTCGGCCTGTGTCTTTTTCTTGGGTCTCGTGGATTGATTCAAAGCATCCAAATCTATGGTTTTGATTACCTTAATATTGGATTCGAGACGCTGTACCCCCAATTTAAACAATTCCGGTTCAGACTTTGTATTTTTTTCTTCCTGAACCTTAGGCTTGGTCACAGGTTCCATTTTCTTTTTATGTTCAGGTTTCTGTATTTTCTGAACATTTTCAACAGGTCCTTTTTTACCGGTTGAAGCAGATTTTTTTTCTATGACCGGTTTTTGAGGATTTTCAGACGGAACAGGTTCAGCAGCTTTTTCAGGTTCAACAATGGGTTTTTCTATAACAAGCTTTTCTACAACAGGATCCGGAAACTTTTCGGATGGAGACTCTTTTTCAAGAGTTACAGGTTCTTCAATAGTTGGAGTCTCGATTTTAACTGTAAAAACTTTCTCAATAACCGGAGGTACATCTTCGGCTTTTTTCAGTTCTTGAACCGGTTTTTCAAATTTTGACTTAGAGTCTTCTTCCGGTTTTGTCCTTTTATTCAGTGTATCCAGATCTATTTTCCCCACCTGTTTAATTTGCGGACGAAAACCGGCAAGTTCATCTTCAATCTGGATTGTGACAGGTTTTTCTTCTTCAGCCGGAGCATTCACAGAAGTTGAGACTTCAACTTTCTGTTTATCCCGGTTGATCCTTTCATGAACCAAACGTTCAGCCTCAAGTTTCAATGACATATCCTGTCTGAACTCTTTGACCAATAAATCATATTCTTCGTCAGTGATCTTCGAGTTGGGATTATTCTCAACTACGTGACCTTTTTTTTGCAGAAAGTCTACCAAAGTAGACATTCCTACGTTTAAATCTCTCGTTACCTTATTTAATCGAATCGACATAAATTGGGTTTAAAAATATAAAACTAAAAAACAGAGGCTGAACTTTCATTCCGCGTAACAACGACCGACGTTTAATCTTCAAATTCCGCACGTAAAATCCCCAACACTTCATCAACAGTACTTTCTTCCAAATCGGCCTTCTCTATCAACTCTTCACGAGATATTGCCAAAACATTGCGGGCTGTATCACAACCAAGCTTTTTGAGTGCATCAATAACCCATCCATCAATTTCATCCTTAAATTCGTCCAAATAGATGTCATCATCTTCAATGTCATCCGTCTCACGGAAGACGTCAATGGTATAACCGGTAAGCATGGAAGCTAATTTGATGTTCATACCACCTTTACCAATGGCCAAAGAAACTTCTTCCGGTTTCAGGAACACTTCAGCCTTGTTGTTTGTTTCATCCAAACGGATGGAAGAAATTTTGGCAGGACTCAATGCTCTTTGAATAAAAAGGTTAATATTTGAAGTATAATTGATTACATCGATATTCTCATTGCGAAGCTCACGAACGATACCATGAATACGGGCACCTTTCACTCCGACACAAGCTCCGACCGGATCAATCCTTTCATCATAAGATTCCACAGCTACTTTTGCACGTTCTCCGGGGATACGAGCCACTTTCTTGATTAGAATAAGTCCCTCGTGAATTTCCGGAACTTCCAGTTCAAAAAGCCTTTCAAGAAAAACAGGAGAAGTTCTGGAAAGTATAATCTTGGGATTGTTACTTTTATTTTCAACTCTTTCGATAACGGCACGAACACTTTCTCCCTTGCGGTAAAAATCTGAAGGGATTTGTTCGGTTTTAGGAAGTAACATTTCATTGCCTTCATCATCAAGCAATAAGATTTCTTTTTTCCAGATTTGATAGACCTCAGCACTGACAATCTGTCCGACGCGATCGATAAAACGGTTGTACAGACTATCTTTCTGAAGTTCCAGAATCTTGGAGGCCAGTGTCTGACGAAGGTTCAATACGGCACGACGGCCAAAATCAGCAAAATGAACTTCATCTGTTACATCTTCACCGACTTCAAAATCTGCATCTATTTTCTTTGCTTCACTCAGGGTTATCTGTAAATTTTCATTTTCAAGGGCACCATCTTCTACAATTTGACGGTTACGCCAGATTTCAAAATCACCTTTATCAGGATTGATGATGACATCATAATTCTCGTCTGTACCGAACATTTTTGCCAACACATTCCGGAAAGACTCTTCCAACACACTTACCATCGTCGGGCGATCGATATTTTTCAATTCCTTGAATTCTGCAAAGGTATCAATCAAACTGATTGTTTCAACTTTTTTAGCCATGGGGTGATTTGATATATTTATATTTTAGATTTTCAATCAGGAAAAACGGATCAGACATTTGACTGATTTGACGTCTGTATGCCGATAGGTCTCATCAACATCCATTTTCACTACTTTTTTACTGTTTTCGAGCTTCACTTTACGATTTTCCGTGAGAATGAAGCCGTTTTCATCAGCACGCTTCAGTACACCGGAAACTTTTTTTCCGGCTTTGGTGATTATTTCAACTTCATCACCTATATGGATCAAGTATTGCTTCAGAACTTTAAAAGGTTGTCCCAAACCTGCAGAACCGACTTCTAAGGCATAATCCTCCTGATCGCGTTCAAGTTTGGACTCTACAAATTTGCTCAAGTCCACACATTCGTCAATATTGACGTCATCAGATTCAGATTCGAATTCAATGAAGATCTCATTTTCCGGGTTGATTCTGACATCAACCAAAAAGAAAGATGTATTTTCCATCCACTCCTCCACAATCTGAATCACAAGGTCTTTTTGTATCATATATTGTTAATTTTCAGCTTTTTCCGCGCCCTGTGTCGTCAACAAAATCCTTCCATTTTGAGAATAAAAGAGGGGAACCTTAGCCCCCCTCATATCCTCTTAACGAGCGCAAAGATACAATTATTCAACACTTTTACAAAAAAAAACATCACAAATATACTGATTGATCGAATCCTTTATTTTCTCCATCATAAAATGCATGATAGAACATCCTGCAACAAACAAAAAAGCCGCCCTTTTGAAGCAGCTTTTCCGATATAATACGATTTATTTCTTAGAGTTCGCCGGCTTGAGCTTTCTTCAACATTTGTTCATTGGCTGTGATGGCAATTTCCACACGACGGTTTTGTGCACGACCGGCTTCCGTATCATTGGTAGCCACAGGAGAAGTCGATCCCATTCCCTGAGTTGTAAGGCGACTGCTTCCAACCCCCTGAGCAACTAAAAATGCCTTAACGGCATTTGCACGATTTTCGGAAAGAGGTTGATTGATGGCATCTGACCCTGTATTATCAGTATGTCCATAAATCATAACATCAGTATCAGGATAATCCATCAACGTTTTAGCAAACTTTGTCAGTGCGGTTATTGAAGAAGTACTTAAATCAGCTTTACCGGTGTTGAAAAGGATTCCTGATTCAAAAGTGACCTTAATACCTTCGCCAATACGTTCAACTTCTGCATTGGTACCCAATTGAGCTTCCAATTCTGCAGCCTGTTTATCCATCTTCTTACCAATCAAGGTACCCGTTGTTCCACCAACTGCCGCACCGGCAATTGCGCCAACTGCAGTATTTCCGAGCAATTTTCCGACACCTGCTCCAACCGCTGCTCCAGCTATTGTACCAATAGTACCACCTTTAACTGCATTTGACCAGGATTTGCAACCTGAAAACACCAAAGAGACACTCAATAAGCTAACTACCAATAAACGTGTTCCTTTCATAAGAATAATTTTAAAAATGAATATTTCTAAATGATGCTAAAACTCTGTTTACAAAAGTAAGACTTTTTTTTTGAAAAAATCAAAAGATTTTATGATACTTTTGGAGATTTTGGTAAAAACAACATCCTGTCGTTTTCAACAAAAAATCATTATCTTTGTACTGATAAAAGTTTTTGGTAAACAAATTAAGACAATAATAGTTCATAGGTATGAGTAAAAAAGTATTATTGATGATCCTTGACGGTTGGGGTATAGGGCATCACGGAAAAGAAGACGTCATTTTTAATACCCCAACCCCTTACTGGGATTCCTTGTTGGAAAATTATCCTCATTCACAACTTCAGGCCTCTGGAGAAAACGTAGGACTACCTGACGGACAGATGGGGAACTCCGAAGTAGGTCACCTGAATATTGGTGCCGGACGTGTTGTCTATCAAGATCTGGTAAAGATCAATAAGGCTTGCCGAACCAATAGTATTATGCAAAACCCGGAAATTATCCGTGCTTATTCCTACGCCAGGGATAATAACAAACAAATTCATTTTTTGGGTCTTGTTTCCGATGGCGGGGTACACAGTTCATTGGAACATTTATTTAAATTAATAGAAATATCCAAAGATTACGGCATTGAAAAATCTTTCGTTCATTGTTTTATGGATGGCCGTGATACCGATCCATACAGTGGTAAAGGTTTTATCGAAAGCCTTGAAGCCCATCTGGCCAAAAACACAGGTGCCATTGCTTCCATTATCGGCCGTTATTACGCCATGGACCGTGATAAACGCTGGGAACGCATCAAAGAAGGATACAATCTGCTTGTAAATGGTATCGGGATTCCTTCGACGAATATGGTTCAAGCCGTTCAGGATTCCTATGACGCAGGTGTGACGGATGAGTTCATCAAAGCCATCGTTCATGTGGATACGAACAAAAAACCTATTGGGAAAATTGAAGAAGGGGATGTAGTCATTTTCTTCAATTATAGAAATGACCGCGCCAAAGAATTGACCATCGTCCTGACTCAGCAAGATATGCCGGATGCCGGAATGAAAACAATACCCCTTGAATATTTCTGCATGACTCCTTACGATGCAACATTCAAAGGCCTACACATCCTGTTCGACAAGGACAACGTCCACAACACTCTTGGAGAAATAGTCTCCAAAGCCGGAATGAAACAACTTCGTATTGCCGAAACAGAAAAATATGCACACGTGACTTTCTTTTTCTCCGGTGGCCGTGAAAAAAACTTTGAAGGTGAAGATCGCATCCTGATTCCTTCCCCAAAAGTTGCCACTTACGATTTGAAGCCGGAGATGAGTGTTTATGAGGTAGCTGACGCCTTGAAAGAGGCCATCGAAACTGAAAAATTCGACTACATTACTGTCAATTTCGCAAACGGAGATATGGTTGGACACACCGGTGTATATAAAGCCATTCAGAAAGCTGTTATCGCAGTGGATGAAAATGTCAGAAAAGTAGTGGAAGCTGCCAAAGCCAAAGATTATGAAGTCATCATCATTGCAGACCACGGCAATGCAGACAACGCACTGAATAAAGACGGATCTGCCAACACGGCTCATTCTCTGAATCCTGTACCTTTCGTCTATATTACCGGTAACAAGTCCGCAAAGGTTTCCAACGGGATCCTGGCAGACGTCGCTCCTTCCATTTGTCATATCTTAGGAATCAAACAGCCTGCTGAAATGACCGGCAGATGTCTGATTGAAGATTAATGTTACAGATTAAAGATACACTGATCAGTCTTGACCTGATTGATCGACAGTTCTGCTGCGATTTGATACGTTGCGGCGGAATGTGTTGTGTTGAAGGTGAATCCGGTGCACCGGTGGAAATGGACGAAATTGCAGAACTGGAAAAGGCCCTGCCTCTTATTTGGGAAGACCTTTCCGAAAAAGCCAAAGTTGTCATTAAAAAACAGGGGGTTGTTTATGCGGATCAGGACGGAGAAATGGTGACCAGCATCGTCAATGGAAAAGATTGTGTCTTTACTTGTTACGACGAAAAAGGCCTTTGCCTCTGCGCCATCGAAAAGGCCTGGAGAGCAGGAAAGATCTCTTTCATGAAACCCATCTCATGCCACCTATACCCTATTCGGGTCAAAAAATTTGATGATTTCACGGCGGTCAACTATCAAGAGTGGTCTATCTGTTCCAGTGCCAGACTTAAGGGCAAGCAATCGGGAATACCAGTCTATCAATTTCTGAAGGGACCACTTATCCGCAAATTCGGACAGGGATGGTATGAAGAATTGTGCAAAGCTGCTGAAATGCTGAAAAGCGGAATGAACGGCGATTCTAAATAAGGAGTCTGAATCAGGACGTACAAGAATCGAGTAGGAGGAAAACAAAGTAGTTTTCTTCCTACTTTCGTTTTCCGTCCTCTCACACCACCGTACGTACCGTTCGGTATACGGCGGTTCCCAGATTTACGTCATTGACAAGACCGATAACAAACAGAAAAGAAGGTGTAGCCAGCACGAACAAGAGAGTCGGAGTCGATTGAACAACCTAGAATGGGACTATTAGCGGTTCGCCAGTAGCCCTTTCTGGTATTGGCAAACTGGTACGGCTTTATGCTTGGGGATGCCAAGTTTCATCAGCTTGCGGAAGCGGGTTTTAATCCGTTTCCATTGTTTCCAGATGACCATGCGTAAACGCCTGCGCAACCAGGAGTCCGGATTCAGAAGGTATTTCTTCACGTCCGCAAGCTTAAAGTAGTTGACCCAGCCAGTGATGTATTGTTTGAGCTTTTCTTTCCGCTTTACGTTGCCCCAACCGTTGCTCCTTGCTGTCAAAAACCGAAGGGTTTCTTTCAATTTGGCTTATGGGACTTTGTTTTGTCTTGCAAACTCGTCCTGCAGCTTATGCCTGATGATGTTCGTGTTCCTCCGGCCGGAACTTTCCCGCCAGCTTCCTTCAGATTCCACTTTGCAATGGACACCCTTGCTATTGGCTAATGGTTGGCAACTGACAGCACCCATAACGGACTTGCACCGTCAAGTAATGCGCCATGCGTGGCGCACAAGAAGATGGCCCCAAGATTGAACCTGGAGCCATCCGATACTGTTTAGTTATAAGTCAAAAACCTGTAACGCTACTTTAGGACTAGTTAAGTATTATTTCTTGCCTAAACGTTTGCGTTCGGTTTCATCAAGAATAATCTTGCGCATACGCATGTGTTTTGGAGTAACCTCAACATATTCATCTTCCTTGATATATTCGAGGGCTTCTTCCAAAGAAAAGATGACGGGTGGCGGTAATGTCGCCTTGTCATCCGTACCTGAAGCTCTGACATTTGTCAGCTTCTTGGTCTTATTGACATTAATAACCAAATCTCCCTCTTTACTGCTTTCTCCTACAACCTGTCCGGCATAAACATCTTCGCCAGGAAAAATAAAGAAACGTCCGCGATCCTTTAGTTTATCCATTCCGTAAGCAACGGCAGTTCCGGTTTCTATGGCAATCATGGAACCATTTTCACGTTTTTCGATTTCACCTTTATATGGTTCAAAATCCAAAAAGCGATGGGCAACAACAGCTTCACCGGCAGAAAGAGTCATAAGAATACCACGCAAACCGATGATACCACGCGAAGGCATCGTAAACTCCATATGGGCACGCTCATTCTTTGTTTCCATTGTCGTAAGCTCCCCTTTACGACGAGTCACTATATCAATCATTTTACTGGCAGTCTCTTCAGGGCAATTGATGGTCAACTCTTCAACCGGTTCACATTTAACCCCGTTGATCTCTTTAATAATCACCTTAGGCTGACCGACCTGCAATTCATAACCTTCACGACGCATGGTTTCAATAAGTACCGACAAATGCAGCACTCCACGTCCATATACAGTCCATATATCAGTATCCGAACTTTTTTCAACACGCAAAGCTACATTCTTGTCAAGTTCTCTCATCAAACGATCGTTGATATGACGAGATGTCACAAATTTCCCGTCTTTACCGAAAAACGGTGAGTTGTTGATAGTAAATACCATACTCATGGTCGGTTCGTCTATGGCAATCGGCGGTAATGCCTCCGGTGCCAGAAAGTCAGCAATAGTATCTCCAATTTCAAATCCTTCAATACCAACCATGGCACAAATATCACCGGAACTTATTTCAGCACAGCGTTTGCGACCAAAACCGACAAATTCGTGCAGTTCCTTGATTCTACTTTTTACAATCGTACCATCCCGCTTAACAAGACTGACGTCCATATTTTCCTTAAAAGTGCCACGATGGACACGGCCAACTGCGATACGCCCTACATAAGAAGAATAATCCAAAGAAGTCACCAACATTTGTGGTGTTCCTTCCAACTGTGTAGGGGCAGGAATATATTTGATGACAAGATCTAGTAAATAGGTGATATTGTCCGTTTCATTTCTCCAATCATCAGACATCCAACCTTTTTTGGCAGAGCCGTAAGCCGTAGGAAAATCAAGTTGATTCTCCGTAGCATTCAAGCTGAACATCAAATCAAAAACCGCTTCCTGAACTTCTTCCGGACGACAGTTCGGCTTATCAACCTTATTGATGCATACAATTGGCTTCAAACCAATTTCAAGTGCTTTTTGCAAAACAAAACGTGTCTGCGGCATAGGCCCCTCAAAAGCATCGACCAACAGAATCACACCATCGGCCATATTCAGTACGCGTTCCACTTCTCCACCGAAGTCTGCGTGCCCTGGGGTATCAATAATATTGATTTTTGTACCTTTATAATTAATGGAAACGTTTTTCGAGAGAATGGTGATACCTCTTTCTCGTTCAAGTTCATTATTGTCGAGCATCAATTCTCCGACAACTTCGTTATTTCTAAACAACTGACCGGCAAGCAACATCTTGTCAACAAGTGTTGTTTTCCCATGATCAACGTGAGCAATAATTGCGATGTTTCTAATATCTTGCATCCTATTGTTTTAACTCTTTTTTACCTCTATAAACCTTTATGGGCACAAAAGTAGCTGTTTTTTTGCAGAAAATCATTGTTTTTATAAAAGTATTGTCTATTTTTGTGCCCTTATTTGATTCAATTTACAATAATAACTCATTTTTTATGTATTTAAATCCAGAGAAAAAGCAGGAAATCTTCGGTAAATACGGAAAGTCTAACACTGACACTGGTTCTCCCGAGTCCCAGATAGCATTGTTCTCCTACCGTATCAACCATTTGACGGAGCATCTCAAGTCAAATCACAAAGATCATAGCACGGAACATGCCCTGAGAATCATCATTGGTAAGCGTCGTCGTTTACTCGACTACCTGAAAGAGAAGGATATTGAAAAATATCGTTCCCTAATCAAAGATTTGAGCATCAGACGTTAAAATCCTGATTAACGCAAAAAAAGGCCGTTCTCGAAAGAGAAACGGCTTTTTTTTATATCTTTGAGCGGTTTTTTACAAAAGCCTAAACTTTGTATATAAGAGGAACTATCCTGGAGGTAATTATTTACTAACCATTTTTATTGCCATGAGCCTAGAAATTAAAGAAGTTAAGACAGCCAAGGAGCTGCAAGCGTTTATCAAATTTTCCCTAAAACTTTACAAAAATAACCCTTGTTACGTTCCCGCCCTCACTTATGACGAGATCAACACTTTTGACCCAAAAAAGAATCCGGCTTTGGATTTCTGCGAGTCAGCCAGATTCATAGCAATCCGAGACGGTGAAATTGTCGGTCGTATAGCTGCCATCATCAACCATGACACCAACAAATGGTGGAAACAGGAACACGGACGTTTCGGATGGTTTGACGTCATTGACGATCAGGAAGTCACCAAAGCATTACTTGATACAGCAGAAGCTTGGGTAAAAGCAAAAGGGATGAAAGCCTTGAAAGGTCCGTTGGGTTTTACTGATTTGGACCATGAAGGCATGTTGGTTGAGGGATTTGAAGAAATGGGGACTTTTGCCACCATCTATAACTACCCGTATTACCCCAAACATCTGGAGAACCTTGGTTTTCATAAAGATGTAGACTGGAAAGAATATCAGATAACCATTCCTGACCAAGTCCCGGACAGACATGCCCGAATGGCGGCCATCGTTGCCCAGAAATACAATCTACATACCGTAAAATTCAAGACATCCAGATCCTTGATAAAAAGATACGGGGAAAAAATTTTCAAACTTTGGAACGAAACCTATAATGTTCTTTACGGTTTCGCACCTTTAACAGACAAGCAGGTCAAATATTACATCAAAATGTATTTGTCCTTTGTTCGCCCGGATCTGATCAGTCTGATCATAAACAAAGACGACAACGTCGTCGGTATGGGTATCGCTATTCCTTCTTTGAGCAAAGCTTTTCAAAAGACAAAAGGAGCTATCTTCCCGTTTGGTTTTATCTACCTGCTCAGAGCACTACATAAAAATGACGTTGTCGACTTGTATTTGATGGGTATTCATCCAGACTATCAGGGAAAGGGCTTAAATGCAATGATTTTTGCAGACTTGGTTCCCATTTTCATCAAGAACGGGTATAAACTGGCAGAGACAAATCCGGAGTTGGAAGAGAACGGACGCATCCAGGTACTATGGTCCGAATTCAACCCCCGGCATCATCGCTCCCGCAGAGTCTATATCAAAGAGTTTTAAAAAAACGGGGGACGTTCTCCCTTTTGAGATATCCTCGCAAAAATGTTGTCAGGTAGCGAATTTTTCATCAAAAATAGAGAAGAGGAACGAAAGGTTGTGCTTTTTCTCTTCAACATGAAACGAGTCCATGATCTATCACTCACAAAATAAAACAATTATTTAGTAAATTACATCGAGTACTTAGTTGTTTAAATATAAAATGATAAGATGAAGAAACTCTTATTGGCAGTCTTGACTACTTTACCGGTTATTCTCTTTGCCCAGGATCCTGACTGGGAAAATCCTTACGTTTTTGCAATCAACAAAGAATATACGCGTGCTACCGCAATGCCCTATCAAAATGCTCAAGCAGCCTTAAATAATGTGTATGCACAATCAGAATATTATTTGCCGCTGGATGGCTTGTGGAAATTTAAATGGGTACCCAAGCCTGCAGACCGTCCTGCTGATTTTTATCAGGAAGGCTATGATGTGAGCCAATGGAAAACTTTAGAGGTCCCTGCAAATTGGGAAATAAACAATTACGGTTTCCCGATTTATACCAACATTATTTATCCTCATCCCAGAAATCCACCTTATATTTCCCATTCAGATAACCCTGTTGGCAGTTACAAGCGAATCTTTGATTTACCTGCCAATTGGGATGGACGCCGCGTCTATTTACATTTTGAAGCAGGAACGGCTGCGATGTATATCTGGGTAAATGGCCTGAAAGTCGGTTATAGTCAAGTGACGAAAAGTCCTGCCGAATTTGATATTACAAAATTTATCCGCAAAGGATCCAATTCCATTGCCATTGAAGCCTATCGCTGGAGTGACGGTTCATATCTGGAGGATCAGGATTTTTGGCGTTTAAGCGGCATTGAACGAAGTGTCTATTTATATAGCACTGCTCAAACCCGCATTCAGGACTTTTTTGTCCATCCCGATTTAGAGACCAATTACAAAAACGGTTTATTCGGCCTGGATGTTAAATTGCAGAATTATACTCAAAAGGAACAACCACAAACGGTAGATGTTGAACTGTTTGACAATGTGGGAAAATCAATTTACAAACGTTCACTGTCAAAAATAGTTCCTGCAGGAGCTATATCCAATTTCCGCTTTGCTGCAAAAAAAATAAATGCTCCCAAACGCTGGACCGCGGAGACGCCTTTCTTATATAATACGCTGATTACTTTGCGTGATGCAAACGGACAACCTATTGAATATACTTCAAGCAAAATTGGGTTTAGAAAAATTGAATTAAAAAACGGTCAAGTTCTGGTCAATGGTCAGGCTGTTTTATTCAAGGGAACGAATATACATGAACATCATCCCTATAAAGGGCACGTTATAGACCGAGAAACTATCATCAAAGATCTGACACTGATGAAGCAGTTGAACATCAATGCTATACGAACAAGCCATTACCCGGAGCCGACATTGTTCTACCAACTTTGTGACCAGTATGGATTTTATGTGGTGGATGAAGCCAATATTGAAGCACATGATTTGGACAACGGTCCCATTTTGGTAGCCAGCCATCCTGATTGGAAAGAAGCACTCCTGGACAGGATATATCGATTGGTTGAAAGAGACAAGAACCATCCCTGTGTCATTTTCTGGTCAATGGGCAATGAATACCGTTTTGGCACGACCAATGAAGCGATGTACAAATGGATTAAAGAATATGACAAAAGTCGTCTCGTACAATTTGAACGTGCGGAAGAAAATGCTTTCACCGATGTTATTTGCCCGATGTATCCAACTATTCAAGATATGCGTAATATGGCCTCCAAAGATTTGGATCGACCCTATATTATGTGTGAATATGCCCATGCGATGGGTAACAGCGGAGGCAACTTTCAACTTTACTGGGATATTATCCGCAGCAGCAAACATTTTCAGGGTGGATTTATCTGGGACTGGGTAGATCAAGGTATTGCCGCCAAAACCGAAAATGGTGCTGCCTACTGGGCTTATGGAGGAGACTTTGGTGTCGGCAACCGTTATCATAATGACGAGAACTTTTGTTGCAACGGTTTGGTAGGACCTGACCGAAAACCTCACCCACACGCCTTTGAAACGAAAAAAGTCTACCAAAATGTATTGATAAGCTCTACCAATCCTGAAAAAGGAAAGATAACCCTGTACAACGATTTATTTTTCACAGACTTAAAAGATATTTATTATTTTCGCTGGGATTTGCTCAGGAACGGACAAAAAGTCGGCGAGGGACGTTTTGAAACCTCATTGGCTCCAAAGACCAAAAAAGAAGTAAGTATTAAGCTCCCTGTTATGGAACAAAAATCTGGTACAGAATATTTTCTGAATGTTTATGCCTATACAAAAACCAAAACAGGATTGCTTGATGCAGATTTCGAGATTGCCCGGGAACAATTCTCATTTGCTTCCAATCATTTCTTTACCGGCGATGAAGTACAGGGTGGAGAAAGAGTCGTGGTTGAAAAAGACAATGCAAAGCAAATATCATTGACTGTAGGAGATTTTTCCGCTGTCTTCTCTAAAGATAAAGGATTGCAGAGTTATTCCTATAAGGGCGAAAATGTGCTGAACGCTTCACCGGAGCCCAACTTCTGGCGTGCTCCCACGGACAACGATTTCGGATCAAAGAGTCAGCGATTGTTGAATATCTGGCGAACAAACGGCAATGTCAGAATCGAATCGGTGGAGGTAGACGAAGGTGAAGCCAAAGTGACTTACAGGTACGCCCTGAAAGATGTCCAGTGTTCCTTAAAAACGGAATATAGGCTTCTGACAGATGGACGTTTGAAGGTGGATATGGATTTCAAAAACGGAAACAAGGAAGTCCCTGAAATGCCAAGATTCGGGTTGCTCATTCCTTTGAAAGAATGTTTCAGCCACATCAGCTGGTATGGCCGAGGACCCTGGGAAAATTATATAGACCGTAATACCGCTTCTTTGATAGGTCTTTATAAAAGTACTGTCGCTGAACAGTTTGAAAACTATGTGCGTCCGCAGGAAACCGGAAACAAGACAGATGTTCGTTGGATATCCCTGACCGATGAAACCGGCTATGGCCTGAGAGTAAGCGGAGATCAGCCACTCAGCGTGTCCGCCCTGAACTACAGGCCAGAGGATCTTGATCCGGGTCTGACCAAAAAGCAAATGCATCCTTGTGATATTGTTCCCCGCCACGAAATAGCTTTAAGTGTGGATCTTTTTCAGCGGGGTGTGGGCGGGTTGAATTCTTGGGGTGCACAACCAATGGATGAATATCGTTATGAAGTGAAACCTTATCATTATTCGTTTACTTTAAGTTTATTAAAATAGAGCCCTGCGGACTGTTTTTTCAAAATGTAAGAGTATCATTTTAGACAGTTTCTTTGTACATTTGCGAAACGACCTCAGAAATATTTTTACAATTTATGGAAGAACTGATCGCAACACCACCCACTATCGGAAGTTACGAAGACGAAAATATCATTACGCTTGAATGGCAAGAACATATCCGTCGCCGTCCGGGAATGTATATCGGAAAACTTGGAGATGGAAGCTCGGCCGATGACGGGATTTATGTTTTACTAAAAGAAGTTCTGGATAACAGCATCGATGAATTTATGATGGGCTTTGGCAAAACCATTGAAGTCACCGTAAAGGAAGGTTTTGTCTCTGTGCGTGATCATGGACGCGGAATACCACTGGGCAAAGTCGTAGATGTCGCTTCCAAGATGAATACAGGAGCCAAGTATGATTCCAAAGCATTCAAAAAATCGGTCGGCCTGAACGGAGTAGGTATCAAAGCTGTCAATGCACTCGCTTCTTTTTTCCGCATACAAAGTTTTCGTGACGGAGAGACCAAACAAGTGGAATTCTGCAGAGGCATCATTACGAATGAGACACACAAAGAGGCGACAAAAGAAAGCAACGGCACGCTGATTGAGTTTATGCCAGATATCAAGATTTTCCCGAATTACGAATATCAGGATACCTATATTGAAACTTTGCTTAAAAATTATGTTTTCCTGAATTCCGGGTTGATCATCTATTACAACGACAAAAAATTCATATCTCGTAACGGATTGGTTGACTTACTGAATGAAAACATGACTTCCGAACCGCTATATCCGATTATTCATCTGCAGGGGGAAGACATTGAAGTTGCTTTCACTCACGGAAATCAATACGGAGAAGAATATTATTCCTTCGTAAACGGACAACACACCACACAGGGCGGCACACACCAAACAGCTTTCAGGGAAGCATTGTCACGTACCATCAAGGAATTTTACAATAAAAACCACGATTACTCGGATATCCGCATGGGTATTATTGCGGCAGTGAGTATCAAGGTGGAAGAGCCGGTTTTTGAATCGCAGACCAAGACCAAACTCGGATCAAAGGATATGGGGCCAAAAGGCCCTTCCGTATCCAAATTCATCGGAGATTTCCTAAAGAAAGACTTGGATAACTTTTTGCATAAGAATGGCGAAATTTCAGATGCCATGTTTAAGAAAATCGCTGAATCTGAAAAGGAAAGAAAGGCAATCGCCGGTGTTACGAAACTAGCAAGAGAACGTGCAAAAAAATCAAACCTGCACAACAAAAAATTACGGGACTGCCGCTTCCACTTCAATGATACCAAAGGAGAGCTGCTTGAAGAGACCAGTATCTTCATCACGGAGGGAGATTCTGCCAGCGGATCCATCACCAAAAGCCGTGATGTCAATTATCAGGCCGTATTCAGTTTAAGGGGGAAACCCCTAAATTCTTTCGGTATGACTAAAAAGGTTGTCTATGAAAACGAAGAATTCAATCTTCTGCAAGCCGCATTGGATATAGAGGATGGCCTTGACAACTTGAGATATGCCAAAGTTATCATTGCCACTGATGCGGATGTGGATGGAATGCATATCCGCCTGCTGTTGATGACTTTCTTTCTTCAATTTTTCCCGGAACTGATCAAAAAAGGTCACGTCTACATCTTACAGACCCCCTTATTCAGAGTCAGAAACAAAAAGGAAATACGTTATTGCTATAATGATGACGAAAGTATCCAAGCCATCGATGCGCTTGGTCCGAATCCGGAAATCACCCGATTTAAAGGTTTGGGAGAAATCTCTCCCGACGAATTCAAATATTTCATCGGCAAAGACATTAGGTTGGATCGTGTTTCCCTGCGCAAGGAAGATCTCGTCAAAGAATTGCTGGAATTCTATATGGGCAAAAATACATCTGAACGCCAAAACTTCATTATTGATAATTTGGTTGTTGATGAAGAAAATCTATAACAAAATAAAAATGCGAACAGCGATATTTCCTGGAACCTTCGATCCATTCACCTTGGGACATGCTTCTATCATAAAAAGAGGGTTGTTTCTTTTTGACCGGATTATCATAGCAGTTGGTGTAAACGGTTCAAAACAAACAATGTTTTCAATGGACCAGCGTATAGAGCAGATCAAAGCCTGTTATACACACGAACCAAGAATTGAAGTTCGTTCTTATGAAGGGATGACCGTAGATTTTGCCCGTCAGGAACACGCCGGTTTCATACTTCGTGGAGTACGGTCATTGGGCGATTTCGAATATGAAAGGTTACTTTCGGATGTGAACCGGAAAATCTCTAAAATAGATACGGTCTTTTTATTTACGGAACCGGAATATTCCAGTATTCAGTCAAACGTGGTCCGCGAACTACTTAAATATAATCAGGACATCAAAGACTTCGTCCCGATAGAAATTATCGAACTTTTGAAAAAAATGATATAATGAAGAAAATTATCCTTTGTCTTGCATGGATATTATCCATTTCGCCTTTACTTTTTGCACAATACACCAATTCTCCTTCAGCATTGAAAATGAATATGGCTCTTTATGCCATCAAGAACCTGTATGTTGATCAAGTCAACACAGATAAGTTGGTGGAAGAAGGTCTCCGAGCCATTATTAAGGATTTGGATCCCCATTCTGCTTACATGACTGTTGATGAGGTCAATCAGATGAATGAACCTCTTCAGGGAGGTTTTGACGGTATTGGAATCTCATTCAACATGCTCAACGATACTCTTTTTGTTGTTGAAGTCATTTCCGGAGGCCCTTCTGAAAAAGTCGGGTTGTTACCGGGAGACCGCATCATCAAAGTGGATGGACAAGCCATTGCCGGAGTCAAGATGAGTAATACCGATGTCATGAAGCGGCTGAAAGGGCCAAAAGGAACAATGGTTACCGTATCTATCAAAAGACGTGGATACAAAGATCTAAAAGATTTCAAGATTATCAGGGACAAAATTCCCATTTACAGTCTCGATGCCGCATTTATGGTTGATAAAGCGACAGGATATATCAAACTGAATCGTTTCGGAGCCACCACCGTCGAGGAATTCAGGCAAGCATTCGCTGAATTGAAGGAACAAGGCATGACCCAGCTTATCCTTGACTTGCAATCCAACGGCGGAGGTCTGATGAATGCCGCCACAGATCTGGCGGATGAATTTCTTTCGGACAATAAATGTATTGTATACACAGAAGGCTTGCACAACCCAAGACAAGAATGGGATGCAACGGCAAAAGGCTGCTTCGAAAAAGGGAAACTGATCGTTTTGATTGATGAATACTCTGCTTCAGCCAGCGAAATCTTGTCCGGTGCAATCCAGGATTGGGACAGAGGCCTGATCATCGGACGCAGAAGTTTCGGAAAAGGTCTTGTTCAACGTCCGATTCCTTTATCCGACGGATCCATGTTAAAGCTGACCGTCTCCCGTTATTTCACGCCCAGTGGCCGTTTTATCCAAAAGCCCTATGACAACGCGGAAAACTACAGTAATGACTTGATTGACAGATACAACCGCGGAGAAATGGTTAATGCCGACAGCATCCATTTCCCGGATTCACTCAAAACCTGCACATTGATTAATAAACGGACAATTTACGGAGGCGGAGGCATTATGCCTGATGTTTTTGTTCCTATGGACACGACACGTTTCACCAGCCTGCACAAAATCATGGCAGCTTCAGGGATCATGAACCGCTTCAGCATCGAATATGTGGATACTCACCGTCGAATATTAACCGCAGCCTATCCGAAAATGAACGATTTCATCGAAAAGTTCAGCGTTGACGACAGTATGATCAATCAGATGATACATATCGCTGAAGCTGAAAAGATCACAATCAGTGATGAAGACCGCAAATCTGACAAAAGACTTTTGAAGAAGCAATTAAAAGCATACATCGCAAGAGATTTCGGGAAAAGTGCAGATTACTACAAAGTCATGTATGATGAAGACAACTCGTTGAATGAAGCCAGGCGTATTTTAGGAAATAAAAATGCCTATGATACAATATTGAAAAATAAATAAATCAGATATATGAGCGTAATTGATAAAATCCTCCAAAACAAGGCTACTGCTTTTTCTTTTGAGTTATTGCCTCCATTGAAGGGGAACTCCATTGACAGTGTCTATAAGACGATTGAAACCCTGCGCGAATTTGATCCTAAATATATCAATATCACCACACACAGAAGCGAAATAGTTTATCGTGAGCTTCCAAACGGGCTTTTTGAACGCGTCGCAGAACGCCATCGCCCTGGAACAGTTGCCATAGCCGCGGCCATCCAAAACAAATATAAGATTCCGGTAGTACCACATGTTTTATGCAGTGGCTTTACCGAAAGCGAAACGGAATATGTATTGATGGACCTGCAATTCCTTGGCATCCAAGATCTTTTACTATTACGCGGAGACAAAGCCAAACATGACAAAGCCTTCATTCCGACGGGGCATGTACATGCCACAGATTTACAAAAACAAGTAAACGCCTTCAATGAAGGTTTCTTCATAGACGGATCCAAGATGAAAAAATTGGATAGCCCTTTTTGTTATGGAATGGCTTGTTATCCGGAGAAACACGAAGAAGCTCCCAACATGGCTTCGGATATCTATTGGGCAAAGCAAAAAGTAGATGCAGGAGCTTCTTACCTTGTGACACAGATGTTTTTTGACAACCAGAAATATTTTGATTTTGTGAAAGAATGCAAGGAAATTGGAATTAATGTACCCATTATTCCTGGCATCAAACCTATTACTTTCATGAATCAACTGACGGCACTACCAAAAATTTTTCACGTTGATATGCCTGAAGCTTTCTCCGTGGAACTGGCCAAATGCAAGACAGATGCAGAAGCTACTGAAGTAGGTGTAGAATGGTGTATCTTACAAGCCAAAGGACTTAAAGAAAAAGGTGTCCCAAGCATCCACTTCTATTCGATGATGGCCACTCAAAGTGTCAAAAGAGTAGCACAAGCCGTTTATTGAATCACCTGTTTATCTGTGTCAATCGAATCAAAAATCCTAAATAATTCTTCAACAGTTTCGGCCCGGAGCATGGCAATACGAGTATCTCTGAAATTCGGAATACCCTTAAATAACGGAGTTGTAGCCAAGTGCCTACGAATATGGATTATTCCGGTTTTCTCGTCAAGCCTTCGCACGCTTTGTACAACTTGCTGCTTTAAAATATCAAGCTTCCATTTGAACGAATAAGGTAATATCCTATCAGTTTGCATAGTGTTCGCAAACAACGCTTCTATAGGACTCCCATGATTCAGAAAATACTTAACCTCTTCAAAAATCCAAGGATGCCCGATACTTGCACGCCCTATCATCACTGCATCGACCCCTGTTTCGTCAAAACGTCTGCGACATATTTCCGGTGAAGTAATGTCTCCGTTTCCTATAATAGGAATATTCATTCGCTGGTTATTCTTCACTTTCCCTATCAGGGACCAATCGGCATCACCCGTATACATCTGCGCCCTCGTCCTTCCGTGAACGGCTAAAGCTGAAATACCGCAATCCTGCAATGATTCAGCCAAATCGACAATGATTTTGGAACCATCATCCCAGCCTAAACGCGTTTTGACGGTAACAGGAATTTTGACGGCGTCTACCACTCTGCGCGTAATCTCCAACATTTTTGGAATATCTCGGAGCATTCCTGCTCCCGCCCCTTTTCCGGCAACCTTCTTAACCGGACAACCAAAGTTGATATCTATCAAATCAGGATTGGCCTTTTCACAAATCAGGGCAGCTTCTGCCATCGCATCCGGATCTTTTCCATAAATCTGAATGGCTACCGGACGCTCATCATCACTGATGTGTAGTTTCTGTTTGGTCTTGTTGATATTTCGTATCAGCGCATCAGACGAAACAAATTCCGTATAAACCATATCCGCGCCGAATCTTTTACACATCAATCTGAAAGAAGGATCTGTCACATCTTCCATCGGCGCGAGAAACAAGGGCTCTTTTCCAAAATCCAAATCTCCAATTTTCATACTTCAATATTCGTTTTCCCGGAAACAAAAGACAGAGATACCGGAAACTAATGCAAAAGTATTGATTTTTAGCCAATGGGCAAGATAGACCACAGATTTCGTTCATTTGTTGTATTTTTGCATGAAAATTAAAGATTTACAAAATGCTTCAAGACACCAACATCCAACGCAAGGATTTTGAGATAATGGCTCCGGCAGGATCTTACGAATCATTGGCAGCCGCTTTTCAGGCAGGTGCAGATTCCATCTATTTCGGCATTGAAAATCTGAATATGCGTTCCAAATCATCTAATAACTTTACCATTCAGGATCTTAAAACAATAGCCGCTACCTGTAAAGAACACGGCATAAAAAGTTACCTGACCGTAAACACGGTTATATACGACAATGATATATGCCTGATGCAGCAAATCGTTGATGCAGCCAAAGAAGCGAAAATCAATGCCATCATTGCGGGAGATGTGTCCGTCATGTCCTATGCGAGACAAATCGGTATCGAAGTTCACCTTTCCACTCAACTGAATATTGCAAATGTGGAAGCTCTCAAGTTTTATGCCCGATTTGCTGACGTTGTGGTTCTGGCACGTGAGCTCAACCTGGATCAGGTTGCAGAAATCCATCATCAAATCATTAAACAAAACATCTGTGGTCCAAAAGGTGAATTGGTCCGCATCGAAATGTTCTGCCACGGCGCGTTGTGCATGGCCATTTCCGGAAAATGCTATCTAAGCCTGCATGAATACAACGCCTCCGCAAACAGAGGTGCCTGTGTTCAGATTTGTAGACGCGGTTACACCGTCAAGGATAGGGAAACCAATGCCGAACTTGATATAGACAACCAATATATTCTTTCGCCAAAAGATTTAAAAACCGTTCATTTCATGAACAAAATGATGGATGCCGGGGTACGTGTTTTCAAGATTGAGGGACGCGCCAGAGGAGCAGAATATGTAAAGACTGTCGTCACCTGCTATCGGGAAGCCATAGAATCTCAGCTTTCCAAAACCTTCACAGAAGATAAGATCAATGTTTGGAATGAAAAACTGGCTACAGTCTTTAATCGCGGATTCTGGGATGGCTATTATCTTGGACAACATCTCGGCGAATGGACTCACAAATACGGTTCTTCCGCCACCAAACGGAAAATCCTGATAGGCAAAGGCATCAAGTATTATTCCAAACTCGGTGTTGCAGAATTTCTCATTGAAAGTCAGGATCTGAATGTAGGGGACGAAATCCTCATTACCGGACCAACAACAGGTGCCGTCGAATCTGTTGTCGAAGAAATCCGTGTCAATCTGAAACCGGTTCAGAAAGCGGTAAAAGGGGAAAACATCTCCATTCCAATCAAGGAAAAAATTCGTCCTTCCGACAAACTCTATAAATTAGTGGAAGCGGAAAAATCGTTCATGTAACAAATACATTAAAAATAAATAAAAATAGATATATTAATATTATATTAATTTTTTATTTTATATTTGCGTCAAATAAATATAGAGAAATGGAAAAATATAGTCTGCAACTTCGGGTCAGGGATTATGAATGTGACCTTCAAGGCATTGTAAACAATGCGAATTACCAGCATTATCTGGAACATGCCCGTCATGAATTTATCAAAACGCTCGGACTGAGTTTCTCGGAGTTACATGCTCAAGGAATTGACTTTGTCGTAGCCCGAATAGAATTGGCATTCAAAACGCCGTTAAAAAGCGGCGATGATTTCATCATCACCGTAACGATGAAAAAAGAAGGAATCCGTTGGGTTTTTCTTCAAGACATTTACCGGCTTCCAGATCAAAAAATAGTGGTAAAAGGTAAAGTGGACAGCGTCTCCGTTATCCATGGAAAACTTGCAAACTACGAACCCTTCGACAAAATATTCTGTCAGGAGAAAGCGTAGTATGGATGAAACGCTGCGTTACAAAATTGCTCTTTCTCTCATTCCAAATCTTAACGCCGTAGAAAGAAGACTTTTGCTGGATCATTTCGGGTCTGCAGAAGCTGTTTTTTCAAAGGAAAGACTAAATCAAGCAAACGACCTAAATCCTAAAATACGGAAAAACATTCTTCAGGGTACGGCTTTACAAAAAGCAGACGAAGAAATCATCCACATCAGGAAGAATCACCTACAAGTGCGCTTTATCAATGATGACAACTACCCGAAGAGATTAAAGGCCTGTCCGGATGCACCCGTTATCCTATACAGCAAAGGTCTTAGTGATTTGAATGCAAACAAGGTTCTGGCTATCGTGGGCACACGCCATGCCACAACTTACGGAAAAAACCTGACAGAGCATTTAGTGCGTGATTTGGCTCAGGTCTTTCCAGATATAATCATTCTGAGTGGTTTGGCTTATGGAATCGATATTTGCGCCCATAAGGCAGCAATAGCCAACAACCTGAATACGGCGGCAGTTCTTGGACATGGGTTACAAGAAATTTATCCGGTCATGCACAGGGATATAGCTGCAAAAATGCAGTGCAACGGCTCATTAATCACTGAATTACCTTGGGGTACAACATCCGCAGGATGGCGATTTATCCAAAGGAACAGACTTGTTGCCGGAATGTGTGATGCCTGTATTGTTATTGAATCGGCAAAAAAAGGCGGCTCACTCATCACAGCCCAGATGGCTGCAGACTATGGCAAAGATGTTTTTGCTTTTTCCGGTCGTCCATGTGACGAATATTCAAGAGGTTGCAACTTTCTTATCAAAAAGCAAATAGCCGGATTGGTCGAATCTGCGGAAGATGTAATTACAGGCATGAACTGGAATACTTTACAAAAGGACAAGCAAGTTCAAAGATGTCTTTTCCCAAATCTAAATCCACCCGAAGAACGTTTATACCATTACATGACCATAGGTGAGAAACAAAGTGTTAATGACTTGGCCATCCAAATGGAGGCCAAAATAGGAGAAACGCTTTCCCTCTTGTTACAGCTGGAAATGGTAGGATTGGTAGAAGCATTACCTGGAGGACTTTACTGTAAAAAGGAAATTTAAAGTTAAAGCGTCTTAAATTGATAACCCTCCTGAAGAAGGAATTCAACAGCTCTTGGCATCGCATAACGCATATTGCGCTCCGCTTTTAAAGAATCATGAAAAACAATGATTGACCCGTTTCTGGTGTATTTTTTGACAATGTTCAAAACCCTTTTTTCAGGAATATCCTTATCATAATCACGACTGATTACATCCCAAAAAATAACTTTGTATTTCTTCTTGACCTCATAATACTGAAATTTGCGTAAGCCTCCATGTGGCGGACGGAATAGATCGCTGTCAATATACTCCGTCGCCTTTTCGACATTGGTTAAATATCTTCTGGAGGTTGTAAAAAATCCCCTCAAATGATTATAAGTATGATTTCCTATTTGATGTCCACGCCGAATAACATCCTGATAAATCTCAGGATATCTCATGACATTTTCACCGACACAAAAAAAAGTGGCCTTCACGCCATATTTATCTAAAACGTCCAACACCCAAGGCGTAACCTCGGGTATTGGACCATCATCAAAAGTGAGATATATTGTCTTTTCTTTGGAGTCCTTACGCCATATCGAACCCCCATAGAACCGGCGAAATAAAGAAGGAAGTTGTTCTATCCACATCTAAATTATTGATTACTTCCGTATTGAGTGCCTTTATAAGCTTGATATTGTTGATACAGCTGTCCGTGCTTTTGAAAATCTTTCATATATATCTGCACTTTATCTTTATCATACTGACTCAAAATTGCTAAGATTTCCTGCATAGTATATAAATAAGCATTGACCAAGGAATTCGCGGAAACATATTCCGCCGGCTTCAGAGTGTATGCCCAGTTCAAATATTCCAAACTAACATCGGCACAACGTTTCAGTATTGGATAAGCTTTTTCCGGTTTGCCTATTTTGTAATATATTTCTGCCATTGCAACATTATGATAATTAGGTGCAACCGTATTCATGGGAATCACCTTCATACAGTAATCAATAGCCTTTTCGGCTTTTTCCTTTTTACCTTCTTCATAAAGAGCGTTCGCCAATATGGAAAACAACATACGATGTGTACAACACATTCTCAGGTTGTTTTCATCCAGATAGACCTTAGGATCCTGAATGTTTCCCCAACGAAATTTATGCATCATTAAATCGTACATCTTATCGGTATTGATGGTCGGTTCACCATCCACACTTTTCATAGGAGTAATCTTATTAGCCAGCCCTTCCTGCAAGAATGCACTCTTCAGTCCAAGAAACTGAGATTCATCCACTGTAACAGCATAGTAAATCGGGCGTTTCCATTTGTTCATCTGAATCATTTTAAGAATTGCCAATTCCTGTTTGCCAAGATAGGATTTGCTACCAAGATTGATGTGCAACTGAGGAACGATCTTATCTGCATATTTTGGTTCCAGATATTTATTGGCCATCACCTGAGCCGGATTAATATCAATATAAATTTTGTTTGCAGGAATAAAATCCACTTGTCCGTCATACCCGGGAACCTGCTTGTATCGGGGATCATTTGTTTCTACCCATTGCATGGCCATATCAAGACTGATTGAATCATCGGTTAATTTGATGATACGCGCAACATCACGTTTGCCGTTTGAGTACATATCTTTCGTCCAATTGATAGGCAGTGCATCAGATTTATAATAAGGCCTGCGCATTTGATCTATATACCAATCTGTCTGCAAATAGCTCAGATTACATACACGAACATCCGGTCTGACACCTTCTACTTCCTGAATATACCACAAGGGAAAAGTATCATTATCTCCATTCGTAAAGAGAATCGCATTCTTATCACAAGATGCCAGATAGTTATAGGCAAAATCCCGGCAAGTATAACGATTTGAACGATCATGATCATCCCAGTTTTCCGTTGCCATTAAAACAGGGACATATAAACACAGCAACGTTCCGACAATAGCAGCCGGAGTCTCAGGTAACAACTTTTTAAGCCATTTAATCAGGAGCGGAACACCAAGTCCAATCCATATAGTAAATGCATAAAAAGATCCCGCATAAGCGTAATCCCTTTCACGAGGCTGCAGTGGAGTCTGATTCAAATAGATCACAATAGCAAGTCCGGTCATAAAAAACAAAAAGAAAGTAATCCAGAAACCCTGAATACCCTTATCACCCTTGGAAGCCTGAAAAAGAATTCCGAGAATTCCGAGCAACAATGGCAACAAATAATAGGTGTTATGTCCTTTGTTGTTTTTCAGTTCAGAAGGCAGATTAGATTGATTTCCAACCAGTATATTGTCTATCGCATTGATGCCCGTTATCCAGTTTCCATTCTGAATTTCGCCATGACCTTGAATGTCATTCTGTCGTCCGGAGAAGTTCCACATGAAATAACGCCAATACATGAAATTGACCTGATAAGAAAAGAAATAGCGCAAATTCTCGGCCATGGTCGGCTGCATAACAGTTTGAGTCTCTCCGCAACGATTATAGGTCACAGGTCTGCCCTTAAAATTGGACCACATCTTGTAGGCCTGGACATGATCGGACCTATTACTGTACATCCTTGGGAAAAACATGTTGCATTCGTTCACCATCACTGGAGTTTGCTTATAGCTGGAGATAACATACCTATCCTTTTCATCGGGAGAAACTTTTGCTTTCTCATCCCAAATCGGACCTCCCTTTTTATAAACCGGCACACAATTCCTTCCCTCTGAATTCCAGGAAATATCTGAGGCAAAAGTTTCACCATAAATCAAAGGTGTTTCACCATATTGTTCACGATTCAGATAGCGTTCCAACGTAAACATATTGTTCGGTGAATTCTGGTCCATGGGAGGTCGGGCGCATGAACGAATGACAGTAACGCCATAACTTGAATAACCGATCAGCATCACCATCATAGATAGTAGAACGGTATTCATAAACCGCGGATTGATTCCTTTCCATAAAAAAGTCAAGGCGACGACAGCACCACAAAGCACTATCCACAAAAGAGGACTGTTGCCAAAGAAAGGAATACCGACCAGAATGAGATTGACACAAAAAGCGATTTTCATCCTTAAGTCGTTTTTCACCGAAAATGTTTCACGAAGTCCCCAAATAATGGCACCGATCATCATAATCACATAAACAATGGCACCTGTATTGAAAGAAAAGCCAAAAACATTCACAAACAACAAATCAAACCATCCTGCCATATTGACAAAACCCGGAATGATCCCGTAAAGCACAATAGCAACCAATACGATTGAACCGAGTAAGGCAAATAAAGAACCTTTTAAATCAACCTTTTTAGCCTTTTTGAAATAATAGACAAGGACAAGAGCAGGAATACACAATAAGTTCAACAAATGGACTCCTATAGAAAGGCCCATCAGATAGGCAATAAAGATGATCCAACGGTCGGAATGCGGTTCATCTGCAACATCTTCCCATTTTAAGATGGCCCAGAAAACGACAGCCGTAAATAAAGAAGAGGAGGCATAAACTTCACCTTCTACTGCCGAAAACCAAAATGTATCCGAAAAAGTATAAGCCAAAGCACCAACAAATCCGGCACCTAAAATGGTGAGAAATTCTCCGGTTGTCATATTCTTTTCGTCTTTCGGCACAATTTTCTTAGCCAGATGAGTGATGGTCCAAAACAAAAAGAGTATGGTCAAGGCACTAAACAATGCCGACATCGTGTTAATCATTTTTGCAACCATGGCTGGATTAGAAGCGAAGTCTGCAAAAAAACGGCCAAACAACATAAAAAACGGTGCTCCGGGCGGGTGTCCTACATCCATTTTATAGGCAGTAGAAATAAATTCCCCGCAATCCCAGAAACTTGCCGTAGGCTCAATCGTTAATAAATAAGTTACCGCAGCAATGACAAAAACAATCCATCCTGACACGTTATTCGCAAGCTTGAAATTTTTCATACGAATGATTTATTTTTTATTGGGATATATTCCATGCACTTCCTTAAAATGGACAGAGAAATACATGTGTTTGAAATTTTAACGGATTAAAGCGACAAAGATAAAAAAAAGCAACAATATTCTCTTCTTAAAAAAAGCCAACCAAGACATTTTGACTGATAAAAAAACATTCTTTAAATATTATCCTTATTTTTGCAGAAATATGATCATACCTAAATAAATGACTACGCATGAAAACCATCAAACTATTTCTATTGTTCTCATTCATCACCTGCTTTTCAATACATGCTCAAAGCCTCCAACCAATGCCTATGGATTCCACCATACGTTATGGCAAGCTGAGCAATGGCCTGACCTATTACATACGCCACAATGAACAGCCAAAAAACAGGGCAGAGTTTTATATTGCGCAGAATGTAGGATCCATTCTTGAAGAAGATTCTCAGAATGGACTGGCACATTTCCTGGAACATATGGCATTTAACGGAACCAAGCATTACCCAGGCAAGAATCTGATCAATTATTTTGAGACCATAGGAGTCAGGTTCGGATACAATATCAATGCATATACCTCTCTGGACGAAACCGTTTACAATCTGTCCGAAGTACCGACCAACCGCGAAGGCATCATCGACTCCGCTTTGCTGGTTCTTCATGATTGGTCAAATTCCATCCTTCTGGATGGAGATGAAATCGATAAAGAAAGAGGTGTCATCCGTGAAGAATGGCGTCAGGGACAAACCGCCAACCGCCGTATATGGGCAGCTTCAAATAAAGTGATCATGGCCGGATCGCAATATGCAAAACGAGATATTATCGGAGATACAGCCGTTATCAACAATTTTTCATACCAAACACTGAAAGATTATTACAAAAAGTGGTACCGGCCAGACTTACAGGCAATTCTAATTGTAGGAGACATTCAGGTTGCTCAAGTGGAAGAGAAAATCAAAACTTTATTTGCGGACATACCCGCACCGGTAAACCCCGCAAAGCGCATTTTCTATCCTGTTCCGGATAATGAAGAGCCGATTGTCGGTGTATTTACAGACCCGGAAATGCAGACTACGCAGGTCAAACTGTACTTTAAACAAGAACCCATTCCAGATGAAGTCAAGCTTTCCGTTCAGGGTTACACCCTTTCCATCATTAAGAGCCTCATCAGTTCCATGGCAAGACAAAGGCTCGATGAAATCAAACAAGAGCCGGAAACGCCATTTACAGATACTTGGTCAGGATTTTCCAGTCTTGTCAGAACAAAAGATATTTTTGCTTTCATCTGCAATCCGGTAACAGGTAAAGAAAAGGCCGCCCGAGAAAGATTACTGAAAGAATCAGAATCCATCAAGCGATTCGGCTTTACATCCTCTGAATTGGAACGAGCCAAAACAGATCTGTTAAGCAACTATGAAAAGATATACAATGAGCGCGATCAGCAAAAAAACAACCGTCTGGTTCGTGAATATGCTCGCCATTTTCTATCGGCAGAACCAATACCGGGCATCGCGTGGGAATATAAATTCGTATCCGATCACTTACCGATGATCAGTCTCGAAATAATTAATCAAGTCGCAAAAAGCCTCATCGGAAATAAAAATATTATTTTTTCGATAACAGGACCTGAAAAAGAAGGACTGGCCTATCCCACCAATGATGAACTTAAACAAGAAATCAAAGCAGCCCAAAACGCAGAGCTGAAAGCTTATGAAGACAACGTCTCAAATGAGCCGCTGATAGCAAAAAAACTTAAACCCGGAAAAGTAAAGAAAGTCAATATAAACGAAATTCTTGGGACAACGGAATGGACTCTTTCCAATGGAATCAAGGTTATCTTCAAATCCACCAAATTCAAAGAAGACGAAATCAGAATGGCAGCCTGGAGTGATGGTGGTATGAGTTTATTACCACAAGAAGACCTGGCTTCAGCCATGTTCGTCACAGATGTAATCAATCAAAGCGGCTTAGGAACATTCAACCTCACCGAATTGAACAAGAAACTGACAGGGAAAATAGCATCGGTAGAGCCAGGCATAGGTGGTTATGAGGAAAATTTCAAAGGTTCTTCCTCAGTGAAAGATATTGAAACCATGCTTCAACTTACCCATTTATATTTCACAGCTCCCCGTGAGGATAAAAACGCCTATCAATATGTCATCAAATCCTTTCGAACCTATTTGGAAAATGCAGCACTCGATCCTGAGAATGCCTATTCGGATTCCATCACAACAACGCTTTACGGACATCATCCGAGGGTCTTGTTAACCAATATCGAAACCCTTGAAAAAGTCAGTTATGAAAAAATCAAGCGTATTTATAAGGAACGCTTCTCCAACCCAGCAGATTTCACCTTCGAGTTTGTGGGAAACATAGATGCCGAAACATTCAAACCTCTGATAGAGCTTTACCTAGGTAGTCTGAAAACAAACAAGAACAGAGAAACCTGGAAGGACAACAACATTCGCATACAAAAGGGACAAATACATAAGGAAATATTCAAACCGCTCAAAATCAGTAAGGCCACTAATTATATACGTTACAGTGCTGATCTGCCATATAATATGAGCAATCGGGTAGTCATGAATGCCATAGACAATTTGCTCGATTTGCGTTATACAGCCACCATTCGTGAAGAAGAAGGAGGTTCTTATGGGGTGGGAGTCAATGGATTCATCAGCAAGAAGCCAGTTGAGACAAGCGGATTAAGTATCCATTTTGACACCGATCCAAAATTAGATAAACGAATGCTTGAAATCGTGCATGCGGAAATCAAGTCCCTTGCCGAAAACGGTCCAAAACCGGAAGATTTAAATAAGGTTAAATTAAACCTGATCAAACAATATAAAGAGGATTTGACAGAAAACGGTTGGTGGATGCAAACCATCTCTTCTTATTACAAGGACGGTCTGAACTATTGTACGGATTATGAAAAAACAGTTGAAGGTCTGAATGCACAAGACATCACCAAATTGGCAAAGACATTATTGGAACAAAATAATGTTACGGAAATCCTATTGCTGCCGGAAAACAAATAAAGGCCCATACCATGAATAAACAAGGAAGCCACGTCCAAAAAGCGTGGCTTCCTTGTTTCCAAAACTGTCCGGAAAATGGTCAAAGAGGATTCTTTTTCGGATAATCTATCGTATAGTGAAGGCCCCTGCTCTCTTTGCGTTCTTGGGCTTGTTTGATCACCAAATATCCGGTATTGATGATATTTCTCAACTCGCAGATTTCTTTGGAAACCACCGATCTCGCAAAAAGTCTTTCTGTCTCCTTATAAAGAATATCTAATCTGTCCATCGCTCTTTTCAGACGCAAATTTGAACGGACGATGCCGACATAAGTACTCATAATTTGTTCAACCTCCTTTTTGCTTTGAGTAATCAGGACCATTTCTTCTGGAAGTCTGGTCCCTTCGTCATTCCAGAGTGGGATGCGCGTTTCATAATGAAGGGTATCAATCACGGAAAGTGCATGTTTGGCGGCAGCATCGGCATAGACGATAGCCTCAATCAAAGAGTTGGATGCCAGGCGGTTTGCTCCGTGCAAGCCAGTACAGGAGCACTCACCGGCAGCATATAAATGTTTGATGGTAGTCCTGCCGTTCAAATCGACCTGGATTCCACCGCAAAGGTAGTGAGCAGCAGGAACTACCGGAATATAGTCTTTGGTGATATCAATACCCAGTGAAAGACATTTTTCATAAATCATCGGGTATTGAATTTTGGTCGTTTCGGCATCCAGATGCGTGGCATCCAAATAGACAAAATCATCTCCTCTAGCCTTCATTTCCGTGTCGATGGCTCTGGCAACAATATCTCTGGGGGCAAGCGACAAACGTTTGTCGTATTTCTGCATAAATTCCTCACCGTCTTGGGTACGCAAAACAGCACCATAACCACGCATGGCTTCCGTAATCAGGAAAGAAGGTCTTTCTCCGGGATTATACAAAGAAGTGGGATGAAACTGGATAAATTCCATTCCGCTGACAAGTCCTTTGGCACGGTAAACCATAGCAATTCCGTCTCCGGTTGCAATCGACGGATTGGTGGTGGTCTGATATATGTTTCCGATACCACCGGTAGCTACCATGGTAACTTTAGCCAAAAAAGTATGAATTCTCCGGGTTTTCATATTGAGGACATAAGCACCATAACATTCGATATTGTCGGAATGTCTGGTCACATTTTGTCCCAAATGATGTTGTGTAAGAATTTCAATCGCAAAATGCTGGTCAAAAATATGAATATTCGGATGAGCCTTTACTCGAAGGATCAGACTCTTCTGAATTTCTGCGCCGGTTGAATCCTTGTGATGTAGAATACGAAAATCCGAGTGACCACCTTCACGATGCAAATCGAAACGTCCTTTTTCATCTTTATCAAATTCCACACCCCAGTTGATCAGCTCCTTGATCTGACTGGGTGCCTCTTTGACAACTTTTTCAACAACAGCACGGTCACACAAGCCATCGCCCGCAATCAACGTGTCCTCAATATGTTTTTCAAACTCATCTGTCGTTTTTGTCACAGAGGCAATACCTCCTTGTGCCAGATTGGTGTTGGCTTCTTCCAGCCCGGTCTTACAACAAAGTGCAACCTGACCTTTATCGGCAACTTTAAGAGCGAAACTCATGCCAGCCAAGCCTGAACCGATCACCAGAAAATCATACTCTTTTACCATATTTTCCTATTTGAACCGTTTATATTACAACCGATATATTCAGAGATTGTTCATTTTCAAACGGAGATGCAAAAATAAGTCTTTTTTGATTAGAGTATCCCCCGTTTTTCCAATAAAATACATTTGGAATAATTTTCAAGGGTCAAAAGGGCAAAAGGCAGTTGTGTATCTTTTCAAAAATAGTAAGGTAGGTTTCCTTCAAATGATTAACTTTGCACCAATTTTCATATGATAATTATTTTTTCGTTTAAGTTATAGGGAATTTGCATGTCCATTTTTTCATGAACATGAACATTTTGCAAACATGCCCGTTTCATATCGCATTTATTTTAAAACCAAATGGATTATAATTTTAGAGCCATCGAGCAAAAATGGCAGGCAGTTTGGAAGGTTAACAAAACCTATCAAGTAAAAGAAGACCGGTCAAAACCAAAATATTACGTATTGGATATGTTCCCTTATCCGTCCGGAGCAGGATTGCACGTCGGGCATCCGCTTGGTTACATTGCTTCTGATATTTATGCAAGATATAAACGTTTACAAGGCTACAATGTGTTGCATCCCATGGGTTACGATGCCTATGGTCTGCCGGCAGAACAATATGCCATTCAGACCGGTCAACACCCTGCCGTTACAACCGCTAAAAATATAGCACGCTACCGGGAACAACTTGATAAGATCGGTTTCTGTTTTGATTGGGATCGTGAAGTTCGCACCTGTGATCCTGAATATTACAAATGGACCCAATGGGCATTTATTCAAATGTTCAACAGCTATTATGATTATGATGCGAATAAAGCTTTTCCGATTACCGAATTGGTCAAATCCTTCGAAAGAAACGGAAGTTATGCCGACAATAGCCCAAAAAGACTATTGAACATCGCCTGCTCGGAAGAAGTGGCTTTCACTGCAAAAGAATGGAAAGCCAAAAGTCTGAGAGAACAACAGAGCCTCCTAATGAATTTCCGGATCGCCTATCTGGGTGATTCCATGGTAAATTGGTGTCCCAAACTTGGTACTGTTCTCGCCAATGACGAGGTCAGCGAAGGTCTTTCATTGCGGGGAGGTTACCCTGTTGAACAAAAAGTGATGCGTCAATGGTGCCTGCGTATTTCCGCTTATGCCCAGAGACTGTTGGACGGACTGGAAACCTTGGATTGGTCTGATTCCCTGAAAGAGACACAACGCAACTGGATTGGCCGAAGCGAAGGGACCGAACTGAAATTTAAGGTAAAAGATTCCGACATAGACTTCACCGTCTTCACCACCCGTGCCGATACGGTTTTTGGTGTAACCTTCATGGTTCTCGCTCCTGAAAGCGAATTGGTCGGCCAATTGACCACAAAGGAACAAAAGTCCGAAGTGGATGCCTATATTATGAACACCAAAAAGCGCACGGAGCGTGAACGCATTGCAGATAGAAAAGTAACAGGTGTCTTTTCAGGAGCTTACGCCGTCAATCCTTTTACAAACGAATCCATTCCTGTTTGGATCAGCGATTACGTGCTGGCCGGATACGGTACAGGTGCCATCATGGCCGTTCCTGCCCATGATTCCAGAGACTATGCTTTTGCCAAACATTTCAATCTGCCCATCATTCCACTGATTGAAGGAGCGGATGTCAGCGAGGAAAGCTTCGACGCGAAAGAAGGCATCATGACGAATTCCGGATTCCTGAATGGCCTGAACGTCAAGGAAGCCATTGCCAGGACAAAAAGTTATGTAACAGAGAACAATTTGGGGCGTATCAAAGTCAATTACCGGCTACGTGACGCCATCTTCAGCCGCCAACGCTACTGGGGAGAACCTTTCCCCGTATATTACAAGGACGGTATGCCTTACATGCTGGACGAGCAAAGACTGCCTTTGGAATTGCCGGAAGTGGACAAATTTCTGCCTACAGATACAGGTGAGCCTCCTCTCGGAAATGCCAAAAACTGGAAAACAGAAGACGGTTATCCACTTGAACTCAACACCATGCCCGGTTTTGCCGGTTCTTCCGCCTACTACCTGCGCTATATGGATCCTCACAATAACAGGGCTCTGGTAAGTAAAGAAGCAAACAATTATTGGGAGCAGGTCGATTTATACGTCGGAGGTACGGAACACGCCACCGGCCATTTGATATACAGCCGTTTCTGGGATAAATTCCTGTTTGACCTTGGCGTAATCTGCAAAGACGAACCTTTCAAGAGACTGATCAATCAGGGTATGATCCAGGGCCGTTCCAATTTTGTATACCGCATCAAGGATACGAATACTTTTGTTTCCTGCAACCTGAAAGAGAAGTACGACACCACAGAAATTCATGTAGACGTAAACATAGTCAGTAATGACATCCTGGATGTCGAGAAATTCAGAGAATGGAGTCCGGATTATGCCAACGCAGAATTCATTCTCGAAGAAGGTAAATATATTTGCGGATGGGCGGTTGAGAAGATGTCCAAATCCATGTACAATGTCGTGAATCCGGATGACATCGTGGAAAAATTCGGAGCCGATACGCTTCGTCTCTACGAGATGTTTTTGGGTCCGGTTGAGCAATCGAAACCATGGGATACCAACGGCATTGACGGGGTACACCGCTTCCTGAAGAAAATATGGAACCTTTGTACCAACGAAAACGATTTCGAATTCAGTGACGCGGAAGCCACCAAAGACGAACTTAAGGCACTGCATAAACTTATCAAAAAAGTCAGCTGGGATATCGAACATTTCTCCTACAACACTTCCGTAAGTGCCTTTATGATTTGTGTCAACGAACTGGCCGGCTTGAAATGTAATAAACGCAACATCATCGAACCGCTCATCATTCTGTTGACTCCCTTTGCTCCGCACTTCAGTGAGGAGATCTGGGAAGCTCTCGGGCACAAAAACAGCATTTGTGACGCCAAATGGCCTGAATGCAATGAAGCTTACTTGCAGGAATCGGTCTTTACTTATCCCATCTCTTTTAACGGCAGAACCCGTTTTATGATGGATTTTCCGGCAGATGCCAACATAGAGGACATCAAGTCGGCAGCATTGGCCAACCCTGCCGCTCAAAAATGGCTGGATGGGAAAAATCCGAAAAAAATAATAGTCGTTCCAAAGAAAATTGTAAATATTGTGATATAAGGTTGTGTAAATTTGAATTTTAAAGTTTAAAGCTTTGAGTCATGTCAAACAAATTCAAGATTGAAGCCATTAAAGAATATTGCACAATTGTCATCGGTCTATCTTTATATGCCTTTGGATGGACAGGATTTCTCTTGCCTCATAAAATTACGACAGGTGGTGTTACGGGTATTGGAGCCTTGATTTATTTCGCAAATGGATTTCCGGTCGCAGCGACTTATTTTATCATCAATATAGTTCTGCTCTTTTTTTCAATCAGGGAATTCGGATGGAAATTTAGCCTGAAAACCATTTTCGGAGTTTTCATGCTTACGTTTTTCCTGTCTGTTGCGTCGGCTCTAATCAAAAAGCCTTTATTGGTGGAAGAACCGTTTATGGCTTGTGTCATTGGTGGTGTCCTTACCGGATTGGGCATAGGAATCGTCTTCACGGCCAACGGCAGTACGGGAGGGACCGACATCGTAGCCAAGATCATCAACAAATACAGCAATGTCACATTGGGAAGAGGACTCTTATACATAGATTTGTGCATCATCTCATCATCATATATCTTGTTCCAAAGCTTTGAAAAAATATTATTTGGTCTGGTTACACTTGTCATCAGTACCTACTTCGTTGACTTTGTTGTAAACGGAGTCAGGCAGTCTGTTCAATTCCTGATTGTCTCCGAACAATCTGAAAATATTGCAAAACGTATTGTTATAGAGGCTCATCGTGGCGTGACAGTGCTACATGGGATGGGATGGTATTCCAAAGAGCCGGCTGAGGTTCTGATGGTCATGGCCAAAAAGAACGAATCGGTCAAGATTTTCAGAATTATAAAGCAGTGCGACCCTCAGGCTTTTGTTTCACAAAGTTCCGTTATCGGAGTTTATGGAGAGGGCTTTGATAAGATTAAATCAAAATAAAAATAATAAGATGAAACGCATCCTTCTTTCACTTTCTCTTTTGCTGCTTGCATGTAACGGTTTTGCCCAAAAAGGGTTCGGTGTGGATGGATCCATTGGAATGGGCCGTAATGGAGGAGACCTGGTTTATCCGCTTTTAATAGAAGGAAGAGTTCAATTCAATGACAACTTCTCTCTTAATCTGGGTTTTGGGGTATGGAATTCCGGTTTTAAAGGCGGTTGGAAAGTGGATGGGACAACTACTTCCACCTTATATCAATTAACCAGTGACAAAACCCTTCCAAGCATACAGCTAAGTCCTCGGGTCCAAATCCCTATTTTTACTTTAGATGATAAACCGGTCCGTCTTTTTGTAGAGCCTAAACTCTATTTTTTACCATTTTCCGCTCAAGAGGTCAATCTTGAAGAAATTTACCACAACATTGTGATTGATGAAATTACTCAGGAAAAGACTTATAAGGCAACCGGTCAAACCAAAAGCACATCATTTAAGAGTGAATGTCACCCTAGGTTATACACGGGCATTCAAGCAGGCCTGACCATTGAATTGGTCGAAAATGTTGATTTGGCCGTCGGCTATGGCTACACAAAAATGGATTTATTTGAAGACGTAAGAGGTAAAGCTATTGATGGCTGGTCTTTGGATCCCTATCTTCCACGAACGGATCTACATCTCATTAGCGTCAGCTTTTTGATTAATTTCGACTTGAATTGATTTGGGGCGAACTTAACTGTTCTTATCGACGCTCACAGGGAGTATTCATACATTCGCTCAAATAAAAATATATGACTTTTGAATCATTGGGAATATCGCCCGCTTTATTGAAAGCACTTGCAGATCAAAATTACACGCAGCCTTACCCCATTCAGAGGGAGGCCATTCCTGCCATTTTAAATAAAAAAGATGTCTTAGGCATTGCTCAGACCGGTTCAGGGAAAACGGTCGCTTATGTCTTGCCCCTCTTAATGAATCTGCAAAATATAGCTCTTTCTCAAAACAGGTATGTCAACATTTTGGTACTTGTCCCAACCCGCGAATTGGCCATGCAGGTCAGCGAGGTTTTCTATAAACTCGGCAAGGATCTTCCAAGACGCATCAAAACGATGGCCGTTTACGGAGGCGTTTCCATCAATCCGCAGATGATGCGGATGAATGGCGTCAATGTCCTGATAGCAACACCCGGACGTTTGCTGGAGTTAACGGAATCAAATGCAGTGCACCTATCCGGTATTGACACCTTGGTATTGGATGAAGCAGACAAAATGCTGAATATCGGCTTCCAGGAAGAAATGAACCGCATCATCGCCCTATTGCCCAAAAAACGTCAAAACCTCTTATTTTCCGCAACGCTGAATGAAGATATCACCGCCATCAACCAAATACTTTTGCACAATCCATTGGTCATCAAGATTGAACCCGAAAAAGATTACTTCGACTTAATCGATCAATTGGGATATTTTGTTTCAGAAGAACGGAAAGGTCCGCTTTTAAGATACATTATCAAAAGTCAGGATCTACAACAGGTTCTTGTTTTTGCCTCCTCTGTCTACAAAGCCGATGCCATAGCCGACAAACTTCGAAAAAACGGGATAAAGGCCACTGCCATACACAGTAAGAAAAGTCAAGGAGCCAGAACAGAGGCTCTGTCCAAATTTAAATCGGGCGACCTGCGCGTACTGGTTGCCACCGATTTGATTTCACGTGGCATTGACATCAAATTTCTGCCCCACGTTATCAATTATGAGCTGCCCCGTTCCCCAAAAGATTACATCCACCGGATCGGCAGAACCGGTCGTGCAGAATCTCCGGGTCAAGCCATATCCCTAATCTCACCCGAAGAACAACACCACTTCCGGATCATTCAGAAGAAGATGGGAAAACCGATTACAATGATTAACAGTGAAGGAATAAATTTGAAAGGTTTTTAAATAGTTATTTCACATTTCTAGAAATATATATATCTTTGTATCGGATTTGTGGAAGGATTTGGACGCTTGCAACCACACGAAAAAATGCTAAAGAATAAAATATAGTCCGCGCTTACACGTAATATCCTCCTTCAAATTTTATAATATCAAACAGTGCTTTTTCAAAAGCACCGATCTGATTTTTTATTTTAAAATATTATAAAATGGCTTATTTATTTACGTCCGAGTCCGTTTCTGAAGGACATCCGGATAAAGTTTCAGATCAGATTTCCGATGCCCTCTTGGATGAGTTTCTTGCTTTTGACCCGGAATCAAAAGTCGCTTGTGAAACCTTGGTAACAACCGGTCAAGTCATTCTTGCAGGTGAAGTTAAGTCAAAAGCTTATGTTGACTTGCAGGATGTAGCCCGCAAAGTGATCAACAAAATCGGTTACACCAAGAGTGAATACATGTTTGATGGTAACTCCTGCGGTGTGTTCTCTGCTATTCACGAACAATCGGCTGACATCAACCGGGGCGTGGATGGTGCCGCCAAAGTTGACCCCATGAACCAGGGAGCCGGCGACCAAGGTATGATGTTTGGTTATGCCACCAACGAAACTGCAAATTACATGCCTCTGGCCTTGGATTTGGCTCATGGATTGCTTTTGGAGCTGGCTGACATCCGTCGCGAAGGGACCATCCCATACCTGCGTCCTGATGCAAAATCTCAAGTGACCATCGAATATGACGACAACAACAAACCTGTTCGCATCGACACCATCGTCATCTCAACACAACATGACGAATTCATCCGACCTTCTAATAATAGTGATGCTGCCGTAAAAAAAGCAGACTCTGCCATGTTGGCCAAAATCAGGGAGGATATCATCACCATCCTGATACCAAGAGTCATTGCCAAACAAACCCCTGAAGTTGCAAGCTTATTTGATAAGGATATCAAATACTTTGTGAATCCGACCGGCAAGTTTGTCATCGGAGGTCCTCACGGGGATACCGGTCTGACAGGAAGAAAAATTATTGTTGATACTTATGGTGGAAAAGGTGCTCATGGCGGCGGTGCTTTCTCCGGCAAAGATCCATCGAAAGTAGACCGTTCTGCTGCGTATGCTGCCCGCCACATCGCCAAAAATATGGTTGCAGCCGGTGTCGCCGACGAAGTTCTTGTTCAGGTGTCCTATGCCATCGGCATAGCCAAACCCATGAATTTATACGTCAATACTTATGGAACTTCCAAATTGAAAATTTCCGACGGCGAATTGGCTAAAAAGATGTATGATTTGTTTGATATGCGTCCAAAAGCCATCGAACAAAGATTGAAACTACGTAACCCCATCTATTCGGAAACAGCCTCATACGGGCACATGGGACGTGAGCCAAAAACAGTAGTTAAAACTTTCACCTCGCGTTACGAAGGCAAAAAGACCATTAAAGTTGAACTCTTCACCTGGGAAAAACTAGACTACGTGGAAAAAATCAAGAAAATGCTGGGCATCTATTAATCCCAGCATGACTCTATATTTGGCCTTGTTCAATCTGTATGACAATCCGCTCAATCATAAAATCCTCCGCAGTCGGATGATACTCCGACTTCAGGTCTTCCCCGAAAATCCTTGCAACGCCTTGCCATAAAGTTGCTGCAAAAGAACCTCTATAAGCACGGATCAATTCATAAGGAGAAGAATTACATTCGCGATTAATCAGTTTCAACAATATTTTTCCTTGACTGTAAGTCATTTTTCTCAAAACAGGTTCATACTCTTTCACAAGATCTTTTTCCATTTGACGAAGATGCTTTGCACGGGCTCTTTCATCAGGAATGGTTTCCAAATAACCCATGGTTTCGTATAAAGTATAATAAACAACCTTGGAAAGCGGGTAAACCTTTTTGACATCCCTTACCAATTTCCAGTAATATTTTTCATCTCTTTGACTTCTGAACATTTCCTTGGGAAATACGAAAGCAGAAGTCAGATAGCCCATGGGGATGGTATCACCTTTTTCCACCACGGCATAAGTTGTTTTTCGCGGCTTGTTCATTGGTATCATACCCCTCACTTCCTGATATTTTTCCGGAGTTGGTGTTGCTGGATTTTGCTGAGCGAATAGGCTGACAAAACAAAAAGCAATCAATGATAAGGAATATAAACGTTTCCGCTTCATGTGAACAATCTTCTATGAGATACAAAAGTACAGTTTTTTCTTCTTTGAGGTTCGATCTTTGATCCATTTTACTTTTATTAATCATCCAATTTTAATTTTTTCATTTATTTTATATTTCTTTTTTATTATTTTATTATTATTTTTGCGCAATTATAAGAACACATGAAACGGATTATAATACTGCTTTTCTTCGTTTTATATTGCACAAGCAATAATAGCTATTGTGGGAACAAGCTTTTCACCGGAGCATCCTGCCAAAAAGATGGAAGAAGCATGGCTTTAGGTGGAGGAATGATAGGGATTGAGCAGTCTGATTCCACTGAAATCTCTCTGAACTGCCAATTACCCTACAACCTCCGTGAACTTTCGATTAAAAGTATCAAACTGAGCAATCCGACCAGATGGATGAAGTTGGATGTGTTCTGGGCACAGACAGGGGATGCTGTTTTCCTGGAGAACTATCTGTCATTGGGAGCATCCCGCTATTTGTCAGAATCTTTCATGCTGGGAATAAAAGCCGGTTATTATCATTATTCCCTGATTAACAAAGAAAAAGGAAGTACACTCCTTTCAGAAATCAAATGCAGTTACAAACTCCATGAACATTTTGAAATTGACATTTATATTTTCAACCCGACAGGTTCAAAAATAAGCAAAGGGGAAAATAACATTTTATTGTATCAGTCATTCCATATAGGAGGATTATTTTCCACCACAGAAAAGGCAGAATGGTTGTTTGAAATTGAAAAAGTACAACAGGAAAAGCTGATCTGGCATCTGGGTTTTGAATACGTTGTTTGGAACACTTTTATTCTCAGGACGGGATTGTCAGCCAATCCGTTAAAGCCATCATGGGGAATTGGTGGCCAAATCCACCGGTTAAAATATTCATTGAGTGAAAATGTACATCCGGTGCTTGGTTTCAGTTCTTGTTTTACGATTGGTTACAACTGGTAGACAACAGGGGTTCCAAAAGATGAAAATCATCAATCGCATCATCCTGGCAAGTGCCCTGATCTCAGGATATCAAGGTTATACTTTAGGCCAAAATCCTGAAAAGACAGACAGCATCGGACAAGAAGAGATGAAAGCGCAAGATTGGACAAGTCTCATTGAAGAAATAACAGAAAACAGTGAAAATGAAATGAATGCAGAAGACTGGCAGGATCGGTTTTCCGACTTGTCGGAAAATCCCATTTCCCTGAACACCGCAACAAAAGAAATGTTGGAAAGCATTCCTTTTTTGAGTGATGAACAGATAGAAGCCCTCTCTTATTACCTATATCGGTACGGACCGCTCGTGAGTCTTTCAGAACTGATGCTGGTGCAAGGAATGGATGAACAAACACTTCGTTGGATGAAACCTTTTGTCCGTCTTGGAAAACCGGCCTCTTTTCCCGTTGAAATGCCTACCTGGAAAAATGCGCTCAAATATGGAAAACAAGAAATCCGCACACGTTTCGGCCGATCCCTTCAGAAAAAAGCCGGTTATGCACATGCATCAGACAGTACACTCCAGAATAAATCCTATACAGGAGACCCTTTTCAAATCTATTTCCGGTACGGTTTCAATTACAAGGGAAAAAGGCAATGGGGACTGGTATTGGAAAAAGATGCAGGTGAAAAACTTTGGAACAAAAAGAGCAAAGGCCTTGACTACGCTTCTTTTCATTTTTCACTTAAAGATCAGAAAAGGATAAAGACACTGATCATCGGAGATTACAATCTGCAATTCGGACAAGGCCTGATCTGTACAAATTCTTTTTCTATGGGGAAAAGTGTCAGCGGAACCGCCATTGAGAAAATCGGGACAAATATCAGCAGACACTTTTCAGCTTCCGAATCCGGATTTTTTCGAGGCATCGGAGCAACATTCATATTGAAACCTTTTGTCTGGCAAACAGCAGAAACAAAAGGACGATTCGGCTTGGAAATGACGTCTTTTGCCTCCATCAGGAACTTGGATGCAAAGATCACGGAAGGATGCTTTTCAACCATTTCCACCAGTGAATTGCACCGAACAATAAAAGAATCGGAAATCAAAGATCAGTTAAAACTTTACACCATTGGTACCCATTTTTCATTGAAGACTAATTATGGCCAGTTTGGCCTTACCGGGTTGATTTATCGCTTCAATGCGAAATTCAACCCGGAGGCGAAGCCCTATAATTGCTACTATTTTCGAGGAAATCAAGGTGGAAATGGCTCGTTGGATTATCGCCTGAGATACAAAGGGATGCTTTTTTTCGGGGAATTCGGTATGGATGCAAATGGAAACACAGCGTTACTATCAGGGATGACCCTTCATCCGGATTCCAAACTGGATATCTCCGTCCTGACACGAAACTATGCTCCGACATATCAGGCTTACTATGGAAATTCTTTTTCCGAAGGTACATCTGTTCAAAACGAATATGGATTTTTCGCAACTTGTGAATGGAAAATTTTCAAAAAGTGGCGGTTGAATGCCTACTATGACCTTTTCGTCTTTCCATGGTTGAAATATGGCATCGACAAACCTTCGAACGGATCCGACCATGCTATTCAGGCAACATGGAAACCTTCCCCCAACAGTGAATTTGTCGTCCGCTTCAAAAGCAAGACAAAAGACAAGAATTTCAGCAACGGAACCAGCACATTACCGCTTGTGGAAAAGCAAACAAAAAGCCAAATGCGTATGCAGATTTCTTCAAAACATGGTAATTGGGTCTTAAAGACAACCATTGACGGAAATATCACAAAAACCATAGAAAAAGAGACCCGGGGGTTTTCAGCCTCGCAGGAAATGGACTACAATCCCAAGGAAAAACCTTTTTCTTTTTCCGTCAAATACGCTTTATTTGACACCGACCACTATGATAATAGAATCTATTCCTATGAAAAAGATTTGCCGGGGTCTTTTTCCATGACTCCTTTTTATGGACAAGGCAACAGATTCAGCCTGTTATTAAAGTATAAACCGATGAAAGCCGCTTGCATACAGATCAAAGTCGGGCATAGTGTTTACCGCAACAGACAACAAGTAGGAACTGGGCTGGAGCAAGTTCAGGGAAATCAACTGACAGATATCAGAAGCCTGTTCCTTTGGAAATTTTGAACAGGATGAACTATCGTGGATTTTTTGCATACCTTTGTCTTCGTTAATAAGTTGAACCTTCAAAACAAGGTTCGCAAAACATGTAATAATGCCAACAATACTTTTTGAAGAAATTATTTTCGGACCTGTCCACAGCAGAAGGCTGGGAACATCACTGGGTGTGAACCTTTTACCCATTCACGGAAAAATTTGCTCTTTTGATTGTCTTTATTGTGAATGCGGATTGAATTCGCAGCACGAAAGAGGTCAAATGCCAAAGGTAGAAGAAGTGAAAGAAGCTCTCGAGAAAAAGTTGATTGAACTTCAGGCAGACAAAGTCTCGCTTGACGTCATCACCTTTGCCGGTAACGGAGAACCTACGTTACATCCGGACTTCGACCAAATCATTGATATTACGATTTTATTACGCAACCAATATTTTCCGAAAGCGAAAGTGAGTGTACTTTCAAATGCGACCCTACTGGACAAGCCAAAAGTCCATGCCGCTCTTCTAAAAGTAGAAAATCCGATTTTGAAAATAGACAGCGCGTATGATGAAACAATCAGAATTTTGGATCGTCCGGCCTCTCCCTCTTATACAGTCAAAGGACAAGTTGAAAAAATGAAAACGTTCCATGGACGATTGATTATCCAGACACTTTTCACCAGAGGCCAATATGAAGGACAGACTTTCGACAATACGACAGAATCTGAAATTTCGGCTTGGATTGAGCTTGTTCGGGAGATCGCTCCGGAATCAGTCATGGTCTACACCATTGATCGGGAAACACCTGTTGCCGGATTGGAAAAGATTACGATGAAAGAGTTGAAGGACATAGCCAAAAGGGTGAAGAACGAAACAGGTTTACCCGTATCAGTTGCAGGATAATCCGGTTTTCAAGCGGAAATCTTCTTATAAAGCACGAAATGTTTAGGGCACAAATCCCAATCCTAAAACAGGAAGCGTACAGAAATGGACAGGATAATAAATAAGATGAACAATACCCGTGAATACCTGATATCAATCAAAGAGAAAAAATGAGCAGCCATCAGGGAAGACAGACTGAGCAAGAGCAATAGGATGCCAAAACCGTTTCCGGAAAAAAGCCATAAGGCCAATAGACTAAACCAAAGCAGAAGTACACTGTTCAAATAGTTCCTGGTACGAAGTTTATCCAAATTCTGTCTGGGCCAGAATGACACCATGGCCGAAATCATCAATAATCCCAAAAAAGAAGTATAGACAATCTCCACCGGAGAAAAGCTATTAAAGTCTACAAATTCAAAAGAAATCAAACCTTCGGAATAAGTCATGATAAAATGATAATCATCCATCAAGAAGGATAGGCCTCCAATAACCCAGTATACACTGATCATCCCAACAATCGATGCACAAAAACTCTTGAATGAAAATATCTGCAAAATGCCCATTGCAAGCCAAAAAATCACTAAAAGATAAATAATCTTGCTTTGAAACAGAGAAGCCATGGTCAATAACACGGAAGCATCAAATACAGCACGGTTGACCGACCCATCCAACGCACAGAACAATCGGAAACAAGACCAGCAAAACAAAAGGCAGGCAATCGAGGACCCGTCAAAAGGAATAACAGGAATGACAGTCGCGGAAAAGATACAAAACAGGAAAAAAGGGAAAAAGCTCCTAACCCTGATCAGACGAAATTCGGAGGATATATATTGAAGAAGCAAGGTGCTTCCAAGCAATAGCAAAAAACGCAATATATGACCGAAAAGCGGGTTTCTCAGAAGCAAATCCAACTGGAATCCGAAGACTTCCAAGCCATACAATCCTGCAAAGGCTGGTATTTCAACAATTTGCGAATCCGTAAAAGAATATAACATATTCCCAAAGACCGACAAAAGCAGCAACAACAACCCTGCAATCCAGAGTCCGTTGGAATAAACTATTTTAGTCAGGAAACCCCTTTTCATCCAGGAAAATTTTAAAACATGAGCCGGATGAACAACAAAAGCAAAGAATCATTCATCCACACATATACCCATATTATCACAAATTTCTATAAATCAAATCCTATATCAGACCTGAAATATTTATTCTCGAAATTGACCTTCTCAGCATTGGCAAAAGATTTTTTCAAAGCTTCAGCCATATTTTTACCATAAGAACTGACAGCAATCACACGACCCCCGTTTGTCAGAACCTTCTTTCCATCTTTTTTGGTTCCTGCGTGAAACAGTATACTGCTTTTCACTTGTTTGAGACCGGTTATTCTTTTCCCCTTTTCATAAGCCTCAGGGTATCCGCCGGATACCAGCATCACTGTTGCTGCAGAGCGCGTATCAATGATGAGTTCTTTTTCAGCCAGAGTCCCTTTTGCCACACCTTCCAGCAATTCAAACAAATCCGATTTGATGCGTAACATCACCACTTCTGTTTCCGGATCTCCCAAGCGGGCATTGTATTCAATAACAACAGGCTCTCCGTCCACATTGATCAATCCCAGGAACAGAAATCCTTTATAATCGATACCCTCAGCAGCCAGTCCCTGAATGGTCGGTTTGATAATCCTGTCCTCCACTTTCTTCATGAAAACATCATCTGCAAAAGGAACAGGAGAAATCGCTCCCATTCCACCGGTATTCAATCCCTGATCACCAACACCTATGCGTTTATAGTCCTTGGCCTCCGGCAATATTTTATAATCCTTCCCGTCTGTTATGATAAAGACAGAGCATTCAATACCCGAAAGGAATTCCTCAATGACTACCGTTTTACTGGCAGCCCCGAACTTTCCGTCCAGCATGGATCTCAGTTCTTTGACGGCTTCCTGAAGATTGTTGATGATCAGGACGCCTTTTCCGGCAGCCAGACCATCCGCTTTCAGGACATAAGGAGCCTTCATGGTTTTCAGGAATTTCACACCATCTTCCAGCGTTTCTGCGGTAAAACTTTTATAAGCAGCTGTAGGAATTCCATGTCTCAGCATAAAAGCTTTCGAAAAATCCTTGCTGCCTTCCAATTGAGCACCTTTTCCGGAAGGACCGATGACCGGAATATGTTTCAAATCCGGATCTTCTGCAAAAAAATCATATACCCCATTTACCAAAGGATCTTCAGGCCCAACGACAACCATATCAATCCTTATTTCCATGGCCAGCTTCTTCAAAGCTGCAAAATCATTTGCAGAGATGGGGACATTTATCCCGACCAAAGACGTACCGGCATTTCCCGGTGCAATAAATAAGAGATCAACTTTGGGACTTTGTGCTATTTTCCAAGCCATTGCATGCTCACGTCCGCCTGAACCAAGTAGTAATATATTCATAATTAATTGTGTTTCTCAAGCAAAGATACGTCTTCTTGAGAAGATGTTTACAGTTTTTGGTGTATTTTTGCAAAATGACATCCGTTGATTTATCGACTTTTATCAAGGAACAGGCTTTAATACTCGGATTTGATGCGTGTGGCATTGCCAGGGCTGACCGGATATCCGAATCCGCAAGGGCCAAATACCAATATTGGTTAGAAGGGAAATACCATGCCAGTATGCAATATATGGAGCGAAATGTAGAAAAGCGTTATGATCCGAGGCTGTTGATGGATGGTTGTCGCTCAATCATTGTCGTCGCACTCAATTATTCTCCATTAAAAAAACAGAATCCAGAGGCACCTCATATCGCAGAATTTGCCTATGGAAAAGATTATCATAACATTATTCGCGGGAAACTGAAAACCTTACTTAAAGCCATCAAGGAAATGAAACAGACAGTTCATGGACGGGCCTTTGCCGATTCCGCACCCATCACCGAACGTTATTGGGCCAGAGAGGCGGGTCTTGGATGGCTGGGTAAAAACCATCATTTGATCTTACCTGGTAAAGGTTCAACCTATCTACTGGGAGAGTTGCTGGTAGACATCGATCTGGCTTATGATAAGCCGATGGCAGATCGTTGCGGAAAATGCCGGCGTTGTATAAATGCCTGCCCCACAAAAGCCCTGAACGAAAAAGATGTGCTCGATGCCAATCGCTGTCTTTCTTACCTGACCATCGAAAAGCGTGGCGCATTCAATGCAACTGAAACCCGTCTCGTCAGTAAAAACAACTGCCTTTTCGGTTGTGACAAATGTCAGGAAGTTTGTCCATGGAATCGGTTCTCATCTGGGAACAGCCATTCCGAACTGCAACCCAAGGATGGATTTCTATCAATGAAAAAAATCGATTTTGAAAAAATGACAGAAGCGAATTTTAAAACTTTTTTTGCAGAGAGTTGCCTCTATCGAACAGGCTACGATGGATTCATCAGAAATTTGAAGGCATAAAAAACCGGTCATCTTTTCGGATAACCGGACTTTTGTGTTGTCCTACCCGGATTCGAACCAGGACAGGCAGTACCAAAAACTGCAGTGCTACCATTACACCATAGGACAATCCTCTTTGCTTCCCTTTGGAAGCGGGGGCAAAAGTACACAATATCTTTTACCCGTCAAAAAGTTCGACAATCTTTTTATTTCGCAATCAGCAGGAAATAGTTTTTCTTACCTTTTTGTGCCAGTATATAACGTCCGTTTATCAGGTTTGAAGTATTCAACAGACCATCAACTTCCGTGAACTTTTCCTTGTTGACGGAAAAGCCGCCGGCTTGGATCATTTTCCGCATTTCACCTTTTGAAGGGAAAACAGGAACTGTCTCCGTTGTAAGCAGTTCCACAGCCTTGACTCCGGCACTTAAGGCATCCATGGATATTTCGAAGGTGGGAACACCTTCAAAAACAGCAAGGAATGTTTCTTCATCAAGTTTCCTAAGCGCATCGGCCGTTGAATTTCCGAACAAGATGGTGGATGCTTCAACAGCAGCATTGTAGTCTTCTTCTGAATGAACCATGCAGGTGATTTCTTTAGTAAGTCTTTTTTGCAAAACACGTAAATGAGGTGCCTGACGATGTTCGGCAATTAAGTTTTCCACTTCTTCCCGGCTCAGAAAAGTGAAAATCCTGATATATTTTTCGGCATCGGCATCACTCACGTTCAGCCAAAATTGTACAAACTTGTAAGGAGAAGTATAGCGACGGTCCAACCATACATTTCCAGTTTCGGTTTTACCGAATTTGCCTCCGTCTGCTTTTGTAATTAACGGGCAAACCAAAGCAAAAGCCTCACCACCACAAGTGCGCCGTATCAATTCAGTACCGGTCGTGATATTTCCCCATTGGTCGGAACCGCCCATTTGGAGTTTGCAGTTTTTATCCTGATACAGATGCAGGAAATCGTAGCCCTGCAATAGTTGGTAAGAAAATTCAGTGAAAGACATGCCTTCATTCGACTCACTGCTCAACCGCTTTTTAACAGAATCCTTTGCCATCATGTAATTTACTGTCAGGTGTTTACCGACATCCCTTATAAAATCCAGGAAGGAATAATCCTTCATCCAGTCATAATTATTGACCAATTCAGCAGCATTGGGTGCATCACTGTCAAAGTCTAAAAACCTTGACAATTGTTTTTTGATGGCTTCCTGGTTGTGACGCAAAGTCGCTTCATCCAACAAATTTCTTTCCTGAGACTTCATAGAAGGGTCTCCTATCATTCCCGTCGCGCCGCCGACCAAAGCAATTGGTTTATGACCACAACGCTGAAAATGCTTCAGCATCATGATACTCACCAAGTGACCGATATGCAGAGAGTCTGCTGTGGGGTCAATACCTACATACGCAACAGACATTTCTTTTTTTAACTGTTCTTCCGTGCCGGGCATTAAATTTTGTATCATACCCCGCCATTGTAATTCTTGAATGAAATCCATTTGAAAAATTCGGTTTCTATATTGATAGATTGTTAATTTATGTTATATTCCATCAAATAAGAAAGACAGAATGAACATTTAGATGCAAAAATACGTCATATTTCATAATTAAAGATAAATTGATTGAAAAATTTGCCTAAACCAATGTGTTGAATTATTTTTGCCTGATATTATCCTTTTGGTATTAAGCCTTTAGAGGAAATATCTATCAACATTAATTATTTATTTATTAAAAAAATCAAACATTTATGAAACCACTCCAAAGTAATGTGTTGATTTTTTCTGTAAAAGGTTCTGTTCTTGGTACAAAAGTTCAGGAGACTTTATTGAGCACAAGAGCTGTAGTAGAATATACATACAGCGTTCAAAAAGCATTCGAATTCATTACCGAAGAAACACCTTGCCTGATCTTTATCGACACCCCGTCGGATGATCCTAAAGCAATTGAACTTTGCAAAAAAATCAAAAAACTGAAAGAAGAAATGCGTTTTAACGTATACTTCCTGATTGACAACAACCAAAACATCGAAGAACAACTCGAATGGTTCGATTTAGGAATTGACGAATTTGGTACACGTGATACCAACTCAGCCTTAATCTCCCGCCGTATTATTAACATAATAACCAAATACTTGGGTAACACCAAGGACATGGTGCCTCAAAAAGGCATTGTTATAGATCGTGAACGTTATCTTGTTTTCAAAGACGGTAAAGACATTTTCTTACCACGTAAGGAATTTGAACTTTTGGTCTTATTGGCTTCAAAACCATTGAAAGTCTTCACACGTGAAGAAATCTTCAAATTGGTATGGGGTAACAAGTCTATTGTCGGCGATCGCACCATTGATGTTCATGTACGCAAAATCCGTGAAAAGATCGGAGAAAATTACATTTGCACCATCAAAGGTGTCGGCTATAAGTTTGTAGGTTGATTAAAACCGGTAAACATCTTTAAGAGGCTGCCTTCGGGCAGCTTTTTTTATTTATTGAAAACCGAGTTGAAATTCTTTTCAACCTGACTTTCCAATTTCAGGATAGAACAGCCCAAAACTTTGGCGGCCCATTCGTAAACAAGCTTGATATCTTCCGTATTCTCATCCGTCTCAAAAAACATCCTGTCAACCGGACAAGCCAACAAACTTTCCTCATGGGACATCGCTCCGAAAGAAAGATAAAACCCTTTCGTGAGATATTGTCCTGTTGCTTGGCTTTTGCCCCTGAATCCGTGTATAATCCAGGCCGGAACACCTTGATAAACTTTTTTTATCTCAAGAACTTCAGACATGGTACGTACCAAATGTAACAGAATTGGTTTTTTGATTTGTTCAGCCATCTTGACCTGGGTTTCAAAAACAATCTTTTGTAGATCAAAAGGAACCGAAGAAACTTTGTCCAATCCAATTTCTCCAATCAATAAAACCCGATGATCAGAAAAAAACGGAATTAAAGCAGGAATATCATCCACACACCAGAGCGAAGCATCCCACGGATGAATTCCAAGGCTCAGAGAGGCATCATCTCCGGATTGAAGCATAGAGGCCTGCACTTCAGTCAAAGAAGTCGCCCGGAGATTCAGAAGCACTTTCCGGTGTGGTTGAATCTGAAAATGATGGCTGTGTATATCAATCAGCATTTTATCAATATTTATTAAGGTACCGGATCATAACCATGCCCTCCCCAGGGATGACAACGCAAAAGTCTTTTAAGTGAAAGCCATGCTCCTTTAAACGGTCCGTATTTTTGAATAGCCTCAACAGCATACTGTGAGCAGGTTGGAACATATCTGCAAGAAGGACGCGTGTAAGGAGAAATAGCATATTGATAAAACCTGATGACTCCCAAAAACAACAACTTGAATATCCTATTCATCGCAAGAGTGATAGATCTTAATATATTTACATTCAAATCTCTATTTTTGTATAGACAGTTTATCTGTTGTTTGTTCCAAAATAAATCTCCCAGCCTTGGTCAAAGCTTCTTTCATCTTTTTTTCAATTTGCTTATAATCAACAACTTCAGTGGGTATCCAAATGAATGCCATCCGAACGGAAACTCCTTGTGTCACCGCTTGCTCCAAAAGGATATGCTTATTTAACCTATAAGTCTCGCGTAGAAGTCTTTTCACACGATTTCTATCGACCGCGTGTCTCAGCTTTTTTTTGGGGACACTCATCAACACTCGTATCTCAGGGCTTTCAACAGCTTTATAAATCTGCATCACAACTCTTACCGGATACGATATAAAAGACTCGCCATCTTGAAAAAGTTCTGTAATCCGACTTTCACTGCAAAGCCGTTCAGTTTTTGGAAAATTAAATGGATGGTCAGCCATAAAAATAGGAACACGCTGTTTCCACAAAGGTAGATATTCTACCGGAAAACAGCGTGTTATAAAAAGGTTTTATAAAATTAATTTTTTTTCGCCGCTTTGTGGTTTTCCTTGATGAATAACTCAATGGCTGCAGCCATGGAAGGGGTCTCTGCGGTCGGAGCTTCAATATCCAGGCGCAAACCTGCATCACGAACAGCTTTTGCGGTTGTAGCACCAAGACATCCGATGGCAATCTCACCTTGTTCGAAATTGGGGAAATTTTTCAACAACGAAGCAATTCCTGAAGGACTGAAGAAAATCAACATATCATAGTCAAATGGTTCTTCAGGCTTAAAATCATTACTTACAGTACGGTACATGACCGCTTTCGTATAATCTACGCTTTTTTCATCCAAACGGACAATCAAATCATCTTTATGTACATCGGAAACCGGTACCAAAAAGGTTTCACCAACATGCTTTTGAATCAAAATGACCAAATCTTCCAGTTTCCCGGTTGCCGTATGAAATATTTTTCGTTTGCGGTATATGATATATTTCTGCAAATACAAAGCAACCTGCTCATTGATACAAAAATATTTCATGGTTTCAGGAATGGATATTCTCATTTCTTCACACAAGCGAAAAAAATGATCTATCGCCGTGCGGGCAGTAAAGATGACAGCAGTATAGTCTAAAATAGAAACATGCTGCTGTCTGAATTCTTTAGCCAAAACTGGTTCAACCTTGATGAAAGGACGAAAATCAATCTTTAAACCATATTTTTCAGCCATATCATAATAAGGAGACTTTTCAGTAGTCGGCTTAGGCTGAGACACTAACAAATTCTTGATTTTCAAAATCTTAAATTTTAAAAAATGGATGCACTATCATATCAAAAATAAGCCCTTATAAAACAATAGAATAGGCAATATTTCCAAGCCGCAAAGATACAAAATCAAATATAAAAAATCTCCAAATCCAACAGAAAAAATATCAATCACATTTACCAACTGCCAGATTTTTGCTATAACAAAACATCCAATAATCCATGTATAAATAAAAGAAGCTTGAACGGGCAATCCCACTTGTACAAAGATCAAGACAGGAAAAAGAATCAAGGCATAAAAGGAAATAATGGTTTTATTAACGGTAATCCATTGTCTCGTTTGATCTATACGGAAGAAAATCATACCCAGCATCCTATATATGGAGAACTTTACAAGAAAATACAAAAATACATACGCAAAATATCTGAAGAAAAGCAAATGGTCTTGATCATCATTAGCCCTGATCCCCTGAAAGTTTAATAGAACAGGTATCATCAATGCAAAAACAACAGTACTGATAACCCAAAAAATTTCACGGGAAAAAGGGCTTTGCACTACTTCCTCCGAATGTTCCTTCCAGTCATCCTGGGAAAAAGAGCCTTTAAAGGTTTTATTAATAAATTTTAAACCTTTCTTGATTAGAAAAACCACAAAAGTAATTTCCAAAAACAAAAGAATCAGAAGAATACTTTCCGACAAAACCTTGTTTGAACGGATAATTCCATCATGTTTCGGATAATACAGTGATTGTCTTTGATGAAAAGCCTGAATGGTGTCTTGAAGCCAAATCTTTGTATCCAGCAGAGGTGTCGTATTTCCGGAATAATTCCATTCATTGAACATGAGTGCGGTTGAATCCGGATTTGCAGCATAGCTTGTTTGAGCAGTAGTGTCAATCCTTATGAGCGTATCGGCTTCCATGATCTGGTTTTTTATACCCGGTATTCTAAAATTTCGCAAAAATAAGCATTTCTTTTCGTATTTTTGCGCCTCATCAAGATTCTTATGAAATCCGACACGCATAATTTGGCTTTCCTCACAGGCTGTACCGGCTTGGTCGGAGGACATCTTTTAATTCACCTTTACCAATCCGGATATCCTGTCCGCGCATTGGTTCGTTCCACGTCTTCCTTCGACCAACTTCGATTGATTTGCACCTTTTACAACCAATCCTTTGATAATTTGTATGACTCCGTGGAGTGGGTCTTGGGAGATACAATGGATTACGTAGGACTTTGCGAACTGATGGCAGGCGTTGAAGATGTTTATCATTGTGCCGCTGTCGTTTCTTTTAACAGCAAAAATAGCAGGGAACTCCTCCGAACCAACATCCAGGGCACATCAAACATGGTCGATGCTGCCTTAAAATGCGGCATCAAGCGGTTTTGTTTTATAAGCTCCATAGGAGCACTTGGCAATGCGAAAAGAGGGGACTTCGTCCATGAAAATACACCGCGAGAAAGCCATAAAAAATCTTCCGTCTATTCAGAAAGTAAATTCCGATCCGAATTGGAAGTGCGGCGTGCCGGCAATGAAGGATTGAACACCGTCATTTTAAACCCGGGCATCATTCTCGGTCCAGGGACTCCGGATAAAGGAAGTCTGCTGTTTATTCAAACCGGACGTAAAGGAATACCTTTTTATACAAAAGCGACAACCGGATATGTAGACGTTCGTGATGTTTGCCGGGCCGGAATCGAGCTCATGAGGAAAAACATATATGGAGAACAGTTCATTCTGGTATCTGAAAACATAGATAACAAAGAGTTGTTTTCAATGATTGCTTCAGAATTCAATAAAAAACCTCCCCGTTTTCTTGCTGGTAAAACCATACTCCAATTAGGTGCATTTTTATTAGAAATATATGGAAAGATTTCAGGGAAAGTACCGCAACTAACCAGAGAGACAGTAGAAACAGCCCAAAATTCTCAAAGATATTCAAATCAGCTGATTAAAAGCACACTGAATTTCAAATTCATACCACTACGTCAAACCATTCGGGAGATCTGTGATTTTTTGAAAGAAAACAAGATATAGATCTTTTAGGCTTTTTCCGGCAAACAGCGATGAAATCCGGAATAACCCTTTGCCTTAATATTTATTGTCAACCTCAAAGGTTTTCCCATCGATACCCACACCCGTAATTGTAAGCTTTTTCCATTTTTCAGGCAATACCGATTTCTTTTGTACAATGCCGTCAGGAGTAATATTCAATCCGCCGAAACCCATGATGACGCTTTGCAATATTCCACCTGCCCCCGTCGCAAAATAGGGATTGGTGCCTCCTTTTGTTTCAGCAATCACTCTAAAAGGTGGATTCAGGTTCGGCTCATAAGCCTCCTTAAACCATTGAAAAGCACGATCACGATCACCCAACCTGGCATACAACAAAGCGAAGATAGCTTGTGTCATGGCTGGAGTATCGGAAAGTATCGATTTGGCCATTTCCAGATGAAGTACTAAATAAACAAAGATCATCCATAGTAAAACAGATCCACATAAAATCCGGAAGTGGTATCACCGGAAATCTTCATGTTCAACTCGCCGGCCGACAGTGTAAAGGAAACGAATAAGAATAGAAGTATCAAACAACTGCAATTAATCTTCATACATTGGATGTTAGAGTGTTGATGTCAGTTCTTCCGGATGATCTTGGTGGTGAAAACCGCTCCCGATTCAGTGTATATCTTTAAAAAAAAGAGCCCGTCAGGACCGCCCATGCTAAGACTTGTGGCGGATCCCCGGGCTCGGTTCCGGCATCTCCCGAGCAGGTCATACACTTCGGCCTTTTCCATGATTTCACCCGATGGCAGACTGATGGTTATTTCTTCGGAAAACGGATTCGGATAAACTGTGAAAGAGGAAAGAGCCGTGTCTTTCGGAATGACATTTAGTGTAAAAGCCTTTGGCAAAGCATGAATTATGTTTTGAGGTAATTCCGCGTCATAAACGCGGACTTCATCCACAGTGCCTTTGAAACTGTAATCGCTGGTAGCCTCATCTTTCCGGGCAATGGTCAGGCTGTTGTCGGTGGTTTGAATGTTCCCAGTCAGGGGTTTAAATCCGGAGAGTAATCCATTTCGGTATAGCTCCAAGGAATAGCCGGTGTACATCGCCGTAAAATAGTCGAATTTGCCTGTCTCTAAAATAGAATCGGCATCCACATCAACCACGGAACTATTGGTTTTCACCGTCCATCTGACTTTTTTTTCAGGTGTGATAGAAACTTTATAACGTTCTTCCCAGCTGCCGTGCGATAGGATGAATTGTTCATTGGAAGGCAGTGCGTCCGGTTTTACCCAAAAAGAAACGGCTATTTTATCCTGAAAATTGAGAGCCGCTTCGTTGGGTGTATACAAGTATGCCGCACTCGAAGGAAATTGATAAGCTCCATCCATTACTCCATTGGCTCCTGTAGTGGGAACCGCATTCACCAAAACGCCGTGAAACGCATCCTGAGCGTAGTTCCGCACATCGCCATTCAACGGATAATAAATCAAGGGAACGGGTTCTTCGGTAACAGAGAAATCTTTAACCAGCACCGGTTTTGATAAAGTGGAAGTCCCTGCTTCATTGGTAGCTACAAGGGTAATCATGTAAATACCGGGATATGCCGGAGAATGCCAAGTGGGTGAAGCAGTATCGGCATTGCCAAGGGTTCCGCCATCACAACTCCAGGCATACTGCACTTCTTCCGTATTGATACCGGCACTGACTATAAAGCTCGAATCCACAGACAAAGGCATGGAACCGGAAAAACGGATACTCTCAATAGCCGGCACCTTGTACACTTTTTCCGCCACCGTTACCGGGATGGATTCTGATCGGGCAGTATCCCCTTTTTCAGAAACGACACAGATAAGCCGATAAACACCAGCCGTTTCCGGTGCCTTCCACTTCCATGTTCCCGTTGTGGTGGTGGCCATTTTTTCCCCGTTCTGAAACCATTCATATACGGTATCTGTCGTAGTATTGTTTTCTGTCAGACAATACACAGAAATGGAATCTCTTATTTGTACCAGCGTATCCGAAACCGAAAAAGCCTTGATACGCAAGGCATTCGTAAAATCATAATTTGTATGGAAATCAAGGACAACACCATCCACGGTTTTAAGGCGACCCTTCACGACGGATGTTTTTCCGGTGGGATAAATCACCAGCAATCGAACTGCATCCGGATCGATGGTGAAACGAACCGTATCGCTTACATTCGTTTTCAGCACGGTTTCACCAATAGCATCGTAAACATCACAGCCATCTGTAGGAAGCACCAATTCAACGGTTTGCATCGTTGCCAACGGATTGTAGTACAAGTAAACAGGATAGGTGTTTTCCCCTCTGAAATCCGTTTTGTTCAGATCTATCTGTAGAATGCCTTCCACATTCGTTTTTTCCAGAATGCCGGCCATATAACCCACGCTCGAACCGCTGTACATGGAAAGATTTGTTGCAGCCCAGCCACCTCTTACGGCATCCCCCATCGCATAAGGTTTTGTACCGTTCCAGTTTTGTTTCATGGATTCATACGGAATGCAAGCCGCCGTATCATATTGATTGGCCCAAGCATAACTTGCCGGCTCCTGATTGGACTGGGGCAAACCGTTTCTGTAAAAAAGACGGCTGGCATTGGCCAGATTTAAAATCCATTTGCCGATGGCACGGGCATAACGTTTATCATATTTAGCTACCGGTGCCAAGGCTGCAGCATGTTGGAATCCGTTCATACTGAAAGCGTAATCGTCACCGGCATCGTTGGCCTCTCCTATCAGTCCGGAAACATCGTATCCGTTCCAGTTTCCCACAATACATCCCCAACTCCGCAAAGTCCCCTGACCTGCGCAAAAAGTCCAGTTCAAGAATTTCCCGATATCATAATTGGTCCCTTCTGTCGCATTCATCCTTGCTGCAGTAGCAATACCGTACGGCAATTGTATTTCGTAAGACGGATTTGAGGTCCAGTTTTGAAGAAAGTCCAATGCCAGTTCCGCTCCCTGCAAATACTTCAGATTGCCTGTCTGATTGTAGGCCTGATATTGAAGCCAGGCTATCGAACCTGCCGCTTCCGGTTCAGGGACACTGGTCGTATTGGGTAAGCCTGTCATCAGATTGAACGCCCGGTAATTCATAGAGGGTGCCTTCCAGGGTTGAACCGTTCCTCCAAGCTTGTGCAACACATCCAGTTCTCTGTCGGCAATGGTCACAAATTGAGTCTTGAAATCCGCATCTGCCTCCGGATACAACGCATACAACTGATAAAAATAGACATTGGGCATCACTTCATACCACCAGTCGCTGCCGGTCGTATTTGAATAATTGTTCAAATAGACATTCTGCCCGTTTTTCAGGTTGAAAAAATCTTTGACTTTGACCACCCAATTTACATTTGAAGGAACCGTCTTGTCTATGCCAACCAAAGAAGCCCCTATCACTGCAGGCATAATATTGATGGCTTCAGCCACATATCCATGATCCGATTGTCCCACATACGTGTCCATTCGGATTGTTTTTACATCGGAATAATTAACCCCGCCTGAAGTACTGATTTTTGTAATGGGCAGATAGGTTCCGGTACTGCCTGTGTCGAAAATGAAGTGGTCATAATCCAGGGCCACTTTTTTCCAGTCACGCATCTGATAGGGTGTCGGCAGATTTGACATCTGCTCTATCCTTGGAATGGCTGTTTGCTGTGCTGAAACAGAAAAAACGAGGCCAAAAAAGAAAATATGTATCAGACTGTTTTTCATCATTTAGTGTCGGTAAACCAGGAAATCATTGGTTCCTAATAAGGTATTGCCCATCAGTTTTTCTGAACCGTCGGGTAAATCAATCTTTGTACTTTTCCCAAAATTCACAATCACGGTAATTTGATCACCTTCGTAAGAACGGGTGAACAGTATCATATCATCTTGACGTTCAAGTCTTTCATATCTTCCGTATTGAAGAGCCTTTTCCTTATTTCTTAAGGCAATCAGATCTTTATAGGTCTTAAGCATTGATCCTTCTTGCTGCAAGTTGCTTTGGACATTGACATCCCGGAAATTTTCATGGACTTTAATCCAGGGTTTACCAGACGAGAAACCGGCATTGGTGGAATTATCCCATTGCATAGGGCTGCGCGATTTATCCCTGTTGTGTTCGTTTCCCCATTTTAAGGCCTCTTCCGGTGTTTTACCGTCCTTGATGGCCAAGTTATAAAAAGTGATACCCTGTATATCCGCAATTTCATCATAGTTGTTTGCTACAATGTTTTCCATTCCGATTTCTTCCCCATAATAAACAAACGGGACGCCTTTTGCCAAAAGAATCAGTGCAGCCAAGGCCTTTGCCCTTTGGATATCTCCTCCTGCCATACGATCCATAAGACGTGGATTGTCATGACTGCCAAAGAACAAAGTTGGATAGCCGCTCATGTTCTTTTCCATGCTTTGCAGTTCGTCGAAAATGCGTTCAACGGAAAAATCAGGGAGGCTGCCAAAGTTAAAATTAAATACCACATCCATCAAGTCTGGTGCCTGATATTGTTTGAGTACATGGATGTCGTCGCTGCCTATTTCACCCACTTCAAATTTATCCGGATACTCATTGATTGTTGATTTGATGAGTTTCATCGCTTCTTTCACTCCAGGTTGGTTCACGTCATAAAGATGTTCCTGTTTCCCATCTTTCATAGGATTGTCTGTCATCATGCTGCCGGTTGACAGTTCGTTGATCACATCAAAGCGAAACCCGTCAATACCCAAATCCAGCCAATAACGAAGCACACCCTGTATTTCTTTTATTACCTGAGGATTAGACCAGTTGAGGTCGGCCATGCGAACGGCAAATTTATGATAGTAATACTGATTGGTAAGCGTGTCGAGTTCCCATGCTCCTCCTCCGAAAAAAGATTCCCAGTTGTTTGGCTTATCCCGCCAGATGTAATAATCACGATAGGGATTGTCTTTCGATTTTCGGGATTCCTGAAACCATTTGCTGTCAGTAGAGGTATGGTTGACCACCATATCCATAATGACCTTGATACCTCGCTTGTGGGCTTCATCCATAAATTTTCGAAAATCCTCCGTGGTTCCATACACAGGATCAATCTGTTTATAGTCGGCAACATCATAGCCATTATCGACTTTGGGTGATTTCAAAAAAGGTGTAAGCCAGATTCCCTTGATTCCTAAAGATTGCAGATAGTCCAATCTGGTGGTCATCCCTGCAAAATCGCTGTATCCGTTTCCGTCGCTATCCTGAAAAGAAGGCATATAGATTTGATAAAAAACAGCCTCTTTCCACCATTTCGGTTGATTATCTGACTGTGCAGACTGAAAAGTAGCTGCTAAGAAGGAGAGAAGAAGTAAGCATTTTAAGGGGTTGCGTAACATGGCACTTTACTTTAAACATGAATCAATATATAATAACTCCGGAAAGGAAATAAGGGGCCCGGCTTACGAATAAGACCAAGCCCCTTTTCAAAGAGTGTCACAGAATTATGAAAATCTTGTCGGTCATTGATCAACCGACCTCATAATCTTGAATTATTTTTCGTCATTGTACAACTTAGCTACTTGCCCATCGGTCAAAGCTATATTGTACAATTTCAATTCATCCATTAAGCCAGCATAGTGTGGGAATGCCTGTTTTGTTTGCCACCAAGTTTCAGTACCCATAACAGCCATACCTTCTGCATAGGTAAATCCTGCACCAACCATCAACGGTAACACCGTAGTATAAGTAGATAAGGAACCAGTAAAGTTTGGTTTAGTAACTGAAGTCCATTCCATCTGGTTTTGACCATTAACATAGAAAACCAACTTGCCCGTAGTTAAATTCATGCTAACCACAAGATGTGTCCATTCTTTATTTGGAGCAGAGATATCAAGTTGATCATCTGCATCTGTATTGCCCGCAGAAGTTTTAGTTGTAAAGAAAGGTTTGTTTTGAAGTTGTAATTGGAATTTCCAAGTATTCCAATAGTTATAAGAAAGAAGATAATTATTCTCTCTTGTTGAATCAGGATATACCCAAACAGCGATGGACAATGTATTGCTTAACAGATCGCTTGCAGTGTAATTATTAATTTCAAGATGCGACCCATTACTGAAAGACATCGCTTTACCAACTTTACCAGTAACGAAGCTCGGTAGACTCGTCCCAGTTCCAAATATCTGCGAAGGGCCTGCTGTTAACACTGCTGTCCAATTTTTTCCGGCAGCAGTCAATTGAGTTCCGGTACCTTCATCAAAGCTCAGTCCCATTAAAAGAGCAGAAGGTGGAATAGCATCAAAAGCAGCTGCTAAAAATGTGGCTCTAGCTGCTCTTAATTGTACCACTAAATTATCAACAGCCGTTTGCGTAATCTTGGTGTTCAGAATGGCTGTTTTAGCAGTCGCAAGAACAGCATCAAATGCTGTAATGGCAGCTTGAGGATAATCTGTTGTAGTAGCTTCATCTGAAAGAGTCTGGCATGAATCAATCAAAGCGGCCAGTTTTGTCGTGTCTGCCGGTGTAAATGTTTCATCTTTATCACAGGATATGAATGCACTGGCACACATAGCCAAAGATAGACATGCAATAAATGCATTTTTAAAAAGTTTTGTCTTCATGTTTGTTTTTTAGTTAAAATTAATGTTCAGTTAAAAATGATATTTGATATTATTGTAAAGCTTGATTTGCATCCAGTTCTGACTGCGGAATCGGAAAGTAAAAACGAGGCTCAGACCATTTCAGATCACTGCCTAAAGCTGCTTCAGCCGTTGCTTGTCCCCATCGCATCAAGTCAAAGAAACGATGGAATTCAAATCCAAGCTCCTTACGACGTTCATTTTGAATGACAGTCCGCATGTCTGACTGTATGGTTGCAGTGGTCGGAGCCAATTGGGCGCGGTTTCGAACCTTGTTTACTTCAACAGCTGCTTTTTCGACTGCATCGGTACCTCCAATTTCATTGATGGCTTCAGCTTTCATCAAAAGGATGTCGGCATATCGCATATAGTTGTATGGAATGACGCATTGAGATATCGGTACTCCGATTATTTCATCCTCATTATATTTCTTAACCAGATAACCAGTTGCTTCTGACCAGGAAGAAGAGAAGGTCGTATTGTTGAACCAAGGTTTCCCTTGCCTGCCGATAGAAGCATCCAAACGCGGGTCATCTGCTCCACCAATGGTTTTCTCACTAAATGCATCCACATAACTCTGTGTCGGTGCATCAAAATAATAACCACCCTCCGATGACGGTGCAAACCAAACTTTCAGATTATTACCAAGTGTAACTTCTTTATCAACCAGATAGCGGATACCAAAAATGGTCTCACAACTGTCTTCAGAACCGACCTTGAACAGGTCGGCATAATTGGCTACCAAATCATATTGGTTCAGACTTTCCAGTGCCTGAATATTCGTCAGGCAACCGGCATAGTCTTTTTGATAGAGTTTGGCCTTTGCCAGTAAGCCGTAAGCAGCACCTTTCGTTACCCTGCCGGTTTCCGAATCATAAGAAGCGGGCAGGACTTCAATGGCATCAGTCAGGTCTTCTTCTATCTGATCATAGATGGTATCTACTTCACTTAGACCGACATGGATGGCGGCGGATGTAAGTTGCGGCTCCACTTTCAAGGGCACTTTCCCAAAGATGTTCACCAGATTAAAATAAGAAAAAGCCCGAAGGAACTTAGCCTCTCCTACCAGACGGTTACGTACCGTTTGATCGAAACTCATCGGTGAAACATAGTAAATCACATTGTTTGCACGGGAGATTGTTTCATAAGTTGACTGCCAAAATGTAATCAATACCCCGTTATCCGTAGAGGCTGAAAAATCGTTGATAAAATTGATGTCAGCCTGGTCTCCGGCATTGCCGCCTTTCACGGCATCGTCCGAAGCTACATCTCCAAAGATCCACAAAGTACTGCCATACAATGAATTGTAGATCGCGTTAACTGCCATTGTGGCAGACTCTTTGGTTGTATAGTAATTTTCAGCAGTATATTCCCCTTTGAGCTCTTCGTTCAGAAAATCATTGCAGGAAGACAGCATACTACAGGATGCTACCATTGCAAAGAGATATATTCTATTTTTCATTTTGGTCATCTTTTAAAAAGTTATGTTCATTCCAAAAGTGTAGCTTTTTGCTACAGGATAAGTGCCCCAGTCGATTCCGTTGGCGAGATCTCCTTCGCTAGAGGAATTGGTGCTGACCGTCATCTCCGGATCAAGTCCTGAATAGCCTGTCAGTGTAAGCAGGTTCGTTCCAGCCAGGTATAGTCGGATACTTTCAACTTTTATCTTTTTGGTATTCGGAATGGTGTAACCGATTTGCAGATTCTTCAAGCGAACATAAGAACCATCTTCCAAAAACCGAGAAGAAGCCCTTACATTGTTTGATTTTCCAAGCCAAGATGCACGTGGCTGCGTGTTGGATGTGCCTTCTCCTGTCCAATGTTCGTTATAATAGCGTTCCGTCACATTAAACCCACGATAAAAACCTTCAATGTCCATATTGACCTGTGAATAGATTTTCTGTCCGAAAGCTCCCTGGAAAAACATCGACATGTCAAAGCCCATATAGTTTCCGGAAAGAGTCAGACCCGTGGTAAAGGTCGGAATAGCACTACCAAGGAATTTACGGTCTTTTGCATCAATCACATTGTCCGTGTTTTGATTGACATATTTTACATCTCCGGGTTTAATATTGTTCCCCTGGTATGCAGAAGTCAGGATTTCCAAATCATTCTGGAAAATTCCGTCCATCTCATATAAATAGAAGGATCCTATAGGATGTCCGACCGCCGTCATGGTTGCCGAAACCCCAGTATCGATACGTCCTCTGGGAATTGGAGCATCCAGTTCCATCACTTCGTTGTGTAAGAAACCTCCGTTCATGGTAATGTTAAATCCGCCTTTTTTGTAATTTTTCCGATAGAATACTTCAAGATCGACTCCGGTATTCAGCACATTGCCACTATTGATCCATGGCGTTGACGCATCACCCACAGAAGGTGGAAGAGGTGCCTGAACGAGCATATCGTTGGTCATTTTGTAGTAATAATCCAGAGAAAAACCGTAGAGCCCATTTTTAAAGTCCATATCGACTCCGACGTTCAACTGGTTGCTGGTTTCCCATTTCAAATCAGTATTTCCAAGGGTGGTTTGGGTATAACCGTTATAACTTTTACCTCCGAATGTGTAATAGTATTTCGGGGCATATCGGTCACAATAGGCGTATAGTCCAATATTTTGATTCCCGATGGCCCCATAACCTGCACGTATTTTCAGTTTGCTGATGTTGCTGTATTTTTGCATAAACTCCTCTGAATCCACATTCCAACCTGTTGAGAGAGAATAGAAGGTACCCCATCTGTTCCCTTCGCTAAAACGGGAGGAACCATCCCTGCGGATAATCCCGGACATATAGTATTTTTGGTCATAATTATAATCGACCGTTGCAAAGGCGGAAAGCAAAGTGGAGCCATATTCACTTTGGCTGGCAGAATTTTTGCTCCCCCCCAAGCCGACATAAAGGAAATCGGGATCGGTATTGATAAATTCACCATCACTGGCATCCAGACTATGTCCGGCAGATTTGACCGCTTCGACACCCAACATCGAGGTCAGGTTGTTATTGCCAAATTTGACACTATGATTCAACGTACTGTTGACCGTCCAACTGTAATCCGTCGAATTGGAAACATTCAGACTATTTGCACTGTTGATTCTGTCTCCTGTTCCCCATGTCTTGTTATAGATACGTGTTTCTGTATTCTTGTAATCGATTCCATAAGTATTTTTCCAAAACAGATTTTTTGAGAAAGTAAACAAGGCATTTCCGGTAGCAAGTAATGTCTTGATCTTATCAGTATTGTCTGTATTGTCACATAAACCTTCCGGACTGTATCCATCCCCAAAGAAAGAGTTATAAACTGGACTTCCATAATATCCAGAAGGCAGGTCCACATACTCACCGGAAGAATTGCGCACAGGGATGGCCGGAGTCCTGAAAAATGCATAACGTATAACGCTACCACCTTCACTGACAAAACCGTCACCGGAACTGGACACTTTTCTGTTGGATGAAATGCCACCGCTGACATTAAATCCCATTTTCAACCATTTTTTTACTTGCGTATTGATATTGGAACGCATGTTGAAACGTTCATAATTGGTATTTTTAATGATACCATCCTGATTAAAATAGGAAGCAGATACCAGATATTGTGTTTTGTCATTTCCTCCGCTGATGGATAATTCATGAGACTGAAGGGGTGCTGTCTGGAAAATTTTTTCCAAATGGTTCACATTTGGAAAGTCCTTGGCCCAGTCTCCCTCAATAAGGGGCCGATTATCAGCAGTAGCTGCCTCGTTATATATTTGAATGTATTGGTCTGTATTGGCCATCTCCGTCAGTTTACGATGTGTCTGAAAACCAAATTGCGCATTGTACATGATCTTTGAAGCACCTGCTTCTCCTTTTTTGGTGGTGATCAAGACAACGCCATTGTTGGCACGCGAACCGTAAACGGCGGCGGAAGATGCATCTTTCAGCACAAAAATACTTTCTATTTCGTTTGGAGACAGGTTGTTAAGTGCACTCTCCACTGGTATCCCGTCTACAATATATAAGGGTTCATTGCCGGAATTGATGGATCCGACACCTCTGACACGAACGGAAATATCAGAACCTGGTGCACCGGTTTGCGTAGAGACCTGTACACCGGCCACCCGGCCTTGTAAGGCTTGTTGGGCAGACGGGACAGGCAATTTAGACAACTCAGAACCACCCACTTTGCTGATTGCGCCCAAAACATCCCGTTTCTTTTGAACGGAATAACCGACCACGATAACTTCATCCATCAATTTTCTGTCAGGCTCCATCTTTACTTCCAGATTGGTAGCCTCTGTTATGATGAATTCCTGAGGCATATATCCGATGTATGTCAGTTTCAGTTTCACATTTTGAGGTACTGAAATGGAAAAGGAGCCTTTGTCATCCGTGATTGTTGCAGCATTGGATCCAATGCCAATCACACTAACCCCTATCAGGGCTTCGTTGGTTTCCCCATCCTTGACGGTACCAGTCACCCGTATCAGATTCTGGGCCTGCACCACAAAACCAAAAATACTTAGGAAAAAAAATAATAGTGTTCGCTTCATATTGATAGAAATTTAGGGTTTTTAGATTCACTTATAAGAAATGATCTCTCCATTTGCCATCAGCTTTCCCTTTTTATGTACGATCTTGGTATCTGCCGGTATCTCCACAAGAATACAAGCTTGATCGGCAGAAATACTGATTGGTGTATCAGAGGTTATTCCTTTTGCCTTATATTGTTTTGAGACGATATCAAATACATCGACCTTTCCTTTAGGACGATAGGTCACTTTTTTGTTTTCGGAATAGGGGTTATAGTACAAATAGACCGGGTATTTCCTATTGGCATAAAAATCTGTCGCATTGCAATTTAATCGCAAAATCATTTTCACATCCGTTGTATCCACAATCGCCCCGAATATTCCTATCGGCGAGGTGCTGTATAAGCTGAACATGGTTTCTTTAGGGTTATTGGGATTCCAGTTGGGCCCATCACCCAAAGCTACAGGGTGGACATCCTTCAATTCTTTTTTACCATAACAATCCTCATAGCGCAAGCCCTCATAGGCTACCAGAGAGTTGGTGCAATTTTTCATTTCAGGAAGCCATTGGTTCTTATCTGAAATCTCGTTCGGGAAAAACAAGCGGGCGGCATTGACATTGTTGAGCATCCATTTTCCGATAGCTCTTGCAAACTGTGGTTGGTATTTGACCATAGGGACTAAAGGCCAAGCCATTTTCATACTATTCATCAGAAACGCATAGCCACCACCGTCAGTGAGGCTTCCTTGCAATCCGCTTACATCATAATCACCCCATTTACCGACAATCACGCCCCAACCGTTACGTCCCTCCGGGTTTTTACACCCTTCAAACACCCAGCTGATCATTTTTTCAACATGGTAGTTCGTCCCTTGTTCTGCATTGAGTCTTGATGCTGTGTAAATACCCATGGGTAACAATATCTCATAAAAACGACTCTCTTTTTGTGCATCCAAAGCTGCAATAGCCGATTTGGCATGGGCCAGATAACGGGGGTCTCCATATTTCCGGTAAGCAGCATACAAAACATAGGCATGACCACCGGCTGCATCTTGTTGTAATGCATTGTGATTGATTTTTCCTTTCATTTGTCCATAATCGAAAAAGGAATAATTGTAATTTCCGTTCAGCACTGAATCTGCTTTACAAAATTGTTCGGCAATGCTCCGCTGAATCTGGTCTGCTTTTTCCACACCGGGAAAAACATCACATACAGCATAATACAAGACATTCGGTAATACATCATACCACCAATCGCGGCCATAGCCACCACCAAGTTGGGCCACATCCGGACACGTGTTGTTCATCATGATGTTCCAACCGGTTTCAGAATTGAAATAATTCTGAATCATTTTCACATAATTATATCCGTTTTGATTTGTCTTGTCGATTCCAATCAAACCGGCACCAAGAATGGCTGAAAGCGAATTCAGACTTTCGTGAAATTCTCCGTTGTTATGATCCGGCCCCTGACGACAATCATGAATGGCCGTATAAAGCCCGAAAGTAATTTGCGGTATATTACGTTGACTGTTATCCAGCCAAATCATCCGACCGGCAGGAAGTTCAGGGTTGAAATCAAAAACATAATTGTCATAATCTATGGCCTTTTGCTTCCAATCGATGATTTTGTAAGGTCGAGGTTGGTTGGGCATCAATTCTATACGCGGAATTGCAATTTGTTTTATTTGCTCTCCATAATTATCATTTCCACAAGAAGCCAACAGGCATACAAGAAGAAAGATGGAATATGTTCGTATGAATTTTTGCATTTATTTGATATTGTTTATCCGGGTATTTTTATAAAATCATTTTCTATATTTGGTGTCGATTTCCTTGATGATATGCTTTGCCAAAGGCAAGGACAACAACTGTATGGCACCAACTATCATTAACGCATATTTAAGGGCGAATGTCTCTGAAACCAGATATGCCAGCGCAATAAACAAAATCATACCGGTAGCACGTCCAATAAACAAGCCTATCTCGTGGCTCATGATATACGCATAATCATTTCGCTTTTCAATGGCTGAAACAGCATCGATGGTCTTCATCATGGTCGGAAAATAGGCCAAATCATGAAGTGGCTGAAAGAGGACTTTACAAAGCACAAAAATGATGACACCGATTGCCGAAAAGAGAAGTCCGTTTACAAGTGTGCCGATAAAAAACACCAGCAACCCAAAACCAAAAATTTTCATCCGGTGCTGCGGTTTCGCCACACGTCCAAGGACATAAACCAAAATGGCAGTAACACCTCCGCCAAGGCCTTGAATCAAACCAAGTGATCCTTCATCCCCAACCAGACGCATCACCAAAATGGCCGGTGCGGTAACTAAGAATCCCTGTACCATCCCTTTCAATCCTGCCAATGCAAGAAACTTTTTCCACAAGGGATGGAAATGGATATAAAAGAATTTCTTCTGAACCGGATTCGAAAATTCCCCATGCGAAAGTGCGATACATGCAGCAATGGCGATGACGAAAGCCACCACTGTGATGATTTTATATCCTGAGTTTACGTTCAACTCATAACCAAATAGGGAAACGCCGTCCAAACTTCCCAATAATGCACCAACACACAAAGGAATGACAATACTCCATAAAGAAAAGAAAAAGGATTCAAATCCGAAGAAATAGTTTCTATTATTATCATTCGTCGAAGTCAATGTCAACAAATATCGATTTGTCCAAAAGAAACCGGTTGAAGCACCCAAAACAAAACCGGCAAGACCAAGCCCTACGATTCCGATTGATTGTACAAACATCATTACCATCAAAACTATCGCCGAAAGGATAATTCCAAAGCTGTAAAGTCTGTTGACCTTGAAGTATTTAAGCAAAGCACCGTTCAGTATGGAAGTACTCACAACTCCGATATACATACATAATTGATAAATAACAACATAGGAAGAGTTTCCTGTATTGCGCATGATATATGCCCCAACGAAAATTTCGATGATTGGTAATATCATTGCGAACAGCAAGTTGGTAATCAACAAGGTACGCATATTCAGCGGCTGCGATTTGAAGAATTCCAATTCTCCGAAAAATTTATTCACGATTATTTCTTTTTTAAAGTTTTTAAAATTTTAGAGATGGAAAATGCTGCACTGCAAATAACTTCGTCACTCGCTCCGTAAAATATTTTGACAGTATCGTCTTCTACATAATGTCCGTTGGTGAAAACGACATTTCCGAAAAATCCGGTTTGCTCATATTCGGCAATCGGTTCCATGATGGGCTCCACACTTCTGGCCAAAACTTTTGACGGATCGTTCAGGTCAAGCAACAATGCTCCCAAGCAGTAACGATGCTGACGATTGGCTCCATGATAAATCTCCAGCCAGCCTTCAGTGGTTCTGATTGGTGGTCCACCGGCTCCGACTCTGGTCTCATCCCAGCTCCCGTCACGTGTCACTGCGACACATTTGTGATTTCCCCAATGAACACGGTCAGGAGATTCGGCCAGCCAGATATAATTTCCCCCCAACTCCGGACTGCTTGGCCTATGAAAAGCATAGTACAAACCGTTGATCTTTTCTTCAAAAAGTGCACAGTCTTTATTATGCGGCGGAAATATCATTCCTTTCCGATCCAGATGTAGAAAATCTTTTGTAGCAATAAGTCCAACACCCACAGCAACAGAAGAAACTTCCGTAAAGGTGAGGTAATATCCGTCATCCATTGTGGCCACACGACAATCTTCTATTCCGAAAGATTCCAGATCTCCTTTGCCGAAAATGGGCGGATAAGCCGGATCTTCGTGAAAATGAATATCATCATCACTACAAACCAAACGCAAATAAGACAAAGTGGTTAAATAATTTTTACCCCGATACAGAATGACCCGCGGATCTGAGGCATCCAATTGAGGATCGTTTTTATCAAAGCTGAGTACTTCGATTTTTCCATCTTTATTATAAATAGGGAAACTGATTTTTTCATCAATTTGCTTAGGTCTTTCGGCAACCCGCAGTAAAAGCCACGTCTTGCCGTTCATACGGAAGACTCCGGGATTAAGCAAACAAGTTATTTCCATCCCGTCTATTTTAGCCGGCAAATTTCCGGGACGGAGTATCGGATTATTGATGTTCCTTTTAGCAATATCCATGATTTTCAGGTTATATTAGAAGAGGTATGAAATCGAATGTAAAAATAATGAAGCCTATTTTCCACAAAGTATCTTATTCTGACAAATGAGTAGCTGTTTTTAAATACAGCAGATACGATACCTTTTTGTAAGAATTGTATACCTTTTCATTTTCAGTCAAAATCCACTTTATTTATTATATTTGTCTGATTATAAAGTTAATCTTTTCGCGGATGAAACATCTACTTCTTGTCCTTGGTTTCTTCATATCGGTTTCGCTGACAGCGAAGAACTACGATATAAGCAATCTGACCAATAATGACGGACTATCCAATAGCTCCATCAATACCATTTGTCAGGATTCTGACGGACTGCTTTGGTTTGGCACCTGGGACGGTTTGAATACATATAACGGTCGGGAATTCAAAGTTAACAAGCCCGATCCCGGCAACTCGCAAACCATCAGTAACAACATCATACGTGATATCATCGAAGAGCAAAAAAACATTCTTTGGATAGCCACAGACCACGGTATCAACCGATTGGACAAAAGGGGTAAGATTTTTGAACACTTTTTCGTTGATGCTGTAAACCAAAGAATTTCCAGTGAACACACCTTCTTGATTACAAAAAACAGTTCCAATTGCATTTTTGCAGCCATCTATGAACAAGGTATTTTTTACTTTGATGCCAAAATCCATCAATTTATACACCTGAATGGTACCATTAATTTCAGGATCAAAAAAATATTTTTCGATTTGGATGATAATCTGTGGCTATATACGGAAGAAAAAATGCTGTATAAAATTGTTTTCAAAAAAGGCAATTTAAGGACACCACAAATTGAAAATGTTGTTAAATTTCATCATTTGAGTAACATAGAATCTGCTTTCTATCATCCCAACAATGAAATATGGATGCAAGTCTCCGATGGAAACCTTTTTTCCTACCAAATCTCAGAAGGGACACTGACCAATTATCAGATAGAAAGCAAGAAAGTTGGAAATATCAGAGCCATTATCTTTAAAAAGAATCATCAATTATGGGGAACGGTGAATGGCTTGTTCCAATTTAATCCGAAGACGAAAGAAATCAAATCCATATTGACCAATGTCTCCGTTTTATCACTTTTTGACGGAACTCAGCAAATTATATGGGTAGGTACAGATATGCAAGGTATTTGGCAGCTTTCCCCTTCCAGAGAAAAAATCAGGTCTTATTCAGCAATAAACATTCCAAATTTCGGCAATAGTGCAGTCCGTACGTTTTTTGAAGACCAAAACCGGATGCTTTGGGTCGGAACGAAAGGAAGCGGCATCTATATCTTTGCAAATCATGTTGAAAAAACGGAAACGGCTTTTTCAAAACATTATACCACACAAGACGGTTTGCTTAGCAATTCTGTCTTTACCATCGTCAAAGGTCAAGAAAGTGAATATTGGATAGGAACGGATGGTCGGGGGATTAATTATTACGACACGAAAATAAAAAGGATATTATCCCTGCGAATCGATGAAAACCTGCAACGTCAGGTAAACCTGTCATCTGTCTATTCCATTTTGCCGACAGAGGAAAATACCTTATGGGTTGGGACAAGCGGTTACGGCATGTATAAATTGACCATAGACCGAAGTACAAAACCCTATTCCATCAAAAATTTCAAGCAATACATTTACCAAAAAAATCGCCCCTCGACTCTTAGTAACAACATTGTTTATTCCATCATCCGTGACGATAATACGCATTTGTGGATTGCGACCAGAGGCGGTGGCCTCAACAGATTCGACCTTCGTACGGAGGAATTTAAAAACTTCCGGTTTGCAGCCAATAATCCGGATTATATCAGCAGTGACGACATTCTCTGCTTATATAAGGATAAACAAGGTTTCTTATGGGCAGGGACAAGTATGGGCTTGAACAAAATGGTGAGTAGGGGAAACAGGGCCCCTGTTTTTATTCGTTATACAGAAAAAGAAGGAATGCCTAACAACACCATTCACGGTATCCTTGAAGATAAAAGCCATCATCTGTGGTTGAGCACAAACAAGGGAATTGCCAATCTTGTATTCGAAAAAGGGACCTACAGAATCATTCCCTATTTCAAAAAGGACGGACTTCAAAATAATGAATTTTCTGACGGTGCATTTTATGAAAGCCCTTATTCACATCAATTTTTCTTTGGTGGAATCAGCGGATTCAATGCTTTCAACCCGTTTGAAATCACCCGTAGCAATTATATGCCATCCTTAGTGCTGGATGCTTTCTATTTGGAAAACATGGAAACAAATCTTTCAAAATATCTGCAAACTAAAAAAGAAGGTGAGACATTGGTCATAGCCCATAAGAACAAATCTTTCAGTTTTAGATTTATTCCTTTAGACTATATTTCCGGATCAAAATGTGAAATCTCCTATTTGTTGGAGGGTTACCAAAAAGACTGGATACATTTGGGGACATCAAACGCCGTTGTTTTCTCGAACTTACCGACTGGCAAATATGTGTTGAAAGTTCGTTGCAGTAACGCGAATAAAATATGGAGCCGGAAATATTTCACACTTCCTATCAGAATATTACCCCCGTGGTGGGCCACTCCCTTTGCCTATTTTTGCTATGCAATCTTGTTCTTTCTGATATTATTCGGCCTTAGACGTATTGCAAGGTATCAATTGGCCATACGCCATGATTTCAAAATGAAAGAACTTGAGAAACAAAAGATTGAAGAGATTCATCAGGCCAAATTAAGCTTTTTCACCAATATAGCCCATGAATTTTCCAATTCACTGACACTGATCTACGGACCCTGCGAACGATTGCTGAGAATTCATCCGGCAGATAACGATACCAGGAAATATATCAACATTATCAAGTCTAATTCAGAGAGAATGCAGAACCTGATTCAGCAAATGATTGAATTCCGGAAAGCTGAAACGGGACATCTGAAACTGCATATTGAGCGAATTGATATTCCCGAATTGGTGAAATTCGTTGTTGACAACTTCATAGAAATTCTGGAGCAGAAAAAGATACATTTATCGATCAACTTCTCTCCGGAGATGATTTTTTGGCAAACAGACAGGGACAGCATTGAGAAAATTGTATTCAACCTTATTTCCAATGCCGTAAAATATACCCCATCCGAAAACGACATAGAGGTTCAAGTTGAAACAAAAGAAAACTTGCTGTTAATGCGCGTCAAAAATACAGGTATAGGAATAAAACCGGCTTTCCAGAAAAGAATCTTTGACCGCTTCGAAGTCCTTGATCGCTTTGAGATGCAAGTCTCCAAAGGATTTGAGACAAGAAATGGCATAGGTTTGGCTTTATGTAAAAGCATTGTTGAAGTCCTGCATGGAAATATCGAGGTAAACAGCGATGGCGAGACCTATACCTCATTTGTTGTCAGCCTGCCGGAACAGGCTTTGGATGTAGCGACTTCACAAATGGTACATGATTCTTCCCTATTGTCACCTCCAGTCATGAATATGAATGAAGAGGAACGCACTGATGAAAAGCCAAACACTGTGCAAAATACAGAAAAAGACGGTATCGTGCTGGTGATCGATGATGATAGGGATATCAGACAATTGCTCAAAGACTTTCTGGATGAGAGATTTGAAGTCGTTGAGGCGGGGAACGGGTTGGAAGCTATTGATATGATGCGTATCCGCATGCCGATGATTATTGTTTGTGATATCATCATGCCGAAAATGGATGGCGTAGAATTTGTAAAAACGATGAAGAGTCAAGAGCTGACACGTCATATCCCCATCATTCTGTTATCATCCAAAAGTACCATCGAAAGTCAGATCGAAGGTCTGGAAGTGGGGGCAGATGCCTACCTAAGCAAACCTTTCCATCCCAGACACCTGGAGGCCATCATAGAAAGTCTGCTTCATCGGAATAAAGCGGTTCTTGAATACAGCGAATCCATCTATGCCGCATTGGAACAGTACGAAGGTAAATTCATTCACAAAGAGGATAAGGAATTGATGCTGCGTATCACAAAAATCATTCATGATCAAATTGACAATGAGACCTTGTCTCTTGATTTTATAGCACACGAAACGGCACTCAGTAAAATACAATTATACCGTAAGATTAAAGAAATCACCGGTCAAACCCCTACCGAATATATCCGTTCCATCAGGCTGAAACAAGCTGAAAGATGGCTTAAGACGACTAATAAGACCGTCCAGGAAATCATGTTTAATTGCGGATTCAACAACAAGGCTTATTTTTACAGGGAATTTGCCAAAAAATACCACCTGCCTCCCAAAGAATACAGAAATCAGAAATAGCAATTATGCTTCCTTTTCTTTCTGAATGGCTTCCTTTTCTTTCTGAATGGCTTCCTTTTCTTTCTGAATGCCTTTTACCAACCCCAGGGTTCCATTGATGCCCCCAAGTCCCATGGACTCTACCGCTGTGCTTGGTACGATCACAATGGTGGAATTGGTTTTCAAACCTTCATAAAGCATATTCATGGCACGAAGATGAAAAGCCGTCGGGTTGTTCTCATAGCTTTTTGCAGCTTCATTAAACATATTGGCAATCTGACGTTCAGAATCACCAAGAATGACTCTGGCTTGACGTTCCCGTTCAGCTTGTGCCTGCATGGACATAGCAGCTTCCAATCCTTCCGGAATCAAGACATCCTTGACTTCCACCGATATCACATTGATGCCCCAAGGTTCTGTGCGTTCATCAATAATGTTCTGCAAAATAGCACTCATTTTATCCCGACCTTCCAGCATGTCGGCCAGCATCGTTTTGCCGATGACATCACGCAGTGCCGTTTGTGATGCCCAATTGATGGCACTATAATAATCGGCGACATCAATAGATGCCTTTTTGGGATCAACGACTTTCCAAAAAAGAACAGCATCCACATCAACAGGAACAGTATCCTTAGTCAGTGTCTTTTCTGCCTTGAATGATGTACTTATCACCCGGATGTCAATCCAATAAGGAATGTTGTCTATGATTGGAATGATAAAAAACAGTCCGGGACCTTTTAGAGAATGATACTTCCCCAGACGCAACACAACGGCCCTGCTCCATTGGGAAGCGACTTTGGTAGACCAGGCTGCAAGCCCGGCCAGAATCAGAAAAACGATGATAATGGTGGTACTTTCCGGTGATGACAGGTTGCTACCGACTGTTGATGCCAGAATAAATCCCAACGCTGCAATGATTACAAAAAGGAGTGTAGCAATAGATCCGTTGTTTTTCATCTGATGGAGAATTTAGATTGTTTATTTTTGATCATTCCGTATTTATTAAAATTCAATCAATGTAACAGAATATCAATCAAAAAGTTCGGCTAAAGAGAAAGAATAATTTTTCACTATACCTATTTCTCTCTATTTAAATAAACATCGTAATAGACCTTTGGAATAATATTTAAGATCTGCTTCTGATGTTTTCCACCAGCTTCAGGAAATCGGCGGTTTCCTCTCTGACCTGGACAATGAAGCTATTATCATCAATCGTTCCAATGGCAGCTTCCATCTCTTCCGGATTTCTGAATGTTGCTTTCCGGAATTGGTTGTTGTAGTCTTTTTTTCTGGAAATATAGACTTGCTCACAAATATATTTCTGGATGTCGATGACTTTATCTAAAACCGTATGCCACAATGATTCGGAGAGTCTGTCAACATTCAGCAACTCGCATAATAAGGCATAAGCATGTTTTTGCTTGTCTATGGTATATCTTTCCCAAAGTTTGTCATATCGATGATGGATTTCCTTCCAAGTGTTGAGTTTCCCTGATCCGATATCGGAACGCAACTGATCGAGGTCTTTTTTAGGCATAATCTGTCCGCCTAAGTTGACCCACTCATGCTGGCGTTTCCCTTTCAGATCATTGCACATGGATGCGAATGTCGCGTCCGGATCTGATGCCATAAAATCCAGTAAATTCCTGACGGCATAATAATACATCATATCTCCATAGGCATGCCAAGCCTTATACGCTTTCAGAATGACAACTTTCCGTTTGGAACATTCCATTTTTTCACCTAAAATTTCCAACCTGGAAACAAAATCAGCATCTTCCGTCAACAATTTTCTGCCGATTTTTGCAAGTTCTTCTTCACTGATACTGTCGGCCGGTTTCATTTCTTTGCGTAAAGCACTCTTGGCTGTCCATATTTCCAGCAACTTGCGGGCTATAATCACTTCTTCCATCGTGTCAGGTGCATAAGGATCAAATTCTATGTGCTGAATTTTATGAATTCTATTGTCACGGGCCTTGTATTTCCATGAATTACGCGCCAAAGCATACATGTTGTAAAGCCACCAAAATGCAGGCATCACTTCCAGCTGATTTTTTGACACATTGTTATTGAGCAAGGAAAATGGCAACGGAATATCAAGTTCCGACGGATAATCAGCTTTGGAGAGTAAGATAAAGGAGGCAAAACGGCAGGAATGTTTGACACTGGCACATAAACCAGGCCAAAACCCGCGACCGGCCTGAATCTCGTTATCATTGGAGCGGCTATTATGATTGGAACCCATGGTTGCCCCGGCGGCCATATTGCTTTGCCCCATGATTACGGCAGCAATAAGGAATGAGTTGTTGTGATGCTGTTCGTGGGCGGGGAATATCAGATTGTTCAACACTTCACAGCAGGAAATGGTTGAATTGTCTCCAAGAAAGGAATTCAACAGACGGGCACCGTATTTCAGGTTGGAGTTGTTTCCGATAATAAAGCGGACAGCTATGCAATTGTAAAAAATATGGCAACCATATCCGATGATGCCGTTCACCAGCGTGACACCTTCTCCGATTTGAGTGGATTCGTCTTCTGTTGAATTGATGGTCAGGTTCTTTAACTTACTGGCCCCCTTGATATAACAATTAGATCCAACCTTTACATCCTTGATAATAAGAGAATTCTTGATGACACAATTATTTCCAAGAGTACCGTAATATCCTCGATGACAATCCATGCTTTCTTGAGTCATCTTTTTAAGATTTGCTTGCAAAGCTGTATCATCAATATATTTTGCCCACAAATAAGCATCTGCTGTGGTCATTCCATCAAAGGGCAGAACTCTCCGGCAACCGGTTTCATTCATGATTTCAAGCCAGGTACGGACACTTTCCGGTTCTCCTTCCTTGACGATACCATTGCCGAATTTGGCATGATCGGTCGCCTGCATCTCATCGATATTCAGGAGCATGCAATTGTCTCCGATGATGTAATGTGCCATATAATGCACGTCATGTATGGCAACGTCATTGCCAATATCGCAAGAGATGATCAGGCTGTTTGTTATTCCGGAAGGCAATTTCAAGTCATGATGTTGAAGGATGACATTTCGTATGCTCCCCAACCTGACCAGGCCGAAAAAACGTGAATTCTTGATTTGTCTCGGATTAAAAGGATCAGTCACTCGAATATCATCCCAATTACCTGCCGTATTGTCATTCTTAACCAATCTCTCAACTTCGTCTGAACGCAAGTGCCTCCAACCTGATTCGGGAGGAATTGTTTGTTTGTTTCTCTGGTAATATTCGTCTTTTCCTTTAGGTAGAAATTCTTTGGAAATAAAGTTTTCGGAAATGTTCTCCGGAGGTAAAATCATGACTTTGTTCATAGGTTTAACTTTAGAGCTTTAGCATAAAAGGTTGGCAAATATAGAGAAACCTTTTTACTTATTATTGATGTTAAGCTTTTTATTCGGCAGTCGCTAGCCCCATAACAAAGTTGCACCATCAAGTGATGCGTCACGCACAAAAAAGGGTTGCCTGAAAACAGACAACCCTTCGTTTTTATTAAAGCTGTAAAAACACTCAATCTTTAAATTTTGCGGATAAGAACTCACGATTTAAACGTGCAATGTTTGTGATGGAGATATTCTTGGGACATTCTGCTTCACAAGCACCGGTGTTGGTACAGTTACCGAATCCCAGTTCATCCATTTTGGCAACCATGGCTTTTGCACGACGTGCTCCTTCTTTTTTACCTTGAGGAAGCAGGGCCAATTGGCTGACTTTGGCAGAAACGAACAACATCGCAGAACCATTCTTACAAGCAGCTACACAAGCACCGCAACCGATACAGGAAGCTGAATCCATGGCCTCATCGGCAATCCTTTTAGGAATAGGAATTGCATTTGCCTCTGCTCCGCCTCCGGTGTTGACTGAGACATAACCTCCGGCTTGCATGATTTTGTCAAAAGCGGTACGATCCACCATCAAGTCCCGGATAATCGGGAAACCATGCGAACGCCATGGTTCGATGGTGATGGTTTCGCCGTCCTTAAATTTACGCATGTGCAGCTGACAGGTGGTTATATCTTCATCAGGCCCATGGGGATGTCCGTTGATATAAAGCGAACACATACCACAAATACCTTCCCGGCAATCGTGATCAAAAACGACCGGTTCTTTCCTTTCGCTGATGAGCTTTTCGTTCAACATATCCAGCATTTCCAGGAAAGAGCTATCGACGGAAACGCCATCCAGTTTGTATGTCTCAAATGCACCTTTGGTCTTCGGACCGCGTTGACGCCATACTTTTAATGTAATATTGATTAACTTATTTTCCATGTCCGTGATTATTTATAATTCCTTTGTTGCACCTTGGTGAATTCATAGTTCAAGTCTTCCTTGAGCATTTCAGGTTCCTGATCTTCACCTTTATATTTCCAGCAAGATACATAAGAGAACTTCTCGTCGTTGCGAAGAGCTTCACCATCAGAAGTCTGGTATTCCAAACGGAAATGACCGCCACACGATTCTTCACGAAGAAGTCCGTCTCTTGCCATCAAGTCTCCGATTTCGAGAAAGTCCGCAAGACGCATGGCTTTTTCAAGTTCAGTGTTCTGATCTTTTCCATCACCGGGGATAAATACGTCGCTCCAGAATTCTTTCTTGATGCGCTTAATTTCTACAATCGCTTTCTCCAGAGTTTCTTTGGTACGCCCCATTCCAACATATTCCCACATAACCAAACCAAGTTCTTTATGAAGAGAATCAACGGAACGCTTGCCCTGTATTTTCATCAATCGGTCGATACGTTCCTGAACGCCCTTTTCTGCTTCATTGAATTCAGGAAGGTCGGTTGAGAAACGAGGTGTGCTGATTTCACCGGCCAGATAATTTTGAATGGTATACGGTAACACGAAATAACCGTCAGCCAAACCTTGCATTAAGGCAGAAGCACCCAAACGGTTGGCTCCATGGTCTGAGAAGTTGGCCTCACCGATACAGAAACAGCCGGGGATGGATGTCTGAAGTTCATAGTCCACCCAAATACCACCCATCGTATAATGAATGGCCGGATAAATCATCATTGGAGTTTCGTATGGATTTTCATCAACAATCTTATAATACATCTGGAAAAGGTTGCCATAGCGAGCTTCTACGACATCACGTCCAAGTCTTTGTATCGGCTCTGAAAAATCCAGATACACGGCCAAACCTGTTGGACCAACACCATAGCCGGCATCACAACGTTCTTTTGCGGCACGGGATGCCACATCACGCGGAACCAAATTACCGAATGCAGGGTAGCGACGTTCCAAATAGTAATCCCTATCTTCTTCTTTAATCTGAGTTGGTTTCAATTTACCGGCGCGAATGGCTTCGGCATCTTCTTTTTTCTTTGGGACCCAGATACGACCGTCGTTACGGAGCGATTCAGACATCAAGGTCAATTTGGACTGGTTTTCACCATGGACAGGAATACAAGTCGGGTGAATTTGTGCAAAACAGGGATTTGCGAAATAAGCACCTTTTCTATATATCTGCATGACAGCGGAGCCATTGGAACCCATCGCATTCGTAGATAAGAAAAAGGTGTTGCCGTATCCACCGCTGGCTATTACAACAGCATGGGCAGAAAAACGTTCCGTTTTACCTGAAACTAAGTTTCTGGCAATGATACCGCGAGCCTTTCCGTCAATGATCACCAAATCCAACATTTCGTAACGGGTATAGAGCTTAACGCTGCCTTTCTGTGCCTGACGGCTCAAAGCGGAATAGGCACCGAGCAACAATTGCTGACCGGTCTGACCTTTGGCATAGAATGTTCTGGAAACCTGCGCACCACCAAAAGAACGGTTGGCCAGGGAGCCGCCGTATTCACGTGCGAAAGGAACCCCTTGTGCCACACATTGGTCTATGATGTTGTTTGAAACTTCAGCCAAACGATATACATTTGATTCGCGGGCACGGTAATCACCCCCCTTAATGGTATCGTAAAATAAACGGTAAACGGAGTCTCCATCGTTTTGATAATTCTTTGCGGCGTTGATACCACCCTGTGCTGCAATGGAATGCGCACGACGGGGGGAATCCTGAATACAAAAATTCTTGACGTTAAAGCCAAGTTCTCCGAGTGTAGCGGCAGCAGAAGCTCCAGCAAGACCGGTACCTACCACAATAATGTCGAGCCGACGTTTATTGGCTGGGTTAACCAGTTTCTGATGGGCTTTATATTCAGTCCATTTTTCAGCCAAAGGTCCCTGAGGGACTTTGGAATCAATTTTATTTTTTTCGTTATTTGTGGTCATAGCAAATTATTTTTAGCCCAAAAGATTTGTAATCAGGTAAAATACAGGAATTGACATGAAAATCAACACAACTATCGTAGCCCAGATGTTTGAAATGATCTTGATTCTCGGCAGCCAAATGTGATTACTTCCACCCATGGTTTGAATAGCACTCCAGATACCGTGTGTCAGATGAAACCAGATCGCAGCAAACCAAACCATATAAACAATACAATAAACAGGACTTTGAAATAAACCTTTTACAATCTCAGAACCTACTGCCGCTTCCTGACCCATTATTTCAGGCAATTGCATTTCATACCAGAAATTATAAAGATGAAGTCCCAAAAATCCAAGTATGATTAGACCAAGCACCAACATGTTTTGACCGGCCCATTCAATACCTGGGGCATTTGCCTTAACTTCATAGCGGTCCGTACCTCTTGCTATGTAATTCTGTATGGACAACCACAAAGCATAAAAAATGTGAATGACAACCAATGCGGCCAAACCGACAGTCCCGACAATGGCATACCAATTTGCACCCAGAAATTCACAAATCTGATCATAAACCTTAGGTGAAATAATCACGAAAATATTCATGACAGCATGGAAGGTGAGGAACAGAACAAGGGCTATACCGGTGATACTCATGATGAGTTTCCTTCCGATAGAGGAATTAAAAATAAAACAACCCATACCTTTGATTAATTAGTGTTTATATAATTTTACAAAAATTTCTAATAACTGCTTTTTGAAAGCGCAAAAGTAAGGGAATTAGTCGGCAGTCGCAAACAAATACAGAAATTTTTCTTTAATTAAGCTCCTGATTCTAAATTGCAGAAATAAAAGCCATTGAAAAAGAAACATTTGACATCCATAGTTTTTCGTTTATAGGCAAATCTTTTGAATTTGTAATATTCCTTTAAATATTTACTTTTGAAGTATTATAAAATAAATCTATTTTGCCATGGAAAAAAACCAAGAATGCCTGTATTGCACACGCAATCAACATCAACATGATTTGATGATAGAAATCTGTGAATTGAACGTTTCAACACTCTTTTTATTCAAAGAACAAACTTACCGCGGACGTTGTGTCGTAGCTTACAAAGATCATGTGAATGAACTTTTTGAGCTTTCCGACAAAGATAGAAATGCTTTTATGAAAGATGTTTGTCATGTTGCAGAAACAATAAGCAAAGTTTTTAAAGCTAAAAAAATCAATTACGGGGCCTATTCCGACAAATTGCAGCACCTGCATTTCCATCTGGCTCCGAAATATGCGGACGGACCTGATTACGGAGGGATCTTTGCCATGAACCCTCAAAAGGTATATCTATCCGATGTAGGATATGCAGAAATGATTTCGAAAATCAAGGCAGCCTTATAACAACAATCCTTTTGACGATTTAAACAGCTTTTATTCTCGGGCCGAAGCCAAAAAACAGATGCGGATTCCATATAAAATGATTATTTTTGCATCTGATTAAAAAAAGAAATGAACATCAACCATTCTGAAAAATTAATAAAGGCCATTCAGGAACTCTCTCAATATGACTTACTGAAAGGACTTTACCATGAGCAACAAGAGTCAAGCCCAATGCCTTCCGCGAAGGTTCTGGAAGAAATTGTCATGTTATGCCGTGCCGTTTTATTTCCCGGGTATTTTGGCAATGCATCCATCAGCAGACAAAACCTCTCTTTTCACATCGGAGTGGATATTGAACGCATCCACCATATTCTAACTTCTCAGATTCTTTCCGGATTGTGCTTTGACAAACATTCGGAATACATGACGGAAGATAGTCACACCGACACTCCAGTTAGGAGCAATGAAGATATTCGTCTGCTGCGTGAACGTGCAGAATGCATATCCGCAGATTTCATTGCTGCATTGCCAAACCTGCGCAACATTCTGGCAACCGACGTCCTGGCCTCTTTCAACGGAGACCCTGCAGCCGAGAGTCTTGATGAAGTCATCTATTGTTACCCGGGCATCAAGGCTATCAGCAACTACCGGATTGCACACAAGATGTTGGAACTCGGTGTTCCGATGATTCCGCGAATGATCACAGAGATGGCTCATTCCGAAACCGGCATTGATATTCATCCCGCAGCAATCATCGGAACCCATTTTGCCATTGACCACGGAACGGGAGTGGTCATAGGTGCAACAGCCATTATCGGCAATAACGTAAAGCTTTATCAGGGGGTGACGTTGGGAGCCAAAAGTTTTCCTCTTGACGATCAGGGCCATCCCATCAAAGGGATTCCCCGCCATCCCATCTTAAAAGACAATGTCATCATTTATTCCAACGCAACCATACTTGGTCGAGTCACCATCGGAGAAAATGCCACAGTCGGCGGTAATATCTGGGTAACAGAAGATGTCGCACCAAATGCCCGTGTTATTCAATCAAAAGCAAAAAAATAAATGCGCTTCGAACTTATTGCCAAAACGATGCAGGGTCTGGAAGAAGTTCTTGCAAAAGAAATCACAGACCTTGGAGGAGATCAGGTACAAATCGGTCGGCGTATGGTTTCCTTTACCGGTGACCAGGCACTGCTTTATAAAGCGAACCTTCACCTTCGCACCGCTGTACGAATTCTGAAACCCATCATTTCTTTCCAGGCAAAGGATCCGGACGAAGTTTACGAACAGATCCGCAAGATTGAATGGGAAAACTATTTGCAACCTCATCAAACATTTGCTATCGACGCTGTTGTCTATTCGGAATTTTTCAGACATTCCAAATTTCTCTCCTACCGCGTTAAAGACGGCGTTGCTGATTATTTCAACGAAAAATTCGGAAAACGACCATCCGTTCGGTTAACAAACCCGGATATATACATCCATGTGCATGTATCACACAATACTTGCACCGTTTCTTTGGACAGTTCAGGAGAATCTCTCCATAAAAGAGGCTATCGCGTTGACCAGACGGAAGCTCCGCTTAACGAGGTTTTGGCGGCAGGGATGCTGCTTCTGGCGGGTTGGGACGGCCAGTGTAATTTTATCGATCCCATGTGTGGTTCCGGAACTCTCCTGATTGAAGCCGCCCTGATTGCACTCAGAATTCCACCCGGTATTTATCGTAAATTTTTTGCTTTTGAAAAATGGAAAGATTTTGATGTCGAACTCTTCGAGAATATACTCAACGAAGAAACCGACGAAAAACATTTTGACTTTAAAATCTACGGGTCAGATATTTCTCCTCAAGCCATTGGCATTGCAGAAAAGAATATCAAGAGTGCCAGTCTTTCAAAATATATCCAGCTTGAAACAAAATCTATTCAAAAAATTACACAAGCACCGGAAAACGGAATGCTCGTCATGAATCCGCCTTATGGAGAACGCATTTCTTCCACAGATCTGCTGACACTTTATGAGAACATAGGGGAAAGGCTAAAACACGGCTTCCCCGGATATAATGCCTGGATTCTGAGTTACAGGGAAGAATGTTTTGACAGGATCGGACTGCGTCCATCTGCCCGTATCAAGCTGATGAATGGGCCGCTTGACTGTGAATTCCGTAAATACGAAATTTTTAACGGAAAGAGAAAAGAACTGTTTCAAACCAAAAATCAGGATACCATCAGATAATTTGATCCGACATGGCCAAAAAAGAAAAATTTTATGTCGTGTGGGTTGGACAAAAGCCCGGCATTTATCAGCACTGGACGGATTGTAAAGCCCAGATTGACGGTGTAGAAGAGGCCAGATACAAATCTTTTGATTCTTATGAGAAAGCCAAAAAGGCTTTCTCGGGAGACTGGAAGTCTTTCTATAAAAAACAAGTCCAGAAAGAAACGGCATCAAGAGTAATGCCATCAGGCGATATCATCGCCGTCGACGCAGCTTGCAGCGGAAATCCCGGACTCATGGAATATCGCGGGGTGTATCTCCGCACCGGGCAAGAAATTTTTCATCAAGGACCTTTTAAGGAAGGGACCAACAATATCGGGGAATTTCTTGCCATTGTACATGCTTTGGCTTTGCAGGAATCAAAGCAAACCAAATTTCCTGTATATTCGGACAGTATGAACGCCCTGACCTGGGTGAAAAAGAAAAAATGCGGTACAAAACTAATCATGACACCGGCAAATGAATTTCTTTTTGAGATGATAGACAGAGCTGAAAAATGGCTCCGGACACATACCTGGGATATTCCTTTAATCAAATGGGACACCCGGTCATGGGGAGAAATCCCTGCAGATTTTGGAAGAAAATAAAATTAATATAACTTTGTCTTGATATTTCTGGTTTATCTAACCTTTTTCAGTGCTGTTGATGTGTAAAAAAACGAATTATCCCAAGACTATCGGTGTTATTATATCCACCTATAACAGTCCTGTCTGGCTGGAAAAAGTTTTGTGGGGTTACGAAAGTCAAAGCTATAAAGATTTTGAGATTATTATTGCAGATGACGGGTCCTCGGAAGAGACACGACAGCTGATTCATTTCTTTCAGCAAAATACAAACCTAAAAATCAAACATGTCTGGCAAGAGGATAAAGGCTTCCGAAAAAACCGCATTCTTAATTCGGCCATACTTGCTGCGGAATCCGAATATCTCATATTTACCGACCAAGACTGTATTCCAAGGCAGGATTTTATAGAAACACATGCCCGATATGCAAGGAAAGGGCATTTCCTCTCCGCCGGCTATCTGAAACTACCTTTATCCATCAGCCGGGCTCTGACCAAAGAAGATATTTTAAACCAATCGGCTTTTGACCTGAAATGGTTGAGAAAAAAAGGTCTGGAGTATAATTTCAAGTGTACAAAACTCTTAAAAAACAAAACTTATTCCAAAATACTGAACTTTGCAACAACGGCCAAGGCTACATGGAACGGATGCAACTCCTCCGGATGGAAGACCGACTTTTTGGCTATCAACGGTTTCAACGAGATGATGGAATACGGAGGAGAAGACAGGGAATTTGGTGAAAGACTTTTCAACAATGACATCAAATCCAGACAAATCAGATATTCTGCCGTTTGTGTTCACTTGGATCATCAGCGTCCCTACAAAACGGATGAAATCATGAGAAAAAATAAAGCCATCAGAAAGCAGATTCGCAAAGAACGCCAAATAGAAACGCCCAACGGTATCCGAAAAATCGATAAAAGAATCTCATATTAAATATCTGGATCAAAATCCATAGCATAAAATGACGAAAATAGGATTTGACGCAAAAAGGGCTTTTTATAATTCACGCGGCTTAGGGAATTACAGCCGTGACACCATTCGTATACTATCTCATCATCAACCTGACAATGAGTATTTTTTATTTACACCGAAAACCCGTAATGCCATTGAATTCCCTTTTCCGTCAAATTGTTCCGTCGTACAGCCTGAGAGTCTGTTTTATAAAGGATGTCCTGCTTTGTGGAGGACTTTTCATGAATGTAGAAAAATCAAGAGTTTGCATTTGGACATTTTTCACGGATTGAGTCATGAATTGCCTGTCGGTATTGAAAAAACATCCGCTAGGTCTGTCGTTACGATGCATGATGTGATCTTCTTAAAATTTCCACAACTTTACACATTGATAGACAGGCAATTATACAAGAATAAATATCTTCGAAGCTGCAAAATTGCAGACAAAGTGATTGCTATCAGTGAACAGACAAAAAGAGATCTGATTGAATATATTGGCATTGAAGAACAAAAGATTGAAGTGATCTATCAAGGTTGCAATCCCATCTTTCAGCAAAAATGCAGCGAAGATAAATTATCGGCTGTCAAGAAAAAATACAACCTTCCCGGCCAATATCTGCTGAATGTCGGAGCCATCGAAAGGCGAAAGAACCAGGGACTGATTATTCAGGCACTCATCAGCGGTCACATTGATATTCCTTTAGTTATATTGGGGAAGCCGACAGAATACATCGACGAACTTAAAAATATGATTGACAAACATCATATCGAATCAAAAGTGCTCTTTTTAACAAATGTACCCAATGACGATTTGCCTGCCATCTACCAAATGGCTGAGATTTTTATTTATCCTTCCATTTTTGAAGGCTTCGGCATACCAATTATTGAAGCCTTGTATTCAAAAGTTCCGGTAATCACTTCAAAAGGCAGCTGTTTTGAAGAAACCGGAGGACCGGAAACATGCTATATCGACCATGATCAAAAGGAAGAGCTGATAGCGGCAATCAATGATCTGCTCAATGACACGCCAAAACGGAAAAAGATGGTTGATGCAGGTCTGTCATATATCGAAAAATTTTCCGACTCGAATATTTCAAGGTCATTGATAAATGTTTATCAACAACTCTTATAACTTTTATAATTCTTATTCCCTGTACCCGAATCATGTCTGCACCTAAAGCCTCATTAATCATTTCCGTCTACAACGATACTCGCTTCCTGAAAGCCGTTTTGGATTCGGTGAACGCTCAAACTTTTAAAGACTTTGAAATCATTATCTCTGAAGATGCGGAACATGATTATATGAAAACATTCTTAAAAGATTATTCTTTTGAAAATTCCTGGCAACATCTCACACAAGAAGACTTGGGTTGGGCAAAAAATCGGGCTTTGAACCGGGCTATCGTCTCAGCAAAATCAGAATATCTGGTTTTTATTGACGGAGATTGCATACTACATCCACAGTTTATGGAACAACACCTCCGTTTATCAGGGGAAAATTTGATATTGGGAGGAAAAAGACTGAAACTCAATAAAAAACTCACTCAATCTTTTCTTGACGGAACAATGAATCCATCGGATATCAATCGCTTTCTCCTGCTTCATTTACCGCTGCTTCACAAAAAGAGCATCCGCTATCCCGAGGAGGGATTCTTTATCCCTCCAAAAGGCGTTCTCGGTTTTATTCCCAGACGCAGAATACTAAAAAACATAACCGGTTGCAACATGTCTTTCTACAAAAAAGCCATCCTGTCCATCAACGGTTTCGACGAAGATTACAAGCTGCCGGCCATTGGCGAAGATATCGATCTTATCTGGCGATTTCAGAAAGCCGGTTATAAACTGGGGTCCGTCCGGAATCTGGCTGTTCAATACCATTTGTGCCACAAGGAAAACTGGGTTGACCAGAACCTAAATTTAAAAATACTGAAAGAGAAACAACACAAAGGCCATTTTCGTTGTCTGAACGGAATCGAAAAGATTCAGGAAAAATAATAAGCCCATGGTATCCGTCATTATCTGTTCAAGGAATCCCAGATCTTTAGATGCTCTGAAAATAAACATCCATGAAACAATCGGAACTAAATATGAACTTATCATCATAGACAATTCCGAAAACCATTATTCCATTTTTTCCGCATACAATAAAGGAATGGAAATGAGTCGTTATCCCTACCTCTGCTTTATCCATGAAGATATACTTTTTCATTCCGGGAATTGGGGAAAAGCAGTATCCAAACATTTGGAAGATCCGTCGTGCGGATTGATCGGAGTCTGCGGAGGATTTCTTTTGCCTCGGATACCCTCTTCCTGGAGCTTTTATTATTTTACGGAGTATATTCTCCAGTCCGACAACAGACACTCAAAACCCGTCTATAAAAATACAGCGGTTTACAACAAAGACCATGAAAAGCCTGTGATTGCGTTGGACGGCGTTTTTTTGGGCATACGTAAAGAGTTATTCGAAAAAATACGATTTGATGATACGCATTATAAAGGTTTTCATTTTTACGATACGGACATTTGTCTTCAGGCTTATTTTCAAGGTTTTGAGAACAGAGCTGTCAATGACATCCTGATTGAACATTTTTCGAAAGGATTTCAAGGCAGGCAATGGGTTGAAAATAGCCTGACTTATTGGAAAAAATGGGGAGACAAAATGCCAGTTTCTTCCATTAAATTTTCCGAAGATGATTTACAGAAAAAAGAGTATGGTTATATGACAGGTATTTACATGAAGCGAATGATACGGACCGACTATTCAACACAAGAGATTATCCGGACATTGCTTCCATTCCTAAAACACGTAGACCAAAAAAATGAACGGATTTTCTGCCTGAAAATGAGTATCAGGATCTTTTTGACCAGACTTGCCAAAAAACCTTTATCACTTATTCATGCTGCTTCAAAAGTTCATGTTTGTGACGGAAATGATTCTTAAACTCCCTTTTACGTTTGAAAGTTTTTACACTTTTCTCATAATAGTGAAGCATCCGCTTAAAGCAGTATTCAGCATCAAAACCACGAGCTTTTGCATAAGAATCAGCCAATACCCTGAAAAAAGCGGAATCACCCCTCAATCTTTCAAAATTTTTACAACCAGCCTCCTGCCCAATTTTCCGGAATTTCATCCGATTCATGTCAACGAGGCTAAAATGGATGCCGGTTTCATCTTTTTCAAAAAGGATATTGCCCACAGAAAGATCCAAATGAAGGATTTCAGCATCATGTAATGCGGCCACCAAAGCACCCGCAGCCTGGAGAATATCTTCGCGCCCGGATATGCCGGAATCTCCTTCAAACTCTCTGAACATTCTGGTATAAGGACATTGCAAGGAGACAAAATATGACTTTTCAAGCAGACCACTTTTCTTTATTTCAATATAAGCGATAGGTGCCGGAGTATCGAAACCCCTTGAGATAACCTCCAGAGCATTCTCATAGGCACGTCTCGCTTTGGAATGACGAAAGAAAGTGTAAATAACCCTATTCAAAAGAATCGGTTTCCGATAACTCTTAACATTCAGGGCCAGACCTTCTACATTAAAAGTCTTGACTTCATTACGGGATTTATAAATCGTATAGCCTTTTTTTTCAAAACACTCAGGCAAGTGTTTTAAAAAATCTTCAAGGAATAGGAATTCTGGGTTGATGAAAAACTTCATATTCCTAATTCTTTTTCGATTTTTTCAATAATCTGTCCTGAAGGAATGGCCATCATACAGGCATAATCATTTCTATAGCAAGGCTTGTTGCCAAAAACAGAACAGGGCCTGCAAGGCAAGTCTGCTTGAATCATTGACCGCTCATCCTGATACAATCCGTAAAAACCAGCGTAAGGATGAGTGGCGCCCCAGACGGAAATTACCTTGGTATAGGCCAGTGACCCAAGATGCATATTGGCAGAATCCATAGTGAGCATAATATCCAGACAACTCATGAGTCTTATTTCTCGGTTTAGACCTATTTTATGAGGGGTCTGTAAAGAAGGATATTTTTCTTTCCAAATTTTCATCATTGTCCATTCTTCTTTTCCACCGCCAAAAAGAAACACCTTAAACCGATCATCCCCAGCGAACCGGGCAATAACATCTTCCATTCGATCAAGAGGGTAAATCTTTCCACGATGTTTGGCAAAAGGAGCAATACCTATCCATCGGCTGGTTTTTCGCCCGTATTCCGGCTCAAATTCCTTTAAAGCCTCGGAAGAAGGTCCCATTTTGGGATGGGCATTGAAATATATCAAAGAAAGTCCGGCTTTTGAAAAGACCTCTCCGTATCGTTCAAAAGAAGATCTTAATTGTTTGAAATCTTTATTCTTCCTACGAATCAACTTTCGACGCTCACTGCGTTCCTTGTTGATTCTAAAAACGGGTATGCGATGCATGGTGAATAAAAAACCGAGAAAGTGGCTACGCAGTGTATCGTGCAAATCGCAAACCGCATCAACATGCCTTCCGTCTATCTCCTTGAACAATCTGATCAACCCGAGCATTCCCTTATGCCTTCCTTTGGTCTCAACAGCGTTGAAGGAAACATTGGAAGGACAATTCTCAAACAAACTTTCCATAAGAGGCAAAGAAATCATGATAAACTGATGCTCCGGATACTGTTCTGCAAGATTCTGCAAAAGAGGGACAGAGATAGCGACATCCCCCAACGCAGAAAGTCTTATGACCAGAATTTTTGCCATTACTCTATTTTTGATTCATATAAAGATGGATTCAGGGAAGGATCATTGTACATCTTCATTTGTTTGTACATTTTCATATACCGGCGGCCAGACTCAATGTCCTTCAACAACTGGTCGATGGCCGAAGACAAGTCATCTTTCTGCTCAAGTAATATATCTAATTTCTTCTGACACTGTGCTTTATGTTCCGGCGTGGCATCCTTCCGCTCCACCTCTGAACGCATGTGCCAAATTTTCAGTATCAGGATGGACAAACGGTCAATAGCCCAGGCAGGGCTTTCCGTGTTGATGACAGCCTCAGGCAAAACTTTCACATCCTTATACTTCCTCCAGAAATAGCCGTCTATTCTTTCCACCAAATCTGTACGATCCTGATTTGACTTGTCAATACGGCGTTTCAGAGCCAAAGCTTCTTTGGGATCAATATCCGGTTTTCGAATAATATCTTCCAAATGCCATTGTACGGCATCAATCCAATTTTTCAGAAAAAGATCATGTTCGATGGTGTTGGGAGAATAAGGGTTTGGATTAGGAGTATCTACATGATCCATTTCATGATAACATTTAGTCGCCTCGTTGAAAATGGAATTTAAAAAAATACTGAAAGCCATTTATCCGTTATTTTTTGTTCGGGAACAAATATACATCCATTTTGTCAGATATAAAAACAGTACCCCTTTCCAAAATCAAAAAGATTGTTTACGTTTGCGGTCGGAAATTAAGATTAGTTATTTTATGAAAATTGTTGCTGATTGCAAAATCCCTTTTTTAAAGGGTCTATTGGAACCTTATGCTGAAGTCGTCTATATGCCAGGAAAAGAGATCAGGAAAGAGAACCTCCTGAATGCCGATGCTATGATCATACGAACACGAACTTTTTGTACCAGTGAACTCCTTGATGGGACCAATATCAAATTCATCGGAACGGCAACAACCGGATATGATCATATTGATACGGATTTCTGCAAAGCGAGAAACATTCGCTGGGTTAATGCACCCGGATGCAACGCCCGTGCTGTTGCGCAATACGTTTCTTCCGCCATTCTCTGTCTTTCCAAAAAACACGGATTTAACCCTTCTGAGAAGACCATCGGTATCATTGGAGTGGGTCAGGTCGGCCAAAAAGTGGAACGTTGCGCCAGGCTGTTAGGTATGAATGTGTTACTCTATGATCCTCCACGTGCGCGTAACGAAGGGGACAAAAACTTTAATTCCCTTGAACAGATTCAAACGGAATGCGACATATTGACCTTTCATCCGATTTTGGAAAAAGAAGGTCCGGATAAAACATACCATATAGTCGACGCCCATTTTCTCAACAAGCTTAAGAAATCAGTTTTTCTGATTAATACGGCCAGGGGAAGTATCATCGATACCGAAGCCCTCAAACAGGCCATCAAGAATGGCAAAATCATTGATTGTGTCTTGGACTGCTGGGAAAACGAACCGAACATTGACGAAGATTTATTGAAATCGGCATTTATAGCAACGCCACATATTGCCGGATATTCTTCTGACAGCAAGGCTCATGCAACCAGAACCGTCGTTGAACAACTGAATACATTCTTTGATTTGAGGATGCCCAGAATAACCCTCGAACTTCCTGTGCCGGAAGAACCCATTCTAAAAATTCACAAAAATAGTCCGCACAAGATAGCTACAGCTCTATTATATGCTTATAACCCTTTAAAAGATACGGAGTTCTTCAAGAATAACCGGAATAAATTTGATGAATACAGGGAACAATATCAGCTGAGAAGAGAATATAAAGCTTTCCGGATACTAAATTCCAAAGAAGAAGATGCTGAAATATTAAGAGCATTCGGCTTCCAGACACCTCCAAGGACAATGGAAATCTCAGATAATGAGTCCTTCTGAAAAAACGTATTGATTTTTATCATGAGGAAGTTCCGTTATGGCTTGTTTCTCAAAAGCAATCCGGAAATTCTTTCCTTAATATCCGGTCAATGACAGAAGGGTAATGCTTATATTCCAATGCATGAACTTTTGAAGCGACAGCATCTGGTGAATCTTTTTCAAGGACAGAACATTTCGCTTGAAATACAATGTCTCCTTCATCATAATTTTCGTTGACATAATGGATAGTGATGCCGGATTCTTTCTCGCCAGCCTCAACAACGGCTTCATGAACCCTGTCGCCATACATGCCTTTACCTCCGAATTTCGGCAGAAGAGCAGGATGAATATTGACAATCCGACGGGGATATGCCTCAATCAAACCACGGGGTATACGAAGCAGATACCCAGCCAAAACGATGAAGTCAATCTGATATTTCCCAAGTAGAAGAAGCATCTTTCCAGAATCACTCAAGTCTGATTTTGAGATGGTTAAAGAAGCTATTCCGAGTTTCTCGGCGCGTCTATGCACATAAGCATCCACTTTGTTGGAAATGATGACGGCAATTTCAACGTTTTTGCCCGAAGAGAAATAGTTGCATATATTCTCGGCATTTGAACCTGAGCCCGATGCAAAAACAGCTAAGCGGATAGGGTGCATATTAAATTTTGTATTACATATTGCACATTGTGTATAAAGTTGTGCAAAAAAAAGTACTTTATACGGGAAACATTAGGACAATTTGAAATTTTATTTGTTTCTTTGCACCGCAAATTTACAAACTAAATTTTATTATTAACCTAAAAAATGACCGTTATGTCTGATGTTGCTGCAAAAGTAAAAACTATTATCGTTGATAAATTAGGCGTTGAAGAAACAGAAGTGACTCCCGAAGCCAGCTTTACAAACGATTTAGGCGCAGACTCTCTTGACACTGTAGAATTGATTATGGAATTCGAGAAAGAATTCGGTATTTCCATTCCAGATGATCAAGCTGAAAAAATCACCACCGTTGGTGAAGCGATTGCTCATATTGAAGCTGCCGCTAAATAAGAGGCTCTATAACAAAAACGTATGGAATTAAAAAGAGTTGTAGTAACAGGCCTTGGAGCCATTACCCCCTTGGGTAACAATGTCCCTGAAACATGGGCATCGTTAATCAAGGGAGTAAGCGGAGCCGGGCCTATTACGCGCTTTGATGCGTCAAAGTTTAAGACCAGATTCGCTTGCGAAGTTAAAAATTACAATCCTACTGATTTTTTTGAAAGAAAAGAGGGGCGAAAATATGATTTGTTCGCTCAATTTGCACTTATTGCCGCAAAAGAAGCCATCGCTGATTCAGCTTTAGACACCAAAAAAGAAGATCTTGACCGCATTGGTGTTATCTGGGGTGCCGGAATCGGAGGTATTTCCACTTTTGAAGAAGAAGTTGTTGAATTTGCCAATGGTGACGGAACACCAAGATTTAGTCCGTTTTTCATCCCGAAAATGATTTCGGACCTCTCCGCCGGACACATTTCTATTGAGTTCGGTTTCAGAGGCCCCAATTTTTGTACGGTTGCAGCTTGTGCCTCTTCTACGAATGCCATTGCAGACGCGTTCAATTATATCAGATTGGGAAAGGTGAATGCTTTTGTTTGTGGTGGTTCTGAAGCGGCTATCACCGCTGCCGGTGTGGGTGGTTTCAATTCAATGCATGCTCTTTCTACCAGAAATGATGATTATATGACAGCATCTCGTCCGTTCAGCAAAAGCCGTGATGGATTCGTGATAGCTGAAGGTGGTGCCTGCTTGATTTTAGAGGAGCTCGAACATGCGTTGGCCCGCGGTGCAAAAATATATGCTGAAATTGCCGGTGTCGGCCTGTCCGCAGATGCTTATCACATGACCGCCCCTCATCCGGAAGGACTTGGAGCCATCAACGTGATGAAAAACACTTTGTCAGACGCTGAAATGCAACCTGAAGACATTGATTATATCAATGTGCACGGAACTTCCACCGGACTTGGTGACCTCGCTGAGGTAAAAGCAATCAAGGCTGTTTTTGGAGAACAGGCTTATAACCTGAACATCAGTTCCACAAAGTCACAAACCGGACACTTACTTGGTGCAGCAGGTGCGCTTGAAGCAATAGCAAGCATACTTGCCATCCGGGATGGCATCATTCCTCCTACAATCAATTTTCAGGAAGGTGACGAAGATCCGGAACTGGATTACAATCTGAAATTTACTTTTAACAAAGCTTGCAAGCGTGAAGTAAGAGCCGCTCTTTCCAACACTTTTGGTTTTGGCGGTCACAACGCCAGTGTCATCGTCAAAAAATGGAATCCAAACTCTTGATTTCAAATCTTATACAAAACTTAAGGCTCCTGACTGTCAAACAGAAGGAGCCTTATTTGTTATTCCGAAGTATACTGGGTTTTTATCCGCGTAAGATAGAAATATACAAACAAGCTCTTCGGCATAAATCACTGTCACTTCGGTCAGAAGATGGTATGCTGTTAAATAACGAACGGCTGGAGTTTTTAGGAGATGCCGTCCTGAATGTACTTGTTGCAGATATTCTGTTCAAGCAATTTGAAACGGAAAACGAAGATTTCTTGTCCAAGACCAGATCAAAAATTGTTCAGCGGAACAGTTTGAACAAAATTGCCATGGAACTGGGACTGGACAAACTGATCGTTACCTCAACACCGGTTGAGTTGCCTCATCACTCCATCTATGGAAATGCTTTGGAAGCACTGATAGGAGCCATTTACATAGACCAGGGATATCGGCGATGCAAACTTTTTCTTAAGAAAAAGATACTGGAAACATACGTTGATATTGATCGGGTTGCAAATACAGATGTCAACTTCAAGTCCAAACTGCTTGAATGGAGCCAACATGAAAAAGCCTCCCTTCTTTTTTATACACAAGAATTGCAGAAACTGGAGAAAACGACCTCAAAATTTAAAGCTTCTGCCGTATTAAACGGAGTATCTATCGGAGAAGGCGAAGGTTCTTCCAAAAAAGAAGCACAGCAAGAAGCCGCAAAAGCGGCACTCTCCCACATTGAAGACTCTCCTGAAGAAATTAAAACCTTGCTGGATAGTCAGGTAACAGACAATCTCGAATCATAGAAGATTCTTTAGATTTATAGTTTTCTTCTAAAGTGTGAATGTAGAGTACAAAAAATTCATTACTTTTGACGGAATCAACAGAAACGCTCATCAATATGGCATTCGATCTTGTTTCAAATTTTGTCAATCTGTTTTTAAAAGACCGCCTTGAAGAAATTGAAGACTTTCGTTCAGAAGCTTCCGATATTCAAAGTGAACAACTTTTTAATTTATTGAGGGAAGCAGAAGATACTGAATGGGGGAAAAAGTATGATTTTAAAACCATTTTCAGTTATCAGGATTTCCGTGAACGACTACCAATACAAAAATCAAAAGATCTTCGCCCCTATCTGGAAAGAATGAAATCGGGAGAATCCAACATTCTTTGGCCGGGTATTCCAAAAGGCATCATCCCAACGTTTAATCGGGGGCTGATTCCTATCAGTGAACAGGCCCTCAACGAAATCTTTTTTCAAGGTATCAATGACTGTTTTGCCCTATACCTTCACGAAAAACCTGAAAGCAAGCTTTTTAGCGGCTATATGGTATCTGTCGGGAACGGGATGGAAGAATCTTTCATGTACGACCTGTTTAGTATTCTTCAGGAAAATGAGCCTTTTATCAGTTCTCTTTTTAATATGCCAAGGCGAATGGCCGATGGAAAGGATCATAAAAAATGTTCGGATTTGATCCTTAAAGAAATCAAAGGACAAAAAGTATCCTGCTTCAAAGGTTCCCCCGAATGTTTGAACGCCCTACTTGAAAGAGCCGGAGATTATGATGGAAAAACAAATTTAAGTCAACTTTGGCCGGATGCAGAAATCTTATTTCACAGAACACCAGCCACGACATCCAAGCTGACAGAGATCAAAAAGACATTGCCTCCCACTCTGGCATACCAGGCAACTTACTGTAGTCCGGAAGGTTTGTTCGGGATTCAGGACAATCTCAATGACTTATCCTATTTGCTGATGCTTGACTTGAGTTCTTTCTACGAATTCTATCCTGCAGATGGGATAGAAGACCGGTGCATTCCATTGGAAGATATAGAACCTGGCATCGATTACCAAATGGTCATCACGAATTGCTCGGGTCTTTGGCGATATTGTTCGGAAGGGCCGAAACTAAGATTTATTTCGAAAAGGCCTTATCGATTTATACTTATTTGATTTTCTCTCTCAAATTTTTCAACAACATGCAACACGATTTAGTATTGTACAATACACTATCTCGGAAAAAAGAAGTATTCAAACCAATTCACGAAGGTCGTGCAGGTCTTTATGTCTGCGGTCCGACAGTATATGGCGATGCCCATTTAGGCCATGCCCGCCCCGCTATCACTTTTGACTTACTGTTCCGTTACCTGACGCAAATCGGATATAAGGTACGTTATGTCCGAAACATTACAGATGTAGGCCATTTGGAAAATGACGCCGATGAAGGAGAAGATAAAATCGGGAAAAAAGCACGTCTGGAACAACTTGAACCTATGGAAGTGGTTCAATTTTACACCAACCGTTACCATAGTGCCATGGAGGCTCTTAACGTATTGCCTCCCAGCATTGAACCTCACGCTTCCGGCCATATCATCGAACAAATACAATTTGTACAAAAGATATTGGATAACGGCTGGGGATATGTCAGTAACGGATCTGTTTATTTTGACGTTGAAAAATACAACAAAGTCTATCATTACGGCAAACTTTCAGGACGCAATATAGAAGATTTGTTAAGCACTACACGTGCATTGGACGGACAGTCTGAAAAGAAAAGCAGTATGGATTTTGCGCTTTGGAAAAAAGCATCACCAGAACATATCATGCACTGGCCATCTCCTTGGAGTGAAGGTTTTCCAGGCTGGCATCTGGAATGTTCCACAATGGGTACCAAATATCTGGGTGATGAGTTTGATATTCATGGCGGCGGTATGGATCTGCTTTTTCCGCATCATGAATGTGAGATTGCGCAATCTGTCGGAGCACTGGGGCATGAAACAGTCCATTACTGGATGCACAACAACATGATCACCATCAATGGGCAGAAAATGGGTAAATCATTGGGAAATTTCATCACTTTGCAAGAATTCTTCGAAGGAAAACACCCGCTCCTTACACAAGCATTCAGTCCGATGACGATCCGTTTCTTTATTTTGCAAGCCCATTATCGCAGCACGATAGATTTTAGTTCAGAGGCTCTTCAAGCCTCCCAAAAGGGATATGAACGCCTAATGGATGCATATTCCCGCCTGCAAAAGATTACAGCGACAGACTCCACGACCATCGACGTACAAGGATTAAGACAACGTTGTTTTGAAGCAATGGATGACGATCTGAACAGCCCGATTGTCATTTCTCATCTGTTTGACGCCAGCAAAGGTATTAATCTGATCAGTGATGGAAAAGCGACTATCAATCCGGAAGATTTGAAAGAGCTAAAAAGTGTTTTCAACCTCTTCATCAAGGATATTCTCGGTCTCAAAATTGAGACCAACATCTCAGAAAACACCGGTGACGGATATAAAGGGGCCATAGACTTATTACTGCAAATCCGCATGGAAGCCAAAGCGAACAAAGATTGGGCCACATCGGATAAAATCAGGAAAGAACTGACGGCACTCGGTTTTGATATCAAAGATACCAAAGACGGTTTCGAGTGGAAATTATCTCGTTAATTTTTTGGATTTTTATTTCTGGCTTCCGCCAAAGGATAAAGTGTTCTCTCAGCATTTTTGAAAACAGCTTTCACATACCCTACCCGAATAGGGGATTCTATAAGCAACGGTATTTTGTTTCCATCGTCTGATAACCACAATTTCAAAACATCCCCACGTTTAAAAACATTGCCTTCTATCAGCGAGAGGGTAAATTCGTGAGCAGAATAATATCCGCCCCCATAAAGTTTAATCCATTGTTTCCCCAAATAGGTCAAGTGCAGATTGTATTCATCATCATCAAGCCTGACAGGAATTTCAATCCGACGACCTTTGACATATAATTTTTCATCGGAAATACAGCGAAGGCGATATATGCTGGTTATCATGTCAAATCCACACTGCGTTGTCCTTGAAACTTCAGGCTCTCTCCATTGTTTCTTTCTTTTTAACCGGGTCGTAACAGTCCATCCGTTCTGTTCCGGAATGAATGAAAAATCGTCTATGCCATGCCAATTGTCTTCGTGGGTATATTTGAAAGCTTTATATGGCACTATCTTATCACGATTAACGTAAGACACAATGGTATCCCTTACTCTATAAAACGAATCAAAAGATTTTTGGGTCTTCCCCTGCGCCATCAACCGATAGACCCTTTTATTGTTCCAGATAGCAGAGAAAACACTAAATTCACAGGTCCCTGCCTGAATCCAGACAGGTCCCCAATTATAAAATAACTGATAATTTATTCTCTCTCCAGAGGCAAATGGTTTATTATCAATATCACATAAGATTTGTGATCGGCAGACAGATACCAGACACAAGATTAAACCAACCATTGCCAAACGTCGTTTCATACAGAAATCTTATTTTTTATTTTCTTTAGGTTTGAGTTCCTTAGGTTTCTGTTGTAACAGAGGATATTCATGAACATTCCAATTTTCCTCCACATCCCAGTTTGCACGCAAAGTCATTACCCGCGGATTATACCAGACATTCTCAGGTTGTCTCTTTTCCGCATAATTACCGGTGTCCCAGCTGAAATTATTATTGAGATCTTCTACCGCCCGTAGATAATAGGAACCAGGCATCAGATATTTAAAATCAGCCACTCCCTTTTCAATTTTTTCACGACGCAACACTTTATCTGCTTTGTCCAAAAGCTCAACATAACCAAAGCCTTCAAATCCTTCCACCGTAACAATCAATCTCGAATAATCCTCTTCCTCACGAATCTTGAAAGTCTTACTAAACTTATCATTTGTCTTGTTAAACAGTCCAACAACCATCCCTGAATCAATATCAAAACGATATTCGGCTCCAAATTCCCATTTCGCCTCAAGATAATAATTCCGAAGACTGACACTATCCTTCAAAACAGAGCATGGAGTCTTCACCCAAATCGTGTCTTTTTTCTTGTAAAGATTCCATGGAGTTCCATTCACCCGGATGACCGGCGTTTCCCATTTTATACAGGGTTTTGCGTTGATTTCCGTTATATCTTGAAGGGTGCAACTTAATGCCAGATGTTGAATAGGTGAAGGCGTTTTCTTTTCTTCTTTATCTTTCTTTTTCTTATTGACGAATCCTAAATTTTGAACGCCTTTACTTCTGGATATCAATTTTAAGGTATCCGTATTCGAAACAAGCCTATTTAAAGAATCTGTTTTCAAATAGTTAAGTTGAAGCCGAAGAGTGTCCATCGACGAAACAATCGTATCGGTAATCCAATAGGTTAAGGTGTCGTTCGTTGGATTTTTTTCGAGCAAATACCAATTAGACTTTTCGGCATTCAATAATTTCAGACTTGGCAATGTTTTTGATTTATAGCCGAAATTAAGCAGAATTTTTTCCCGGGAAGGTCTTTCCCGCTTGGATAAATATTGCCTGCCAAAATCTTCAGCGAAATAGCGGAGAATAATGTTATCAGGCTTGTAACAAGTTGTATTCCGTACCATTACCGTATCAATCGTAATAGTGTCTTTCCAGATGGTATCCGTTTTTTGACAGGGTTCAATCCATGGTGTGATGATCGAATCATCAAAAGCAATGGATTCTCCGGGTTGGTCGAAATGATAATCCCTGTTTTTATCACCCAAAGCGAAAATATGAAACTTCTTTTTCGGCAACCCTTTGATTGAAAAGAAACCATTCTGGTTGGTTTTTGAGATTCTTTCAAACGGCACTTTCTTAAAACAGGTATCGTCCAAATTGGTGTGAACCCCAATAATGACTCCGGAAACAGGATTTAGATTGGATGCATCAAGCACCGTTCCGGAAATACATAAAGAATCGACGGATTCTCCGGTTGAAAAAGAGAAGGCATAATCTCCGAACTTGTTTTTTTCGTTATAATCTACAATGGCGTCTGTAAAATCAATGGTATAAGTGGTTTCAGGAAGCAGGGTATCTACCAGCAATACAGAAAGCTTATTTCCGATAGCTTTTACAGTTGGAGCTGTTTTTTGCGGTGGAGAGATAATGACTTTATCAGAAGGGTTTTCCAGTGAAACAAGTTCGTTAAAAAAGATTTCAATTTTTTTCTTGTTATAATTCAACTGATTCTGTAGTGGTATACTCTTCACCAACTTGGGAGGAGTAATGTCTTTAGGGCCACCACTGGGCGTTCCGGTACTGGCACAAGCGTTCCACAAAATGAAACCTGCCAGAATAACAAATTGATATATTTTATTCTTTCTCATGCGTACAGAGACTATTATTTCTGTTCCCCCCCATTTTTATTTCAAAAAGGACGTTCCATTTCAACACTTTCCAAGTATGCAAATGTACGAGTATTTTAAGAACCTTTCCATTTTGAATTAGCCTTTTTAACAGATTGTAATCATTCTTACGGGGTCTTGCATATTTTTTTATGTATCTTTGACCTTTCAAAGCTGTAGAATCTCCGCCTCATGAGGCTCTCAGGGCAACCCATTGATGTTATTTGCCCGAATAGCCCGCAAGGGTCGAGACAATCAAAATAAATATAAAAATATTCGAATGAAAATTTCTTTGATCGGATATGGCAAAATGGGCCATGAAATTGAACGGATTGCATTGGAACGGGGACATTCCATCGTCAGTAAAATAGACATCAACAATCCGGAAGAGTTCAGTTCCGAAAATTTCCGTTCAGCAGATGTGGTTATTGAGTTTACGCGCCCGGAAACAGCTTTAGAGAACTATCGAAAATGTTTTGCGGCAGGACTCCCTGTAGTATCCGGTACGACAGGCTGGTTGAAGGACATTAATGAAGTAAAGGACGCCTGTAAAAATGGTCAAACTTTTTTTTACGCTTCCAACTACAGCTTGGGAGTCAATATTTTTTTTGCCATTAATCAGAAATTGGCAGAATTGATGAACGATTTTCCCATGTATGATGTCAGAATGAAAGAAATCCACCACCTTCAAAAGTTGGATGCACCATCCGGAACAGCCATTACTTTGGCAGAAGATATTATTGAGCGTCTCGACCGCAAGACGTCTTGGGTCAAAGAGACCCAGAATACACCGGAAGAAATAGCCATTGTTTCTGAAAGAACCGGACAAGTTCCTGGTTTTCATGAAGTCATCTACGACTCCGACATTGATATCATCACCATTTCACATGATGCCAAAAGCCGAACCGGCCTTGCCTTGGGAGCCGTTCTTGCTGCAGAATATACGGTCGGGAAAAAAGGATTCTTAAGCATGTCCGACATGCTGGGCTTTTAAAAAGGATAAATTTATAATTAAAAACTTTATTATATGAGTACTCCATCTAAAAGTCAAAAAGGGGAAGATAGCCCCTGCCGTTTTTCGGCACCAAAAGCGAAATGGATCCGTCTTGGAATTTGGGGAATGATTACAATTATTTTCTCGCTTTGGACAAGAAGTGGATGGTGGCTGCTTGCCCTTCCTTTCTTCTTTGATTTATACATTACCAGATTCTTTCCCTGGGGTTTTTGGAGGAATTCCAAAAACAAGACATTCAAAAGTATTATGGATTGGACCGATGCCATTATCTTTGCTCTGGTTGCCGTTTACGTCATCAATATCTATTTTTTCCAGAATTATCAGATTCCATCTTCTTCTCTGGAAAAATCATTATTAGTGGGTGACTTTCTCTTTGTCAGCAAAATGAGCTATGGTCCCCGCGTTCCGAACACACCGGTTTCTTTCCCATTGGCTCAACATACATTACCCATCATAAATACGAAATCCTATCTTGACAAACCACATTGGGATTACAAACGTGTTCCGGGGTTTGGTAAAATCAAACGGAATGACATTGTCGTATTCAATTTTCCGGCTGGAGATACAGTTCCTGTAAAACAATCGAATCCTGATTTTTATACGATGTGTTATTACATTTCCAAAGAGAACAATATATCAAGAGCTGAAGCAGGTCAATATATCCGCAACCACCCGGAAACTTTCGGTAAAGTTGTTTACAGGCCTGTAGACCGCCGTGAAAATTACGTAAAAAGGTGTATCGGCCTTCCCGGGGAGATCATTAAAATTATCAACAATCAGGTTTTCATCAATGGTACTGCCATCAAAGACGAACCAGGTGTACAATATAATTATTTTGTCCAAACCAAAGGTTCTTATATTTCAGATGAACAATTCCGAAAATGGGGAGTCAGCAAGGATGATAGGGAACTGTTGACGGAAAACAACGAATTGTTCAACCTGCTGCCATTCAAGAAAAATGTTAATGGAAGCGTCAATCCTGTTTACCGTTTTCCGGCTACCCAAGCGTTGGTTCGGACCTTAAAAAGCAGTGCCGCCATTGACACGGTCTTCATCGAATCAGATATGCTGGGAGGCAACAATTTGGGAGGAACGACCTATCCTTTGAATGATCGCATCAAATGGTCCCGCGATAATTTCGGGCCACTTTGGATACCGGCCAAAGGATCCACCATCAAACTGACCGAAAACAATCTGATCTTGTATAAACGTGTTATTCGTAATTATGAAGGTCAAAATCTCGAAATCAAAAATGGAAAAGCATATATTAACGGGAAAAGAGCCGACACCTATACTTTTAAAATGGATTACTTTTGGATGATGGGAGATAACAGGCATAATTCTGCAGATTCACGTTTCTGGGGGTTTGTTCCTGAAGATCATATCGTCGGAAAGCCTATCTGTATATGGCTGTCTTTAGATAAAGACAGAAACTTTCTCGATGGAAAAATCAGATGGAACCGCTTTTTTAAGAAAGCTTATTAAGGCTGAAAGAAAAGATTTTGCATGAACACTAAAAAACTGGTCGGTGTTTTATGTATAGCCGCGGCATTGGCTATTTTTATCCGGATGATGTTTTTTGAAACAATCAGGATAACTACATCTGCCATGTCCGAGAACCAGTCTATCGGAAACCGGTTAATCATCGAAAAATGGTCAATGGGTGCCAGAATGCCTTTATCGATAGGAATACCCTTTGTTTCAGACGAGCTCAACGGTAAAAAGACCTATTTCAGTATATCAAATTTTCCATTCCGATTTTATGGATTCAAAAAAATCAAAAGAAACGATCTCCTGGCTTTCAATTGTCCCATCGAAAACGATAAGCCCATTGATATGCGCCTCCTTTTGCTCAGTCGATGTGTGGGTTTGCCCGGAGAATACATCCAACTTAAAGGGGTTCAATTATATATCAATAACCAAAAAATCGATCGGAATCAAGATGCTCTATTTTGTTACAGTTATCCCATTGAGTCACAGGATGGGGTGACAAATCTATTGAAAGCGGAAAATATCCATGAAAAAACCTTTCAGGAAAAAGACTCCGGATTTGTCTATCTTACAAGATATCAATATTATACTTTTAATAATGGACCATCAGGAAAAGCCCTCCGTCTGAAGCTTAGAAGCTCCTCCTTTGATCAAAGAAAAGCGATCATCCCTTATAAAGGATTTCATCTGGATCTCAACCATCGCACCTACAAACTCTGGGCAGAAATCATCAACCGATATGAAGGCGTTAAACTGGAGCAGACCAAAGACGGGCTATACAAAGTGGACGGAAAGAGAGCGGAAGATTATACTTTCAGACAAGACTATTACTGGCTGCTCAATGATCATCAAGGCTATCTGAATGATTCAAGAAGCTTTGGCATTGTTCCTGAAAGTCATATCATAGGAAAAGCCTGGTTGATACTATTCTCCCCTGAAACCAAACGTTTTCTGCAATATCTCTAAAACAGACCTTCTATTTCTGCCGGTGTTATAGGCAGTCTCTTCTCTCCTATTATCCTGCAACCGGAAACTGTGACCAGAGCATCATCTTCCAACCTGATGCCACCTACACCTATATACTCTTTGACCTTATTGTAATCGATGAATTCAGCCAGGTGCTTTTGCGACTCCCATTTTTGGATCAGGGCGGGTATGAAATAAAGACCGGGCTCCACCGTCATGACAAAACCAGGGTGCAACCTCCTACCCAAACGAAGACTGCTGAGACCGAACTGCGAACTTCGACTCACTTCGGCATCATAACCCACATAATTCTCACCCAGGTCTTCCATGTCGTGCACATCCAGCCCCATCATGTGTCCAAGTCCATGAACCATGAACAACGCATGAGCCCCTTGAGCGACGGCTTCATCCACATTCCCTTTCAAAAGACCCAAAGACTTCAGCCCTTCAGCCATGATGCGGCAGCAATCAAGATGTACATCCTTGTAGAAAACACCGGGACGAATCAAATCAAAAGCATGATTGTTGGCATCAAGTACAATCTGGTACAAATCCTTTTTTTGAGAAGAGAAACAACCGCCTACGGGTATCGTTCTTGTAAAATCAGAAGCATAGTGGCTCCATGATTCTGCGCCGGCATCACAAAGCATAAAACGGCCTTTCTCAAGGATCTGACTATGATCATGCCCATGCAACACTTCTCCCTTCTGTGAAAGAATGGTCGGAAAAGACACACCATGTCCCTTAGAAAGTGCAATTCCATCGACCAGACCAGCCAAATCACACTCCAAAGCACCAGGAACGGCACCAGTCATAGCGGCATAATGCATTGCATAACCAATCGCCGAAGCCTTTTCCAGTTCCGAAATTTCTTCAGGTCCTTTGATGGAGCGCAAAGCCACCACCACACGAATCAGCTTTTCAGAAGCAGCATTTTTCAACTGTTGTATAGGAATACCCAAAAGCGATTCCAACTTGAGCCTGTTTTTTGCCCGATATGGAGGCAGGAAATGTATTTCACGATTTTCAGCCGAAGCTTTATTCAAGATACCGGACAAAGCAAAAGAAGGCATCACCCGGGTAATCCCCGATTTTGCAGCCTGATCGCTCAGACTTTCCACGGGTCCTGTCCAAATGATGTCGTCCATCGTCAGTTCATCACCAAACAGGATTGTTTTCTGAGCATCAATATCAATCAAGACAAACAAATCAGGTTGGTCAATCCCGATAAAATAGATAAAATGACTGTCCTGACGAAAAGGATAAATATTGTCGGGATAATTCATGGAAGAATCCGAATTCCCGGGCAACAGGATGATACCTGAGCCCACCAACTCACAAAGTTGTGAACGGCGTTTCTGATATATTTCTTTTTCAAACATAATCTGATGTTTTTTCGATGATGGCAAAAATAGCGATTTTATGACAGAAACGCTACCTTTGCTTCCATATTGGAATAAATCATGTCAACCTTCCTCTTTTCAACCGCTTATTTTGCTCCGGTTCAATACTATGCCCATTTCAGACAAAGTTCTGACCCGGTCATTGAAAGCCATGAACATTATATCAAACAAACTTACCGAAACCGCTGCATCATCGGAGCTGCCAATGGTTTGATGTCCCTTTCCGTCCCCATTGACAAAAGCAATTCTGAAAAAACGGATATCAGAGACGTGAGAATTTCCGGACACGGTCATTGGCAGCACCTACACTGGAACAGCATTGAGTCTGCCTACAACTCGAGTCCTTTTTTCGAATATTACGCCGATGAAATCAGGCCTTTTTTTAAAAAAGAGCCTGGCTTTTTATTTGATTTCAACGAGGAAATCCGAATAAAAGTATGTGAACTGTTAGAGATTTCCGGTAAAGCACATTACTCCATGGAATATCTGAAAGATACTCTTTTGCCTAAAGGATATCAGGACTTTCGTGAAATCATTCATCCCAAAAAAGATTGGAGAGAAGTAGATACTGCGTTTATGGCAAAACCATATTATCAGGTTTTCGAACACAAATTCGGTTTTCAACCCAATCTCAGTATCTTGGATTTGCTTTTCAACATGGGGCCGGAATCCATTCTTTACTTGTAAACCAGCAAACTCATGGTTTCGGTATCCAACACCTCGTTGGCTATTTCCAAAAGAGATTCAGAGGTAAAACTTTCGACCTTTCGTATCACCTCTTCCATGGAATCGTATCGATTAAAATGCAACATGCTTTTTCCCATGCTCAGGCTCTGATTCTCCTTATTTTCAGAAGAAATCATCATCTGACCGTAAAGTTGCTTTTTGGCCGCATGAAGTTGTATGGCTGTCAACTTGGTTTCACGCATTTTCTTCAATTCTTTTTCCACCAATTTCATACACCGCCCGGTTTGTTTCAAATCCGTTCCAAAATAAATGGCAAAAACGCCGGAGTCGGTATAAGAAGTCACATTAGATTCAACGGAATAGACCAAACCGGAGCGTTCACGAAGGGCAACATTCAAACGGCTATTCATTCCCGGTCCGCCCAGAATGTTGCTCAACAGATACATTCCTATCCTTTTATCTTCAAATAGGGAATAATTTTTATTTCCATAAATCACATGAGCCTGGTGGGTCTCTTTAGAAACCGTTTTCCGAACCCCATGCTGAGGTTTGGGGACACGATGCTCAGACTCCTCTTGCTTTGTACGGGCAGGGATACAACCAATATACTTGTCCACCAAATACTTTACTTTTTTCAGTTCAAGGGGAGACTGAGAAAAAAACACGATTCGGTCAGTGGTATAGTTTCTCGTATAGTAATCGACAAAAGACTGATTGTTGAATTTTTTAAGACATGACGGTTTTCCCAAGATCCGCCTACCGAGAGGATGTCCTGCAAACAACATATCTTCATAATCGTCAAAAATCAGTTCAGAAGGGGAATCTTCATAGGAATTGATTTCATCAAGTATCACATCCCTTTCTTTCTCGATTTCCTCCTCAGGAAAAGTCGAATGGAAAAGCAAATCGCTTAACAATTCTATCGCCCGCTCATAATCTTCCTGTAAGAAAATAGAATAGATATAGGTCTCTTCTTTTGTCGTATAAGCATTCAACTCTCCGCCTACATTTTCCATCCTGTTCAGAATGTGGTGGGCATGACGTTTGGTGGTGCCTTTAAACAATAAATGTTCGGTAAAATGGGCCATTCCCAATTCGAAATCCAATTCCTGGCGGGTGCCCGCATTTACAGCAAAACCACAACAGGATACATCTCCCTGACATTGTTTGTGAATTACCCTGATTCCGTTGGGAAGAGTGAAAGTGAGAGGTTTAACCTCCGAAGAAATGATCATTGACATTTATTTTAGCGATAAGCATGTCCGAAAATGACATCCGCCATAGTCAGCAGATTTGTATTGGCAAAAGTAGCTATTTTTTGGACAAAACGGATTAAAAGCGGATATTTGCAGACATAAAACAACAGCAATGCAAAACATCGGAATATTTTGTTCGGCCAGCGAAGAACTCAAGGATGTCTTTGAAAAAGAAGCCATCAAACTGGGTGTATGGATGGGTAAAAATGGTAAAACGTTGATAAACGGAGGATCCAACCAAGGACTTATGGAGGTCTTTTCAAACACAGTCAGAAGAACTGGAGGGTATTGCATAGGGGTTATTCCGGAAAATTTTTCAAAACGCGGATGGTATAGCAACACTACCGACGAAAAGATTATTGTGAAAAACCTAAGTGAACGAAAAGAGGTCATCAAAAAACGCAGTGATGTTCTGATTGCTTTTCCAGGAGGAATAGGCACCATGGATGAGTTATTTGATGCATGGTCTTCCTATAGTCTCGGATTCCATGACAAAAAAATTATTTTGGTCAATATAGAAGGTTTCTTTACCCCGCTGATACAACAGCTGAAAGTTTTCCGTCAGGAAAAATTCCTGCACGACTTTTTGCCAAATCCTTTAGTGATTGTAAATTCGGCGGAAGATTGCATCAAACAACTCGAAACGATGGACTGTTCCGTAAAAAAAGATTAACGCAAATAGTTTTTTGCAAATTCTTTGGAAATACAATTGTCGTAAGACTGACAAACTTCTGCAGAAAAATCCAAACCACATTGAATGATACTGTCCCAATCTCTTTCGGTTAAGGTCGGCAGATCTTGCCTTCTGATCCTGCCACGCAACAATCCGAAAAGAATACCAGCATTGAAACTGTCTCCGGCACCCACCGTACTAACCGTCTTTATAGGTCTGACATCATAGTGTTTGGAAAAATTTTCGCCCCAAACATCCACACCTTTCTCCGCTGCAGTATAAATAAAATTCGGCGTATAAAACTTGATTTTATCCTTATAGATCTTAACAGGATCCGTCAAATTATACAGATAACGGAAATCATCTTCCGACCCCCTGATAATGTCGGCAAACTCAAAATTCTCGATAAAAGTAGCAGACAAACGTATTGCTTCATCTGCATGTGTCTTCCTGAAATTGATGTCATAAAAGACAATAGCCTTACGATCATTGGCCTCCTGCAGCAAATCCATCATAGCCGGTCTCAACTGCGGATTCAAAGCATAAAAAGAGCCGAAAATGAGGATATCATCCGCTTCTATTCTTGGAAAAGCCATATCCAGACGTTGCGAAGGATAATCCTTATAGAAAAGATATTCAGCATCATTATGATCATTCAAAAAGGCTAAGGAAACCGGCGACTTTCCATCCGGAAAAGTATTGATGAACTCGGTCGTCAAATTGCTATCTTTCATAAAATCCTTGACAATCCTGCCGATCTTGTCATTTCCGGTTTCACTGATAAACAATACAGGAACACCCAAACGTCCCAACGAAATCATTCCGTTAAAGATGGAGCCGCCAGGAACAGCAACGCTGGGTTGATCGTTCTTAAAAATAACATCGAGGATAGTCTCACCAATACCAATAATCTTTCGCATACCTGTTTTTTTTTGCCGGAAGAAAAAAAATAAAAATTTTAAATGCTTTTGTATTAGACGCTAACAAAAAGTTCGTTCTACGACAAATTTATATCAAACATAACTCATTCAGTCAGAATAGACAAGAAAAAAAATATTTATTTAAAAATTATATCTACCTTTGCCGCCGCTGTTGCTGATAACAGCATTTTAATTATTATAAATGAAGACATTTGAAGAATTGGGAATCTCACCGGCTCTATTGAAGGCGATTTCCGAAATGGGTTATGAACAACCCATGCCAGTACAGGAAGAAGTGATTCCTTTTCTACTTGGCGAAGAGAATGACGTGATTGCCCTTGCTCAAACAGGCACGGGAAAAACCGCAGCCTACGGATTACCTATTATCCAAAAAATTAATCTTGCACAGCACGCGCCGCAGGCACTGGTCCTATGTCCAACCCGTGAACTTTGTCTGCAGATTGCAGATGACCTCAACGATTATTCCAAATATATTGACGAACTGAAAGTTCTTCCCGTATATGGCGGATCCAGCATCGAAAGCCAGATCAAGACCCTTAAAAAAGGCGTGCAAATAGTCGTTGCCACCCCCGGTCGTTTGCTTGATTTGATGAACCGTCGTTGCGTTGACTTATCAGGAATCGTCAACGTGATTTTGGACGAAGCAGACGAAATGCTCAATATGGGTTTTTCAGAAAGTATCGATGCCATCTTGGCTGAAGTTCCTGCCGAGCGTAACACTTTGCTTTTCTCGGCAACCATGCCTGCAGAAATTGCCCGCATCACAGGTAAATATATGCGTAATCCCAAGGAAATAACCATTGGGAATAAAAACGAAAGTACAGCCAATGTCAAACACGTTTACTATATGGTGAACGCCAGAGACAAGTATTTAACCCTGAAGCGTATCGCCGACTTCTACCCGAACATCTACGGTATTGTTTTCTGCAGAACCAGAAAAGACACCCAGGAAATTGCGGATAAACTGATACAAGACGGTTACAATGCAGACGCCCTGCACGGAGATCTTTCCCAGCAGCAACGTGACTATGTGATGAACAAATTCCGTAATCGGAACATTCAGCTGCTGATTGCCACCGACGTAGCTGCCCGTGGATTGGACGTAGAAGACCTGACGCATGTCATCAATTTCAGTTTGCCCGATGAAATCGAAGCCTATACTCACAGAAGCGGTCGTACAGGTCGAGCCGGAAAAACCGGCATCTCCATTTCCATCGTTCACATCAAGGAAAAAGGGAAAATACACGAGATAGAACGCAAAATCAATAAAAAATTCGTAGCGGCTAAAATGCCTACCGGAAATGAGATTTGTGAAAAACAGGTATTCCATTTCATCGACCAAATCGAAAAGGTTCAGGTAAACGATGCTGAAATTGAGGGTTTGCTTCCTGCCGTTTACCGTAAATTAGAATGGCTTGAAAAAGAAGACCTGATCAAACGCATGGTTTCTCTGGAACTCAACCGTCTGCTCAATTACTACAAAGAAGCCAATGAGATCAACACCATTGACGAATCTGAAAAGAGGGAACGTAAAGACTATGACAGAGGAGCCTCCCTGGCACCTGAAGCCGGATACGCCAAACTTTATATCGGTTTGGGGAAAATGGACGGTATCACCCCTAAAAACCTGATGGATCTCATCAACGACTACGTCGAAGGACGTGTCCAGATTGGAAAAATCGATTTCTTTACCCGTTATTCTCTTTTTGATGTAGAAGAAAAATCTGCAAAAGCTGTTGTTGCTGCATTGCGGGAACTTGACTTTTTAGGTCGTGACGTCAAAGTGGATTTCGCAACAGAAGAGCAGATTGCCCGTGGTACTAAAGATCGTGCAGAAAGCGCAGGCCCACGCAACCGTGGTGGATACAAAGGACGTCGTGAAGACGGTGGTTCAGGCAGCAACTACAGAGGCGGGAACTACAAAGGAAGAAGTGCTGAAGGTGGTTACAAAGGACATAGTGCTGAAGGTGGTTACAAAGGCCGCACTTCCGAAGGCGGATATAAAGGACGCAGCAGCGAAGGAGGGTACGGGCACAGCTCCGAAGGTGGAGGCTACAAAGGCCGCACTTCCGAAGGCGGATACAAACCACGCAAAGATAGTAGCAGCAGCTACTCTGGCAAGGATAAAGGCGGTTACCCCAAAAAGAAATATTGATATTTTCAATAGAGAAACATCAAGCACCCTGGAACAAGTTTTCAGGGTGCTTTTTTTTGCAAAAGGATATTGAGTATCTTTGCGAATTCGGAAACCACAAGGTCATCGGGCAATTGGAAGACATCAATGATTTTTTTTCTAAAAAGAGACTCAAAAATCTCAGGAGACTCGAACACGCAGTACAGTAAATTGCGGGTGCAAGACCTAGAGATTCATTTAATCAGGAAACATATCAGAGGCATGCGCCTTTCCATTCGTCCTGACGCTGAGATCCGTCTGTCCATCCCTTTCGTTATGACCGACAGCATTGCCAGAGAATTTGTAGAGTCCAGGTTACCATGGCTTCGCCTTCACTTAGAAAGAATCAACCAAAAAAAGGTGCTTGAACCGGATGATTTCAGCACCGTCCCTTATCTTGGATCGTCCTATCACACACAAATTTTTTATCATCGGATTGCTCCAAGAGTGGCCATAGATTCCTCCGAAAGGATGTGCATTTTCCTAAAACCCGGAACTCCGAAAACGAATTTACCCAAAATACTTGATGCCTGGTATCGGACAGAGTTGAAGAGAATCATTCCTCCCCTCATCAAGGAATGGGAGCCCATCATGGGGGTCAAGGTCGATTCCTTGCATTTTAAGCGAATGAAAACACGCTGGGGAACTTGCAATGTTATAGACCACCGTATTTGGATCAACGTAGAATTGGCAAAAAAATCCTTTCCTTGCATCGAATATATTGTCGTCCATGAAATGTGTCATCTGCTTGAACGTGGGCATGGGTCTAAATTCAAGGCCTGTATGGATCAATTTCTTCCCGATTGGCGTAACTTAAGAAAAGAATTGAACGGCCTTCCCGTAAAAACATAAATTCTTCTCAATAAAATTGATGCATGATGTCTTTGATAGCTTTTTGCTCCTTATCTTTTTTTGAAAAGCTTGTTGAGATAAGGGATAGATTGAACTGAGACGTCTTTTCTCAGAACATAAACGGCAAACAGCATCAACAGAAAAGTTCGGAATCCCAGTCTGAGAACTTCCGATCCAATGGGAATTTTCATTCCGATAAGATATAAGATTGCCCCGATAACAGTGTACCTGAGCATTGACTTTAAATCATAGGAAATTGGATAATATTTTTTGCCAAGCATCCAAGTAATCATCGTCATCACAAAAAAAGTGATGCAAGACACCCAGGCAGCACCCATATATCCGAAGATTGGTACAAAAATAATGTTTCCGGCCACAGTCATCACACAACCAATCAAAGAAATATAAGCACCCCACTGCGTTTTATCCGATAGTTTATACCAAAAAGACAAGTTGAAATAGATTCCCTGAAAGATGAAACAAATCAGGACAACAGGTACGACAATGAGCCCGGAACGGTACTCAGGGCTAACTAAGTATTGAAGCACATCCAGAAAGTAAACAATTCCCAGAAAAATAAATACGGAGAAAATAAAAAAATATTTCATCGCATCGGAATATGCCTTCTTGCTGTCAGAACTCTTCTGTTTCGAAAAAACAAAAGGTTCGTATGCATACCTAAAAGCCTGAGTAAACATCATCATGACCACACCAATCTTATAACAAGCCCCGTAAATACCAAGTTGAGCTTTGGCATAAGCCTGATCCTGAAATAAATGAGGGAACATCATCTTATCAAAGGACTGATTCATGATGCCGGCGACTCCCAAAACCAGCAATGGCAAGGAATATTTCAACATTTTTTTAAGAAGAACCCCGTCAAAGCTCCATTTGATATGAATCATGAATGGAACCAGCGTGACCAATCCAACAATGGAAGAAATCAAGTTCGAAACAAAAACATACCCCACTCCGTAACTCGGATTGTAAAACCAACTAATCAAACCCGGATTTGAGATTTGAATCTTCGGACAGAGATAAAGAAAAAACAGATTGAAAAAAATATTGGTAAAAATCATCAACACTTTCAGAGAAGCAAAAGCCATAGGCCGTTTCTTATACCTCAGCCAGGCAAAGGGAATGGCACTGAAAGCATCGAGGGCAACAATGATGGCCATCATCCAGATGTAATCCGGATGCTCCCCATAACCCATAGCCGAAGAAATTCCAGACAAAAAAACCAAACAAAGCAGAATAAACAGGACAGAAGAACCGGCCAGGCTGAACATGGAAGTTGAATAGATCTGTTCCGGATCAGCACCCGGCTTATTGGCAAAACGAAAAAAGCCTGTCTCCATTCCATAGGTCAGAATAACAAGCAACAAGGCTGTCCAGGCATATAGCTCCGTCACCATTCCATATTCTGCAGAAGAGCTCAGGACATAAGAATAGAACGGCACCAAGCACCAATTCAAGAACTTGCCCAGAATGCTACTTACTCCGTAAATGGCGGTATCTTTCGCCAAAGTCTTCATTTCAGCCATAGTAAAGCTGTTAAAACCGAGTCAATCTAAGATCTATACGGTTAAAGATTTAATTAAACAAGAATAAATCAGAGCTTCCGCGAAATTTCCCCAAATGTTTCCAGGCCAATTCCGTTACTTCACGTCCTCGTGGCGTCCTTTTCAAAAAACCTTCTTGTATTAGAAACGGTTCATAAACTTCCTCAATCGTACCCGGATCTTCACCCAAAGCCGTTGCAATAGTTGTCAACCCAACAGGTCCACCTTGAAATTTATCAATGATAATGCTTAGAATTTTGTTATCCACTTCATCCAATCCGTATTGATCGATATTCAAAGCTTCCAAGGCATATTTTGCAATTTCAAGGTCAATCTTTCCGGACCCTTTAACTTGCGCAAAATCCCTCACACGGCGCAAAAGTGCATTTGCTATACGAGGCGTTCCGCGACTACGACTGGCAATTTCTCCGGCAGCCTCCTTGCAACAGGAAATCTGCAAAAGCTTTGCAGACCTTAACACAATCGTTTGTAAAACTTCCGCATTATAATACTCCAAATGACAATTGATTCCAAAACGTGCACGAAGAGGTGCCGTCAGCAAACCGCTGCGAGTTGTGGCTCCAACCATGGTAAAAGGATTTATGTCCAACTGAATGGATCTTGCAGAAGGGCCTTTATCAATAACAATGTCAATACGAAAATCTTCCATGGCCGAGTAAAGATACTCTTCAACCACAGGACTTAAACGATGTATTTCATCGATGAAAAGGACATCATTGGGCTCAAGAGCGGTTAATACACCGGCCAAATCACCCGGCTTATCAAGGACAGGTCCGGATGTCATTTTAAAGCCGACACCCAACTCATTAGAAATGATATTGGAGAGCGTGGTCTTACCCAAACCCGGAGGGCCGTAAAGCAAGACATGATCCATAGCCTCTCCTCGCAAATGAGCAGCTGAAACAAAAACCATCAGATTTTCAACAATCTTTTCCTGGCCCCTAAAGTCAGAAAAACGAAGAGGTCTTAAAGCATTGTCTGCCTCTTTGTCCCACTCACTCAAGTTTTCATCCCGAATGTCAAATGTCTCTCGCATAAAACTTATTTATGAAGGCAAAGGTACAGAATCTGTTTTAAATTCAAACACAGTAAATACCATGTTCTATCATTTACCCCATATACGTTGAAGCTCTTTATTCAGTATTTTTAAAATGAAGTGTTTTACAAAGGGAAAAATCCCCAGCATAAAATAGACAAAAGGCCATAACCGATAAGGATAAATCTTCTTCTGATCTTCTTTTATCCCTTTTAATATCGCACGGGCACAAGCCTCCGATGACTGAACCGGTCCGGATTTATCGATGGAAGTCCCTGCACGTTCAAAAAAACGGGTACGTGTGGCTACCGGATAAATGATACTCAATATGACATTTCCGGGGACTTCATATTGAATGGACTTCATGCCACCGTTAACAGCAAACTTGGTCGCTACATACAAGGCGTATCCAGGCACTTCCATTTGTCCGGCAATGGAATCGGTCACCATAAAACGAATCTTCTGATCCGGATACAATGTCAGCAGTTTTTCAAGCGAATAAAAAGGCGATAGTACATTGGTCTCGAAAAGGGACGCCATTTTCTGCCAGTCCGGGTCACCAAACTTTTGATAGCAACCAAAACCGGCATTTGCCCAAAAAAAGTCGATTCCACCAAGCTTTTTCTCAGCCTCGGCAAAAACCATCTCCACACCTTCCCGTGAAGCGACATCACATTGCAGCGGGAACACCTTATTGTCCTGCGGAAGATGCTCCATGTTACGTCCGACCGCCAAAATCTGCACATCATACTTCAGCAACAATCTTAAAACTTCAAGTCCGAGGCCAGACGTCGCGCCGGTGATGACCATGCGTTTTCCATTTAGATCCATAGCATTTTCTTTTCATGAGTATATAATTTCCATCAAAAATCGATCCGAAGACCTGAAATCTCAACGTTTCTTCCCTTCCAAAACCTTTTTCAGAGCTGTAGGAATTTGAAACAAATCATAATCATTGTCGTAAATCATGAATCTTGTTTCCCATTTAGGATGAAATTTTTCCTTATAACTTCGCAGACTCTTGAAATGACCCAGAGACTTCAAGTTTTCATAAGTAAATTTTACCGCCTTTTCCTTAATGTTTGCGCCTTTTTCGATAGAAAGAGGTGCAAGTCCAAGGTTAACTTGCTGGAATCCTTTCTTTTTAAAATACAGAAGCGTTTTGGCTATCAACATATCCGAAATCTCATGCGGGACATCGACTCTTCTGCGGATCAGATCATACATGGCCTCACCGGGTACTCCGTCCGGAACAATATTCAAAAAAGCATAGATTTTTCCGCTTCTGTTCTCTACCGTGATGATTGTTTGATTTTTCAAAATTTCCTTGTTAAATACACCTTGAGAGAATGCAACTTCCTTGATATTCAATACATGAAGCCATCCGCTGGAGATATGTTCCATTTTCTGCAAAAGTTCCTCTTTAATAGGAGCTTCGTAAACTTTCACATCAAAACCTTCCGCCTCTAAACTATTAATCTCATTTCTGGTAATTTTTGCCTTGATGCCTTCAAGCGTAAAATCAGCCAGTTCTACAATAGCTTCCTCACCTATTGGCAAAGATTTCTTTCCCAGCTTATGATAAATGGACAAAGAGTGGTGCGGCACCCTGTAAAATACGCTGATAAAGCCACTTTCCTGACAAAACCGATCAAAACTCCGAACTAATTTCTCGATGGCATCATCATTTTCACAGACGGGGTCTCCCAAAACAACGGCAAAAGAATTGGTCACCTTGAAAGAAACAAACCCCTCTTTGTCCTCTGAAAAGAAAAAGAACTTATCCGAATAGACTTTAAAATAATCAAGAGAAGATTTTCCATATTTTTTAAGAATAGTTCTGGCCAGAACCCTATCCTCATTTGAGTTATAAGGATGTGAGAAATGAGGCTTAAGCACACTAATAAAGATAAAACATAATTCCAATCCGCCCAATGTATACATGATATAAATGAAATTCTGTGCAAACCTCGTTTGTGGCACAAGTCCTGTATCATCAAACAGAAAAAACAGCCGAAAAATCATTTTCACAGAAGTCCAAAATTCAAAATCAATCCCGAAATGCCGCTTATCCATTAAAGCAAAACCGGTTATTCCAAAGGTAAACAAAGCCAATACACTATATATTAACACCATATAACTAATGCGGGTCAGCTCCGGATGTGGCTTGAACTTATAATTTTTCCTGGTATAAATCAGCGTGGCAAAGGCAACAAAGGCCAAAGACGCTTCTTCATAATCCACCCCTTTAAACAAATGTCCGACAAAAGAAAATGCCGTCAGAAACAAGCCAAGATAAAAGGCTCTTTTGGATCCCTGTAACAGATATACACTCAGAATTAAAAGAAGAAGACCGCTCACAAGCACCATTCCATTACTTGCACGGATGATATCTTCAGGCAAAAAATTCTTTAAGATAAGCAAGCGGTCAGGCAAAGCCGGAGTCACGAAAGACAATATATTGACTATCCCCAACGTAAAAACCAGACAAGCAGGTAAAATTCTGAGTAATAAATTGTCTCTTTTGCTGAAAAAGCTCACCAAGCCAACAAGAAGTGGAAGCCAAAACTCAAAAAACCGGTAAAGCAGGGTTATTGCGGCGGCCGCAACAACAGGAAATCCGAACTCTCCGAGAACGTATGTTACTGAGACTTCTATGGCACCGAACCCCCTCAGGAACGGAGATGCCATCAACAATATGACCATCACGATGTAGCCAAGTATTGCAGCAGGCCATGAGGGGTCAAAACCGAGAGCCAGCATGGCTACATAAAGATGTAAAATTCCGATCATCTCGATCATGACGGAAAAACATAAAGTCTTGAAAACCTCTTTTCGCTTGATCTCTTGTTCAATCATCTCGTCAAGTATCAAAGCGACAGAAGGCAACAATCTGGAAAACAAGCCATAAACTTTGCCTTTCTTGAAAATGGAAATGATCAGGAAAACGACCAATGCCGTCAAGATCAAAAGAGAAACAAATCCATAAGCTTCTATCTGAGGTATATCTTCCATAAACATCGAAATGAAAAGCACCACAATAGCAACAACCAGAACCGACAAGAAACTCATACACCCAAAAAGGGTGGAAGCCAAATGAATCTGAGATTTTGAAATTCCTTTATCTTCTACTTCTTTCGTGAAGAACAAAAGAGAGGAAAACCCGCCTGCAGGCAAAAAGACACTGACAAAATTTCTTTTCAAAAACAAACGGACAGCCATCAACAAAGGCACCTTTTGACCAATTGACTTGAAACTGTGTACATACATCAATCCCATCAAAAGGAAATAAACAACTGTCAAGCCTATACCTAACAGCACAAACCAAGGGTTACTCAAGAATAGCTCGTCACGAATCTTTAAAACCTCAAGATGTTCATGACTGATGAAGAAAACAGCCAAACCGACCATAAGGAAAGCTAAGATTAGCTGCCAAAAAAATTTATTGTTAAAAATATAGGTGGTGAAGTTTTTGACTCTTCTCATCATCATCGTAATCAGAAATTTGAATGAAAAAAATATTTACATGAAACAGTTTGAGCATTTTTAAAACAACAATAGTGCCAAGCATGTTCAACCCGTTTTCAAAAATAGACAATCAGATTATCAGGTGAACTATCATTAGGGATATTTTTACATTTTATTAAGCATTTTGTCCTGATGACGATTTCATATAATGTTTTCTGTTCCAGGATTGAGTTTTTTATTTAAGTTCATGTTTTTTTGTAATTCGTTCAGCAAAAGTTACTTTTGTGCGGATTATCCTTCCTTATTATGGTATTAAATTACATTTGGATTGGCTTTTTTCTGGTTGCATTTGTTGTAGCACTCGTTCAACTTATTGTATTTCAAGACTATGGCGTTTTTGAAAGGATTATGACGAGCAGCTTTGACATGGCTAAATTTTCGGTGATGGATATTGCATTGCCTCTGGTCGGCATCATGACTTTGTGGCTGGGTATTCTGAATATCGGAGAAAAGGCTGGAGCAATCCGTTTCCTCTCCAGAATTATAGGACCGTTTTTCAATAAACTTTTTCCTGAAATACCAAAAAATCATCCTGCTAACGGACAATTGGTCATGAATTTTTCTGCCAATATGCTGGGACTTGACAATGCTGCCACCCCATTGGGGCTGAAAGCCATGCAGAGTCTGCAAGAACTGAATCCCCAAAAAGAGACTGCATCTAACGCTCAAATCATGTTCTTGGCATTGAACACTTCAGGTCTGACCGTTATTCCTTTGACCATTATCGCTCAACGTGCCATATTAGGTGCGGCAAACCCTACGGATGTATTCATTCCGATTCTGATAGCCACCTATATTGCGACACTGACAGCCATCATTTATGTGGGAATCCGCCAAAAATTGAATCTGATCAATAAGACAGTCCTTTCATGGATCGGAGGTATCAGCTTGCTTCTCGGCGGTCTGGTCTTTTGGTTCTCAGGACTGGACAAAAATCAAATGACCATCGCATCCGACATCATCAGTAACCTGACACTTTTTTTAATCATTGTTATTTTTATGGCAGGTGCGTTATACAAGAAAGTAAATGTTTGGGAAGCCTTTATTGACGGTGCAAAAGGCGGATTTGAGACTTCTGTCAAAATTATTCCATATTTGGTTGGAATGCTTGTTGGTGTCGGCGTCTTCAGGGCTTCCGGTGCCATGGACCTATTGACAAACGGAATTTCCTGGTGTATAGGAGCTTTGGGTATAAACACTGATTTTGTAAATGCACTTCCGACAGCATTCATGAAACCATTGAGCGGAAGCGGTGCGAGAGCCATGATGATTGAAACAATGAAGACAAATGGACCGGACTCCTTTGTCGGTCGCTTGTCTTGTCTGTTCCAGGGGGCGGCGGATACGACCTTTTACATCGTAGCTCTTTATTTCGGTTCTGTGGGGATCAAGAAAACAAGATATGCTATTGTTGCAGGTTTAATTGCAGATCTGGCCGGCGTGATTGCCGCCATTTTCCTTGCATATATTTTCTTTCACGAATAAATAATATGATCAGGTATTACTCAGAGGATTGTGATCTTCCCGAAATTGACCAAAACATCATCACTGACTGGATCAATCGGGTCGCCGTTTTCCATGGTAAAAAAGCCGGTGAAATCAACTACATTTTTTGTTCTGATGCAAGGATTTTAGAGGTAAACAATCAATATCTGCATCACGACTACTACACGGACATTATCACTTTTGACTACTCAGAACAAGCCAATATTTCAGGCGATATATATATCGGTATCGAAACAGTCGAATCCAATGCCAAGATGCTTGGCCTTTCTTATGACTCCGAACTGAACAGAGTCATTATTCATGGTATTCTGCATCTTTGCGGATTTAAAGACAAAACCCCTGAAACAGAAAAAAGAATGCATCAGAAGGAAGATGAAGCATTAAAAATGCACATTTAGATTACAATAAATCAACATTCTATAAAACAATGAAGTTTAAATTCGACGTCATAGTGATCGGAGCTGGACATGCAGGTTGTGAAGCTGCTGCTGCAGCTGCCAATCTGGGTTCACAAACCTTGCTGATCACAATGGACATGAATAAGATAGCACAAATGAGCTGCAATCCGGCCATCGGAGGCATTGCAAAAGGACAGATTGTGCGTGAAATTGATGCACTCGGTGGACAAACAGGAATTGTGACCGACAAGACCGCCATTCAATTTCGTATGTTGAATCGTTCAAAAGGTCCTGCCATGTGGAGTCCAAGGTCACAAAGCGACCGGCAAAAATTTATTCTCGCTTGGAGAGAAACCCTTGAAAATACCGATAATCTTTACATCTGGCAAGATACAGCCAAAAGTCTTATTTTTGAAAACGGCGTAGTGACTGGTGTAAAAACGACGATGAATGTGGAGTTTCAGGCTAAAAGTGTTATCCTTACGACAGGCACCTTCCTCAACGGATTGATCCATATCGGACGGACACAATTTTCAGGCGGACGAATGTCAGAACCAGCTTCTGTCGGTTTAACCGAACAATTGAAAGATCTCGGTTTCACCACAGGCAGAATGAAAACAGGAACGCCGGTCCGTATTGACGGAAGAAGCGTTCACTTTGATGAGATGGAAGAGCAATTGGGTGAAAATGACTTTCACAAATTCTCCTATCTAAACTTCAAGCCGCGTCAACTCCAACAAAGAAACTGTTGGATCTGTTTTACCAATGAGAAAGTTCATGACATTTTACGCAGCGGGTTGGCTGACTCCCCCCTTTTCAACGGGCAAATTAAAAGTATTGGCCCGCGGTATTGCCCCAGCATAGAAACCAAGATTTTCACTTTTGCCGATAAAACCTATCACCAATTGTTTCTCGAACCTGAAGGAGAAACCACTCAAGAATACTATCTAAACGGCTATTCTTCTTCCTTGCCGCTGAATATACAATTAAATGCGCTGAAGGAAATTCCTTGTTTTCGCGATGTACATATTTATCGTCCCGGCTATGCCATCGAGTATGACTATTTCGATCCGACACAACTGAAGCACACGCTTGAAACCAAGTTGATAAAAAACCTGTTTTTTGCCGGTCAAATCAATGGAACAACAGGTTATGAAGAAGCCGCAGGCCAGGGAATCATTGCAGGAATTAATGCCCATCAGAACTGCTCAAATGCCGCCCCATTCATTTTAGCACGCGACGAAGCTTATATTGGCGTATTAATCGATGATTTAGTCACAAAAGGGGTTGATGAGCCATACCGGATGTTTACCTCCAGAGCAGAACATCGCATCCTTTTACGGCAAGACGATGCTGATTTGCGCTTGACAGAAAAATCTTATCAGCTTGGATTGGCCAAATCCGATCGTTATCAACTTTTAAAAGACAAGATGAAACAGATAGACAACCTGCTTCATTTTTGTGACAATTATTCCATTAAGGCCAAATACATCAATGACGCTTTGGAAAAACTGGAGACGACACCTTTGAAACAAGGCGTGAGGTTGACAGATCTTTTGCTTCGCCCACAATTAAACTTCGAGAATCTTCAGGAACATATTCCTGCGCTGAAAAGTGAACTTGAAAAAATAACAGACAGGAAAGAAGAGGCAGTTGAAGCTGCGGAAATACGTATTAAATACCAAGGCTATATTGAAAGGGAAAAAGGTATCGCCGATAAAATACATCGGCTTGACAGTATCAGGATTGCAGACAAATTCAACTATCAAAACATCCATGCACTTTCCATTGAAGCCAGACAAAAATTGAGCAAAATTCAGCCTGAAACCATTGGACAAGCCAGCAGAATTCCAGGAATTTCACCGAATGATATCAACATACTGCTCCTACTATTAGGAAGATAGATCAATTGTTCCACGTGGAACATTAAAATAAAAACCATGACGACCAATGACATTAAAAAATCCATCCGGAATATTCCGGATTTCCCAATGAAGGGTATTCAATTCAAAGACATTACCACCGCTTTTAAGGATGGGGAAATTCTGCATAAAATAGCAGAAGAGATGCATGAAACGTACAAAGATAAAGGGATAACAAAAGTTGTGGGTATCGAATCCAGAGGCTTTATTATGGGAGCGATACTTGCAGAAAAACTTAGGGCAGGCTTTGTTCCCATCCGTAAAAAGGGAAAGCTACCTGCAGAGACCAATACCGTCTCTTACGAAAAGGAATATGGCATTGATGAAATAGAGATGCACAAAGATGCATTAGTACCAGAAGATATTGTTTTGATCCATGATGACATTCTTGCCACAGGAGGCACCATGTTGGCGGCAGAGAAATTAATCAAACAATTCGGTATCAAAGAATTATATATTCATTTTATCATGGAGCTGGATGATTTAAAAGGCAGGGAACTATTTGAAAATCCGGAAAGGGTTAAATCTATGATCCATTTCTAAAAAGACAAAAGCCAACAGATGAAAAGCCTTTTTCCCATTTCAGATGCTCTTCAGGAGCAATTGGACAGAATACCTGATAATCCCGGAGTCTATCAATATTTTGATGAAACCGGGACAATCATCTACGTGGGTAAAGCAAAAAATCTGAAAAGGCGCGTCCACTCCTACTTCCTCAAAGACCATGAGGATTCCCCCAAAACACGGATTCTTGTCAAAAAGATCCGGGACTTGAAATATATTGTCGTTGATACGGAAGAAGACGCACTACTGTTAGAAAACAATCTCATCAAGGAATTTCGCCCAAGATATAATGTCTTGTTAAAAGATGACAAGACATACCCCAGTATTTGCATCAAGAAAGAAAACTTCCCAAGAGTTTTTCAAACAAGAAACATCATTCACGACGGATCCGAATATTTCGGCCCGTACAGTTCGATTCCAATGGTCAGGACCATGCTTGATCTGATCAAGAAGATCTATCCAATCCGAAACTGCAAACTCCCTCTCCTTGAAAGTGCCATCAAACAGGGAAAATACCAAACCTGTCTTGAATATCAAATCAAGAAATGTCTTGGACCATGTGAAGGATTGCAAAGTAAAGAGGAATACAATGAGAATATCCGACAAATCAGGGAAATACTAAAAGGCAATATACAGACTATCAGCAAGTTGTTGCTTGACAAAATGAAGTCGTTAGCCAAAGGATTGCAATTTGAAGAAGCACAGCTCATCAAAGAAAAGTACGAATTGATCGAACAGTACAGGAGCAAATCAGCCATCGTCAATTCAGGTTTGCACAATATAGAAGTTTTTTCTTTTGATGAGACCGAACAGTCGGCCTTCATCAATTATTTGTATCTCGTAAACGGTTGTATTGTCAGAGGGATGACCTTTGAATATAAAAAGCGGTTGGAGGAAGAAAAAGAAGCCTTGTTGAGTACCGCCATTTACGAAATGCGACACCGATTCAACAGTTTTGCAAAAGAGATTATCGTTCCATTCATTCCGGAAGTGGCATTGGAAAATGTGACGTTTACAGTACCTCAGAGGGGCGATAAGAAAAAAATCCTGGACCTCTCCCTTCAAAATGTCAGACAATACAAGTTGGACATGCTCAAACAACAAGAAAAGCTGAATCCGGAACAGCGTACGACACGTATATTAACGACTGTCAAGAAAGATTTGAACCTTCACGAATTACCCCTCCACATAGAGTGTTTCGATAATTCAAACATACAGGGAAGCTTCCCGGTTTCTTCATGTGTGGTATTCAAGAATGCCAAACCCTCCAAGAAAGACTACCGGCATTTCAACATTAAAACAGTGGAAGGGCCTGATGACTTTGCTTCCATGGAAGAAGTACTGACAAGACGATACCGGAGATTATTAGAAGAAGGCCAGACTTTGCCACAATTGGTTATTGTCGACGGAGGAAAAGGACAGCTTTCATCAGCAGTAACAGCCTTAAAATCAGTAGGAATATTCGAAAAGCTGCAAGTGATAGGAATCGCAAAAAATCTGGAGGAACTCTTTTTCCCCTTTGATCCGGTGCCTTTATATTTGGACAAAAACTCCGAAACACTAAGGCTTATCCAACAATTAAGAGACGAAGCACATAGATTTGGTATCACCCATCACCGAAATAGACGCAGTAAAAACCAAATCATCTCAGAGCTGGACGAAATACCGGGCATAGGAGAAAATGCGAAGACACTGCTTTTGAAACACTTTAAAAGTGTCAAACAAATCAGGAAAGCAAAAAGAGAAGACATCGAAAAGATCGTCGGGAAATCCAAAGCAGAGAAAATAATCGTATTTTTGCACTCAAAGACAGTGAATGAATGAGAGCAGTCATACAAAGAGTATCCAAGGCCAGTGTCGAAATAAAAGGGCGGATTAATGGGAGTATTGGGCAGGGCTTACTCGTCCTAATTGGAATCGAAGATACTGATAATCAAGATGATATTGAATGGCTTGCAAAAAAAATCGTACAACTCCGTATATTCAGCGATGAAGCGGGGTTAATGAACAAGTCTATCTTCGACATTAACGGTAACATATTATTAATCAGCCAATTTACTTTATTCGGACAAACAAAGAAAGGAAACAGGCCCTCCTTCATCAGGGCCAGTAAACCGGACTTTGCCATTCCTGTCTATGAAAGCTTCATTCAAGAACTGAGTTCCTGTCTTGGAAAAGAAGTACAAACCGGAATTTTCGGTGCAGACATGCAGATTTCACTCATCAATGACGGTCCGGTAACCATCATGATGGACACCAAAAATAAAGAATAAATGACTCTGGAAGAAGCTCAGAAAAAAGTGGACGAATGGATCAAAACCTATGGTGTTCGGTACTTCAGCGAACTCACCAATATGGCCATTCTCACCGAAGAAGTCGGTGAAGTCGCACGCATCATGGCGCGCAAATACGGCGAACAATCCTTTAAGGAAAACGAAAAGAACATGAATTTGGCAGATGAAATGGCGGATGTGCTCTGGGTACTGCTATGTCTGGCCAATCAAACGGGTGTCAACCTGACGGAAGCATTTGAAAAAAATATCGAAAAAAAGACGAACAGAGATAAAGAACGTCATAAAAATAACATAAAACTCCCATAAAAATGGATAAAATAACAGAAGCTTTAAACCAATATTCCAAGCTTTCAGTATCAGAAATAGAAGCAAAAGTCACGGCCATCCTAAACGAAAATAGGACCAAAAACCGCACTCAAAAAGTATACGAAACCATATTGAGCTGTATAGACTTGACGAGTCTGAATATAACAGACAACGAAGAAAGCATCGCAAATTTTACCGTAAAAGTCAATGACTTCGGCGATAACTATCCTGAACTACCCAACGTTGCTGCCATCTGTGTTTACCCTTCCATGGTCAAGACAGTCAGGGAAACATTGACGGAAGGCACTGAAATTGCCGCTGTTACCGGAGGTTTTCCACACTCACAGACATTTATGGAAGTTAAAATAGCAGAAACGTCACTAGCCCTATTGGATGGTGCTACGGAAATTGATACCGTCATACCCGTTGGTAAAATAATGGAAGGCAAATATGCGGAAGTGATGGAAGAAATCCAGGAATTGAAAGCGGCATGCAAGGATGCCACTTTGAAAGTGATTCTCGAATCCGGCATTCTCAACATCAAAGATTTGCAAAAAGCCACCATACTAGCCATGGAATCAGGAGCCGATTTCATCAAGACCTCCACCGGTAAGCAGGAAAAAGGTGCCACCACCACAGCCGCTTATTGCATGTGCCAAATGATTCATGAATATAACCAAATAAGCGGTCGAAAAGTCGGTTTCAAAGCAGCAGGAGGAATTTCTACCACCGAAGAAGCTGTCAAATATTACTGCATTGTGGAATCAGTCTTGGGTGAAGAATGGCTGAACAAAGACTTGCTTCGATTTGGAGCCAGCAAATTAGCCAATAACGTTGTAAGCGACATATTGGGAAAAAGGAAAGAATGTTTCTAAGCAAACATCAAATTAGGGATCAAATTGAAATATTGTGGAGAAGTGTCAAAAGTATGACATTTGTGATCTGCGGGATATTTAACATCGCTCCATTCGTGCAGGTAAAAGCACCGCTCCATTTTGCCAATACTCCACAACTTTGTAACTTGATCTCAAATTAGAATGTATCCATGGACTTAAAGAAACCGTCTCAAAAGTTTTTTATGCTTTTGAGAATGGAATATTTGAGATTTATTTCAGATAAGATACAAATAAAAAAAAGATATACCAGATACACCCTCTTTCCGATATATTCAAAATTATTTGGAACGCATCATTGCAAAATCAAGACAATTGAGCAAAGCCTTCTTTTCCGGAGAATCCTGAAAACCGGACAAAGACTGAATGGCTAATTGTTTGTAATCCTGCATCCTTTTTTCAGCATATTGAATGCCCCCTCTATCCAAAACAAACTGGCTCATATTTTTCAGATTATCAACTGAATAATCCTTATTACGGATCATATTCAAAATTGGTTTTGCATCGTTTTTAACGGCATTTTTTAAAGCAAAAATCAAAGGCAAGGTCATCTTCCCTTCCTTCAAATCATTCCCTGTAGGCTTACCGATATCGCCGGAATCAAAATAATCGAAAATATCATCTTTCATTTGAAAAACCATACCCAAATATTCCCCAAAAAGTCGTAATTGCTCCTCCTCCGACTCATTTGCATTGGCTGAAATAGCACCGGCCTGCGTACAAAACGCAAAAGTCTTGGCTGTTTTTTTCTTGATAACATCAAGATAAACAGGTTCATCAATTTGCAACTTATTTTCATTTGTCAATTGAAGAAGTTCACCATCAGCCAAATCACAACCCAATTGAGCTAAAAGTGGTGTGACTCTATGGATTTTCATTTGCGCAGAAATATGGGCGGACTTGGATAGATAATAGTCCCCCACCAGAATGGAGATCTTATTATTCCATAAAGCATTGACTGAATATTTTGACCGCCGTTGATAGGTCTCATCAACGACATCATCATGCATCAAACTTGCCGTATGCAACAATTCAAGAGAAACAGCCGACTGAATGGTGTCGCTACCGATTTTACCAAATAAGGATGCAGTAAGTAAAACCAAAATCGGACGTAACTCTTTACCTTTGGTTGATTTTACATATTTAAGAATGTTTCCCAACAATACATTGTCCGTCTTTACGGCCTCATCAAAAGCGGCTTCATAAAGACGGAATTCTTTTTCGACTGGTTTCCGAATCTGATCAATCATATCATTTCATTAGATATACAAAAGTAATAAAAAAAAGATGTAAGCTCATTTTTTAGTACTTTTACACAGTCCGGTATCAAAGAATATACAGAGAAAAGAATGAACGCCAAAAAAATGAAAAATGGAAGGTGAAAAAAAACTGTTTTTATTGGATGCTTATGCCTTAATTTACAGAGCATATTACGCATTCATTAAAAATCCCAGAATGAATTCAAAAGGTCAGAATACCTCTGCCATTTTTGGATTTGTCAATACACTTGAAGACTTGCTCAAGCGGGAAAATCCCAGCCACATTGCCGTGGGTTTCGATCCTTCCGGTCCCACTTTCAGACATGAAGCCTACGAAAAATATAAGGCACAACGCGAAGAAACTCCTGAAGTCATCCGTAAGTCTGTACCCTATATCAAAAAAATCATTCAAGCATACCGTATTCCCATACTGGAGGTCGCTGGTTTTGAGGCAGACGATGTCATTGGAACGATTGCCTGGAAAGCCGAAAAAGCCGGTTTCACCGTATATATGATGACTCCGGACAAAGATTACGGACAATTGGTCAAGGATAAAGTGTTCATGTACAAGCCTAAATACGGATCAAATGATTGCGAAGTGTTGGGGCCTGAAGAAATCAAAAGCAAGTACAGCCTGACTAATACCAGACAGATGATAGACTATCTGGGATTGATGGGCGACAGTTCAGACAATATTCCAGGTTGCCCGGGAGTCGGCGAAGTCACAGCCAAGAACTTGATTTCCCAATTCGGAAGCATAGAAAATCTACTGAAAAACACCGAGCAACTGAAAGGCAGTCTCAAAGACAAAATAACCAACAACAAAGATCAGATTTTGTTTTCCCAATTTTTGGCAACCATTCGGACAGATGTCCCCATTGAATTTGAAGAAGACAAATTAATCAGGGAGCCCATCCATGAAAATGAACTTCAGGAAATTTTTGAAGAATTGGAATTCCGAAATTTTTTGAACAGAATAAAAAACTCTACGACTACACCTGTTATTGAAAAGCCCAAAGAGCATCCAAAAAAAATCACGGAAACTCACGGACAAATTTCCATTTGGGATACTTTCGAATCTCCGGCTGAAAATAGCTCTGAAACAGGCAATGAAAAAGAATCGAATCTGAAAAGCGAGGCAAAAAACACCTCCGAGAATAAAATATTTCCCACCAGTGGGCAGGACGATTCAAAAAAATCGATTCTCAGGAGCTTAAAAACGGAACCTCACTCCTACTATTTGCTTGATAATGAAAGCAAAATCAATGAATTTTTAGCCAAAATCTCTGTACAGGATTTTTTCTGCTTTGACACCGAAACGACGGGCTTAGACGCAATGACGGCAGAATTGGTGGGCATGTCCTTTTCCTGGACAAAAGACGAAGCCTATTATATTCCTTTCCCGTCAGACCAAAAAAATTGCAAAGAAAAAATACAACGTCTAAAAAAAATCCTTGAAAATCCATCCGTACTAAAAATCGGACAAAATCTCAAATATGATATCGTCGTTCTCAAAAAATATGACATCCATGTCTGCGGTCCGATTTTTGACACGATGGTGGCCCACTATTTGCTTCAGCCGGAATTGAGACACAACATGGATTATCTTGCAGAAATATATCTGAACTACCAGACCATTCATATCGAAGAGCTCATCGGCCCCAAAGGAAAAGATCAAAAATCGATGAGAGACATCCCTCCCGCAGAGGTTTATCCTTATGCCGCAGAGGATGCAGACATTACCCTCCAGCTTCAAAAAGTCCTTGAACCCGAAATCAGTAAAAAGAATCTCGACTTCCTTTGTTACGAGGTAGAAATGCCATTAGTCCTGGTTTTAGCGGAAATGGAGACCACCGGTGTCAGCATTGACCAAGAGTCTTTAAAACAAGCCTCCATCACCATGACTGAAAATCTAAACAAACTGGAGAAAGAAATACAAAAGATGGCAGGTACTGCTTTTAACGTAAACTCACCCAAACAAATCGGAGAAATACTCTTTGAAACATTGGAAATCGGCGGAAAAGCAAAAAAGACCAAAACAGGACAATACTCCACTTCGGAAGAGGTATTGGAAAGTCTGAAAGGGAAACACCCCATCGTTGAAAAAATACTGGAACAAAGGGGACTTAAAAAATTGCTCAGTACCTATATCGATGCTTTGCCGCAACTGATAAATCCTCATACAGGAAAAATACATACCTCCTTCAATCAAACTGTTACAGCAACAGGCAGGCTTAGTTCAAGCAATCCGAATCTACAAAACATTCCGGTAAGGGATGCCTTGGGTAGAGAAATCAGAAAAGCGTTTGCAGCCGGACCCGGAGAGGTCTTTTTTTCCGCAGATTATTCCCAGATAGAATTGCGCCTGATGGCCCATCTGAGTAAAGACCCATCTATGATAGAAGCCTTCAGAAACGGGCAAGACATTCATACGGCAACGGCTGCAAAAATTTATCAGATACCTTTGGAGCAAGTCACTTCAGATATGCGACGTAAAGCAAAAACAGCCAACTTCGGCATCATTTACGGAATATCCGCATTTGGACTGGCCGAACGCATGGGGGTTTCCCGGGGGGAAGCCAAAGAATTGATTGACGGATACTTTGAAACATATCCACAAGTGAAAGCCTACATGGACAATGCCATCCGCGAAGCCGGACAAAAAGGCTGGGTAGAAACCATTTTCCACCGAAAAAGATACCTTCCGGACATTCATTCACACAACGCCAATGTCCGTGGTTATGCAGAACGAAACGCCATCAACGCCCCAATCCAGGGAACAGCTGCGGATATCATCAAGGTAGCGATGGTACAGATTCAGAAAGCTTTTAAAGAAAACGGGCTGAATACTAAAATGATTTTGCAGGTACATGATGAATTGAACTTTATTGTACCGGAATCCGAACTCGAACAGGTTCGGAAAATTGTTAGCAGGGAAATGGAAATGGCCGCAAACCTCGACGTTCCATTGAAAGCCGATACCGGTTTTGGAAAGAATTGGCTGGAAGCTCATTCGTAAACGGGTTATTTTTAGTAATTTTACAGCCTCAAAATAAGGTGAAAAAATCGGGGTGCACTACCCCATCAACATTATATATCAAAATTATGGCTTTACAATGCGGCATCGTCGGCCTTCCAAACGTGGGTAAATCAACTTTGTTCAATTGCTTATCAAATGCGAAGGCACAAGCAGCTAATTTCCCATTTTGCACCATCGAGCCCAATGTCGGCGTCATTACCGTTCCCGATGAACGACTGAACAAACTGGTTGAGATGATCCATCCCAAAAATGTTGTTCCGACCACGGTTGAAATTGTTGATATTGCAGGGCTTGTAAAAGGAGCCAGCAAAGGGGAGGGTTTGGGAAATAAGTTCCTGGCCAACATCCGCGAAACGGACGCCATTTTGCATGTACTTCGCTGCTTTGACGATGACAATGTTACACACGTTGATGGAAGCATCAACCCTGTCCGTGATAAGGAAATCATTGATTATGAACTTCAAATAAAAGACTTGGAAACCATCGACAGCCGCATCCAAAAGGTTCAGAAGCAAGCCCAGACCGGTGGTGACAAGGTTGCCAAACAAACCTTGGAAGTTCTCCTGAAATTTAAGAAAGCGTTGGAACAAGGCAAGTCTGCCAGGACTGTCCAGTTTGAAACCAAAGATGAAATAAAAATTGCCCACGACCTTTTCTTGCTCACCAGTAAGCCGGTGATGTATGTCTGCAATGTGGATGAAGCCTCTGCGGTAAACGGCAACAAATATGTAGACATGATTCGCGAATCGGTGAAGGATGAAAATGCTGAAATTCTGGTAGTTGCTGCAAAAATCGAATCAGAAATTGCAGAATTCGAGACCTACGAAGAAAGACAGATGTTCCTGGAAGAAATTGGTTTGAAAGAATCCGGTGTGAACCGACTGATCAAATCAGCCTATAAATTATTGAACTTAAGTACTTATCTCACGGCCGGAATTCCAGAATGCCGCGCCTGGACCTTCAAGACTGGAAGCAAAGCTCCTGTTTGTGCCGGAATCATCCATACGGACTTTGAAAAAGGATTCATTCGTGCAGAAGTCATCAAATTTGAGGATTATGTGAAATATGGATCGGAAGCCGCGGTAAAAGAAGCGGGCAAGATGTATGTAGAAGGAAAGGATTACGTGGTTCAGGATGGGGATATCATGCATTTCCGCTTCAATGTTTAGTATTCATGGGACGTCCGATTATTGTACTCACAGCTCAATCGTTCACCTTAAAATCACTTCTTCCCTTTCAAAATGCGTTTGATGTCACTCAATTTATTAAGAGCCTCCAATGGCGTTAAGTTGTTGACATCAACTTTGATGATTTCGTCACGGATTTGGGAAAGAACCGGATCATCCAATTGAAAGATACTCAGTTGCATACCTGAACGTTCAGAAGCAATTTCCCTGGTTGGCTTTGCGATATTGCCTTTGCGGTTTTCAGCCTCCATTTGTCCGAGAATTTGATTGGCCCTCTTCAGTATGCTTTGAGGCATACCCGCCATCTTGGCAACATGGATACCAAAACTGTGCTCGGTACCGCCACGTTCCAGTTTCCTCAGAAATATGACTTTTCCATCAGCTTCGCGTACAGAAACATTGTAATTTTTAATACGCGGAAAAGTTTTTTCCATCTCGTTCAACTCATGGTAATGTGTGGCAAACAATGTTTTAGCTTTATATTTCGGATGTTCGTGAATATATTCTACAATAGCCCAAGCAAGAGAAATACCGTCATAGGTACTGGTTCCGCGACCCAATTCATCAAAAAGAACCAGGCTATGCTGGGAAATATTGTTCAAAATATCGGCAGCTTCATTCATTTCAATCATAAAAGTGGATTCTCCGGAAGAAATATTATCTGAAGCCCCTACCCTTGTGAAAATCTTGTCGACAAGGCCGATTTCTGCAGATTCTGCAGGGACAAACGAACCAATCTGAGCCATCAAAACAATCAGTGCCGTTTGTCTTAACAAAGCTGATTTTCCAGCCATATTGGGCCCGGTAATGATGAGAATCTGTTCTGAATTGCTGTCCAAATAAATATCATTGGCTATGTAAGATTCTCCGACTAAAAGCTGTTTTTCGATGACCGGATGACGGCCTTGCCTGATGGTGATGGCATCACCTTCTATCACCTGTGGTCGAAAGTACTTGTTTTCAACAGCTACTTTGGCAAAGCAGAGCAAACAATCCAGTTGCGCTATTTGAACTGCATTTTTTTGAATGTCAGACATATAAGCCGTAAGATCGGAAATCAGGTCATTAAAGAGGGTTAATTCGAGTACTGCGATTTTTTCTTCAGCCCCCAATATCTTTTCTTCATATATTTTCAATTCCTGAGTGATATAACGTTCTGCATTGACCAAGGTCTGCTTGCGTATCCATTCTTCAGGAACTTTATCTTTCTGAGAATTACTTACCTCAATATAATAACCGAATACATTGTTATAACTTATTTTCAAACGGTTAATTCCAGTTCTTTCCGTCTCGCGTTCCTGAATGCCGGCCAAATAATCCTTGCCGGAGGTTGACAAGGTTCTTAATTCATCGAGATCTGCATTGACTCCATTTCGGATCACCTCTCCCCTGTTCAACGCAATCGGCGGAGTATCAACTATTTCTCTTTGTATTCTGTCTCTGATTTCAGGACAAGGATTAAGTTGGTCAATCAAGCTCATCAAAGCCTTGAAACCCGTATCTTCCATTTCTTCTGAAAGGTCTGAAGAATCATTTTGAGCCTTCACTTTCAAACAAGCCTGCTTGATTTCATCAATGGCTTGTAAGGATGTTTTCAGGTAAACGAGTTCACGCGGAGATATTCTCCCAACGGATATTTTAGAAACAATGCGTTCCAAATCACCGATTTGCGCCAATTTTTCATTGATAAAATCACGTAACGACGGATTCTTGAAAAAGTATTCCACAATATCCTGACGTTCCGTGATGGCTTTGACATCCTTCAGGGGAAAAAGCAGCCAACGACGCAACAAGCGTCCACCCATGGAGCTTTGTGTTTTATCAAGGACACTCAGTAAACTTTTTCCGCCATCATTCATGGCATCACAAATTTCCAGACTTCGGATGGTATATCTGTCCAATCGTACAAAACGATCCTCTTCAATTCTTGAAATGCTTTGGATATGGTCCAACTGAGTGTGCTCGGTCATATCCATATAATATAAAATAGCTCCTGAAGCAATAATGGCAAATGGCATGTTTTGAATACCAAAACCTTTCAGGTTTTTGGTTTGAAATTGTTTCAAAAGCCGGTTCATGGCAGAATCTTCCGTAAAAACCCAATCTTCCATTTCAAATTTTGCTCCGGAATGGTGAAAATACTGCACAAAAAGGCTTCTTTTAGCCCTTTCATAAAGAACTTCCTTGGGCGCAAATGAATTCAGCAATTTATCAATATATTCAAAATTACCTTCTGCGGTCAAAAATTCACCGGTTGAAATGTCAAGTAAAGCCAATCCGGCTTTATATTTATCAATATGCAAACTGGCTAAAAAGTTGTTTTCTTTTTGACTAAGAATATTTTCATTGGTAGAAACACCGGGTGTAACAAGCTCCGTTATACCGCGTTTCACTAATTTTTTAGTCATTTTCGGGTCTTCAAGTTGGTCACAAATAGCAACCCTTCTTCCAGCCCTAACCAATTTTGGTAAAAAATTATCCAATGCATGATGCGGAAAACCGCACATTTCAATCGGACCTGCTTCACCATTTGACTTCTTGGTCAATGCAATACTTAAAATATCAACAACTTCAAGAGCATCTTTACCGTATGCTTCATAAAAGTCACCGACACGAAATAAAAGAACAGCATCCGGATGTTTACTTTTCATCTCGAAATACTGTTTGATCAATGGCGTATTCTCTATAATCTTCGTCAAAATTTTTGTGTAATAATATATACAAATATAAAAAAAAGCCTGTTCATAAGTTGTGTTTGAGTGTGTATAACTTTTCAAAAAAATTTATAAAAGATATTTATCAAAACAACATCCAAAATGATTAAACATGAATGAACTTTTTAAACAGAAACTATGAACAAAAAACATGAATAAATCTATGAACATCGTTTTTTTTACAAAAAAACCATTTATATATATATTATTGATTAAAAGAATAATAACAATGCTATTGAAGTTGAAATATGGTTGATAAACTTTTTTATCTATTCATAACTCAAAATCTTAAAATATTTTGAAAAAGTATTGAACATGATGAACAGTTTATTATATTCATCTCTTTTTTTAAAATTTACTTAAATAAGAAAGAATAATAAAAGAGATGTTTGTTACTTATTTTTCAAGGCTTTTTCAATTGGTTAAAAAAAGACCATAAAACAATACCTGTTGCTACTGATACATTCAATGAATGTTTGGTTCCCATTTGAGGAATTTCAAGACAATCATTACAATCATCAACGACACATTGTTGAACACCTTTTACTTCATTTCCCAATACAACAGCATATTTTTTATTCATATCCAATTTTAAATCAGATAGATATATGCTTTCATGAGCCTGTTCAACAGCATAAATGTAATAATTTTCCTTTTTGAGTTGTTGAATAGCATCTATTGTATTTTTTATATAAATCCATTCGACGGTTGATTCGGCTCCAAGTGCGGTTTTATGGATTTCAGGATGTGGTGGAGGGCAAGAAACGCCACAAAGTATTATTTTTTCTATTAAAAAAGCATCTGAAGTACGGAATATTGATCCTACATTGTGAAGACTTCTGATATTATCCAATACTACAGTTAAATGAATTTTCGGACATTTTTTAAATTCTTCCGGTGTAAGACGATTCATTTCCAGAATGCTAAGTTTCTTCATATTAATAAGTTTAAAGAGGCAAAATTAGAATAAAATATATAATTTTACGTGCTTAAAATAATTTGATATGGATAAATTACAATTGATAACCGAAATAAATCGTCTAAAAAACAAAAAGAATGCGGTAATTATGGCGCATTATTATCAAAATAATGATATTCAGGATATTGCCGATTTTATCGGTGATAGTTTGGCTTTGGCACAACAAGCTGCAAAAATTGATGCGGATATATTGGTAATTTGTGGTGTAAAGTTTATGGGTGAAACTGCAAAAATTCTTTCTCCCGACAAAAAAGTGTTGATTCCTGATATGAATGCAGGTTGTTCTTTGGCAGATAGTTGTCCTGCAGGTGCTTTTGAAGCATTTATCAAAGAACATCCCAGTCATAAGGTTATCAGTTATGTTAATACATCAGCAGAAGTCAAGGCGTTGACAGATGTTGTAGTGACATCTACCAATGCTGTTTCAATTATTCAAAGTTTTTCTAAAGATCAAAAAATAATTTTTAGTCCCGACCGTAATCTTGGAAATTATATAAATTCTTTGACAGGAAGAAATATGGTTCTTTGGGATGGAGCCTGTCATGTCCATGAACAATTTTCCTTGGAAAAATTAGTTGAATTAAAAAAACAATACCCTTCGGCAAAAATAATTGCACATCCGGAATGTAAACAAACAATCCTGATGTTGGCTGATTTTATCGGATCGACAGCATCTCTTTTAAAATATGTACAACGTTCTGATAATGAATATTTTATTGTTGCAACAGAATCAGGAATATTACATCAAATGGTGAAGTCTTGTCCTGAAAAGATATTTATACCCGTACCTGCCAATGATAGTACCTGCGGATGTAATGAATGTTCGTTTATGCGCCTTAATACGCTGGAAAAATTGTATTATTGTTTAATGAATGAGACTCCTGCCATTGAAATAGAAGAGGAAATTCGTTTAAAGGCTGAAAAACCGATTCTCAAGATGCTTAAATTGTCTAAAAAACTTAGCTTATAAAACATTTTAAAGTATGCATAAAATAGTTTTTGCCACTAACAATGTTCATAAAATGGCTGAAGTTTCAGATATTTTATGTTCTGGAATCAAATGGCTTAGTCTAAAGGATATCGGATGTTTCGATGAATTACCAGAAACACAAAATACAATTGAAGCAAATGCTTTACAAAAAGCGCGTTATGTCTATGAAAAGTTCGGCATGGATTGTTTTGCAGATGATACCGGCCTTGAAGTTGAAATTCTAAAAGGTGCACCGGGTGTATATTCTGCCCGATACGCAGGAGAAGACTGCAATTCTGAAAATAACATTCAGAAATTGCTTCTCGAAATGGATGGAAAAACAAATAGAAAAGCTTGTTTTAGGACAATTGCCGCATTGATTTTAGATGGAAAGGAATATCTTTTTGAAGGAAAAATTTCAGGTCGAATTTTAACCGAAAAACATGGAACGGATGGCTTCGGTTATGATCCTGTTTTTTTACCGGATGGTTATGATCTGAGTTTTGCCCAAATGGGTATAGAGCTGAAAAACAGAATAAGTCACAGGGCTTTGGCAATGAAAAAATTGTCGATTTTTTTAAACAAATAAGGAGAATCAACTATGAGAAAAGTTCTTTTGCTGTTTTGTTTGTTTTTACAGTCTTGTTTCATATTTTCAAAGGTTTCTGTCGGAGAATGGCGTACACATTTTTCATATAATTCCGCAAACGAAGTTGTTTACGCAGATGGAAAGGTTTATGTCGAAGCTAGCAATAAATTGTATTCTTATAATCCGAAAACAGGAGAAAAGGAAACTTTTTCCACTCTGACAGGCTTAAACGGACACAATATAACATCTATTGCGTGGTGTGAAGCGGAAAAGACTCTCATTCTTGTTTATTCTGACGGAAATATTGATTTTTTGACAAAATCGGGGATAGTGAATTTGTCTGATTTTAAAAACAAATCACTGACAGGTGATAAGACTGTTCATGGAATCAGGGTTGAAGGAAGTAAAGCCTATTTATCAACAGGCATCGGACTAATGGTCCTAAATGTTTCAAAACGGGAAATCAGCGATACTTATTATTTGAATTTAACGTCAACGGATACCGATGTCAATGATGCCGCTGTATGGAATGATACGGTGGCTGTAGCGACAGCTTCCGGTTTGTATTTCGGAGATATCAAATCAAATCTTTTGGATGCTTCTTCATGGTCTCAAATGCCTTTTGTTTCCGAAACAAAGGCCGTAAAAATGGTCAGGTTTAATGACGAATTGATAGCTTTGGCTGAAAATGGGATACTCTATCGTAAAAGACCTTCAGGCTGGATGGGCTTTTTGAATGTTTCGAATACTTCTGCCCTTAAAGTCCAGAACGGATATTTATTTGTTTGTTCCGGTACCGAAACCTTTATGTTCAATTCATCCTTTCAGTTACAGCATGTAGAAACCGTTGAGAGCAATGATATCGCATTAAATCCGACTTCTGATACGCTCTATATCGCATCAGGGAATAAAGGTTTGACCAAGCTTATCAAAACGGATTCAGGATATACAATCACTGAAGATTCAATTATGGCAAATGGTCCTGCCAGCAATGTGGCTTGGAAAGGTTTTTTCAAAAATGGTGCTTTTTACACGACGGCGGGAGCTCAAGCGGACAATTGGGGTAACAGAGCTTATAATCAGGGCGATATTTTGGTCTTTAAAGATGAAAAATGGAGTCATATACAAAATAAACAAGATGTCATAAACAAAACCAATGTCCCTTTTTTGGATCTGTTGACGCTCGCTATTGATCCGAAAGATGACAAGCATTATTTTATAACATCCTGGGGAGAAGGTCTTTATGAATTTCGTGACAGTTCTTTTTATAAACTTTATACAAACAAGAACAGCCCTTTGGTTAGTTCCTGGCCTGGAGATTCCAGTCGATTCGTCCGGGTTGACGGAGCAACTTTCGATGCAAAAGGAAATCTTTGGGTGTTAAGTTCCAATTCTGAGAATCGAACTCTTGCATTGAATAAACCTTTACAAATTTTGGAAAAAGAGGATAAAGACGGCAAGTATTATGCTACATGGTGTAAGACAGATTATCCTCTTATGCCCCTCGGGGCAACTTGGAATTCCATTTTATTTACTCAGGGAAATCAGGTCTGGATGAATTCCTTGCGTGAACCTGCCGGAATATTTGTCCTGGATAATAATAATACAATTGACGTCGGATCGGATGATCAATCTCGTTGGATTACTGCTTTTACAGATCAGGATGGGAATGTAATAAGCCCTTATTACATTAATTGCATCACAAAAGACCTTAATGGTACCGTTTGGATAGGAACTGTTTATGGACCGATTGTAGCAAGCAATCCTGCCAATGTATTTGATGATGATTATACTTTTACCCGCATCAAGATTCCGCGTAATGATGGTACGGATAATGCTGATTATTTGTTAAATGATATTCGTATCAATTGTATCACTGTTGACGGAGCCAATCGGAAATGGATAGGAACAAACGGTAACGGTCTTTATTTATTGTCTTCGGACGGACTTACCACTATTCATCAATTTAATATGGACAATAGTCCCCTGCCTTCTGATTATATTTGGTCAATTACCATCGATCCTGAAACCGGAGAAGTTTTTATAGGAACAGAATCCGGTTTGGTTTCCTATCGGAGTGATGCCACTCAGGGTGCTGATTCTTACGGAAACATTCATGTATTTCCGAATCCGGTAAAACCGGAGTATGATGGTGTCATCACCGTAACCGGTTTAATGGAAAACTCACAAGTTAAAATCTCGGATCTTGCCGGAAATGTTTTGGTTTCAGGGACATCATTTGGGGGCCAATTTACTTGGAACGGCTATACCAAACAAGGCAAACGTGCGGCAAGCGGCGTATATCTTGTTTTTTGTGCCTCAGAAGATGGAAGCGAACATCAAACCTGCAAATTTATGATTGTCAACTAATCTCTTTTAAAAGTTTTTTTATCGTCTTATTGAAAATCGGGTGGATAAGGTCCGGTGCAATTTCAGACAGCGGATTCAACACAAACAATCTTTGATGCAATAATGGGTGAGGAATGGTCAGCCCTTCTTCCCGGATAATCATTTGATCGTAGAAAAGGATATCAACGTCAATCACTCTGTCTGCATAGCCCTTTGTAGGCTTTTTGGAGCGCCCTAAACGTTTTTCAATGTCTGTTATAGCCAGCAGACACTCTTTGGGACTTAAAGTCGTTTCTACGGCAATACAGGCATTCAGGAAAGGATGAGGAGATTCGAACCCCCATGGGGCGGATTCACAAAAAGCAGAACGGGCTACGATGTACCCGATCTGCTTTTCAATTTCTGAGATGGCCAATTTGAGATGGTGTTCCTTTTGACCTAAATTTGATCCTAATCCGAGATAGACAATAGCCATAGAATCAAATAATCAACATCGCATCACCGTAAACTCCAAAACGGTATTTTTCTTTGATGGCAATTTCATAAGCATCCATGATCAGGTCGTAACCACCAAAAGAAGCAACCATCATCAGCAAGGTAGACAACGGTGTATGAAAGTTGGATATCATGGAATTGGCAACATTGAATTCATAGGGTGGAAAGATAAACTTGTTGGTCCATCCGTTAAAACTTTTCAAGTGTCCGGCAGCACCGACAGAGCTTTCTATGGCGCGCATGACGGTAGTACCTACCGCACAGATTCTATATCCGTTATCTTTGGCATTATTGACTATATTGACCGCTTTTTCATCGATAAACATTTGCTCAGAGTCCATCTTGTGTTTGGTCAAATCTTCTACATCAATTTCACGGAAATTTCCAAGACCAGCATGTAAAGTGATATAGGCAAAGTCCACGCCCTTGATTTCCAATCTTTTCATTAATTCACGACTAAAATGCAGTCCTGCGCCCGGTGCGACAACAGCACCTTCATTGCGGGCGAAGATGGTTTGAAAACGATCTTCATCTTCTGCTTCAACCGGCCTTTTAATGCTTCTGGGGAGTGGTGTCTCGCCTAAAGCATAAAGTGCTTTTTTAAAGTCCTCATGATTGCCGTCATACAAGAATCGGAGTGTACGTCCCCTTGATGTGGTGTTGTCTATAACTTCGGCAACCATCGAATCGTCCTCTCCGAAGTATAGTTTGTTTCCGATACGGATTTTGCGGGCTGGATCGACCAGAACATCCCATAGACGCAATTCTTCATTCAGCTCACGGAGAAGGAAAACTTCAATTTGCGCACCTGTCTTTTCTTTATTTCCGTACAGCCGGGCAGGAAAAACACGTGTATCGTTAAAAATGAAAACATCCTTTTCTTCAAAATAAGATGGCAACTCTTTGAACAATTTATGTTCATGACTTCCTGTTTTCCGGTCGATGACCATCAGACGTGACTCGTCACGATTGTAGGCCGGATACTGTGCAATCAACTCTTCCGGGAGTTTGAACTTGAATTTTGAAAGTTTCATATTTTTATTTTTAGTAGTATTTTCTGAGTCAATCTTGATTTTTTGTATCTTATTCAAGATTATTATAATAATTATTCCGCTTTTTCGAATTTCAGGTTCAGTAAAAAATCGTCGACATTTTGACAATCTTCAAGACGCACATCCCCAACGCGCGTTCTGCAAAGAGCTGTCAAATGAGCCCCACAGTTTAATGCTTCTCCCAAATCTCTGGCCAGTGCACGAATGTAGGTACCCTTACTGCATACAACTCGGATTTTAAACATAGGAATTTGACATTCAAGGAGTTCTATTTCATCGATGACCAGCACTTTTGGTTTCAGATTCACTTCTTCTCCATTGCGGGCCATATTGTACGCACGTCTTCCATTGATTTTACAGGCCGAGAAGTCAGGAGGAATCTGTTCAATACGTCCGACAAATTTTTTGATCACTTCTTTTACCGCTTCGCATGTTACATGACTGTAATCAAAACGTTGGTCAATCGGTTTTTCCAAATCGTAGGAAGTGGTTGTCGCTCCCAATTCAAGTGTTGCAATATATTCTTTAGTCTGATACTGAAATTCCTCTATACGTTTTGTAGCTTTTCCCGTACAAATGATCATCACTCCGGTTGCCAATGGATCCAATGTCCCTGCATGTCCAACTTTCAATTTTTTGATATTCAACTCTTTGCAAATAGAATTCCTTACTTTTGCAACCAATGTAAATGATGTCCAGGTGAACGGTTTGTTGAAATATAAAATTTCACCATCTAAATAATTCATTTCTTTATTTAATCGTGTTTGTTTTTTTTGAGAATGCCAAAAATGACAAACAAAAAACCAAACAGGCTCACACCGGGTGCTAAAACGATGCGCCTGAAACTGAAAATGTCCGGATTATAAGCACTTTCTTGAGATGGAGTTCCGGTCATCAAAATAAAACCAATAATTACAATAATGACTCCAATACTTATCAAAATAAGATTTTGCTTGCCCAGTGCGAAATTTTTATCCATATCAAATTGATTATTAATCGTTCAAAAACATTAAACGTAATATAAATCGCTCGTGTTCATTTTCAGATATCTGTTCACCGCCAACCATGTTGCCGATAAGATGATGATGATACCGAAGAAAAACATTGCGACGAAAACAAAGGCCAAGGTCTTGATATCCAAGATCTGGATGACTCCTGCCATTTTTTGTTCCGCATAATATAAAGAGCCGTATAAAAGCCCCATGGCTATAAAGGCAGCAATAATGCCGCTCCACAGATTTTCAAGCAGGAATGGCTTCCTGATGAAATTTCCGTTTGCTCCGACTAATTGCATGGTGCGGATCAGGAATCTTTTGGAATAGATCAGGAGTCTGACCGTGTTGCGTATCAACGAATAGGAGATGAGGGTTAAGAGTATGGCCAATGCCAGTAGGACAATGCTGATGCGTCGTACGTTTTCATTGATTAAATGAATCAGGTCTTTTCGATAGACAACATCCTGAACATCCTTGTTCTGTTTGAGTACTTTTTCAATTTTTGCCATGCTCTCCGTATTGGCGTAATCGGCATTCAAATAAATGTCAAAAGAAGCTAATAGCGGGTTATATCCCAATAAGTCTTCCGGGTTTTCTCCGAGATCTTTGACCAATTGTTTCAATGCAGTCTCTTTGTCGATATATTGCACCGATTTTACATAGGGAGATGTTTCAAGTCGTTTTTGGAACATTTTTATATCAGGAAGCTTCATTTGGTCGTCGACAATAACAGACATACTGACATTTTCCCTGACGTAGATTGATAAATCTTTTGCTATGAAACCCAGAACCAGCATGATTCCAATCAGGAAAAGAACCAGGCTGATGCTTATTGTTGATGTAAATCGCGAATTAAAAACCCTCGTAGCACTGATTTTTTTTGGTCTGTTCATTATGAAAGAGGTAGAATGAAAGTATATGGGCATTAATCCCCCAAAATTGCCGCAAAAGTGCGAAAAATATCCGAAAAAACAGCTGTTTATTCGAAATATTTAATATAATTATAGATAACTTGTCCAAGTAAGGTGGCAGTAGTACAATCCGTAACCTTTACTCGGACTGTCTGTCCTACACGAGCGTTTTCTTTCGGGAAAACCACCACTTTGTTTTGCTGCGTCCTTCCAAAAAGCTGTTCGCGTGAACGTTTGGAAAATCCTTCCACTAAAACATCGAATTCTTTTCCCAAATCACGCATGTTGCTTTCTCCAGAAAGTTTGTTCTGTAAATCAATCAACTCATTCAAGCGTCTGATTTTTTCTTCTTCAGGAACGGTATCAGGTAATTTTTTGGAAGCGTATGTTCCCGGACGTTCTGAATACTTGAATAAAAAGGAAGAGTCATAACCGACTTCCCGCATCAGGGATAGACTCATCTCGTGGTCTTCTCGCGTTTCAGAATGAAAACCGCAAAACATGTCGGTGGATATGCCACATCCGGGAATGATGCGTCTAATGGCTTCAATGCGGTTCAAATACCATTCACGGTCATATTTTCGGTTCATCAGTTTTAGGATTCTTGAGCTGCCGGACTGTACAGGGAGATGGATGTGATTGCATATATTCGGATATCTGGCGATTGTCTCCAAGATGTCGTCAGTCATATCTTTGGGGTGGGAGGTGGAGAAACGAATGCGCATGTCGGGCTTGGCTTCTGCAACCAAAGCCAGCAAACCGGCAAAATTCAGGCCCTTATTGCCGGAACCTTCCGGTGCATCGTATTTGTAAGAGTTTACGTTCTGTCCCAAGAGTGTCACTTCTTTAAAGCCTTTGTTATGAAGGTCTTCCAGCTCTTTAAGGATACTATGCGGTTCACGGCTTCTTTCACGGCCACGGGTATAAGGCACGATGCAATAGGTACAGAAATTGTTGCAGCCACGCATGATGGAAATGTATCCGCAGATCTTGATATTTCCAAGCCGGGTTGGAATGATATCCTTGTAAGTTTCTGTGGTTGAAAGTTCGATATTTATTGCTTTTTCACCTCTTTGAACGGCACCGATCAGATTGGGCAGATCCAGATAGGCATCAGGGCCGACCACGATGTCTGCGTGGTTTTCACTGATTAATTTTTCCTTGACGCGTTCAGCCATGCAGCCAAGGATACCGATTACCATTTTCTTCCCCTTTTTCTTCTGAGATTGAAAATACTGAAGGCGTGAAATGATTTTTTGTTCGGCGTTGTCACGGATGGAACAGGTGTTCATCAAGACTAAGTCCGCCTCAGCCAGCTTGTCTGTGAGTGTAAATCCATCTATTTCGAGAATGGATGCCACGACTTCGCTATCTGCCACATTCATTTGGCATCCGTATGTTTCAATAAATACTTTTTGAGTTTCTGAATCCATATTATTTTATTATGCAAAACCTTTCCGGTTCGAGGAAAGGTAAAAAAACGGTGTGGATGAAAAAATCTTATTTAAGCTAAACGGAATAATGAGCAAATTTTGACATCACTTTTTCCGTATATGTTTTTGATACGGGAATGTCTGGAATATTTTCCTGGTCAAGTGCCAGATAAATGCCGTCTTTTTCCTTTCTCAGCACCTTAACTTTATCGAAATTGACGACAAAAGACCGATGGCATCTAATCAGAGATGTATTTGAGAATCTATCGTCAAGAGTTTTAAGAGAGTTCCTGAGCATAAAATTTGATAATTTACCTTTGTTCAAATAGTAGATTTTGACATAATTGTCTGCCGATTCGAGATAAAGCAGTTGATCTAATTGAACGGAAAGCTTAAAATCTCCCTTCTCGTCAAAAAAGCTGAGCATCCCTTTTTTGTTTTGATCAACGGCGTTTTCTTCCATGACGAGTTGCTGTAACTTTTTGTTTTTATCCTTCCAGGAGAAATAGAGCCAGGACATTCCGTAAGGGAGCAAAAGCACCAGGCAGGTGTTGATAAAGGATTGCTGGATCATATCTTCAATGGGGCGTATGTCGTGAAGTGCTATTTTCTCGAAAATCGTATAAAATGTAGACATGGCTAAAATTTCGGCCAGAACCCAAATGAAATAGCCCAGGAGCATCAAATCCTTTTTTTTGCAGTATTTGTACATAATGATCCGGCTGATCACCACAACAATGACACCTGTAAGCATAATCATGCTGGATCCTAAAAAATAGGTTGTTTCAGAAACCCTGAACCATTCAACGGAACCGAATGGTTTATAAAGGTTAATGAATGCCAGGGCAAAAAAGGCCGTGAAAAGAATCAGCCGGACAATATTGCCCTTCTCGTACAGATAATCAGGAATTTTTTGGTTCATAGTCAGAATGAAAACGTTCCAGTTTACAATATTACAAAAGTAGCTGATTTCTGCTGTTTTATCAATTCTTTCGAAAAAATCTTTTTGTGGTAAGTTCACCCCTGTCGGAGACATTTTATCCCGTATTGTAAAAATCTGCCCCAGCGATAGGTGTAGAATCCCTTTAATTTGGCGTGGAGCCGAAAGGCTTGTTTCTTTGTTCAGAAAAATTTTCTTAAGGATCACAGATATTAGGTTTTTTAACAATCTATTTATAATGAATTTTATCAATTTTGTACAAAGGCAAAAAGAGTTGCTTCAACTTTTTTGTTTGGGAAAAGAAGTCGTCATTCAGGGATCCTCCCTTGAAATCCGTTTTTTCCATTTTGAGTCCGGATATCATTTTGTGAAGAAAGCTGAAGGGCCAAACTTCATGGAGGATGATAAATCCATTGTTGAGAACAGGAGTTTTTCGTATCCTGTTTTCGTTGATAAGAAAGGCAAGAAGGCAACCAATGTGATTATTCTATTGCATGGACTGAATGAACGCAATTGGAATAAATATCTTTGTTGGGCGGAATATTTGGCTACACAAACCAAGAAACCTGTTATACTGTTTCCCATAGCTTATCATATCAACCGGTCTCCTTTCAGATGGAGCGACCCACGCATCATGTCCCTTTTGGTTAAAAAGAGGCAGCAGAGCGTAGGAGAAAACCATTCCTTGTGCTTTGCCAATGTGGCTTTGAGTGAACGGCTTTCAGAAGAACCGACCCGATTTTACAATTCAGGACGTCAGACGGTAGAAGACCTGACGGATCTGGTCAGACAAATCAAACAGGGAAAGCATCCCTTGTTTGCCCGTGATGCTTCTGTCGATTTCTTTGCGTATTCCATCGGTGCTTTTCTCTCTGAAATCACTTTGATGTCTAATCCAGAAGGTCTTTTTGACCAATCAAAATTGTTTGTTTTTTGCGGAGGTTCTATTTTCAGAGAAATGTTCGGCGAATCTCGCTGTATCATGGACAAACCGGCTTACGAACGCTTATTACAGTTTTATTGCAAAGACTGGTTCAGCAAGGAGCATAAGGATTCTTATGAAGAATTAGAAAAAACAGACCAGACATTAAAGGCGTTCAATGCGATGATTGTTCCGGAAGTAGACAGAGAAAAAAGGGAAGGATTCTTCTCAAATCTGGGCAGTCGATTGTCCGGAATCTTGCTGAAAAAGGATCTTGTTATGCCTTATGAGGGGGTGGAAGCTTGCATGGGCCATGATACGACTGCCCAGCATTTCACCTTGATGGACTTTCCTTATGATTATACCCATGAGGCTCCTTTCCCAATCAACGGAAAGGTTGATTCTGCTTTACTGAACGCTTCGTTCAATGAAACCTTTTCCAAAGCAGCTTTGTTTTTGAGTTAAATCCGCCAGGAGAATGTCCTTCTATAACTTCTTTCCGGCTCTTTCTGTATGTCTTTTGTGTGAATAGGATATTTTCTTAAAAAATAACTAAAAGATCGCAACTCATATTCCAAAATCCTCATTAACTTTATACCGTGTAAAGGGAATAAAATAGCTATTTTTGTAATTAAATAAATTGACACATGAAAACACTTCGTTCGCATTTGTTCATTTTACTTTTACTGTTCCCTGCCTTTCTTGTTGCTCAGGAAGAAGGAGACAACGGTTACCTTTTCCCTGATTTTATGCAAGGGACGGTACTTTTTAAAAATGGCGGTGTAGAACCTGCGATGCTCAACTATAATTATGTGACCAAACTTATGTTGCTAAAAGACAATAAAGACCAAATTCTGGAATTTTCGGACTTGAGCAGCATCGTTGCGATAAACATTGACAATCGGGTTTTCATTAAAGGAAAAAACAACGCGTTTTACGAACAAGTTCCTGCCGGTAATGGTTTTTATTATATACAATGGTTTGGAAAAACAATTTCACAAGAAAGGGCGGGAGCCTATGGAACCTATTCCTCTACTTCGGCGGTTACCACTTATTCAACCATTAATTCTGACAACAGAGTGATTCAACTCAAAGTGGGGGAAAAGGCAAAAACAAAAAAGAATTGCAACTTTTGTTTGAAAGTGAAAAACAACTTTAAGAGTTTTGATTCTGCAAGGACTTTGGGGAAATTGTTTAAGGGGCATGAAGCTGAAATTGAAAAATTTGCTGCCGAACAAAAAATTGATTTCAGTAAAGCTCCAGATATAGAACGTATGGTTGTTTTTTGTGAAAAGTTTGCGAATTAATTTTGATAAAAATAAGATATGGATTCTGGTGATTTGATATTTTACGGCATCATTGCCGTTTCTGTTGTTTTTTCCATTCTCAAGGCGGTTAGAAAAAAACCTGAAGAGACGAAAGATACCGGTATGCCGGATTTTAAAGGATTCCGTACCGGAGATCTTTTCAAATCCATTCTTCAAGAATTGGAAGAAAAGGATGATGAATACATTCCCTCCAATCCAAAGCCTGTGACTCCAATGACCTCTCCGGTGAACAAACCGAAAGAAAAACAGGTAAAGCGTCAGGATATGCCATCTGCTATGTCCCGCAGAGAGTCTTTAAATGCAAAAACTACCGCTGAGACCATCTCGGTGTCTGAAAATTTATCTGATCCCATTTTGCAAACTTTGGATTTGCAAAAGATGGATGAGCTTAAGAGAGCCATTATTTACAGTGAAATCATACGTCCAAAGTTTTGATTTTCTTCTTAAAATCCCTTAAAAATCTTTTTTTTCCTGTTCTATAAATCATACCTTTGCGCCGTTAAAAATTAACAGTCAATTATATGTCTTTAAAATTTATTACTGCTGAAGAAGCAGCATCCTTTGTCAAGAATGGCGATCAGGTAGGATTCAGTGGCTTTACTCCCGCGGGAGCTCCCAAAGTTGTATCAAAAGCCATCGCAGAAAAAGCTGTCAAAGAGCACGAAGCTGGTCGTGAGTTTCAAATCGGTGTTTTCACCGGAGCGTCTACCGGAGATGCTCTGGATGGGGAATTGGCAAGGGCAAACGCTATCTCTTTCCGTACGCCTTATCAATCAAACAAAGATTTGAGAAACAACCTGAATATAGGGAAAACAGCTTATGTTGACATGCACCTTTCCAATTTGGCACAAGAACTCCGTTATGGATTTCTTGGCAAAATTGATGTTGCCATCATGGAAGTCGCAGATGTTACTGAAGATGGGGAATTGATTCTAACATCCGGTGTCGGCATCTCTCCGACGATAGCCCATTTGGCAGACAAAATCATTATCGAATTAAATTCAAACCACCCCAAGTTTATCAGGGGGTTACATGACATATATGAACCTTTGGACCCTCCCTACCGAAAAGAGATTCCTGTGTATAGTCCTTCCGACCGAATCGGAAGCCCTGTCTTGAAAGTGGATCCGGCAAAGATTGCGGGTATTGTTGAAACCAATAAACAAGATCAAACAAGAGGTTTCACTCCTGCTGATGAGGTGACTACAGCAGTAGGCGAAAATGTGGCAGCATTTTTGGTAAAAGAATTGAAGGCCGGTCGTATTCCTGCCTCTTTCCTCCCCATCCAATCGGGTGTTGGAAATATTGCCAACGCCGTCTTGGGTGCTTTGGGAAGAGATCCGGCTGTTCCTCCCTTTACCATGTATACCGAAGTTATTCAGGATTCCGTTATCGGTTTGTTGCGTTCCGGTGATATCAAGTTTGCAAGTGGTTGTTCCCTAACCATCTCTCCTGCACTTCTTGAAGAAGTTTACAAGAATTGGGATTTCTTTAAAAATAAACTGGTACTCAGGCCTGAAGAAATTTCAAATAATCCCGAAGTGGCCCGCCGTTTAGGGTTAATCACCATCAATACGGCTTTGGAGGCAGACATCTTCGGAAACGTCAATTCTACCCATGTTTTGGGAACCAAAATGATGAACGGTATCGGCGGCTCGGGCGATTTCACCAGAAACGCTTACATTTCCATCTTTACGACACCATCTATTGCAAAAGACGGAAAAATAAGTTCAATCGTGCCTATGGTTTCTCACTTGGATCACAGTGAACATTCTGTCAAGGTTTTGATTACCGAACAGGGAGTTGCGGATTTTCGAGGCAAATCTCCGATACAGCGTGCTGAATCCGTCATTGAAAACTGTGTACATCCTGATTATAAAGAAATGCTTTGGGATTACCTGAAAATGAGCAAAGGCGGACATACCCCTCATACCTTGAGAATGAGCAATGCCATGCACTTGGAATTTGCCAAATCCGGTGACATGCATCATACCAAATGGGAATAATAAATGAAATTGCTATGGATCTTTTGATGCTCCTTAAAGCCGTAATTATCGGAATTGTGGAAGGAATTACAGAATTTCTGCCTATTTCAAGTACAGGTCACATGATTCTCGTTGACGAATTTGTCAAACTCTCTTCTGATAAAACATTTACAACCGCTTTTGAGGTGATCATTCAACTGGGAGCTATTATGTCGGTGGTCGTTTTTTTCTGGAAAGACCTATGGCCTTTTGCAGGGACAGAGGAACACAAGAAAGACACATGGCAACTTTGGTTTAAGGTCCTTGTCGGAGTTCTTCCTGCTGTCGTTTTGGGACTTCTGTTTGATGATACCATTGAGAAACATCTTTTTAACCCGTTGGTCGTAGCCATCACATTGGTCTTTTACGGTATTATTCTGATTGTACTTGAACGTTTTAATGCCGGCAAAAAAGAATTTAAGTTCAATTCGGTCAAATCCGTTTCTTTTGGCCTTGCCATTTGCATCGGATTGTTCCAATGTCTTGCTATGGTGCCCGGCACATCCCGTTCTGCGGCAACAATTATCGGTGCGATGTTGCTTGGCTTATCCCGCGGAGCTGCCGCTGAGTTTTCTTTTTTTCTGGCGATTCCGACCATGGCTGGTGCAACTGTGCTGACCATACTGAAAAATGGTCTCGCTTTTGATGCGCAACAGTGGATTGTGATTGCCGTAGGTCTCATCACGTCATTTATCGTTGCGTATGCAGTGATCAAGTTGTTTATGAATTTTATCCGTCGCCACGATTTCAGTGTTTTTGGCTATTATCGTATTGTGCTTGGTCTTGTCGTATTACTCCTTTTATGGAACTTCTAATGACAAAGTATAATTAATCCAAAGAAACCGACAACAAATGCGAAGAATATTTTTTATCGGCTACATGGGGTCTGGTAAGACAACTTTCGGGCGTTTGATTGCCACATCTCAAAAACTGTTGTTTGTTGATTTGGATGAGTTTATAGAAGAGAAATACTCGAAAAGCATCGTTGCATTGTTTGAGGAATTCGGAGAAAGTCAATTCCGCCAGATAGAGCGTAATGCCCTTCATGAGGTTGCCCAGTTTGAAAATTGCCTCATTGCGACCGGCGGCGGTACTCCTTGTTATTTTGACAATATGGAATACATGAACAGCATGGGAGATACTGTTTATCTGAGAACGACTGTACATGAATTGTTTGACAGACTAAAGTTGTCATGCAACAAACGTCCGCTTTTAAGTCAAAAATCCGATCAGGAATTAGAATCACATATTGCAGAAATGCTCGAAAAACGAAAAGACAGCTATATGCGTTCGAAATATATTCTGGATACAGATAGCTTGAATCTGAAGAACCTTGATTCAAGATTTTTAGCAATTTTTGAAGTGTAGACGGCCTTTATGGAATTATTATATACTTCTATATTTTTTTAAGACTTCTCTTTTTGGTTTAGATTTACATTCCCCGTGCGTTTTAAAATTCCCCAGCTGGCGAGTTCGCCTTTCATGGCTTTCAGGTAAGACTTAATCAGTATATAAAAGAAAATCTGACGGTAGACAAAACGCTGTACAAAAAGCATTGCGGCATTCGAAAACGAAAAAGTCTTGCCATCGTACCGGTAAGCCAAGGCTGAAGCCATCCAATCAATCAGGAAGAATAGCACATAAGTAAAAAGATAAAAAGCAACGTTGGTTGAAAATAACCCGATAATGAAAAATAGGTCAACTACAGGTGAAAATAACGGAATGATAAATCCAAAGACCAACAGATTGGGTAACATGATCCAGCCGATATTTGGCTTACGTAGGCTGAACAGCAAATCACGGTGCTTCCAAAATGTTTGCATCATACCGAATGTCCAGCGTAGACGCTGTTTCAGAAACATTTTCATTGTTTCAGGGGCTTCAGTAAGTGAAATAGCTTCGTTGCATGAGCGCACTTTAAAGCCCGCTCTGTGTAGTCGAACCGTAAGGTCACAATCTTCGGCCAAAGTGTCGGTGGTAAAGCCTTTGATCTGGTCAATGGCGGTTTTTCGAAAGGCTCCGATAGCACCCGGAACGACAAGGATAGCATTCACATCATCGAGTGCCCTGCGTTCGAAGTTCTGACTGGTGATATATTCCAATTTTTGCCAGTTTGTCAAAAGATTTACGGCATTGCCTACTTGGACATTTCCGGCGACAGCACCTACTTTATCATCCGTAAAGAATGGTACCATTTTGGATATTGCATCCGGCAATAACAAAGTATCAGCATCAATGCAAACTAAGATTTCACCGGATGCGTTGCTAATGCCGAAGTTTAAAGCGGAGGCTTTACCACCATTGGGCTTTGTAAGAATCTGAACGTTGTCCATATTATTAAATGCAGCTTTGACATTCGCAAAGGTTTGATCTTTTGAGCCATCATCGACAAAAACAATGTCCAGCAGAGGATAGTCACTTTTAAGCAAATTCTCAATAGTTCTTGTGACCGTTAGTTCTTCATTGTATGCCGGGACAATGACACTAACTTTCGGTTTGTAATCAGAAAAGACCAGGCTTTGTCCTTTTAGGCTTTTTTTGTGTTGAAGAATGGCCAGGACCATCAGGATGAGGATGCGTGAAATTCCAAGAATAATTGCTACTACAAAAAAACCGTGTAAAAAGTTTTCGAATAAGGAGGTTATCAGAAAAAATATATAATCGAAATTTTCTGCTGTTCTTACGCTTCCCTTCATCGTAGGCATAACCTGATCTCTGGTTCGCTCCATGATATCCGATATGGTTACAAAATGATAACCATTTTGCCGGTAAAAGTTGATGATTCGAGGCAGCGCAAGGACTGTCTGTGAACGATTTCCGCCGGCATCGTGCAAGAGTAGGATGTTTCCAAGATTATGTTGAGAGAAAACTCGAGAGACAATAGTATCTTCCGTCACTCCGACTTGCCAATCGTTGGGGTCAATGGATGAAGCAATGGTCAAGTAGCCTTCATCCTTGGCAATGCTCAATGGGCGGATTTGATTGATATCCTGTGGCTCTGCATCGGTATTGTAAGGAGGACGGAAAAGAAGCGTAGAATGACCTATAATGCTTTCGAGAAGTAAACGGGTAGATCGAAGTTCGACCCGTTCACGGTCTTTTGAGGTTATTTCGAGGTCAGGATGAGTAAAGGTATGGTTCCCAATTTCATGACCTTCCTTGTACATCCGCCGTATGATTGGAATGTTTTTTTCAATATTGACACCTACCACAAAAAAAGTGGCTGAAATTTTGTTTTCTTTAAGAATGTCCAAGATTTCCGGGGTAAAATCTTCGTCTGGGCCATCGTCGAAAGTAAGGGCGATTTCTTTGCCTTTGGGTTTGCCGAAACGATTGATAAGATAGGATGTCGGTAAATTCAGGTAGCGTTCATTTTCAATCATTTGATCCGAAACGTCCAACTTAATTTTTACAGTACCAGATTCAGGTTTGCTGGCAACTTCCAGAATCTCACCATCTCCGGTGAAGTTGACTTCAGAGGCAGACTTGAATTTTTCCAATTGCTTATAATTAAACGGATGTTTTTTTAAGGAATCTGCTGAAAGGGACCGGTTGTAAAAACTCCATATTCGTGGATCTTCAGTACCAAGGTGCCAGAGTGATACACCGGCCGTATGGTATTCTTCGGCGGTCCGAATGGAATTGAATATTGTTGTCGCATCGGTGCAGTGAGCCTCACCTGGATTTCCGTTTTCGTCATAATAATTGATATACAAATCGGAATGGTCATCATCAAAATTCACAGGGGCATTGTATGCGGCTGAAAGGGATATAAAATCATCATACGAAATACTTTTTCCGTTTTGACCGGCCCTCCAATCATATCCATACCCCCCTAGACACAAAACGAATTTTTCAGAGGGAACTTCTTTCATCGCCAAATCCAATGCCTGTTCAATGTATTTAATAGACGTAATACAGCCGGGAGACTTACCGGCAAAATGTTCGTCGTAAGCCATCAAGAAAATAAGATCGTAATAAGTATTCAGTTTTTTATAATCAAAAGTTTTGTCGAAAGGGTTCACATCGATAGTTAACAAATAACCAGCCGGATGAAGTGCCTGGTAAAGTTCTTTTGAAAAAATCATCCGGTAAGAAACCATGGCCGGAGGTATATTCTCAAGGTCGATGTTTATTCCTTGAAAATGGTTTTTTTTCAAGGCGTTCTTGATATTGGATATGAGTCTGGCTCTGTATATAGGACTCTTAAGCAAGAGTGCGGTAGAATCACCGTTCCAATGTTGGTTTATGTTGTTACTTAGAATGGGAATGACGGCTACGTTGTTTTGGTTCATGATGTTTAATGCTCTCGCATTAATTTTGATATCAATATCTCCTTTGGTATTTTTTTGGAAAAACCATTCGGGTAGCACCATATTCAGCTTGTCGACATTGCTTTCCAATGATGAAAATGAATTTTTATCCCAATTTACATAAAAACCGGCTCTTAGAGGAAGGAATTCTTTCAGTGGACCTCTTTCTATTTTCTGATTATAAAACTCGTACCTTTTTGTACTTCTTATTTTTTTCAAATGAAGCGCATACGCTACCAATTCTGAATCCGAAACCACTTTTTTTGAAGGATTGATATTTACATTACGGATTCTTTTCTCTTTATAAATCAAACCTTTGGCATCATAGTGTGATTGGTGAGTCAGGGATATGGCAATAGATAGAACTCCTACCAATATAAAAACCAAAAGAATACGGACAAACCAAACAAACCGATTCCAGCGTGTTGAGTTGGGACTTTGAAAAATTTGTTGCATATATTTGTTTCTTTATTAGAGTTGTGGTAACCAGCAATTACAGGTAATAATTAACCTGAATCTTATCGGCATTGTTGACTGTAAGTCTTTGAATATAATCGGATATAATAGGGCCCCGCATTTTTTAAGCATGTGGTATGCATTCGAAAGGTATATCATTAAGAAAATTGTAGCACTTTTCTTCATAGAACAAGTCCTTTTAATTCCTTGCGGAGTGTACATCCCTTTTTTTGCGGACAAAGATAAACATATTCCTGTGAGTGTGGAGTTCTGAATTCATCCTAAAATATCTTAAAAAAACAAGTCGGCAAGATTCGGGGTCCGTTACTTGCTGATTCTCATCAGCCCAAAACAATCTGCATCATGCTCCCTAAATAGATCACCGACTAATTTTATTGCCCCCAGTTCTCCCGATCCAGTGTCCTGTATTGGATAGATTCTGCAATATGTTGTACCTGAATCTTTTCTGAATGGTCCAGGTCGGCGATGGTCCTGGCAACTTTCAGTATCCGGTCGTAGGCTCTGGCTGAAAGATTTAATCGCTGCATGGCCATTTTCATCAAATTCTGGCTTTCCGCATCAATTTGTGCAAACATTCTTATTTCTTTGGTGGTCATTCTCGCATTACAGAAAATTTCCGGTTTGTTTTGAAACCGTTCTTCCTGAATCTTACGCGATTCAATAACCCTTTTCCGTATAGATAGACTGGATTCACCTTGTTTTTTCTCACTTAGTTTGTCGTAAGAGACTGGCGTGATCTCAATTTGCAGATCTATCCTGTCCATAAGTGGTCCGGAAACCCGGCTCAGGTATTTTTGGATTTGCATTGGCGTACAGACACATGGTTTATCAGGATGGTTATAATAGCCGCACGGGCAAGGGTTCATAGAAGCAACCAGCATGATACCGGCTGGATAGTCCACTGCGTAATTGGCTCTTGCAATGCGGATTTTTTGATCTTCCAAAGGTTGACGGAGGACTTCCAGCACAGAGCGGTGAAATTCAGGTAATTCATCCAGAAAAAGAACCCCGTTGTGAGCCAGGGAAATTTCGCCGGGTTGAGGTTTGTTGCCTCCTCCGATCAAAGCCACGGAGCTGATGCTGTGGTGCGGAGCACGGAAAGGCCGGTCTACCAGCAGGGAGCGGACGGCGTCCATTTTGCCTGCAACTGAGTGTATTTTCGTCGTTTCAAGGGATTCTTGCATGGTCATGGGTGGAAGGATGCCGGGTATACAATTGGCAATCATGGTTTTTCCTGCACCGGGAGGCCCGATCATGATGAGGTTGTGCCCACCTGCACAGGCTACTTCAACAGCCCGTTTTATATGTTCCTGGCCTTTAATGTCTGCAAAATCTGCGGCAGGTGCCGTTGATTCTCTATCCATCAGGATGTTGACCATTTTCTCCGGCTCTTTATGGATTTTATGGTTAAGAAATTTGACCACTTCTGTGATGTTGTCCATCCCATAGACTTCCAGCCCTTCTACAACCGCAGCTTCGGGAGCATTAAGAGCAGGAAGGATCAACCTTTTAAGTCCCATTTCATGAGTGAGCACCGCTACCGGTAAAATACCCCGAACCGGTTGCAGGTGTCCGTCAAGTGACAGTTCTCCGATAAAAAGGGTGTCTTCCAACGAAGAAGCAGGGATGTAATCCCCTGCGGCCATGATTCCGACCAATAAGGGAAGGTCATAAGAGGTACCTTCTTTCCTTAAATCTGCCGGTGCCATGTTGATAACAATTTGTTTTCGTGGTAAATCCATCCCGTTTACTTGCAGGGCTGAAACGATTCGTTCATGGCTTTCACGGATGGCATTGTCCGGCAAACCGACCAATGAAAACCGGATACCTCTCGATAAATGGACTTCAATACGGACAGGTCTGGCTCCGACACCATGAATGGCTGCACTTATAAGTTTTACAAGCATCTGCTTTATATTAAATATTTGCAAAAATAACAAATAAATAATATAATATTAATAAAATGCGAATTTATTGATGGGCTACCAATCTTGTATGCCTTCCCGAATGCGTTCGGTCAGATGAAAATTTTTAGCATCACCCTTCAGGATGTTCAGTAGATCTTTGGTGACGGGGTCGTAATCTTGATAGAAAAAGTCTTGGATGAGTACAACGCTGGCGATAGAAGAGGTGTGTTCCTTTATGTATTCTTTTGCCGCTCGTTTCAGCAGAAGATTAATAGTTGCCAGACGTTCTTCGGATTCTTCAACGGTGTAGTATTTGCCGTTTAGTATGGCCAATCGCTCCATATACAGAGGCTTGATTTGCTTCTTATATCGACTTAGGTCGTCATTGACTACTCCTCCTGAAATGTTCAGCAAGTCCACCATTTGGATATCTCCCCGAATATGGACATGGTCTCCGCACTTGGCAAAAAGAGTTGTCCAGCATTTTTTTTCTGAAAAATAAATGGTGACGGGAGTTATTTCATCGTATGTATTGACTTTAAAATCGAATTTCCCGGAACTGTTAGAAAAGATGGTATCATAAGCCAAAGCCTTGTTTTCGTCATAATAGGAAATACATAAGGAGGAATGACCCAAATTTTTGATTTCTCCTTGAACATGAACTTTGTTTTTTTCAGGAGATGTGCATCCGAATGCCATCAAGTAGCACAATATAGCAAGAAAAACATTCGGTCTTCGATTCATAATAAATGTTAATTTTGAGTAAAAGTACGAAAATATATTATACGATCAATTATTTATCGGTTTATCTGCGAAAAACCAATAAAATTTGGTTGAAATGATCATATATGATGTGTGGCGATTTTATTCGTTATCTTTGTCAAATGATATATTTTAATGAGAAATGAAAGAAATAGATGTTAAGGTTAGAACGGAACAAGCAATTGAAAATTTTAAAAAAGGTTACAATTGTGCCCAATCTGTTGCTCTGGCTTATGCTGATCTTTTTCATGTAGATATGGAAACGATCAAACAACTTTCTGCACCTTTTGGAGGCGGAATGGGACGTTTGCGTGAGGTTTGCGGAGCGGTCACAGGGGCATTTTTGATTTTGGGAATGGAGTATCCTGTTACAGTTCCCAATGATAGGCCGTCAAAAGCAGCCAACTATGCGGCAGTGCAACGTGTTGGTTTGCAGTTTAAGGATCGAATGGGCAGCTATATTTGTGCAGACCTGCTGAAAATAGGGAGATATCCCGAGAATCCCAATCCCGAAGACCGAAATGCCGAATATTATGCCAAACGTCCTTGTGCATACTGTGTGGCTATTGCAGCGGAAATTTTGGGCAAAGAGCTTATGGAATCGATGAAGTAGGTTGAAGACTAAATTCACTATTAATAAAACGCCTCGGAATCTTTTAGGATCCGAGGCGTTTCAATTTTATATATCCTTCGTTTGATTATTTGCAGCAGCAACCTGTTTTAGGCAACTGAGGACCGGAAGGAATCAAAGCTTTGGCGGCATCATTATCGCAATATTGTTCAAAGTTATTGATGTACATACCGGCCAGCTTGATGGCTTTGGTTTCCCATTCTTTTTTGTCAGCATAAGTGCTGCGAGGATCCAGAATATCAGAAACTTTTTCTAATTTAACAGGAGCAGTCAGGTTCATAATCGGGATCAACTGTGTTTCTGCTTTGTCGATAGAACCGTCGATAATGGCATCAATGATGGCGCGGGTATCTTTCAAAGAAATACGTTTGCCGGTACCGTTCCAGCCTGTATTTACCAAATAGGCTTTTGCTCCGTGTTCTTTCATCTTTTTAGCCAAAGTGCTGGCATATACGGTCGGGTGCAAAGTAAGAAATGCTTCTCCGAAAGCAGGAGAGAAAGAAGGAACAGGCTCTGTGATGCCGCGTTCCGTGCCAGCTAATTTGGAGGTAAATCCGCAAAGGAAGTGGTATTGAGCTTGTTTGTCGTCAAGAATAGAAACAGGAGGCAATACGCCGAATGCATCGGCAGACAGATAGATAATCTTCTTGGCGTGACCAGCGCGTGAAGGCATTACAATCTTATTGATATGATAAATTGGATAAGATACACGGGTATTTTCTGTCGTTGACTTGTCTGAATAATCGATATGACCTTTGTCGTCGACGGTTACGTTTTCAAGCAATGCGTCACGTTTGATGGCACGCCAGATATCCGGTTCGTTTTCTTCGCTCAGATCTATTACTTTTGCATAGCAACCACCTTCAAAGTTGAAGACACCGTGATTATCCCATCCGTGTTCATCGTCACCGATCAGGTAACGTTTCGGATCTGCAGATAAAGTAGTTTTACCGGTACCGGACAAGCCGAAGAATATGGCAACATCACCATCTTTGCCGACATTTGCTGAGCAGTGCATGGCAGCAATGCCTTTTTGTGGTAAGTAGAAATTCATCAAGGAGAAAATACCTTTTTTCATTTCACCACCGTACCAGGTGCCACCAATAACATTCATTTTCTTTGTAAGGTCGAACAATACAAAGTTTTCAGAGTTCAAGCCTTGTTCTTTCCAATTTGGGTTGGTAGCTTTGGCACCGTTCATGGAAACAAAATCCGGTTCGCCGTAGTTTTCCAGTTCGTAGTGGGAAGGACGGATGAACATATTGGTTACAAAATGAGCTTGCCATGCAACTTCCATGATGAAACGTACTTTCATGCGGGTATCTTCGTTGGTACCGCAGAAAGTGTCGACCACATACAATTTTTTGGCAGAAGAAAGTTGTTTTGTTACCAGGCTTTTGCAGTGATCAAAAACTTCAGATGTTGTTGGACGGTTGATTTTTCCGTCCCACCACATAGCACTATCCGTGATAGCGTCTTTAACAAAGAATTTGTCTTTGGGAGAGCGGCCTGTGAATTTACCTGTGAATACAGCAGTTGCACCGGATTCGGTCAACTTTGCTTTATCAAAACCCTCATTAGCCGGGTTCATTTCATCCTGGAATAATACCTCATAAGAAGGATTGTGTACGATCTCAAAATTACCCGAGATGCCGTACTTACTCAAATCTAAATTTGCCATTTTTGATTAATGAATTGATTTATAATTAATTACTATTATATTGAAAACCTTGTATTCCAAATACAAAGATAAATATAAAATTTTATTGATGGGACTAATTAAAGAAATTTTTCTTTAATTATTTTTGTTAACGGTTTTATCTGAATTTTTGAAAATAATAAAAGCAAAAAATAGACCTTCAATCTGTTTTTTTTACCTTTGTTACAAATAAACGTTCTCGGGCGTAGATTTGTTTATTACAGAAGTTCTGCCGGAACTGTATTTTTCTTCGCCCGATTTTGACTTAAATATAATATTATGAGGGTAATTAATTTGTCTGAGCAAAATACACTGCTCAATCAATTTTTGCTTGAAATCAGAAATATCGATATTCAGGGAGACCGTATGCGCTTTCGTCGGAATATGGAAAGGATAGGAGAAATCATGGCTTATGAAATGAGTAAGGATTTTTCATATACTGTAAAAAATGTTCAGACACCTCTTGGTGTTGCGCCGGTAAACACCATTGATGAGAAATTGGTTGTTTCAACTATTTTTAGAGCAGGTTTGCCTTTTCATTATGGATTTTTGAGCTATTTCGATCAAGCGGAGAATGCTTTTGTTTCTGCTTACAGAAAATATAAGGATGCCTTGAAATTTGAAATCAATATCGAATACATTGCGGCTCCCAGCCTTGAGGGCAAAACAGTGATTCTTACCGATCCCATGCTTGCTACCGGCAGTTCGCTGGAACTTGCGTATGGTGCGTTGTTGACAAAAGGAATTCCGGCCAAGCTTTATATCGCAACCGTGATAGCCAGTCAACAGGGGGTTGATTACGTGAAATCTTGTTTCCCTGAAGATACGACTTTGTGGTGTGCAGCCATTGACCCTGAGTTAAACAGTCATTCCTATATTATTCCAGGATTGGGTGATGCCGGAGATTTAGCCTATGGCGAAAAAATGTAATTTTCGTAGAGGGTGTGTTTGGAATAACAAAGCGGTCAGCCCGAAGGATGGGATGGCCGCTTTTTTTGTGCGCCACGCATGGCGCATCGGCCCTCCTGCACCCAAAGTAGTGCACTGAAGGGCAGCGGTATGGCTGACGTCGACTTCGACGGACAGGTGCAGTGGACACGAAGAGTCCGGCAATATTTTTTGTGACGGCTCTTGAGACTAACAAAAAATGCCGGAGTCGAGTGGACACAAACCTGAACTAGTGGAGACGGAGGCTATGCCGCTGCTCGAAAGGGAGCGGTGCTTTTTATCTGCACAAAAGAGAGGAGCAGTGCTTTTTACCTGCATGAAAGGGAACGGTGTTAGATTTCCCGCTAATCTCAAATTTCATATTTTTGCTACTTCTCCATAAGTTTTCCATTTGACCCATTATTTAACTGATAAAGATGTAATTGAGTGCAAAGAGAATGGCAAGTATGTACATTGCAATTGAGACTTTTTTGAAATTTCCGCTGATCATATTTAAGAGAACGAAGGCTAAAAGTCCCAAAGAAATACCCTGGGCAATGCTATACATCAAAGGCATGGCTATGATGCAGATAAAGGCCGGAATGGATTCGGAATAATCGGAAAGGTCAATATCCTTAATTGGATCAAGCATCATCAAGCCTACCAGAATCAGGATGGGGGCCGTTGCTGCACTTGGGATGGACAGGAAAAGAGGGGCAAAGAGCAAAGCAAGGGCAAAGCAACCTGCAGTGACTAAAGAAGTCATACCTGTACGGCCTCCTTCAGAAACGCCTGAAGCACTTTCTACATAAGTTGTTACAGCACTGGTGCCGAAGACGGCACCGGACAAGGTGCCGATAGCATCTGCATAGAAAGCTTTTTTCACATTCGGAATTTGTCCGTCGGCATCAAGCATGTTGGCCTTTGAACAAACACCAATCAGGGTTCCAACAGTATCAAACACATCAACAAACAGAAAGGTGAAGACCACCATCAGCATATTCCAGGAAAAAATCTGGGAAAAGTCAAATTTAAAGAACAAAGGCGCAGGGTTGGGAGGTGAGTCTATGATACCTGTGAAACTGGTGATACCCATCGGAATACCGACAATAGTTGTGGCAAGTATACCAAGAAGCAGTGCTCCTTTGATTTTTTTGATCAAAAGTACAGAGGTGATGACAAGGCCGATTAAAGCCAGCAGGGCTGTACCGGTGGTAATATTGCCAAGGGCAACCATTGTTGCGTCATTCTTGACAACAATACCCGATCCTTGTAAGCCGATGAAGGCGATAAACAAACCGATACCCACACTGATTGCATTTTTCAGTGTAGTAGGAATTGCGTTTACAATGGCGGCACGAATATTGAGTATGTTCATCACTAAGAAGATTAAACCTTCGCATAGGATGGCGGTGAGGGCAAACTGCCATGAATAGCCCATTCCAAGACAAACGGTAAAAGCAAAGAAAGCATTCATTCCCATACCCGGAGCCTGAGCAAAAGGCAATTTGGCCAGAATGGACATTGCTAGTGTGCCAACAATGGATGCAACAGCGGTGGCTGTAAACAGGGCACCTTTATCCATACCGGTGACGGACAGGATATTCGGATTAACGGCCAAAATGTAGGCCATTGTTAGGAAGGTGGTGATACCGGCGAGAATTTCGGTTTTCATCGTGGAACCATTCTCCTTAATCTGAAAATATTTTTCAAACATATTGTTTATATTAATTATTATAAGATTAGAAATTCCATTTAACGGCGAGGGTCGGATTTACCATGAAACCTTTATGTCCGCCAAAATTGGTGGAAAGTTCAATTTCGGAACCGGCAGATAGATGCTCCGTAAAGTTGTACCAAAACTGTGGCTCTGAGATAAATACCGGATGTATGTCATTGGTTAAATATTCATAGGTATTTTTTTCCCACCACAAATCGGCAAAACCGCTGAGGGTTAATTTTTTATTCAAGAGCTGCATTCCCCAGACTGTGGTAAATTGCGGAGTCCTATTTTTGCCTTTGATATCTTTGAACAGTGCTTTTAGATTTAATGTTTTAGAGAAATCCGCGCTGTGCATGAAATAATCAACACCACCCAACCAGGCACTGTTAATACCATATCCGCCATTTCCAAGGCCTAAGCCACCATTATATTCTACGTGTGCGCTGAAAGGCCCTCCCCAGAAGTTCAGACAGCGAGAAATTTCCATGTAGGCACAAGTGGGCGAATTTTTTGCGTCGTAGTCAAAATCTACGAAGAAATATTCATTTCCCCATTTGTCTGCTTTGAACGATTCGACCGTAGTGGTTACGTAATGACGGGTTTTCCCGAAATCATAATGAACTTGAAGATCTGTTTGGGCATAAGTCTGTGAAGAAACAGCTGCCAATAAAATGAAGGCTGACACTATTTTTTTCATAAAGTGTAAGTTTTGGTTTGTTATTAGATATTAGGGTTTAGCAAAAAAACTATTCGACTACAAAAGAAGTAAATAAAAGTAAATAAAATATAAAGAAGGGCGTCATTTATTCCTGAATTTTCTGCAGAAGGAGTTTAACCGTCTTTTTTATTTGAACCCATAAAGGTAAAAATCAATGCTTTTATTTTAAGCCAAATTATAGAGGCTTTCTGTATCAATTTCAAGTAACTGGATACCAGTTTAAGAGTTTTGTACAGTGCTTTTATCCTCTATGCATCAACGGATTAAAAGTTTTGAAAAGGAGGACTTGACAACTTGGTACATTCCAGCAGTTGGTGTTTCGGAATAAAGAAGACGGGGAATATGACGCTATATGAAAGAGGCGGCACTGGATGAACGGAGGGGAAAAAAGAAGCAACCCTTTTGAGGCTGCTTCTTTTTCACTTTTAGTTTTGGCTAAAAAACTATTTTATTTCCCATGTTTCCAATGTACGTAAAAAGTCTTCCAGTTTATGGATTTGCGGATGTTTTTCCTGAACATCCCTGACTTGTTTTTCAACTTCCCTGTCGTAGGTCGGAGCTTCAACGTCCCTGATGACACCCAATGCCACAGGAAGATCTCCGGACATGGTCCCAAGTTTGAAGTGCAATGTCCTGTCTTCGCATTTGGCATCATGCACCAAGATGTCTTTTTCCGTTATTCCGTTTTCTCCGATGGTGACTGATTTCAGGTTGAAACCTTCGATGACCAGACCTTTATCACGGTTCTTTCCGTAAATCATCGGCTCTCCGTGTTTCAGGATGATTGTGCGATCTGCGCGGAATTCCTTGTCTGAAATAGCACTATGCGTACCGTTGTTAAAAATGACGCAGTTTACCAACGCTTCGACAACAGAGGTCCCTTTATGTTTTGCAGCTTGGATTAGAACGTCCTGAGTAGTTTTAAGATCAACGTCCAGTGTTCTTGCGAAGAAGTTACCTCGGGCACCGAAGGTCAGTTCTGCAGGGCGGAAAGGATCTTCAACGGTTCCGTAAGGTGAGGACTTTGAGATAAAGCCTCTCTTGGAGGTCGGAGAGTATTGGCCTTTGGTCAGACCATATATTTCATTGTTGAACAAAACGATATTCAGGTCGATGTTCCTGCGGAGGGCGTGAATAAAATGGTTTCCTCCGATAGCCAGACAGTCACCGTCTCCTGTCACTTGCCATACGGTCAGTTCCGGATTGGCTGTTTTCACTCCCGTAGCAATGGCCGTTGCACGCCCATGAATGGTGTGCATTCCGTAGGTGTTGACGTAGTATGGGAAACGGCTCGAACAACCGATTCCGGAGATGACGGCCGTCTGATCCGGTGAGATGCCAAGTTCGGTCATGGCCTTTTGGATGCTGTTTAAAATGGCATGATCGCCGCAGCCTGGACACCAGCGTACATCCTGGTCGCTTTTAAAATCCTTTATAGTATAATTATTTGTTTCCATCACTTAGTCGTCTAAAAGAGTTTTGAAATGATCTACTAATTCCTGAACCAAAAATGGTTGGCCCTCAACCTTGTTGTATTTCAGTGGGGTGATTCCATCTATTTTGGAACGAAGATATCCTGCAAACTGACCGTTATTCAGTTCACACACAATGATTTTTTTGTATTTGGTAAGAACTTCTGCTGTATTTTTCGGGAGCGGATTGATATAATTGAAATGAGCCAATGCCACTTTCTTACCTTCTGCATTCAGTGCTTCAACGGCTGAGTACAAATGGCCGAAGGTGCCTCCCCATCCTACGACCAGCAAGTCTGCATCGGGATTTCCCTGTATTTTGAGTTCTGGAATGACATGAGCGATGTTGTCGATTTTGGCTTGACGCAAGTTGGTCATCAATTGGTGATTCTTGGGTTCGGTCGAGATAGCTCCTGTCTTGTTGTCTTTTTCAAGACCGCCGACTCTATGGGCAAAACCTTCAGTGCCGGGTATGGCCCAGTAGCGGGAACCATTTTCGGGGTTACGGAAATAAGGTTTCCAGTATGATTTCATGTCTTCACTTACAAACGGAGGATGGATGGCAGGGTAATCATCCATGTTAGGGATTCTCCATGCCGATGAGCCGTTGGCGATAAAAGCATCGGAGAGCAAGATTGCCGGAGTCATGTGTTCAACAGCCAGTTTGGATGCGATAAAGGCGAAGTCAAAGCAGTCGGCCGGTGTGCTTGCTGCAATTACGACGCAGGGGCTTTCGCCGTTACGACCGTAAACAGCTTGCCATAAATCTGTTTGTTCTGTTTTGGTGGGAAGGCCGGTAGAAGGACCGCCGCGTTGAACGTCAATGACGACTAAGGGCAATTCGGCCATGATAGCCAGGTTGATGGCTTCACTCTTTAGAGCGAGACCCGGACCGGATGTTGAAGTTGCTGCAAGGTTTCCTGCAAAACTGGCACCGATGGCTGTACAAACGCCGGCAATTTCGTCTTCCGCTTGTACGGTTTTGACTCCAAGGTCTTTTCTTGCAGAAAGTTCGTGTAAGATTTCTGTGGCTGGGGTAATAGGATAGCTTCCTAGAAATAAAGGCAGTCCTGATTTTTCAGATGCGGCGATTAAGCCCCAGGCTGTTGCCTGATTACCTTTAACGTCCGTGTAGGTCCCTTTTTGCTTTTCGGTGGAATCAATGCGATAGGTTGATACACTTGCATGCGTATTACTTCCGTAGTTGAAGCCGTCAACCAAAACTTTCAGGTTGGCTTTCAGGATGGTTGGTTTTTTCTTGAACTTGTTTTCGAGAAGATGCATTGCATTGTCAACTGGAATATTGAATAACCAGCAAAGCAAACCTAATGAGAACATATTTTTGCATCGCAGGATACTCTTGTTGTCCATTTCACTGTCAGCAAGACTGGCCTTGACCATCGTGGTGATGCGGGCACCGATAATTTGAGCAGCACCGAGACCTAATTCTGCAATGGGGTCGTTTGTCTTATATCCGGCTTTGGTCATGCCGCTTTCGTCAAAGGCATCTTCATCAATGATGATGATGGCGTTTGGTTTGATATGCCTCTTGTTGACTTTGAGTGCCGCCGGGTTCATGGCAATCAGAATGTCTGCCAAATCGCCGGGAGTATAGACTCTTTTGCCTACATGCACTTGATAACCGGAAACACCTGCCAATGTCCCCTGTGGGGCGCGGATTTCTGCCGGGTAATCCGGAAATGTTGAGATTTCGTTACCGGAGATGGCTGAGAGATTTGAAAAAAGGCTTCCGGTGAGTTGCATTCCATCTCCCGAATCGCCTGAAAAGCGAATGACCACTTTTTCTAATGATGTCACTTTTGCTGTATCTGCCATAATTTATTTGATAAAAACAGGTAGGGGTAATATTTCAGGCCACAAAGGAACAAAAAAAATGGAGAAAATGCAATAAAATAAGAAAAAAAAGCCTTTATATTGCATATAAATGCACAAAATGAATTTATATTGCATATTTAATTTTTTAAATAAATCCAAAAGCTTTTTTAAATAAATATTTTTAATGGTTTTTTAGTATTCGTCTCCTGTATCTATGGAATTCTCACTATTTTCATCTCTTCCCCGTTTTGGCTTCTGTTTCGGTTTCAGGTTTCCGAAATTCCAGGTTATATTTAAACGAATATCACGACCGAAGTAATGGTTGGATGTATCTTGATAGAACCCTTTTCCCCAGGTTATATTTTCCATTTTATAGGAATTAAAGAGATTCTTTGCATTGATTGATAGTTGAAATTTGCTGTCAAAGAAACTTTTCCGAAAACCCAGATCCATTGTATAGAAACCCTTGGTTTTTCCTTGGGCTATGATTCTTGGAGCGGAATAAGAGCCTGCAATTTGTCCGGAGAAACCTCTTAAGAAAATCATTGTTCCGTTTATTTTTGCATTCCAGGAAAAGCCATTGGTCCCTTCGTAATAGAAATTTCTGTAAGTGAATGCGTCCATCGTACTGTAATACAAGTTGACGGTGGATGTTGTCTCAAAGGTTTTTATAATTTTGTCTTTTGAAACAAGTTCCAATCCGAAGGCGGTAGAATTGGTGACATTGGACGGTTGTTGATACATGACACCATTTTCCATGTATTGGATATTTTGTATCACATGATTGGTTATGCGATAATAGGCAGACGATGAAAATGTATGGTTTTGTCCGTTTTTCATGTAATTTACTTCAAAAGAATGGGCATATTCGGGATTTAAGTCGGGATTTCCAGACCTGATGGATGTTGAGTCTGAGATATCGACAAAAGGATTTATTTGACGTCCGCGCGGGCGGTTGATGCGTTTGCTGTAATTTACTTGTATATCACGGTCTCCGGCTATATTGTAATTAAGGAATATGGTGGGAAAGAGGTCAAAATAATTTTTGTCGATAGGCGTACCGGCTCCGTTAATATCGGTAGCGTAAAAAGATACGATGGTTTGTTCCCCGCGTAGGCCCAACTGATATCCGAACTTGGAACCAACTTTTCCGGTCAGGGTTCCATAAACGGCATTTTCTTGTTCATCATAATCAAATCCATTTGAGACATCAGGGATAGAAGGAATAACCCAATCATTACCATTGGCTATTCCGTTAAAAATGTCGTTGTCGCTGTATCTGTGTTGCCATTCGCTACTGATTCCAGCCTCCAGTTTCCAGCGTTCTGAGAATTTTTTCGAATAATCTGCCTTAAAGTCCCAGTCCTCTCTGTTGGAAGGACCGGTCTGTATTTGGTTGCTTTTGTTTATAATGTCACCCGTTGAGTTATAATTGGTTTGATTATAGGTGTCGTTCTCGGTATTAATTTGTTTACCGTGAGACAAACTGGCTTGTAGGCTGTGTCCTTCTGCAATTTCCCACAAATAGTCCATCGTGATGTCGTAATTGTTGTGTTCGGCATTATTTTCAGAAATACGTTTTTGCTTTTTATATAGGCTGTTGCTCTTGTCAAGGTAATCATAAGTAATGTCATTGTTTGAATAGTGGGTACCATCCATGGCAAAACCCGAAAGACTTAATGTGTTTTTTTTGTTGATATGATAGTCTATACCTGTTCTCAAAAAGAGCCCGTTTCCACCACGGGTCATTTTGGTATTGGAATTCAAGCGGCTGGTATCAGGCAGAGATATCTGACGTTTTGAAGATCCGTAACCGTCGTGTTTATCATCCCGTAATCCGATATTGGCATAGACATCAAGTTTGGTGCTACTGTAATTGATATTACCACCTAAGTTTTTTCCCCATGGAGATTTGACCCCTGCATTAATACTTCCGTAATATCCTGATTTTCGCTCTTTTTTTAAAATAATATTGATAATGCCGGCTGATCCTTCCGGGCTGAATTTTGCAGAGGGATTGGTTACGACTTCAATGCGGTCAATGTTTTCTGCAGGCATTTGTTCCAAAACCTGACCGCGATTGTCGGAGGTTAGCCCTGACGGCTTACCATTGATCCAGACTGTTACGCTTTCACTGTTGCGCAGCGAGATAGCCCCTTCTGCATCTACATCAACGGAAGGGATGTCCTTTAGAATGTCGCTTGCGCTTGCTCCGGCAGCGGCAATGCTTTGATCCACGGAATAGGTTTTCTTGTCAATTTCCAATTTCATGTTTGAACGTATGCCTTTTACTTCGACGGTTTTCAGAAGCTTGGAATCGGCTTTTAAAAAGAGATTTCCGAGATTTAGTTCGTTCCCTGCAAATAGTTCAATGATTTTATTGTAAGAATGATATCCGATAAACTCAGTTTTTATATTGTATGATCCTGACGCGACTTCAGAAAAGACAAAAATGCCCTTAGAGTCTGATACGGCAACTTTGTATGGTTTCGTTGATCCTTTTTCATATAAGATTACATTGACAAAATCCAGGACGTTTTTGGTCTCTTGATCTAAGAGTTTACCCTTTATTGTACCGGCATTGTTTGTTTCTGCCTCAAGAACTTGGCTTCCGATGCAAGAAGCAACAGCCAGTAGAATTAAAAACCTAAAATTCATAGAGAAATTTGTATAAAATGAAAAGCACTCAAAACTAGTGTTTAGAGTGCTTTTTTATGAAAAGGTTTAAAGGTTGTTTTAAAAAGAACTGTTTGGTCCATTTAGTTTAAATGTCTGGTGCTGTTCCGGAATTTCAATGTTCATGAATCCTTTTTTGTGTAGGCGTTCTTTAAAAGCAATCTGAGATTCGGGCTCCCCGTGAACGATGAAAACGGTCTTAACCTCGTCCGGTTCCTGACTGGATAAGTATAGGCACAAGTCTCTGTAGTCTGCATGGGCGGACATGGATTCAATGATCCGGATATCAGCCCTGACGGGGTATTCTTCTCCAAAGATGGTCACGACATCCGGTCGTGCTTTCAAACGTGCGCCCAAAGAATTCTTTTCACAGTATCCAACCATCAGAATCGTAGTGCTTGGATCGGCAATATTGTTGGCGATATGGTGTTTAACCCTGCCGGCTTCAGCCATCCCGGATGCTGAAATAATCACGCAGGGTTCATTTGATCCGTTCAAAGCTTGTGATTCACGTTTGTCCTCTATATAGTGCAAGCCTCTAAAATCGAACGGGTCATTGTCAAATTTCATGATTTTCTGAACGGAACGGTTAAAGCATTCCGGATGTTGTTTGACAATTTTTGTCACTGTCGTAGAAAGGGGACTGTCGACATAATACTTTACAGGAGGAAGTCTGTTATCCAGTTCCATTTCATTGAGCGTATAGAGCAATTCCTGCGTACGTCCGACACTGAAAGCCGGAATAATTAATTTTCCTTTTTTCCCTATGCATGTTTCAACAATGATATCGTGCAGGATATCTGCTGTATCATCAATTTTGTCGTGCAAACGGTTTCCATAAGTGGATTCAATAATCATATAATCGACCTGCGGAAAAACGGACGGAGATTTTAAAATAGGATCGCCGTATCTGCCGACATCACCGCTGAATGCAATTTTTGTAATTTTTTCGCCTTCTTTGATGGAAAGGAAAATTGTCGAGGCACCTAAAATATGTCCGTTTTCAAATAATTGAAGTTCTATGTCGTCGTCGATATCGAAAGGTTTCTCAAAAGGGACAGGTTCAAACAATTTAGCTGATGCTTCGGCATCTTCTATGGAATAGAGAGGTTCGATAAAAGGTCTGCCTTGTGTCAATCTCCTCTTATTCATGAATTTGACATCATTTTGCTGAATAAAGGCCGAATCTTTCAGTAAGGCTTCTGTCAGGTCGAGTGTGGCGTCGGACCCGAATATCCGTCCGTGAAATCCATCCTTGACGAGTTTGGGAACCAAACCGGTGTGGTCAATATGCGCATGTGAGAGTATCAGATAGTCTATTTCACTGGCTTTAAAGCCGAGGTTTGAGTTTAATATCTGAGTTTCTGTACCCATACCTTGGAACATTCCGCAATCAAGCAGGATGGTCTTTCCGTTGTTTAGTGTGATGAGGTGTTTGGATCCGGTAACGGTCTGTGCTGCACCATGGAATGTGATTTTCATATATTGGTCTTTACGATTATTTCCAAATGTACACTTTTATCGTATTTGCTCAATGATGCTTGTGTTAAAAATATAAAATAAAATGGGTTCGGATACAACAGAATAAAACCGATGTTTTCCGAACCGATGTGGCTCTGAAATGTTTGATGTGCATTTTTACATTCTGTCCGGAACGTCGATGCCTAATAAATTCATTCCTGACCTGATTATTTTTCCGGTAGTGTCGGAAAGGATGATCCTAAAAGCTTGGAGAGAAGTGTTTTCTTCTTTCAATATGGGAAAGTCGTGGTAGAATTGATTGTATTCTTTTGCTAAATCATACATGTAATTGGCTATCAGTGCAGGACTGAAACTTTCGGCGGCATCCTTGATGATATTGGGGAAAGTTGTGATCAGACGGATTAAGTACAGCTCCTTCTCTGAAATATTCAGCTCTGTATCAACTTCTTCTGGACGGGTGATACCCGATTCGTCGACCTTGCGCAAGATGGATTGGATACGGGCGTATGTGTATTGGATGAACGGTCCTGTATTCCCGTTAAAATCAATGGATTCTTTGGGGTTAAAAGTCATGTTCTTTCTGGGATCGACCTTGAGAATGAAATATTTAAGTGCGCCAAGACCGACCATGTTGGCTATGTTTTTTGCCTGATCTTCCGTCAATCCGTCCAACTTGCCCAATTCGAGCGATGTATCCCTTGCTGTATTGACCATTTCGTCGATCAGGTCATCGGCATCTACGACAGTCCCTTCTCTGGATTTCATTTTCCCTTCAGGCAGTTCGACCATTCCATAGGAGAAATGGACCAGTCCTTTGCCCCAGGAAAATCCCAGTCTGTCAAGCAAGATGGAAAGTACCTGAAAATGGTAATTCTGTTCATTCCCGACAACATAAACCATTTTGTCGATGGGGTATTCACTAAAACGTATGCTGGCTGTTCCGATATCCTGAGTCATATATACGGAGGTTCCGTCATTTCTGAGCAAGACTTTTTGATCCAGCCCGTCTGCAGTCAAATCCGCCCAGACAGAACCATCTTCCTGGCGGTAAAATATTCCTTTTTCAAGACCTTCGAGCACCTTATTTTTACCAAAGAGGTATGTTTCTGATTCATAATAGATCTTGTCAAAACTTACGCCCAATCTCTTGTATGTTTCGTTAAAACCTGCAAAAACCCAGCTATTCATGGTTCCCCAAAGTTGACGAACTTCTTGATCTTCTGCTTCCCATTTTTGAAGCATTTCACGGGCTTCGCCCATCAGCGGTGATGCGGCTTCTGCTTCCTCTTTGGTCATCCCTTTTTCTTGAAGTTCAGTGACTTCCTGTTTGTAATGTTTGTCGAATGCGACGTAATAATCACCAACCAAGTGATCACCTTTTTTGCCGGATGAGGCCGGTGTTTCTCCGTTACCCCATTTTTGCCAGGCAAGCATAGATTTGCAGATATGAATACCCCTGTCGTTTACAATGTTTGTTTTTACAACCTTGTTTCCATTGGCTTCAAGGATCTTGCACAAGCTGTAGCCCAACAGATTGTTTCTGATGTGCCCGAGATGCAAAGGCTTATTGGTGTTTGGAGAAGAATATTCAACCATCACCAATGGCGCATTTTCTCCGGCTTGTTTGATACCGTATCGACGGTCGTTGTATGCTTTTTCCAGAGCCTGAATCCAATATGCCGGAGAAACAACCAGATTCAGAAAGCCTTTGATGACATTAAAGGAACTGAGTTCAGCCGTATTGTCAACCAACCATTTGCCCAAATCCTGTGCCGTTTCTTCGGGTTTCTTTTTCGAAAGGCGTAGAAAAGGAAAAACAACGATGGTGATGTCTCCTTCAAATTCCTTTTTTGTAGGTTGTAATTGAATCTGGGCTTGATCAATGCTTTGTCCGTAAAGGGATTCCATGGCGAAGATCAGGTTTTTTTCAAGTATTTGGTTGATGGTCATTTTGCTCAAATTTTAGAAGATGCAAAGTTAACGCAAATTCACTAATGCTGCAAACTGCCTGTAAAAAACGAATCAAATGAAAAACTTGTGGAGAAGTAGCAAAAATATGAAATTTGCGATTAGCGGGAAATCTAACACCGTTCCCTTTCGTGCAGGTAAAAAGCACCGCTCCCTTTCGGGCAGCGGCATAGCCTCCGTCTCAATTAGTCCAGGTTTGTGTCCACTCGACTCCGGCATTTTTTGTTAGTCTCAAGAGCCGTCACAAAAAATATTGCCGGACTCTTCGTGTCCACTGCACCTGTCCGTCGAAGTCGACGTCAGCCATGCCGCTGCCCGAAAGGGAGCGATGCCCATCACCAGAAGGAAAGAAACGATACTGATTACAATTCCTCATTTATCGATTCCTGATAATCTCAAAGGATCACACTTTTGATACTTCTCCACAACTTTTCAATTTGATCCACAAAAAGCATAACGGCCCTTTGCCACAACCTTGGAATATAACAAAGGCTGCCTTGCGCGGGCAGCCTCCTGAATTCGTAATACGTTATTCCCTAAACCAGACCAGCCAATTCGGAACCTGCTTTAAATTTAACGACTTTCTTTGCTGCAATCTTAATTGGTTTTTTTGTTGCAGGGTTAATACCTGTACGAGCTGCTTTTTGTACTACAGAAAAAGTCCCGAAACCAACCAATGCAATTTTGTCACCTGCTTTTAATGTATCGGCAACACTACCCAAAAATGAATCAAGGGCTTTCTTGGAATCTACTTTGCTCAAGCCGGATTTTTCGGCCATAGCGCTAATAAGTTGTGCTTTGTTCATAGTAAAAAATGGTATATAAAGTTAAACAAAAGGGTTTAAATCGAAAATAGATGAAGCAAAAGTATATTTAAATTTCAGTATAACAAGAGAAAAAGAAAAAAAAAACAGGAGAAAATACATTTTTTATTAAAAACTGTCAATGAATAGTCAATAAGTCTGCTTTTTTGTACTTTTGCCCATGAAATATTCTTTTTTATGGCTTATTTTTAAACCATTACCTTTAACAAATATGAGTAATTTTCGTTCATCTTCCGGTTTTATGTCTTCCGTCCCTGTTGTGACAAAAAATTTAATCATCATTAATATTTTATTTTGGGTAGCATCGTTGGTCCTTCCTAAGGTCGGCATTGATTTAATACCATATTTAGGCTTACATTATATAGGGTCCCATGATTTTTTGCTGAGTCAGTTTATCACCTATATGTTCATGCATGATCCCACGAATTTTGCGCATGTCTTTTTTAACATGTTCGGTGTTTATATGTTTGGCCGGATTCTGGAACAGGTGTGGGGCCCCAAAAGATTTCTTCTGTTCTATATGGTTACCGGTATTGGTGCTGCCATTGTTCAACAGATAGTATGGTATATTGATATCAGACCATTTTTAGTTGCTGTCGATAATTATAATGTATCAGGAGACAGTTCTGTTTTGTCACATTATCTGAATATTCAACAAGGTGTTTTATATTCGGCTGAAACCATTGTTCAGGCAAAGGAAATGGTTTTGAACGGTATGATAACGATTGGAGCTTCGGGAGCTGTTTTTGGAATATTGCTCGGGTTTGGAATGCTATTTCCCAATGCACCGCTGTATATCATGTTTATCCCGGTGCCCATCAAGGCCAAATACATGGTGGCCGGTTACGGTCTGATTGAACTTTTTGCAGGAGTGTCAAGTTTTTCCGGAGATAATGTAGCACATTTTGCCCATTTGGGTGGAATGTTTTTCGGCTATTTCTTAATACGTTACTGGAAAAAGAAAGGATTTGGAGATGGCTTCTTTCTGGGATAGTCTGGTTCAAAAATATAAGCAAGGGACAATTGTTTTGCAGCTTATTTATATCAATGTCGGGGTTTTCCTGTTGCTTCGTCTGACATTGCTTCTTCTTGGTATGTTCCGTGTCGACACAGCTTGGTTGATGCCCTTGTTTCAAATGCCTTCAGACTGGATGTCAATCTTGATGCGCCCTTGGACGGTGTTTACCTATATGTTTGTCCATTTGGGGCTGATGCATATCTTTTTTAACATGCTTTGGCTCTATTTCTTCGGAGGCATGTTTCTGCATTGGTTCAGTCCCAGGCAATTGGGTGGTTTGTATATCCTCGGCGGATTGTTCGGCGGATTGTTTTTTGCGCTGTTCAATAATTTACTCCCGATGCAGGAAGGCATCCAAGGTACCGTATACCTGATGGGGGCTTCCGCTTCTGTTTTGGCTCTCGGCATAGCCGTGGCATTTTACAGGCCGGATGAGTCCATTCATATTTTCCTGTTAGGATCCTTGAAATTGAAATATTTGGCCATTATTATGGTTGTGTTGGACGTTTTAAGTTTAAACGGAGAAAATGCTGGTGGTAGTCTTGCACACTTGGGCGGAGCATTGGCCGGCCTCGTTTTTGGTTATTCCCTGAGGAGAGGTGTCGACCTTACGGCTTGGGTCAATCCTATTTTGAACTGGTTTGTCAATCTAAAGCCCCGACGTCGGAAAATGAAAGTTACTTACAAACGGCCCAAAAGAGAAGAAACCTATAAAACAACAGATGTGGATCAAAAATTCCGTGATAAAAAGAAGCAGGATTCTGATCAGATGGATGCCATTTTGGACAAGATCAAACAATCCGGTTACGAGAGTCTTTCACAGGAAGAAAAGAAAAAACTGTTTGATTTTAGCCGAAAATAGATGATATTTACGTTTTCCTTGCAGAAAACACATAAACGAAATGAACGCTTTTTGGAAATTCCTACATTCATTTATCCTGACCATCAATGTGGTGGTCGTTATTCTATTGATTATCTGTGGGTTTGCCTATTTGATTAAACCGGGATATTCCATCTTGTCTTCTTTTTTGGGATATGCTTTTCCTTTTTTGGGATTGATTAATCTCTTTTTTATTTTTTACTGGCTGGTTCGACTTAAAGGCTGGGTTCTTATATCTTTGGTTGGTTTCGCCATTACTTTCAACTCGTATCGGGCTTGGATTCCGTTTAATTTTCATTCCGACGAACAGCCTTTAAATGAGATTAAGGTGCTGTCATACAATGTGATGTACTTTTCTTTCAAGGAAAGTCAAGGAGTTGGAGAACATTCTCCCGTACTGGATTATATTCGGAAAACAGATGCAGATATCGTTTGTTTGCAGGAAGCCGGCCCTGATTTTGTGGAAAACTCCTTGAAAAGTAAGGGATATCGTCAAGTTGTTAAATCATATCCGTATTTTTGTTCCGGTAAAAACGAAAACAGGTATTCTGTCGTTCTTTTATCAAAATATCCTGTTATTCGTTACCAAAGGATTCAGTATGAAAGTAAATCGAATTCTTCCTTTTTTTATGATTTGAAAATTGATGATGATACCATTCGTGTCATCAATAATCACCTCGAGTCCAATAAGCTGAATAGTGATGAAAAAAATAAATACACCGATTTGCTGACAAAACGGGAATCAGAACAATTGACGGAAGTTGCTGAAGTCTTGGGCCACAAAGTCGGGAATGCTTCTTTTATTCGTGCCAATCAGGCAGATTCCGTTTCAAAAGTGATCAAGGAGTCTCCTTATCGGGTCATCGTATGCGGTGATTTCAATGACGCCCCAGGGTCTTATACGTACAGGACTGTCCGAAAAGGATTGATGGATTCATGGATCGAATGCGGTAATGGTTGGGGAAATACATTTCATGAGAACCTATTTCTTTTTCGGATTGATTATATTATGCATTCTCCGGAAATCATGGCTTCGCGGGTGAAGGTGGACAACGTGAAATATTCTGATCATTACCCGATCTGGGCCAATTTGATAATTAAATGATTTCCGCTCCGCTTTATGCTGATATCCTGCTTCCACTACCTTTAACGCAAACATACACTTATTCGGTTCCGGAAGAATTGGCAGCCAGAGTTCAGGTTGGTTGTAGGGTTATTGTTCCCCTTGGGCCTAAGAAACTCTATACCGGAATTATTCTGGAGCTGTTCGAAAACAAGCCGGTAGGCTACGTGACCAAGCCTGTTTATTCACTCCTTGATGAAAGCCCCATTCTGATAGGTCCTCAATTGAATTTCTGGCGTTGGATAGCTTCTTATTACATGTGCTCTTTTGGGGAAGTTATGAAAGCCGCATTGCCTTCCGGTTTGAAATTAGAAAGTGAAACACTTGTGACCCTTGCTGATGGATTTGAGGCAGATGTCCCATTGTCAGAGCGCGAGAGCAGAATAATGGAGGCTCTTATTTCCGAAAAGCCGACTTCTTTGTTCGATTTAAGTAAAAACAGCGGCATCGCCAATCCTTTGCCGGTTGTTCATGAATTGATGGAAAAAGGTGCACTTCTCATTTCCGAAGGATTGCGTAACTCCTATAAAGTTAAGACGAAAACCTGTGTCAGATTGACCGAAACATACCGAAACGATCAGGGCAAGCTGAATGCCTTTATGGATGGAACTTCAAAATCAAAGAAGCAAATAAAAATTCTGACGGATTATTTGGAACTTTCTTCTTTTTTCAGAGAAACACAGCCGAAGGAAGTAGGGAAAAAAGAATTGTTGAATAAATCCGGAGCATCAACTGCTGTCTTGCAGGTGCTTTGCGCAAAAGACGTTTTTGAAATCTATAAAAAAGATATCGACCGTTTACATAGAGATAACCACCCGCAGACCGGAATGTCATCTTTGAGTAAAAAACAGAAGGATGCTTTGGGTTCCATAAAAAAGTCTTTTCAGGAAAATCCGGTTTGTTTGTTACATGGGCTTACTTCTTCCGGAAAGACAGAGATATACATTCATCTGATGGACGAATGTATCCGTTCCGGAAAGCAAGTACTTTATTTGGTTCCTGAGATTGCCTTGACCACTCAATTATCTGACAGGCTGAAACGGGTTTTTGGGAATAAGCTGGGTGTGTATCACTCAAGATTCCCTGATGCGGAGCGTGTTGAAATATGGAATAATTTAGTCGGGAACTCAGATTATCAGGTCATACTTGGGGTACGGTCTTCCATTTTTTTACCCTTTCGTTCACTTGGCTTAATTATCGTGGACGAAGAACATGAAGGAAGCTTCAAGCAGCAGGATCCGGCACCGAGGTATCATGCCAGAAATGCTGCTTTAATCCTTGCAGCTATGCATGGGGCCAAAACTTTGCTTGGAACGGCCACCCCCAGTCTGGAATCATATTACAATTGCCTGAACGGGAAATTCGGTTTGGTTGAATTATTCTCCCGTCATTATGAAATGAAAATGCCGGAAATCATTGCGGTAAATACCAAAGAGTTAAGGCGAAAAAAAGTAATGAAGAGCTTGTTTTCTCCACTCTTGTCCGAAGAGATTGGAAAGGCTCTTGCTACAGGCGAACAGGTGATATTATTTCAGAATCGCAGGGGATATGCACCGGTCATAGAATGTAAATCCTGCGGATGGGTACCCAAATGTGAAAGATGTGATGTTTCACTGACCCTTCATAAATTGCATCAGAAACTGACGTGCCATTATTGTGGTTTTGAGCATGATATTCCACAAGTGTGTCCTGCTTGCGGGGCTCATGAATTATCTACCCGTGGTTTTGGAACGGAACGGATTGAAGAAGAAGTTCACCTTGAATTTCCGAAAGCGCGTATAGCAAGAATGGACACGGATACAACCAGGAGCCGTCATTCCTATGAGCAAATCATCCATGATTTTGAATCCGGAGATACGGATATTTTGATCGGGACACAGATGGTTACAAAAGGACTTGATTTTGATCATGTTCGGGTAGTCGGTATTCTGAATGCCGACCAGATGTTGAATTTCCCCGATTTCAGAGCTTATGAGCGTTCTTTTCAGCAAATGGCGCAGGTCAGCGGTCGTGCCGGTCGAAAAGGAAGAAGAGGAATGGTGATTATTCAGACATCGGATCCTGAACAGCCTGTCATAAAAGATGTGATTTCAAATAATTTCAAATCTTTTTACAACCGTGAAATGGTCATGCGAAAACAGTTTTCGTACCCACCTTTTACCCGGATCATACAAATCCGTTTTAAGCATAAAGAGATGTCCGTTGTACGTCATGCTGCAGAATTTTATACCAATCTGATAAAACCGGTTTTCGGTCTGCGGCTTTTGGGTCCTGATCAGCCACCAGTAGGTCGAATAAACAACTATTATATGCAGCATCTGCTTTTAAAGATAGAAACGGAAGCGTCAGTTTCGAAAGTCAAAGACTTTCTATATGAAGCCCAGGATGTTTTTAAACAAAAGGCTGATTATAGAACCGTTCAGATTAATTTTGACGTAGACCCACTGTGATGTCTTATAATTTTTTCGTCGTTTTTAAGCCTTTGATAGGTAAAGATGTGGCATAAATGTGAAAATTTTGTATAATTGCTTCTGAAATTGTCGAGACAAGCGGTTTTTTTTTACATTTGCGTAAAATAAATGAAAGAAGCATATTTGCTTCTGGAAGATATTTATAAGTGTCGTTCCATCCGACCGGTTTATAGGAATCAATGACAGGTGGAAATGAATAATAATTCTTTGAAAATGAAGATTAATACAAAGACCTTTCTCTTATCGGCAGCGTTTCTTTGCAATCTGTGTTTCTTTGCGTGTAAGAATGAAGATAACGATGTCGTTGTGAAAACTTATTCGGTGACCAATGTCTCTTCGACTTCGGGTACATTTCACGGAACAGTGACCTATTCAGATGTCGAAATTATTGATGCAGGTGTCATATATACTTCTACTACAACTTCTGAAATTACCTATCCGAAGATAACAAACAGTCCTTACGCATCGAAAACATCCGGCACTTTTTCTGATTTTACGGTTGTTTTGAATAATCTAAGTCCTGATTCAACTTATCGTTTTCGTGCTTATGCCCAGACAGCCGATACCGTTTATTATGGATCTATCTATTCTTTTGTTCCGACAGATATAAACATTCTAACCGTTCCTGTATTCAGTGGCTTTTTCACGATGGGTGCAACATCAGAACAACTTGCGGATGCAAATTCAGATGAAAGTCCGACACATGTTGTTACTTTGTCGAAAGGCTTTAGAATGGGTACCTATGAAATTACAAATACCCAGTTTGTCAAATTTTTGAGAAGCCGTTGCATTGACAACAAAGGATATGGTATGACATCCGGGGGATATATCAGGAGCTTGATATCAACAAGTTATACCAAGGCCATCATATATAACGGGGATACTGCAAACTGGGTGGTGCAACCAGGGTATGAGAATGTTCCTGTTGTTCATGTTTCTTGGTACGGAGCCAGTGAATTTTGTCAATGGGCCGGGGGAAGATTACCGACTGAAGCAGAATGGGAGTATGCTGCCCGAGGCGGGAATTTAACTCCGCAGTATATTTACAGTGGCAGCAACATAGCTTCTGAAGTGGCTTGGTACAAAGACACCAAAAACGGACAAAATGCGCATGCTATTGGGCTAAAGAATGCCAATACCTTAGGCATTTTCGATATGAGCGGAAATGTTTGGGAATGGGTTTCCGACTGGTACGATGGTTACTCTTCCAAAGCTCAAATCGATCCCACGGGCTTGACGGATGATCAGGCTAAAGATGCGGGTATTACAGATAAGGTTAGACGCGGAGGAGGTTGGGCTGATAATGACGTCTCTGCCTTGCGGGTCAGTGTGCGTGGCTCAAATGCACCGGGAATTTTATCCGGATCGATCGGATTTCGTTTTGCCAAAGATGTTCAATAAACAACTGTAACAATTATAAAAAAACCGCAGTTTTTAAGTTGCGGTTTTTTTATGGAAACAAGTTGTCAAGTCTATAATTGCTTTCGAATATCGGCTGCAATCTTTTCCATTTCTTCAGAAGACAGACTGAGTTTTGGGTTGGAAAACAACATGTCAGATTCTTTTTGGATTGGAATCAAATGGATGTGTGCATGAGGAACCTCCAAACCGATAACTGCCGCTCCGATACGTCTGCATGGGACGGCTTTTCTGATGGCGACAGCAATCTTTTTTGCGAAGATGTTGATAGCGGCAATCTCCTTGTCATCCAGGTCAAATAGATAATCAATCTCTTTTTTGGGAATAACCAATGTATGTCCCTTGGATAAGGGATTGATATCCAAAAAGGCGAAGAAATGATCGTCTTCCGCTATTTTATAACAGGGAATCTCCCCCGAAACAATTTTGCTGAAAATACTTGCCATGATCAAATTATTTTGCGAGTTCGATACTCTTGATTTTGAAAGTCAGTATACCTGCAGGTACGGAGATGTCGACAATATCTCCGATCTTTTTACCCAGTAAACCTTTGGCAATGGGTGTACTCACTGAAATCTTTTTTTCTTTCAGATTGGCTTCGGAATCAGATACAATGGAGTAGGTCAATTCCTTTTGGGTTTTCATATTGAGTAAGGTAACCACTGTCAAAATCTGTACGGTATCCGTGTTGATTTTACTTTCATCTAATATACGGGCATTCCTGAAAAGTTCCTTTAGCTGGGAAATCTTCATTTCCATCATGCCTTGAGCTTCTTTTGCAGCATCATATTCTGCATTTTCAGAAAGATCTCCCTTATCACGGGCTTCTGCAATCTGTTGCGAAATTCTGGGACGTTCCACAGCTTCCAGATGTTCGATCTCTTTTTCTAACTTTTTGTAACCGTCTTCGGTCATGTAACTTACTGCCATATCAGGTTTCTCTTTTTTACAATTGGACATAAAAACAAAAAGAATTCCGGTCGGAACCGGAACTCTCAATCAAATATCTAAGCAAAGATATAAAACAAATCTGACTTTGCCAAGTTCTAAGCTGCTGTTTTAAAACATGTTTTATAAAAGTCTCTGTATTTCCTTATTAAGATCGGAAATCATAGCGTCGCGTGCCACGATGTTTCCTGCTTTGTCCATCAGGAAAAAAGTCGGCAAATTTTGAACGTTATAAGTAGAGAGATATCCGGATCTCAGGCTGTTTCTGTCGCGAACACAGACCCATGGCAAATGGGATGCGCCGGTCTTCCAAAGATTTTCATCCGTGTCCAGTGATATCTGATAGATTTCAAATCCCCGGTCTTTATATTTGTTGTATAACTCTCTAAAATACAAATTGCGCGTGGCTGATTTTTCAGCTTGATAAGCCGTGAAATCCAGCAATATCACCTTGCCAATCAGGGAGGATAAAGGAATAGTCTTTCCATAAATATTCGGAAGCTCAATTTCGAAAAATGAAATATTATTTTTTTCGTTTATAAGAATCTTCTTGGTATCCGTATTTTGTCTAATCGTCTTTATCCCTTGAAGAGTCAGGTTAACCAGATTCTTACTGCGGTCGGATTCCGGATAAAGAGCATTCCAGGAGGTTGCAACGGCTGCGTAATATTTATTATCGTTTTTATTGAACGGATCAAAAATAAGATAATTCTTTATGCGCTGGAACAGGGCGTAGTAAGCGGTACAAGACCGGGGGTTCCCGTAAATGATTTTGACTGCCATACTTCGGTGCAGATTAAGTGCCTCCTCAAATTTTCTTTGATAAACGGTATCTGAAATTTGTTTGTTTTTGTATAGATTGCTGAGTGAGTCAATACATGCAAGTGTTCTGGATTGTGAACCGGACAGAATCCTGATCAGTTCGCAACATTTCGAACCGCTGACTGAATAATTTATTCCAAATTGTTTACCATCGGCTTTTATTGTTACCGATGAAGCTGAATCCGCTCCAAGTTGGATGAATCTTTCACCAAGGCGCAATCTGTAGAATTCGGGAGCACCGGGAAGTATTGCCTTGAAATGAAAAGATCCTTTTTTTGTAAGCTTGACAGAATCCAGTATTTCTGTTTTACTCATACCGGAAAGTTCGAAATAAAGCATTTTCCCTTTGGCATTGCCGATATTTCCTTCAACTTCAAATTTGGGGGTCCTGGAGCAGGCGGTAAAGAGTATCAAAAGGATGATCCCTAAAGAAATGGCTTGATTCTTCATAGAATAGATTTTAAACACAAACCTACATAATATTGTCGGTTTTGCCAAAAGGTCGCACCTGTTTTAATGTTATCTTGAAATACAGAAGACGGATTTTTTATTTTTTGTGTCAATTTTTTTGCTGGCAATCATTCGGTTAAAAAACCTGCAAATTGAATCTGTCAAGTAAAAAGTGCAAATTAATGCATTTATTTTTCTAACTTTGCGCGATTTTATAAGAAAAAAAAAGACAATTTAAAAAAAGACGTTTTTTATGATTAACCCGATTGTCAAAACAATTGAACTTGGTGATGGAAGAATCGTTACCATTGAAACCGGGAAATTAGCAAAACAGGCTGACGGATCCGTGATGGTCCGTATGGGTGACACCATGTTGCTCGCTACTGTTTGTGCTGATGTAGATGCCACTCCCGGTACTGATTTTATGCCTTTGCAGGTAGAGTACAAAGAAAAGTTCGCCGCAGCCGGCCGTTTTCCCGGTGGTTTCACCAAGCGCGAAGGTCGTGCAGGAGATTCGGAAATTTTGGTATCCCGCATGGTGGATCGCGTATTGCGTCCGCTTTTTCCGGAGAACTATCATGCGAATGTAATCGTTAATGTAATCCTTTTCTCTGCCGATGGCAAAGATATGCCGGATGCACTTGCAGGTTTGGCTGCTTCAGCCGCCATCGCCGTTTCAGATATACCTTTCAACGGGCCCATCTCTGAAGTTCGCATTGCCCGCATTGACGGACAGTACAAAATCAATCCTACTTTCCAGGAACTCGAAAAAGCGGATCTGGACTTGATGGTCGGTGCCACTTATGAGAATATCATGATGGTAGAAGGTGAAATGAAGGAATTGCAGGAATCGGATGTGCTTGAAGCTTTAAAATTAGCTCATGAAGCCATCAAAGTTCAATGCAAGGCTCAAATGGAACTGACCGAAATGGTTGGTAAGACAGAAAAGCGTACTTACTGCCACGAAGTCAACGACGAAGATTTGAGGAAAGATGTTTGGGAAAAGACTTATGATAAAGCATATATAGTGGCAACTGCCTGTAATCCGGACAAACATGCCCGTTCGGAAAATTTCGAAGCCATCATCAAGGAATATGTTGCCAATATGACTCCCGAAGAGGCTGCTGAAAAAGCAGATATGGCTGTCCGCTACTATCACGATGTTGAAAAAGAAGCCATGCGTCGTTCCATCCTTGATGAAGGGAAACGCCTTGATGGTCGTAAGACTACCGAAATTCGCCCTATCTGGTGTGAAGTCGATTATTTGCCGGGTTGCCATGGCTCTGCCATCTTTACGCGTGGTGAAACACAGTCACTGACTTCTGTCACATTGGGCACCAAGATGGATGAAAAAATGGTAGATGATGTACAAGACCAAAGCAAGCAAAGATTTTTGCTTCATTATAATTTTCCTCCTTTTTGTACCGGTGAAGCCCGCGCAAGCCGCGGTATCGGTCGCCGTGAAATCGGTCACGGTAATTTGGCCCATCGCGCATTGAAAAATATGTTACCACCGGATTATCCTTACGTAGTACGTGTCGTTTCCGATATTCTTGAATCAAACGGATCTTCCTCCATGGCAACGGTTTGTGCCGGAACTTTGGCTTTGATGGATGCCGGTGTGCCCATCAAGAAACCGGTTTCAGGTATTGCAATGGGATTGATAGCCGACCCCAAGGGCGGAAAATATGCTGTCCTTTCAGATATTCTGGGTGATGAAGATCATCTGGGCGATATGGATTTCAAGGTAACAGGTACCAAAGACGGTATCACTGCAACCCAGATGGACATCAAGTGTGACGGACTTAGCTACGAGATTTTGGAACAAGCGTTGATGCAGGCTCACGAAGGACGTATGCATATTCTGAGCAAGATAACCGAAACGATTGCTGCTCCACGTCCTGATTTGAAACCGAATGCTCCGCGTATTGAAATGCTTTGGATTCCCAAAGAATTTATCGGTGCTGTCATTGGCCCGGGCGGAAAAATCATCCAAGGCATTCAGGAAGAGACCGGTGCTATTGTTACAATAGAAGAGCTCGATGGAAAAGGCCGCATAGAAGTTGCTGCAAACAATAAGGCTGTCATCGATGCCGCCATGTTCAAGATCAAAGGCATTGTCGCCATTCCTGAACCAGGAGAGACCTATCATGGAAAGATCCGTTCCATTATGCCTTACGGTGCATTCGTTGAGTTTATGCCCGGCAAGGATGGTTTGCTGCACATTTCCGAATTTGATTGGAAACGACTGGAAACAGTAGAGGAAGCCGGATTCAAGGAAGGTGATGAAATTGACGTCAAATTGCTTGATATCGACCCTAAGACCGGTAAATACAAACTTTCACGCAAAGTGCTGTTGCCCAAGCCTGAAGGTTATGTAGAACATCCTGCCCGTGAACGCAGTGAACGTCCGAATCGTGATCATGGTGATCGTCCCGCACGCCCGACTCGCAAGGAAGAATAAAGATCCGACCCCCAAAGTTAGACGGATTTATAAATGAATGATTGAAGGACTGAGCTCTGATATATAGGACTCAGTCCTTTTAAATTGTCTTGAAAACATAAAATATATCTCGGAGGTTGTGCCCTTTTTTGATCGTTTTTTTACATCGACTTGATCAAATTCTTCAGATTGTAGAGAGGCATATAGAGGCGATGTCATTAAAAATCACTAACTTTGCCCGCTCTTTGAGAAAAGCGCGTTTCGGTTTTCGACTTTGTGAAAGGTCGGTTTATTTCTAATAATTAAAAGGTAAAAATGATTACAGTTAACAATCTTAAGATTCAGTTTGGGAAACGTATTTTGTTTCAGGATGTGAATCTCAAATTTACGCAGGGGAACTGCTATGGTATCATTGGTGCCAATGGTGCCGGAAAATCGACATTATTGAGGGCCTTGAGCGGTGATATAGAGCCGGCCAGCGGCACGATTACCTTCGGCCCGGGTGAGCGTTTGTCCGTACTAAAGCAAGATCACTTTGAATTTGATGCGTTTACGGTCATGGATACCGTTTTGATGGGACACGATAAACTTTGGAAAGTCAAGACAGAAAAGGATGCCATCTACCTGAAAGAAGATTTCACCGACGCCGACGGAATCCGTGCTTCAGAATTGGAAGAACAGTTTGCAGAAATGGACGGCTGGAATGCAGAAAGCAGTGCTGCTGCACTTCTGAGCGGACTTGGCATCAAGGAAGACCTGCACTATATGTTGATGGGAGACATTGGAAACAAAGAGAAGGTTCGTGTCCTGTTGGCCCGTGCCTTGTTTGGAAATCCGGACAACCTTTTGCTTGATGAACCGACCAATGACTTAGACGTTGAGACCGTGATGTGGCTGGAAAATTATTTGGCGAACTATGACAATACCGTATTGGTGGTTTCTCACGACAGGCGTTTCCTGGACTCTGTCAGTACCCATACCGTAGATATTGACTTCAACAAGATACAGCTTTATGCCGGAAACTACAGTTTCTGGTATGAATCAAGCCAGTTGGCACTTCGTCAGCAACAAACTCAAAATAAGAAGGCTGAAGAAAAGAAAAAGGAATTGGAAGAATTCATTCGCCGTTTCAGTGCAAACGTGGCAAAATCCCGTCAGGCAACCAGCCGCAGAAAAATGCTCGAGAAACTCAATATTGAAGATATCCAACCTTCTTCCCGCCGTTATCCCGGCATTATTTTTACACCGGAACGGGAGCCGGGCAACACCATCCTTGAAGTGCGGGGGCTAAGTGCCAGTGTAGATGGAGAACTGCTTTTCAATGATGTGAACTTTAACGTGGAAAAAGGCGATAAGATTTGCTTCCTTTCTCGTGACTCCAGAGCGATGACCGCTTTTTTTGAAATCATTTCGGGCAATCAGAAAGCAGATGCCGGGACCTACAACTGGGGTATAACGATAATACCTGCCTATTTGCCTGTCGATAACAGCGTTTTTTTCAATACAGACCTGAATCTGGTGGAATGGCTCGGACAATTTTCTGAGGATACCAGTGAAAGTTATATCCGTGGATATTTGGGGAAAATGCTTTTCGCCGGTGAGGAAATATTTAAAAAAGCATCCGTGATTTCCGGAGGAGAAAAGATGCGTTGCATGATTTCCCGAATGATGTTGAAGAATGCCAATGTTCTGGTGCTTGATTCTCCTGCTAACCACTTGGATTTGGAGTCCATTCAGGCTTTCAACAATACGCTGGTAAGTTTTAAGGGCAATGTGCTGATGGCTTCACATGACCGTGAGTTTATACAGACCGTCTGTAACCGAATCATCGAATTGACTCCCAACGGCATTATTGATAAGATGACAGACTATGAGAGTTATGTTTTAGATCCGATTGTAAAGGAGCAGCGCGAGAGAATGTATAAATAGGAGAACGTTTTGGGAAGATTATAGTTCCCTGATTTCCTCCAGACTTTCATCTTCCCAAGAGTCATCATCCTCGGTTACAGAATTGATGAGTTCCATCAGCTCTTCTGCTTTTTCTTTGTCTTTTTCAAATATATGTAAACGAACTCCACATAACGATTCTGAAAGAATGTTGCCTACAAATGGATTGTTTTCATTACTCAGAAAGCAAGGAATGTTGTTGGATTCAAGCGCACCTTTTACGATGGAAGCTTCTCCTTGTGTAGAAAATTCCATGAATACAATGGTCTTGTCTTTATTTTCATTCATAGCTGTTGATTTTTTCCCAAATATAACTGAAAAATCATTCTGATAACAAAAATGATGTCAATTTTGTTTTTGGGTAGTCGTTGGTGTGGATTATTTCCTTTTGCTGAAATTTCTGCTTCCTCCTTTGTGAGTCGCTCTTGAATGATGTTTCGAGGGATCATAATCAGGACCATCTCCCACTTCTTTGGGAAGAGGAATCCTGTAAATGGTTTTTCCCAGGAATTTTTCAATACGTTCAAATAAATCCTGTTCGTCTTCAGAGACAAAAGTGATGGCCAAACCGTCTGCACTTGCACGGGCTGTCCTTCCGATACGGTGGACATAATCTTCTGCATCGTGTGGAACATCATAGTTTATGATGACACTGATATCTTCAATGTCGATTCCCCTTGAAACGATGTCGGTGGCAATCAGAATGTTGACCTTCCCATTCTTGAAATCATACATGGTGCTGTCACGTTGTGACTGATCAAGATCAGAATGCATTTCCGCAACGGACAGTTTCATGGAGCGCAAAGTGCGGGTCACTTCCTTGACTTTGATTTTGGAAGAGGCAAAGATGAGGACTTTATCAGGTATGGATTCTTCGAAAAGTTGCTTAATAATAGATGCTTTTTGCCTTTCATAGCAGATATAGGCCGATTGTATAATCTTATCGTTGGGTTTGGATACGGCCAGACGGATTTCTTCCGGTTTATTTAAGATGCTTTTTGCCAGCTCGCGGATTTTTGCCGGCATTGTGGCAGAAAACATCATGGTCTGACGTCGCTTGGGAAGTTCGTTCACCACCTGCATGATGTCGTCGAAAAAGCCCATGTCAAGCATACGGTCTGCTTCGTCAAGAATAAAATATTGTACTTGTGAAAGATCGATCAGCCCAAGTTTCAGGTAGGAAAGCAATCGTCCCGGGGTGGCTATGACAACGTCTACACCAGCCTGAAGACCTTTTTTCTGTTGTTCCCAGACGAATCCGTCGCTGCCTCCGTAAACAGCAACAGATGAAATGGGCAAGTAATATGCAAAACCTTCAACCTGTTGGTCTATCTGTTGGGCCAATTCTCTGGTCGGAACCATGATGACCGCATTGATGGCCTCTTCCGGATGATTTTCTTTGACCAGATTATTGAGGATGGGGAGTAAATAGGCCGCGGTTTTCCCTGTGCCGGTTTGTGCACAGGCTATAATGTCTTTACCTTCAAGTAAAAGCGGGATTGCTTGTTCCTGCACGGGGGTACAATCTCTGAAATTCATAGCCCAAAGGCCGTCTAATACCTCTTCTTCTAAATCTAACTGGTCAAATGTCATAGGTGTTGCATCAGCATGATCAACCAAACTGGCTGATCATAAATACAAAGAAACGAAAAAAAGACGGGATTAAGGTTACTTTGGCTGGATTTTAAAAGAAACAGGATAAAAGTAGCGTTGTGTGAATGTTTCATGTACTTGCTCTTTCAAATACCGGAATCGGCTTTTCAGTTTAGTTCGTAGCCTCGCCGGGAATCGAACCCGAATCTAAAGTTTAGGAAACTTCCGTTCTATCCATTGAACTACAAGGCCATCAGCGCAAGAACCGACTTGTTGGACGGCTTCTTTTAAAGCGATGCAAAAATAGTTTTTTTATTTTAGACGAACAAGTATCTTTTACTGGTAAGGTTATGCTTGAATTAAAAGTAATCTGTCCTGATTATACGGATTAATTCGTTAAATTTGTTGTCTTAATCTGATGCAAAATGAATAGTAAGCAAGCTTATTTGGCACATTTCGGAGTGAGTGAAGATGACCTGAGGAAAGTTTTGGCAAAGGCACTTGAAAAGGGTGGTGATTATGCAGATCTCTTTTTTGAGCATACTTTCAATAACGCGGTCGGACTGCGTGACGGTGAGGTCAATTCAACTTTTTCCGGCATTGATTACGGGGTTGGGGTCAGGGTATTGTCCGGTGACCAAACCGGCTATGCCTATGTGGAAAACACCACCTTGGAGGATATGTTGAAAGCAGCCGGAACAGCTGCAAGGATAGCCAATGGGGTTTCGACAGGCATCTCTCCGGAATTTGCGGTAAAGATTCCTCCGAGAAATTGCTATACCATCCGGCAATCTTGGGAAGATGTGACGTTGAAACAGCGTATTCCGTACGTGCAGAGGCTCAATGATCGGATTTTTGCTTTAGACAAGAGGGTGAACAAGGTGATGGTCAATCTTTCGGACTGTTCTTCCCATATTTTTTTCGTGAATTCGGAAGGGCTGATGTTTTATGACTACCGTCCAATGGTTTCTCTGACAGCCAATTGTGTGATGTTGGCGAATGGCGTGTATGAAAATGGCAGAGCGGCGCGTTCGTTCCGGATGGGGTTTGAATTTTTGACCGATGAGATCGTCGGGATTATTGCAAAAGAGGCGGTTGATGAAACGGCGATCATGTATCAGGCCATCAAGCCGAAAGGCGGCGAAATGCCTGTCGTTTTGGGAGCCGGCGGATCGGGAATATTCCTGCATGAGGCTATTGGTCATGCCTTTGAAGCGGACTTTAATCGAAAAGGCACTTCTATTTTTTCTGATAGGTTGCATCAAAAAATCTGCGGAGACTTCATCAACGTGGTGGATGACGGAACGATACCGTTCAATCGCGGATCGGTCAATATAGATGACGAAGGTGTGGATGGTCAGAAGACCTATGTTGTCAGGGAAGGAGTTTTGTCATCTTATCTGTATGACCGGATGAGTGCCAAACATTTCAACGTTTCTTCAACTGGAAACGGAAGAAGGGAATCTTTCCGTCAGACTCCCATTCCGAGAATGCGTGCGACTTATATGGAAAACGGCAATGCTTCCGAGGCAGAAATGATTGCTTCGGTTAAAAAAGGCGTTTTTGTGAACTCCTTTACAAATGGTCAGGTTCAAATTGGGGCTGGAGATTTTACCTTCTTCGTGAAGTCGGGCTATCTTATTGAAAACGGAAAACTGACACAACCAGTCAAGGATATCAACATCATCGGCAACGGTCCGAAGGCTTTGGCCGATATGACCATGGTTTCAGACAATTATCTGATGGATAACGGAACCTGGACTTGCGGCAAAGACGGACAAAGTTGTCCCGTCACCTGCGGCATGCCGTCGGCGTTGATCAAAAAATTGACTGTTGGAGGTTTAAGCTAATAAAAGAAAGCACATGATATCAAAAGAATATAAAGATTTGGCCAAATGGTCTATGAATTTTAGCCTCCATCAGGGATGTCAGGCTGCCAGGGTTTCTGTTTATTCCGGATCTGATACGGATTTTGAGATTCGTGACAAACAATTGGACAAACTGCAGCAATCTTCCGAAAATCAAATGGTTTTAAGCCTATATGTAGATGGGCGTTACGGATCCTTTTCCACCAACCGTATGGAAAAAAAGGAATTGAGCAAATTTATCACCAATGCGGTGGAATCTGTCCGATACCTGACTCCTGACACAAACCGGCAATTACCAAATCCTGAACTTTACTACAAAGGCGGCCGGCCTGACCTGGCACTTCATGATCCGTACATGGACAGACTCCAGCCTGATGAAAAGCTGCAACTGGCATCTGATGCAGCCAATGAAATCCTGGGTACCGACGAACGCATTCTTTCCGTCCAGTCTTCCTACAGTGACGGGGAATCATTTTCCTATATGGTCGCCAGCAATGGTTTTGAGGGAGAAAGTTCCGTCAGTTATTTTTCCCTGACGGTCAGTGTTTCCGTCAAAGGAGAAGGAGATGCAAGGCCTGAATCATTCTGGTATGACCAGGCACTTTCTTATGATGATCTGATTAAGAAGAATATCGGTAAAATAGCACTTGAACGCACCTTGCGTAAGCTGGGACAGAAAAAGATTGAATCAGGGAATTACTGCATGGTGGTGGATAACCTGAACAGTTGCCGTTTGCTTTCTCCGATTCTTTCCGCATTGAGTGGGGCCGCTTTGCAGCAAAATAATTCTTTTTTGCTTGATAAGAAGGGAAAACAAGTGCTTTCGGAAAAAGTGACATTGATGGATGATCCACATATTCCGCATACTTTTGGAGCTTGCTATTTTGACAATGAAGGCGTTGCCACCCGGAAGCGGTATATCTTTAACAAGGGGGTTCTGGAGACTTATTTCATCGATACTTACCATGCTTTGAAAATGGGCGTCGAGCCTACGATAAGTAATCCTTCCCATTTGATGATGGAAAAAGGAGAAAGAGCTATGGAAGAAATGATTGCCTCGGTCGAAAAAGGCATTTTGGTAACCGGTTTCAATGGAGGAAACAGCAATAGTTCTTCGGGTGATTTCTCTTTTGGAATGGAAGGCTTTTTGATTGAAAAAGGTAAGCTGACTCAACCGGTTTCCGAAATGAATGTGACAGGGAATCTTTTGATTTTGTGGAATCATTTGTCGGAGGTTGGAAATGATCCGCGTTTGGACAGTGCATACTTGATCCCTTCGCTGAGGTTTGAGGATGTCGCTTTCAGCGGGTTGTAAAGGGCTGCATTAGATTATCTTTGTTCAGGGCAGTCAAAATTTGGATAAAGAAAATCTTATAGAAAAGGTTCTTTTGGATCAAATGAAAAACTTGTGGACTATATATAAATCTTGGATAATCTGAATAGGAAAGTTAATATCCCTAACACCTCTTTGTGTAGCCCTATAAGCTTTAACCTTGGCATTCATGCATATGCCCGAATGGGGGAAGTCTTTTTGTGGCGTTCGTATCCTTTTAGAGCACTCCGTCTTTTGGACACCGTCGCTTCCGTCGCTGTGCCGAAAACGCTAAAAATGCAGTGATGGAGGCTGAATTTCCGAACCGCGTCTTCCAGTCGTCTGAAATACAGGACTCCTTCAGCCGCTGTCCTTCCTCAGGCATCGCTGCGCTCTGCCATTCCGGTCGTCTGAAGAAACGGAAATTCTTTACGTCTTCCATCACTGCATTTTTTTAACGCGTTTTCTTGCAAGGCTCCTTCAGCAACAGTGCCCAAAAGACTGCGTTCGGTAGGAAAATATTTGAAAGTGAATGGTTATGGGCGTTTTTGTGGGTGAGTATCATCATCTGTTTATTCCACGCTCATCGTAAGAGTTGTTGGCACAGGCATTACATAAACCGTATTTGTAAGTTTAGTTTGAAATAAAATTGTCCATTTTCTTGATATAACTTACCAAAGTTATGCCTTGTGCTGCTTGCAGTTTCAAGCTTCGTGTTTGCAAACAGATAATTTTCAAATTCATTCCTATTATAAATGTGATAACATAGAACTTCTCCATCTTCTTTGATTACCAAATAGCCTCCTGTTGCATCATAAATACCAGTCCAAACTATTGAAGGCATCATACCTAATGCTATATCAGTTAAGAAATGTTTAATCTTGTATTCGTAAAATCTATGTTCATACTGATTGTCATAATTTATTGGGTTAGCCTCTGTTAAATTGCGAGTAATACTCTTTATTGAACTCAAGTCTGAAGTATAAAACAAAAGCAAGATTTCAGACAAAATATTTGGCAACAGACTATCTATCAGAACTAAGTTATTGCTGAAAATACTATTCTCTAATTTTAGAAAATGGAATTGTCCGCCTTGTTTTTTAATCGCTTGTATCCTGTCTTTAATTTTACTTCGAGTTTTTATTTCGTTTATACTTTCTATTTCTTGTTCAGTGGGTTTAAAAGACTCTATCCCATAGATAAAGTTTGTTGTTTTTCCTGCATTTAATAGCGTTGAATCTCCACCTATCTGCGATTTTATGCTAAAGCCCAAATCTGCAGATTGATTGATTTTTTTGTCATGAATTACAATGCGAATATCTGTTTTTGAAGTCGATTTGGCTTTTAGAGTGTGACAATTTACTGAATTCATAAATTCTTCAGTTTCTGGGATACGAAAGGTTCCTGTTGCTTCTTTAATTGCAGTTAGAAGCAGTACAGCTTGCTCGTGAAATGTTTTAACGGGAATTCTTAATTCTTCATTTTCTCCTGAAATTATCACCAAATCGTCATCAATCCCGTATTCAAAATTCACACCACTTTCATTACGAATAATCTTTATTATAGGGTAAAATACCTTTTCAATTTTGTTCAGATTGGCATCACCTGCAAATAATTGCGTATCTCCGAGCAATTTAAACAAAGCATATATTTCACTCCATTCACCTTTATTTCCTGTTATCATTTTGATTTTGTAATTAGGTCAATTATTTTACTTGCTGTAGCTTGAATTGCAGGGACTGCCACAGAATTACCGAATTGCTTATAAGCGGAAGCATCTGCAACAGGTATAATAAACTCATCAGGAAAACCTTGAAGTCTTGCCCACTCTCTTGGTGTCATTTTACGAATTCCTTCTCTATTTACAACACCTTTAATGTGTGTTGTTGGTGTAAAGTCTGTTATTCTGTCATCAATTACAAGGTTTCTTTCTCTACCCATTCCACCGACCACTATTGCGTTTGCAATACCATCATCAGGTATTATTTCGTAACCAAACCCATTTCCTTTACTTTCATGTCGTTCTTTGTGGTTTATTAATGTTTTCACGTATTGTGTTGATAAATAATATCGGGTAGGAACTACATTTCTTTCTTTTACATCAGCAAATGATACATCTATTTTTGTTGGCTTTGGATATTCAAACTTACAAATATTTAAATCTTTGCGAAATCCTACAATATAAATTCTTTCTCTGTTTTGAGGTACACCAAAGTCTTTAGCATTAATTATTTGTGGTTCGGGGATATAATAGCCCAGGTCGTTGCGTAATACATTTAGAATTGTTTCCAATGTTCTGCCTCCATTATGGTTTCGCAGTCCTTTTACATTTTCTAGAAATATTGCTTTAGGTTTTTTGCGTCTAATAATTTCAGCAACATCAAAAAATAAAGTACCTCTTGTATCATCAAATCCACCTCGTTTACCTGCAATAGAAAATGATTGACATGGAAAACCGGCGCAGAGCAAATCAAAATCGTCAGGGATATATGATTTTATTTCTTCTTTAGTAATATCGCCAAATGGAACTTCACCAAAATTAGCCCTGTAGGTCCGCTTAGCTTCTTTATCCCATTCGCTGGTAAAAATACATTTTCCACCTAAATGCTGTAAAGCCATACGAAATCCACCAATACCTGCAAACAAATCAATAAATTTAAATTTTGGATTTTCAACAGGTGGAAATGGGACTTCAAATGTATTAAAAAGGCCATATTGTAAGGCATCTTCGGCAACAACGTTTGTTATAATTTCATTTGGGTATTTTTTTTTCAAAAAGTCCTTTGTGAATTTTATCGCATCGTTTTTGTAGAACTTTGAAGCGCCATTTGAGTGGTTGTGCATATAATGTGTAATAACTGCTTCTTTGTTAGATTCAGGCTCTACAACTCTTATTTTAAACTGTTTTCCACTTATTTCCTCGAGAGATATTTTTTCTGTAAAATTCATTTTCTTTTCGTTGATTAAATCTTCTATTTTAAGGGTACAATTTAGCAAACTTTTCTTGATTTCATCACCCCAAAATCTGATGACTGTCCAACCTTTGGAGTATAGTTCTGTATTAACCTCATTATCTCGTTGAATATTACGCTCTATTTTTTTAAACCAAAACTCTTGGTTTGTTTTGTGGTCTGATTTATGGAGTTCCCACTCTTTTCCATGCCAAAATTCACTGTCAACAAATATAGCAATTTTATATTTCTTAAATGTTAGGTCCGGCTTACCGAAAACAGATTTATCATTTTTTCGATAACGATATCCTTTCGCAAAAAGAGCTTTAGCTAATGCGACTTCAATTTTTGAACCTGTCGCTCTAACCGCTTGCATATTCTTCTTTCTTTGCTCTTTAGTCAGTCTGTCCATGATGCAAAGTTAGGCAATATTAGCCACGTAAACTACCCCTTTTTGAACGATTTCTAAAATGGAAATAGTTGCCTTCTTGAGGAGTTTTCCACTTTGGTAAGCGAGCATCACTCATTTTGCTTCAAACTGTAATCGAACAGATCATGATATTATGCTGAGTATACTCAAACTGGAACGCTTTTTTTCTTAATTTCTGTCTTTTATGGGAATATCAGGCAAGTCAAGCTCCGTCAAATATCGATACTTTGCATCGTGATATTTTGGATAGGTGATTTTGTTGGGCAAATGCCTAAATGTCTTGAATACCTTTTTACTATTGTTGGGTGCTTCTACCAGAACCAACCGATTCACATCGGTGCATGGACCAAAGATTTCGTATATTTTTTGAACAACCTTGAGCGGACCATTAATGTATTCATTACCCAGTTTTACCCCCCTGGATTAATATTCCACCATCCTGTATCTCGTTACCTAAAAGCGTAATATCCAATCCTTGATTGTGGTACCCCCACTTACCTGCTTTAAACTTGTGCGGATGCGTGTACTCATTTTCATGGTCTTCAGGATAAAAGTAATAGAACTCAATTTCTGTGATTTCAAAGCCACATCATTTACTTTTAAATACACACTCTGTAAGCAAGTTGCGTGCGATTCTATCAAAAGAACTTTTAATGTCGGAATTTTTGATTGTGAAATCCATCGTTGTTGGTATTTAGTTAATTGTTCAAAATGTAGATGGGAATAATAGACAGAGTCATTACTCAAGAAATGGTGTGGTTATTCTTATTGAAAAAGTAGACCAATCCCAAACAGATAACAGTTTACTCGTTAAATCACCATATGTTTGCTGACTTTGCATTATAAATCTCAACCTTCTTACATTTAAATTTGTGCTTAATGGATTCAATATGTTTGAGATCTGAATCCGAATAAACTCCAATATACAAACTTAAGATTGGTTTCTCGTCATTTTTGTAACGACTAGTAGCACTTGCTGCGTTAATCCCACTAATAATATGACTATCGTAATCACCAAAATTAAAGCCAAAAGTTACTAATGAACCAGAAATTGTTGAAAGCCTATCATAACAATTAGATAAATACTTATTATGAACAATGTTGTGCATTTTTTCTTCAGCATTTCCAGCAGTTACAAAAATTGGATAGTTCTTGCTTTCCATTCTTTTTTCAATTTTCTCAAGAAGACATACATTGCTTTCATATTCTTCTTTTACAATTTCAACCCCTTCATCAAAAAGATGTAATGCCCCGTGTAAATAAAAAATATTTTGCTTTTCCTTTTTTCCCCATCTGAGTTCTGAAACATCAGGTTGGTTGTCAGGATGATATTCATTAGGATATTCTACATCTCTTCCAAAACCATCATTGCACTCTTCTTTTAGTTTTTTTACTAATACCCAATAAAGTAACAAGTCATAATTTGTAGAAATAATATTTCCATCACTTGCTAAATAGTAATGTAAGAAATCCGAACATTTAGCAATATTTTCATCTGGTATTTTAAAAATATGTTCTGGATGGAGTTCCTTTACGGATTTTATCAGACTCTTTTTAAGTCTAAAGCTACCTTCATTTATACTTTCAATTATTGTTTTATCAGCACTGAATACTTTTGCAAACACACAGAAGTTATCAAGCTGCTGCATAATTTGTTCAAAGTTTTTTGTTTTAGTTGCAGAGAAAATTTTCTGCAATAACGGATCATCCGTTGTTTCAATGAAAGCCCCCAGTGCATTATAGGAAAAAATGCTATTATCATATGCTCTACTAAAACCATTACCAAGTAAAAGATTTACTTTTCTATCTTTTTTCCCTTTTAAATACTGGATAATATTCTGATATGTTGGTAGGTCGTCAATTTTCATTTCGTAAAAATTATGGAAAATTCTTAACGTCCTTGCAATATTCGGAATGTTTTTCCATAAATACAATTATTTATGAATAAAACATTTTTTTGAAAATGTTAGAGTTTTCTTTTTGGTTCATCCGACAAAAGCGTACTTTTTATCATGAAGGGCAGTGGCGTGGCCTCCGTCGACTTCGACGGACGGGTGCAGTGGACACGAAGAGTCCGGCATACAAAAGATTGAAGGCTCGTCAGAGACGAAATTTTTGTGCCAGAGTCTAGTGGACACAAACCTGGACTAGCAGAGACGGAGGCTATGCCGCTGCCCGAAAGAAACGATACTCAATTTACAGTTGATTCCTAATTTATTGATCCTGGTTAATCTAAAAAGATCACACTTTTAACGTTACTCCACACTTTCTCAATTTGATCCGTCCTTTGCCGGAAGAGTCTTTAATCGTAAAGTTCCTGCAACACACTTAAGGACTTGATACTCGGAAAGTCTGTCAGGTGCATCCGATAATAATTCAGCATTTGCCTGAGAATTTCAACCCGTTGATGCCTTTCAAAGTGGAAGGCATACATGTTGTCAAAGTTCATGCGCATCAGACGGGCAAAGTCTGAGGCTTGTTCCGGGGTAAGCCAGGCGTTGTGCAAAGGGCGTGTCGGTGTAAAAGTTCCGCCCTGAAGGTCAAAGTACCAATGAGGTTGTTGCTCTTCAACGTTGGGGTAGAATCCCAGATATCGGGTGAGCTTGATGAGAAAGACCAGATGGAAATTAGCCAGGCCTTTTTCGCAAAGGTCAAGGTACTGGATGGATTGCGAAAGGAAGTCGAATAAAATGGCATTCTTTTCCGTTTCGCGCAACGAACGAAACAGCACTTCAGCCAGGAAAAGGGAGATGGCATTTTTCCCCGGATCGTAGGGGATATCGGAAAAATTGTAGATGCTGCGGATTTCCCTAATGCGTTGTATTTGGTGGCTACCTTGATGGTCAGCCTCGATTTCGACCAGGGACAAAGGTTGGAAAAAGGCATTCTTCAGGTTTGATTTTTTACTACGGGGCTTGGACGCCAGATAGCTCATTCTTCCAAAATCTTCCGTGTACAGATGAACAATGTTGGTCGTATCGTTGTATGCCAGACAGTGAAGAACAATGGCCCTTATTTTTATAAGCATATCAATCCGGTAAAAGCAAAATCAGATATCTAAAACATGACCGAGCCTCCTACGACTGCGGTAAAACCATGTACGGCATAGGCGTTCCAGACTTCGTAACGTTGATCGAGCATATTATTCAAATGGAGAAATACCCCGACGTCTTTTGTCAATTTGTAATTGGCGCCGATGTTCAGATCGTTGATATCTCCCAGCTTCTTGCAGAAATCATTCTTGTCCGCTGCATATCGTTGCGCTTCCAACTGATAATCCAGAAAAAGGTTTAATTTTTCGACGGGGGATATATCTGCCCGGAGGCGCATCTCAAATCCGGGTTTGTACCAAGCTTTGCGTCCGCAATCTTTCAATAGGCCATCAATGTCCTTTGCCGAACTGAAGTTGAAATAATGGTTGAAATTTAATTCGCCCAGCACTGTCAGCAAACTTTTAAATGAATATAGGCCATGTACACCCAACTTGAAATGATTTGAGGTCATATACTTCACCGAAAATAAGTTTCCATAGGCATTGTTGACTCCTTCGGTTGAGATTGGAATTCCGTTGTAGAAGATTGGAATTCCGTTGTAGAAGAAAGGTGCATCTTTGGTGACGTCATATCCGACCAGTGGAGTGATACGAAGGCTCGGAAACGGTTTGTATTCAATGTCTGCACTCAGGTCTATGACTTTCCATGCCGTTTTCAACCGAATGGCAGGATCTATATAGGGATTCGTTTCGAGGCCTTCACGGTAGGACTGGGGTTGAACCCCTCCATCCAATCTGGCATGGAATACAGCCTTATTTCCAAGAGCCGTTGAGGCTGATGCGGTGATATTTGCCTTGACCCTTTCGCTCTCAAGGCTTGGTATGGCAAGTTTGAAACCTCCTGCCAACATCCATTTCTTGTAAGTCATTTTTGCATAAGGGTTGAATTCGAACCAACTTCTGTCTGCAAAATCATTGTTGATGTCATTGGCGTTGTAGGCTATTTTTTCATCTACCGGCCAGCTGACCGGTGTCCTGTAGGTGAAGTTGCGCATCTTTGCATCAAGTCCAAGCTGGAAAAGCTTATTCAGGTCATAGTTGAGGGCGGCCTTGATGTTAAATTCCTTTTCGCGTCCACCTTTTTCATCAGTTGGTGTTGTACCGGATGTAACCCCATTGCCCAATCTGAAAAGGTGGTTTTCTGCATGGATGACATAAGAAAAAGGTTGTCCGATATTTTTGGATTTGATGTCGAATCCGATCTTGGCGTCCGAAGACCATTGGCCACTTGGTATGGACAGGGCATCCTCAGGAAGAGAAACGGTTCTCCAAGTTCCATAATAGTTCCAGGCATTGTATTTTTCAGAAACATCTGCGCCGAGTTCTGTGTTGGTGAGATGCAACTTGTAGGAAACGAGAAGCCTGTTGTTATTGAAATAGGACCTTTGTGTTTCTCCGAGTGTATTTGTCAAGTCTCCGAACACCGACCTGTTTTGAAAGTTTACGTCCAGTGATTGCTTGTTTTGTCGCAACAAGTTGACTTGTGCATCAGCCACAAAGGAACGGTGGCTTCCAATCCCTAGGCGGACGTATCCGAACTCTTCGCTGGCCGGAAAAGTTGTCTGAACTCCGGCAGCCGGCAGCGGATTGTAATCTCCCACAATGGTAGTCGGGCTTTCGGTGATGGAAAAGTCCAACGGTTGTTTTACAATGCTGATTTTTTCAAGATCGGGAGAAGAAAGTATTTTTTCAGCGGATTCGACAGTGGGCTGGTATTCTTTTTCCAAAACCAGGTCTCGCTGAATCAAAGTGTCTCTTTTTACAGTTTGAGTTCTTTTCTTCGTCTGTGCGTTTAGGGAAGAGGCCATGACGCAACCTGCGAGAATAAGTATGGTATAATAAGTTTTCATATGATAATAATTTTTTGTCTAAGGTCATATGGAACTCGCATGTCTATTTTATCATAAACTTGGACGTTTTGTACAAGCATGCTCGTTTCATAATAATTATTTGATTCGTTTGGAGATTGCACTCAGACGAGTTGAAATCATTTCCTGAACGTCATTTTTTTCCTTATAGTTTTCTTTTAAACTCAATAAATACTGCTTGGCCTGGAAGTCATCCTTGCGGTCCACATTGATGTCGGCCAGCAAAATAAAGCATCTGGCCAGCCAATAAGATTGGGTGGTACCTTCTTTGATGAAATTTTGTATGATTTTTTCGGATTCTTTGTCAGACCCCTGATTGTAGTAATACTCTGCCAAAAGGAAGCGGGCCTCTGCTCCGAATGCCGTCTGTACTTCTTCGGACAGAACCTCAAGGTCAGCTTTTGCTTTGCCTTCCTGTCCCAGTGCCAAATAGGACTTGGCACGATAGTAGCGGGCTTCGCGCTCAAGGTCTGTATTTAAATCTCCTTCGCCGGTCAAAATGTTTGCAGTTGCTACGGCGTCCTTGTATTTTCCCTCAAAATACAAACAGCGGAGCTCCCCAAGTCTTGAAGCCCTCCGGGTGTTTTTATCAGATGAATGTTTTTCCATCAGTTCATATCCGGACAGTGCTTTTTCATAGTCTTTATCGGCATAATAAGCATCGGCAATCAATTCTGCAGCTTCCAACTGATATTTGTGACCGTCTTGTTGGGCTACAATATTGAAATGTTCCATGGCTTCTGCCTTTTTACCGTCAATCAATAATAATTGACCAAGGTTGTAATGACTTTCTGCCCTGAATGCTCCCGTCGGGAAGTCATTCAGATAAGCCTGAAAGCTTTGGACGGCTGCAGCCTTTTTCCCATCCATAAGCAATTGTTCAGCAGCCATATAGGAAAGGGAATCTTGCTCGTCAATCTCAATACCGGTTATGTTTCCGAGCCCTTTGGCGTAGTTTACAAAGTCCGAGACAGCATTGTTGTTCACGTAAATCATTTTCAGGTCGCTTAAGGCAACCTTGGCTTCCTCACTGCCGGGATATTCTTCGATCACTTTTTTGTAAGCGGTGATGGCATCGTCTTTCTTTCCCTGGTTAAAATATTGAAGAGCTATCTGAATGCCTGCTTTGCGTGAAAGCGGACTTTCCCTGAAAGTGCTCATCAGCTGGTTGAAAGTGGCAATGGCCTGATTTGGCTTTTGTAGGAGGATATAGGTGCGCCCTGTTTCGAAAAGGGCATCGTCTGCATCATCAGATTGAGGGAAGCGTTTTCCGAAATTGCTTAACAAATCGATTTTGCTTTTGTATTGTTTGCGAAGCCCGAGGCAGAATGCCTTTTGATAAATGGCGTAATCATTGCCTGAGGCAGAACTCAAATCTGCATTTTGGTAGAATTTTTCTGCCTTTACATAATCTTTGGCTTGGAAATAACAATCTCCGATGCGGTTGAATGCATCCGGATAGTTCTTTTCTTTTTTGACTTGAACCTGAGCCGTATATTTTTCAAACCACGCTCTGGCTTCAGAATATTTTCTCAAATTGAAAAAACAGTATCCAATATTATAAGACGCTATGGGATAGGCTTTCATCTTTGTGGCTCCCTCGCTGTCGAGAAAGCGTTTGTAGTCAAGGCTTGCTTCGCTTAACTGGTTGAGTTGGTATCTGGCTTCACCTCTCCAAAAATAAGCTTCTGCGGCGGAAATGGATAAATGCTCGGCTCCTTTGATCGATTGGGAGAAGAGGTCGGCTGCATCTTGGATTTGCCCATTCTTGTAACGTTCAACACCGAGCATGAATTGTATCTGGCTTTTGGCCTGAAGCAACTCCTTGTCGGGGTTTGGAATGCTTTGGATCACGGACAGGGAGTTTTCGTATTCTTTGGAAGAGAGGAGCACTTCTGCAAGATAGTCATTTACCTTATCTGCAAACTGGGATTTTGGAAATTCGGTCAGGATACGCTGGAAGGATTTGACCTGTTCGTTGAAAGGAGAAAAGGAGGTTTCGTAACAAAGCAGGGCAAAATTGTACAGTGCTTTTTCCTTGGTCCCTTTGTCAAAATCGGCGATGGAGGCTTGCTCAAAGTTCATGCGGGCCATGTCTTTCTTGTCCTGCTTCAAGTAACATAAACCAAGATGGTAAGCGGCACTCTGTGTCAAGGCGTCACCGGGATCGGTCACCTTAGATAAATATTCAATGGCTTTATTGTAATTTCTTTGAGTGTAATAGTTTACGCCAATACGATATATATCAGTCCTTTGGAGAGTAGGATCGAGCGTCAGGTATTCGAGGTAATATTTCTGGGATTGACTGTAATCTTTCTTATCAAACCAAGCGGCACCCATCAAACGGATCAGTTCCGTTTTTTGCACTTTTGTCGGTTTTTGGTTGATGAGTTTGCCGGCCTGTTCCAGCATCTCATCAAGCTTGCCTTCAATATACAACAATTGCAGGTTAAAATAAGGAACGGCATCTTTGTATTGGGCATGATTGGCAATCTTGTTAAAACCATCCATGGCTTCTTTCATATTGCCTTCGGAGTAGTCCATGTAGGCATAAAAGTAGGTGGCTGAACCGACATAGCGACTGTCACTGTTCATCAAAGTCCTGAATATTTTTCTGGCTGTTTTGAAATCTTTCATTTGTAGGGAAAGATAGGCAAAGCGGAACTGGTAGTCAATCTTTTCTTTTGGGGTGAGTTCTTCTTCAGGACAAAGATTAAAGAATTCGAGGGCATCCTCAAATTGTCCCGCGTTCAAAGCGGAGCATCCCAAAAGGTAATATGCTTTGGCGGCATGTGGTGATGAGGGATATTTTTCGAGGAATTGAATCAACAAGATGCTGGTTTCTTTTTTATTTAATTCGTAAGCTGAAGCTGCACGTAAAAAAGAGGCCTCTTCCAGTAGAACCGGATTCTCTGAAGTTTCAAACCAGGATTCGATGGCTCGGAAACAGCTCGGAAATTCTTTTTCCCTGAATTGTTCGCTGGCAAGATAAAAAAGACGGTCCGGATCTTCACTTGCTCCGATTCTTTGAGCATATACGGAAGCGGACGCAAGGCTAAAAAGTAATCCTGCTAAAATGATACGTTTCATTTGATTTCTTTTAAAAATGCAATGATACCTTTTTTTATTGAATTCAGGCCAAAATCATCTGGTGAAATTGTGTTAACCGGCTTAAAAAAAGCCTCGGAAACATCATCCATTGCATTCAGATTTTGGAAATCTTTCACCTTGCACAGAAATAGGAAATCCAGTGTATGGATAACCATTCCCGAATAAAGGTATTCATTGGGTATAGACTGAAAATAGGTGATATCCGTTACAGACAAGTTGAGTTCTTCCATGATTTCCCGCCGCAGAGCTTCTTCGATGGTTTCATGTATATCCACAAAGCCGCCCGGCAAATCCAGTGTCCCTTTTGCCGGATCTTTGGCGCGGCGGCAAACCAACAGGTCTCCGTTTTCATTTCGAATGATTGCGGCCACTGCGGCAGAGGCGTTTGCATAGTATATGAACCCGCAAGCCGTACATTTTTTGGATTTCTCATTGTTGATATTCCAAAGGGAAGATCCACAAACCGGACAGAATTTAAATTTTTCGAGTGGATGTTGTACCATGGTTGTTTGGTTTTTGTGAAGTGGTCGGCTTAAAAGGAATGGCTATTTCCAAAAAAAGCCAGCAGAGATGCCGGCTTTCCTGCTCTTCAGGTAGGACTTGAACCTACGACCCCCTGATTAACAGTCAGGTGCTCTAACCAACTGAGCTACTGAAGAATATAATATCAAAAAAAGCTCTTCAGGTAGGACTTGAACCTACGACCCCCTGATTAACAGTCAGGTGCTCTAACCAACTGAGCTACTGAAGAGTGTTATACACTTTTAAGAAAATGCGGTGCAAAAGTACAGGTATTTCTCGAATAATGCAATATCTTTGCAGAAAAAAAGGGACTATGATTCGACTTTTAGGGATGGGAAATGCTTTGACTGATGTTTTGATGCCCATCGAATCCGATCAATTGTTAAATGTTTTAGGCTTGCCGAAAGGGAGCATGCAACTGATTGATGAGGAACAATTTTATCGGATCCGGACACAAGTCTCGGATTTATCCAGACAGTTGGTTTGTGGAGGTTCGGCAGCCAATACCGTCACCGGAGCTTCTAAACTTGGTGTCAGTTCCGCATTTATTGGAAAGGTCAATGACGATGAGGTTGGAATAAACTATCAACATGATTTGCAATATTACGGTGTGGAGCCCCACTTGCTTAAAGGTGATCAGGCTTCCGGTCGGTCATTGGTCTTTATCAGTCCGGACGGTGAAAGAACTTTTGCCACATATCTCGGTGCCGCAGCAAATCTTTTACCTGAGGATCTTCATCCTGAGCTTTTCAGGAATTCCAATCTTTTCTACTTAGAAGGTTATCTGATGCAAAGTCATGATCTTTTTTTAAAAGCCGTGAAAATGGCCAAAAATGAAGGGATGAAAGTTGCATTGGATCTCGCAAGTTATAATGTGGTGGAGGAGAATCTCGATTTTTTGAACCAAATCATAGCCTCTTCTGTTGATATTGTTTTTGCAAACGAAGAAGAAGCGAAGGCTTTGACCGGATTTCAACCCGAAGAGGCTCTTGAGTGCATTGCCAAACAAGTCGATATAGCCGTTGTCAAAATCGGATCCCGTGGGGCCATGGCCATTCGGGGGGATGAACGGGTGCTTGTTCCTGCTGTAGTTTCCAATTGTGTGGATACCACAGGTGCAGGAGACCTTTTTGCTGCCGGTTTCATTTATGGAATGTCCAACGGACGGAGTTTGGAAGATTGTACCCGTTATGGAACAATTACTGCAGGCAAAGTGATTGAAGTGGTCGGTCCGAAAATGAGCAATTCCGTTTGGGAGCAACTCCATTCGGATTTTTAAATATAGATAATCAGTTATTAAAATATACGCAGTCAAATGCTTAAACTAAAATCGGGTTTTATTATATCAATCCTACTTTTCGGATTGAGTATTCAGGGATTTTGCAATTCCTCAACGGAAAAGAAAGATTTTGAAATCTCTAAAAATTTTGAAATTCTCCATGCTTTGTACAGGGATTTAGATCAGTTTTATGTAGATAGCGTTCGGCCGGAAAAAGTTTTACAAAACAGTATCAATGGATTGATGTCGTCTTTTGATCCGTATACCAATTATATGCCCGAATCTGAAACGGAAGATTTTAAATTTATTACTACCGGGGAATATGGTGGTATCGGTGCCATTATCGGGCCGCAAAACGGAAAAGTAGTGGTGTTGGATCCATATCCGAATATGCCTGCACAAAAAGCCGGATTGTTAGCCGGGGATATTCTGCTGGAAATCAATGACGTGAAAATGGATCATGAAACAATCAACCGTGCGAGCGAGTTGCTGAAAGGGCAACCTGGGACAGAAGTAAAATTGCGGATTCAAAGAGAGGGTTTTTCCAAACCCTTCGAAAAGAAAATCTTGCGGGAACTCATTCTGGTCAATCAGGTGACTTATCATGGTTTGGTCGATAACAAAATTGGCTATATCAATCTGAGTGGCTTTACCAGCAAGGCCAGTCAGGAGGTCCGACAGGCTTTGCTTGATCTGAAAAAGCAGGGAGCACAAAAGCTTATTCTTGATTTACGGGGCAATGGCGGTGGGTTGCTTGATGAAGCGGTATCCATCTGTAATTTTTTTGTCAATAAAGGACAGGAAATTGTAAGTACCCGCGGAAAAGTGCATCAATGGGACCAGACTTACAAGACAACCCGTGAGCCGATTGATACGGTGATGCCTATTGTCATTTTGGCAAACAGAGGGTCAGCTTCCTCTTCTGAAATTGTTTGCGGAGCCATGCAGGATTTGGACAGAGCTGTGATATTGGGTACAAGGACTTTCGGAAAGGGGCTGGTGCAGACGACTCGTAATATTCCATTCAATGGCGTGTTAAAGGTAACTACGGCCAAGTATTATATCCCGAGTGGAAGATGTATCCAGGCAATCGATTATTCCAACCGCAATGAAGATGGAAGCGTCGGGCGTATTCCGGACAGTTTGACCACAGAGTTTAGAACGCGTGCCGGTCGGAAGGTCAAGGATGGAGGTGGCATCCAGCCGGATATTGAATGTAAAGATGAGCGTGTTTCTTCCATCAGCTATTATTTGCTCGATGGTATGTATTTCTTCGATTATGCGAATCAATATTACAGAAAGCATGATAAGATTGCCCCCGTATCTGAATTTAAGATTAGTGATGCCGACTATCAAGATTTTTTGAAATATGTGAAAGGTCGGAAGTTTACCTATGACAGCCAAAGTAAAAAAGCTTTTGATAAGTTGAAGGAGGCTCTTGATGCAGAGAGTTATACCGGAGATATCAAAAATGAACTGACTGCTTTGGAATCGAAGTTGAATCGAAATCTGGATGATGATTTTGTAACCTTTCATAAAGAAATTGAGATGCTTTTAAGTGCGGAAATCGTGAGCAGATATTACTATCAATCCGGCGAAATGCAGCAATCCCTTAAGTTTGATTCTTGTTTAAAGAAGGCTATCGAGGTCTTGAATAACCCGGAAATGTATGCTAATACGCTTAAGCCAGCCGTTGTAAAAGATTGATTGATAGAATATAAAAATCAAAATGGATGGAAAATGCTGCTTTTGATTATTTTTTTTCCAAAAAAGGTTTGTCAAAAGGAAAAAGCGTTCTATCTTTGCACCCGCTTTGACGGCCAAATATCAACGGATATCTTTTAAGGACGAAAGCGACAGGCCGGCCCATTCGTCTATCGGTTAGGACGTAAGATTTTCATTCTTGAAAGAGCAGTTCGATTCTGCTATGGGCTACTAAAAGTAAACAATAATTTAAAAGATTAGTCGAGATGGCAAATCACAAATCATCATTGAAAAGAATTCGTCAAACGCAGGCAAAGCGTTTGCACAATCGTTATTATGCAAAGACCGCCCGTAACGCTGTACGTGAACTGCGTTTAGTTACTGAAAAAGAAGCTGCTGCTGCAATGCTTCCCAAAGTGACTTCTATTTTGGATAAATTGGCAAAGAAGAATGTAATTCACAAAAACAAAGCTGCCAATTTGAAATCCAAGCTTGCAAAAGGCGTTAACAAGCTTTAATCAGACCCTATATACAAAGCAGGGCTGTATCGAAAGATGCGGCCTTTTTTTGTTGGTTTCAGCTAAAAAAGGCCGGCAGGCATGGTGCTTTTGTCGTGAAGATTCCCTATATTTGTTGAGAATTCAGGGAAAGATATATCCCTGACAAACATCGTGAAAGATGATTTATTTTAACAAAAAAATTGACAAAAGATATGAGTGAAGAAGAAAAAGTGGACGCATCACAATCTTATTCTGCGGATAGTATTCAGGTTCTTGAAGGGCTGGAGGCTGTACGCAAGCGTCCTTCCATGTATATCGGCGATACAGGGTTGAAAGGTCTGCATCATTTGGTCTATGAAGTTGTGGACAATTCGATAGACGAGGCTATGGGCGGTTATTGCGATGATATTCAGGTGACCATCAATGAGGATGATTCTGTTACTGTTATCGACAATGGTCGCGGTATACCGGTAGATTGGCATGAAAAAGAACAGCGTTCCGCATTGGAAGTGGTTTTGACCGTACTTCATGCAGGTGGAAAATTTGATAAGGGATCTTATAAAGTCTCCGGAGGATTGCATGGCGTGGGTGTTTCTTGCGTAAATGCACTTTCTTCTTCTTTTCATGTAGAAATCCGTCGTGACGGGAAACTGTATGAGCAAGATTACAAACGTGGAAAGCCCCTTTACAGTGTCAGGGAAATCGGCACCTCTGAAGAAACCGGAACGACAATCACTTTTAAACCGGATGATGAAATATTTTCCGTGCTTGAATTCAAATCTGACGTTTTGGCCGGACGGCTTCGAGAACTTGCTTACTTGAATACGGGTATCAAGCTTTCTCTGACTGACCGTCGTAATGTCCTTGAAAACGGTGATTTTAAGCGTGAAATATATCATTCGGATGAAGGTCTGAAGGAATTTGTCCGTTTTCTGGATCAATCCCGTGAACCCCTGATTGACGATGTGATTTATATCTCAACCGATAAATTCGGCGGCACGCCGGTGGAAGTTGCCATGATGTACAACCAGTCATACAATGAAAATATTTTTTCGTATGTCAATAACATCAATACCATCGAAGGTGGTACGCACCTTGCCGGTTTCCGTCGCGGCTTGACTCGTACGCTGAAAAAATATGCGGAAGATTCCAAGATGCTGGAAAAAGTGAAGATTGAAGTGACAGGCGATGACTTTCGGGAAGGCCTTACTGCCGTCATTTCCATCAAGGTGGCTGAACCTCAGTTTGAAGGTCAGACTAAAACAAAACTTGGAAACAACGAAGTCATGGGTTCTGTCGATATGGCTGTGAGCGAAGCTCTGGGCAATTATTTAGAGGAACATCCGAAAGAGGCCAAAATCATTGTCGACAAGGTTATTTTAGCTGCTACAGCGCGTCATGCAGCACGTCATGCCCGTGAACTTGTTCAGCGCAAAAGTCCGCTTTCCGGCGGAGGCTTGCCTGGAAAACTGGCTGACTGTTCAGACCGTGATCCTGAAAAATGTGAATTCTTCATTGTCGAAGGAGACTCTGCAGGTGGTACGGCCAAACAAGGCCGCTCCCGCAAATATCAGGCAATCATGCCAATTCGTGGTAAGATCTTGAATGTGGAGAAGGCCATGCAGCACAGGATTCTTGAAAATGAGGAAATCCGAAATATTTATACAGCTCTCGGTGTTTCAATCGGAACGGATGATGATTCCAAAGAATTAAACATCTCCAAACTCCGGTATCACAAGATCATTTTCATGACCGATGCCGATGTCGACGGTAGCCACATCGACACGCTCTTGCTGACTTTCTTTTTCCGTCAAATGAAGCCGTTGATTGAAAACGGTTATATCTACATTGCTACTCCTCCGCTCTATCTTTGCAGGAAAGGCAAGGTTGAAGAATATTGCTGGACAGAACTTCAACGCCAGCAATTTATCGAAAAATACGGCAGCGGCAATGAAAATGCCATTCATACGCAACGTTACAAAGGTTTGGGTGAAATGAATGCAGAACAACTTTGGCACACCACCATGGATCCTGAATTCCGTACCTTGCGTCAAGTAACGATTGAAAATGCAGCGGATGCAGATCATGTATTTTCCATGCTGATGGGTGAAGATGTCGAACCTCGTCGTAAGTTTATAGAAGATAATGCATCGTATGCGAATATTGATGCGTAAGAGTCTATAACAGAATATAATAAAACAAAGAGGTTGTCTTTTTTAGGACAACCTCTTTGTTTTTATAAGGCCATTGCTTTGTTATTCTTATTTATCAAGTTCTTTGTTCAACAGGCCTGTTATTTTATCTACTCCTTCAAAACCAACGTTGAAATAGACCTGTTCCCCTTTTTTGTTGATGATCATGTAAGAGGGAACGCCTTTTACACCAAACTTCTTACTCAGGTAATTGTATTGATCATTCGTGACGCGGAAGTGTTCGCCGGGAATATCCGGAATCATATTTTTCCAGGTGTCGATGGGAGAATTTTCGCATGCAAGATAGACAAAGGCAACGTCCTTGCCTTTGAAGTTCTCTTTTGCCGGTTCCAATTCTTTCATGGCTCTGCGACAAGGGCTGCACCAGGTTGCCCAAAAGTCGATAAGAATGACTTTACCGGCAAATGGTTTCAAGATTTCAGCAAACAGACTGTCGTTGGATGTTGATGGCGTTTCGTGTACAGTGTATCCTTTCTTATTTTTGTTTGCTTCGATTTTGGTAATAAGTTCTTGGTTTTTACCGGTCAAATATTTACCATAGAAGGGATTGCCCATAGAGGAAATCTTTTGGAGTGTTTCGTCGGATAAAGGAGAAAAGTCGTTTAACCGGGAAGTATAATCCATGGTTTGTATCAGGTCAAAAAGGATGCCTTGATCCGTTCCGAGAATATGGGCAAGGTACTCTAAATCATTTTTACGGGTGTTTTCAAGTTGAATATCCTGAATTTTGGTTTTATATTTTTGGCGAAAAGCCTGCACTCTTTTCTGAATGGCGATATCTTGTGATGCACTTACCTCTTTTTGTAAAGGGATAAGCAATTCTTCGGGCAAACCCGGATTATTTTTCAGGGTATTTCGTAAAAGATTAAGTCTGGATTCAATGATGTCAATGACCTTTGTCTCTTTTGCCTTGGTCAGATTCATAAACTTTTCGACCTGCATTTTTTCCTCTTGAGTCAGTTTGCCTGTCTTTATGAGTTGTTTGCAATTGTCAAGAGTCATTTGTTTATACCGGGTAATCCTTTTATGATCCCAGTTATTGTAGTCTTCTTTGATCAGATATTGGGCACATTCTTTATCTTCGGCAGTCAGGTCCTCGCTCTCCATGAGCTTTTGTACCATGGGTGCAGTAAAATAATACAACTTTGAAGAGTTTGTTTGCCTGTCCAAATATTTACAAGAACTAATGATGCTGTTATAGTTTTCGCAATACAAGGAAATGGGATCGTTAACCGGAAAATCCTTAAGGAAAGAATAATAATCGCTATCAAAAACAGGAATGACGAAACCTTTCATCGGGTCTTTGTACCCAAGGTTGTTGGCTTTTCGGAAGGCGGCCTGAAGGGTGGAATTGGCATACATGAGTTTGTACAACGTGCGGTATTGCTGGGATAATTTGGCAATGATCCGTGCATCCGGAGACAAGTGCTTTTGATTCAATTTGGTGATGGCCTGATTGTGCCTTTCGAGTATATAGGTTTTATATTGTTCGGGGCTCATGCCGAGTATGTCCTTGAGCATCTGATCTCTGTCTTCCTGAGGGTTAATCTCGGTGGTACTAAGCTGATTGTTGACGCTGGCATTGGCCCCACCGAAAAAGACATCATTTGTAGCTTCGCATTTGTCGACCCTGAGGTTTGCTTCTTGCTGGCATTTCTGCTGCAAGTCAAAGAAAACGGACGTTTCCTCGCCTGGAGTCAGTAAGATGTTTTTGATGTAAGGATTAGACCGGAATATTACTTGTGTGGTACAAACCAATGGTATTTTTGTCTCAAAACATCCGTTTTCATTCACAGCTGTTTCGTAATCTTCTTGTTCCCCTGTTATGGGATTATTTACGTAAACCTGAATCTTAAACTTCATATCCGGCATATATCCGTAAAATTTTCCTTTCAACACCGCGGAGTCTGCCCTTAATTCGGGAATTCCCAGCGTTTCTTTTGCTTCTCTTTTTTTGGCCTCATTCTGTATTTCTTGCGGCACTTCCGTTCTGTTGGTGAGTGTTTTGGATTTGAGTTCAATTCCCCAAATCTTGAAACAACTCTCGCAATCGCTTTCGATAAAGTCGATTTGTTTGGTGTCCGGATCAATCGGAGGAAAGGTAAGTATGAATGAAGTCTTGCCGGAGTCGTCCATAAAGACCTGTTTGTCAAGTTCAATGCCTTGAGCTCCTTTCATTTCCAATTTTTGTCCATTTGCAAGGATGTATGACTTCGAATTGATGCTGATCCAATATCTGGGAATGAAGAACACTTTCATATACATCACCGTGGCCGTATCGGTCAGAACAATTTTATCAACTTCCAGGGTTCTGGTGTTTGAAACGCTGAACGGAGGGCGTTCGATGATGGTCTCTGTTGCGAAAACAGTGGTGAAACCAATCAGGAAAAGGAGTGCTGTCAGAATTCTTTTCATTCTTTTAATGGATGTGTTATGATTGAGAATAATAAACGCAAATATAATACAAATATAATATAAACAATACATGATGATTATTTGTGTCCATTAAAAATCAAAAAACGTTCTTTGGAATCATGGACTATTTAACCGCTTTATTGCCTACCACATCAGTACGACCCTAAATTTCATGGCAGGAGGCGTTTCTTGATAAAAATCAGAATTTGTGACATATACAATCAGATTGCCGGTTGCAAAATCAGCATCAATGGTTTGTGTCCATAGGGCTCCATTTGCATTTTGATAATGACGGACATATGGTAATACCTGTTGAACGCTTCCCTTGACAATGTATACCTGAACACTTCCTTTTCTATACACATAAGACGTTATTTCAGGCATTGCGAACTCACAGTAATAATAGCTGTTCAATCCGTCTGTGTCTGAACCTATACTCCAGTCCGCTTGTCTTACTTCCAAATTAATGACATCCAACATCGTTCCGGATTCTTCTTTTTGGCATGAAACGAATATGGAAACAATGACTAAAGCTAAACAAATTTTCTTCATAAATTAGAATATTAGAGCACTTTGATCTTGAAATTTCATTTTGTTTGCTAAAGTACGTAATTTTACTGATTTAAGTTGTTAATTTGTGAAGATATATGTTTTTGGAATTATTCATAATTATGAAACCGATATATGTTTACAGATAAGATTTTATTGATTACCGGGGGCACCGGTTCTTTCGGAAACGCAGTTCTGGATCGTTTCCTGAATTCAGAAGTGAAGGAAATCCGCATTTTTAGCCGTGACAAGAAGAAACAAGAGGAGATGTGCAACCGGTTGCAAAGTCCGAAAGTGAAATTCTATATTGGGGATGTCACTGATAAAAAGAGTGTTGACAGAGCCATGAAAGATGTCGATTTTGTCTTTCATGCAGCGGCGTTGAAACAGGTTCCTCAATGCGAATCAATGCCGGTAGAGGCTGTTCTTATCAACGTCTTGGGTACTGAAAATGTTCTGAATTCAGCCATTGAACAGAGTGTGAAAAAGGTGGTGGTTTTAAGTACCGACAAAGCCTGTTATCCTGTCAGTGCTATGGGTATCAGTAAAGCGATGATGGAGAAAGTGGTCATGGCCAAGGCCCGCTCCCTGGGAAAAGGCAGTGCAACCATTTTTTGTTGTACGCGTTATGGAAACGTGTTGGGTAGCAACGGCTCTGTGGTTCCGTTGTGGGTTGAACAAATAAAGGCGAAAAGAGATATAACCATTACGGATCCAAGTATGTCCCGTTTTATGATGACACTGGATGATGCAGTCGATCTGGTTCTGTTTGCCTTCCAACACGGTAAAAACGGAGATCTCTTTGTACAAAAAGCACCTGCTGCGACATTGGAGGTTTTGGCACAATCGTTGGTTGAATTATACCGTTCATCTTCAAAAATCTGTGTTACGGGTGCTCGCCCTGGTGAAAAGAATTATGAGACATTGGTCACTCGGGAAGAAATGCTCAGAGCTCAGGATATGGGCGGCTTTTTTTGTATTCCCTGTGATGCGAAAGAATTAGGAAACGTGACGGATGCAAAAGAAAAGAAATTCGATGATGATTATCATTCACTCAACTCCGGACTCCTTGATAAAGAAAGAATGATGCAGATGCTTCTAAAACTTCAAATGATCAGAGATGATATAAGTAAAGAATAGTCTGTAAATTGTAGATTTACAGCGGCTCTTCATCCACATTCAGGATTTGTTCTTTTCGTTTTTGAGCTTGGTGATTTATAAGAATGGTGCTGATTGCCATAAGTGCCCCCCCCTGTTTTTTAGTGCCGTTGATGTTAATGAAACAGAAATGTCATACTCTTCAAGATTTAATTCCTTCAAGTTTTTCTACATTTGGTAAATTTTTGAAAAGATTCAAAAGGTCATTAAACCAACTGATTTTTTTTTGTTCTAAAGTATTCGTAAGTGTATTAGATTTAAAATATTTTTTGAACTGTACTTTTTATTTTCCGAACTGGTTTTTTTGTATGTGGAACGAGCATGAATACGAGTATTCACCTAAGACAATGAAAATTTGACATGCGAGTTTTGTACGACCTTAAAAACGATTATTTACGTATGAAAAAGAAAACTATCTGGATTTTAGTATTCTTTATTTTATTGTTGGCATGTTTAATAAAGGTCGGTATCAGCCATCCGAAAGAAAAAGAGAAATCATCCAAAAAAGAATCGATTAAAAAAGTAAATGGGTTTGTTGCCAAACCATCTTTGCTTATCAATGAAATTACGGTTTCTGGATCGTTGTTGGCTTTTGAAGAGGTTGAATTAAGAAATGAAGTGGCCGGAAGGGTTGTGAAGGTCAATTTACCGGAAGGCAAGTTTGTAAGGAAAGGCACTTTGTTGGTCAAACTGTTTGACGATGATTTACAGGCTGGTTTGAGAAAGTATAAAGCGCAACTTGATATTCAGAAACAAATTCTAAAAAGACAGTCGGAGCTTTTGAAAGTAAACGGCATCAGCCAAAATGATTACGAAGCAACCGGATTACAGGTTAATTCTCTGATAGCTGATATTGAGGAGCAAAAGGCTCAGATTCGTAAAACCGAGGTCTTGGCACCTTTCGACGGTATTATCGGATTACGCAATATCAGCGTGGGTGCCATCGTCAGTTCTTCAACACCGGTGGCCACGATTCGAAGTGAAAGTCATTTAAAACTGGATTTTTTCATACCGGAAAAGTATGGATCGGCCATCAAGAAAGGAATGAAAGTGAAATTTTCCTTGTCCGGCAATGATAAACAATATGATGCAACCGTTTTGGCCACGGAGCGGGGTATCAGTGAAGAAACCCGAAACCTGAAAGCCAGAGCGGTGGTCAACAGTAAATCGGAAAATCTTATTCCCGGTGCTTTTGCCAATGTCACTTTGCGGCTTGGTGAAAACAAGACCGCACTGGTTATTCCTACACAGGCCATTATTCCTCAGGAGAATGAAAAACAGGTGATTGTGGCCAAAAAGGGTAAAGCGCATTTTCTATTCGTTAAGACAGGCATCAGAAAATCAGCCGGTATTGAAATAACCGAAGGCATTCAACCCGGTGATACTGTTATTACAAATGGGGTTCTCTTTTTGAAAGAGGGATCAAAGTTGTTATATTCTAAAGTAAATGACAGATTATGACGCTTTCTGATATTGCTTTGAAACGTCCGGTTGCTGCGACCGTATTGAGCCTCGTTATTATTCTTTTGGGTGCTGTCGGTTTTAACTTTTTGGGAGTCCGGCTCTATCCGGCTATCGATCCTCCGGTCATTACCGTGCAAACCTCTTATACCGGTGCCAATTCTGAAATCATTGAATCGCAGATAACAGAACCCCTCGAAAAAGCCATCAATGGTATTGAAGGTGTTAAGTCCATCACCTCTCAATCGGCCATAGGGTCCAGTCGAATCACTGTTGAATTTGAACTTGGTTCTGATTTGGAAAAAGCAGCCAATGATGTGCGTGATAAGGTGTCGCAAGCCATGAGAAACCTGCCGCAGGATGTTGATGCTCAACCAACCGTCACCAAAGCGGATGCCGACAGTGATCCCATTATCATACTGATTGCACAGAGTAATAGCATGAGTGGCATCGAATTGAGTGATTATGCCGAGAATGTATTGCAGGAAAAACTCCAGACCATTCCCGGTGTCAGTTCCGTTTCTATTTACGGACAGCTGAAACCGGCCATGCGTTTATGGCTCGATCCGCAAAAGATGGTTGCCTATAAACTGACGGCATCTGATGTTAAAACGGCGTTGGCCAATGAAAATGTTGAAATGCCCGGAGGTAAGATCAGGGGGAATGCTACAGAGCTGATTGTAAGGACTCATGGCCGTTTAGTGACAGAGGATGATTTTAATAATCTGATCATTAAACAAACGGAAAATCAGGTTGTCAAGTTGAAAGATATCGGGGAAGCCATACTGGGCCCTCAGGACGAGGAATCCGGAGCCAAAATCAATGGTGTTAACGGTGTGTCGATAGCCTTAATACCGCTTCCCGGTGCAAATGATATTCAGATTGCCGATGAATTCTATAAACGTTTGGATCAAATCAATCAAACAAGCCCTGCCGGGATGGAATTGGTTGTGGGACGTGACAAGTCTCTTTTTGTAAGGCAGTCTGTGAATGATGTGGTAGAGACACTTCTCATTTCTATATTTTTGGTGGTGCTGATCATCTTCTTGTTTTTCAGGAACTGGATTATCGCTTTGCGACCGTTGATTGATATTCCGGTATCCCTGATCGGGACATTTTTCATCATGTATGTTTTCGGCTTTTCCATTAATGTCTTAACTCTTTTAGGCATTGTTTTGGCGACAGGACTTGTGGTTGATGATGGTATTGTAGTCACGGAAAATATTTTCAAACGGATTGAGCGGGGAATGAACAAATGGCAGGCTGCTTTTGAAGGTACGCGTGAGATATTTTTTGCGGTTATTTCAACTTCCCTGACTTTGGCGATTGTCTTCATCCCTGTCATTTTCCTGCAAGGTTTTACGGGTAGATTATTCCGTGAATTCGGAATCGTAGTGGCCAGTGCCGTGTTGATTTCCGCATTGGTATCACTGACACTGACGCCTGTGTTGAACGTGGTCCTTGGTGGATCGAAGGCCGGTCATTCCAAGTTCTATATGGCTACAGAACCTTTTTTTGTGGGAATGGAAAAAAAGTACAGACGATTACTGACATTTTTTATCTGCAACAGATGGATCTCTTTTTCCGTTCTCGGATTATGTGTTGCCATGATTTTCGTTTTTTCAAAATCACTCAAATCGGAATTGGCACCTCTGGAAGATCACAGCTATCTCAGAACATCGGTGAAGGCACCTGAAGGTACGGAGTATTCCACAACTCAGGCAATCATAGACAAGATAGCTCAAGTAGACAGGGATTCTTTTCCTGAATCAAAGTATGTCCTTGCCCGGTATGGAGGAGGTGGAGGCAACTCCGGTGCCAATACCGGATCTATCAATACCTATCTTTCGGATCCATCTGAACGAAAAGCCTCCCAGCAAGAAATTTATGATAAGCTCTCAAAAATTTATGAAACCATCCCTGATGCTAAGGTTATAGTCAGTCAGGAACCGACCATTGCCACTGCTACAACCAGGGGGTTGCCCGTTCAATTTGTTTTGCAGAATCTGGATTTTGCCAAAATACAAAAAGTTCTGCCAGTGTTTTTGGATGCAGCACAAAACAGCCCTGTGTTTAAAAATGTAGATGTAGATCTGAAATTCAATAAGCCTGAAATAAACCTGACGGTAGACCGGTTGAAAGCGAATACGCTTGGTGTAAACGAGAAGGACATTTCCGACGCGCTTGATTTGGCTTTTAGTGGCGGACGATATGGTTATTTCTTGCGTAACAACAAGCAATATTATGTCATCGGGCAGGTTGCACGGGAAGACAGGAGTACACCGGCAGACATTTCTTCCATGTATGTGAAGTCCGAAACCGGAAACATGATACAATTGGACAATCTGGTCAAAGTGGAAGAAAACAGCAATCCTCCGATTTTGTATCATTTCAATCGTTACAAATCTGCAACGATTTCTGCCAATCTGGCCAAAGGAATGGCTTTGGGAGATGGTATTGATGAGATGCAGAGAATAGCTGGTAAATTGTTGGATAAATCATTCAACACATCGTTGGCCGGCCCATCCAGAGATTTTCAGGAAAGCCGGTCGAATATTTCGTTTGCCCTGATTCTGGCACTGTTGCTGATCTATTTGATTCTTGCCGCCCAATTTGAAAGCTTCCGGGATCCGTTCATCATCATGTTGACTGTTCCGATGGCGATTGCTGGGGCGATGCTTTCGCTTTGGATTTTCGGTCAGACCATCAATATTTTCTCCGAAATCGGAATGATTCTTTTAATCGGAATTGTGACGAAGAATGGTATTCTGATTGTTGAGTTTGCCAATCAGAAACGGAAATTGGGTATGAATAAACGAGTTGCCGCTTTTGAAGCTGCATCAGCACGTTTTAGACCCATTCTGATGACGTCGTTGGCAACCATTTTCGGCGCATTTCCCATTGCCCTGGCGTTGGGGTCCGGTGCTACCAGCCGGGTACCGTTGGGTATTGTGGTTGTCGGCGGATTATTCTTTTCTCTGCTGCTCACCCTGTTTGTTATTCCGACGACCTACATTGCACTTTCAGGAAAGAAAGACAATTCAAGTAAATATTAAGTTTTATGAGAATAGTACAAACCCTGATTTTATTTATGCTGGTTTCCACAGCCTATGGTCAGAATGTTCTGACCATAGAAGAGGCTGTCAACACCGCTCTGAAAAATAATTTCGACATTCGGGTGGCCCGCAATAATGCGGAGATAGCAAAAACCAACAATACGCCGGGAAATGCCGGCATGTTGCCGACGATTGGTATGACCGGTTCCGGAAGCTACGAAAACAACAATGTCCGCCAAAAGAATTCGACCGGAGAGGATAAAAAATATCCTGCACTTTCCACCACTTCATTTAGCGCAGGTACCGAACTTGCATGGACTTTATTCGATGGTGGAAAAATGTTTGTGACCAGAAATAAATTGCGCCAGATTGAAACTCTTGGTGAAATCCAGTTTAAAGAACAAGTCTTGCAGACCCAATATGATGTAATAGCTGCTTATTATGATGTTGTGAGGCAGAAGCAACAATTGAAATCCTACAACGAGGCTATTAATTTTAACCGTGAACGGGTAAAAATTGCTCAAACAGGTTTTGATGCCGGTTCGCTTTTGAAAACCGATTTGCTTCAGGCAAAAATCGATTTGAACGTTGCTACGGAAAATGCTATAAATCAGCAGTATGTGATTGAGGCCGGCAAGAAAAACCTGAATAGGTTGTTGGGTAGAAATCCGGAAACTTTATTTGAAGTTTCCGACGTCATTCCATTGGACTATTCTCCGGACAAGGCTGATTTGCTCCGGAAGCTTAATTCTTCCAATACCGCCATTTTGTCTTTACAGAAGCAGGTCGAAATAGCAGAATGGACATTGAAGGAGAATAGAAAGTCCAATTTACCGGTTTTGAACCTGAATGCCGGTTATTACCTGTCTCAAACCGACAATTCGGACGGAACGATTTTAAACAATCGTTCTATCGGTCCTCAAGTCGGTGGGAAAGTTTCTATTCCATTGTATACGGCAGGTGAAAATAAACGTAAGATTTCTGAGGCAAAACTTCAGCTTCAATCGGCCGAATATCATCTGGAGAATATCAAATTGCAGGTAAATACCGATTTAGAGAATACCTTGACAGAATTTGAAAATCAACAACGCTTGGTTCAGATAGAGAGTGAAAACAGTAGTCTGACAAAAGAAAACTTTGAGATTAGTATTCAACGTCTCAGACTTGGCCAGACCAACTCTTTGGAAGTCCATCAGGCACAGGAGGATTATATCCAATCGTGTTCCAGGTTCATCAACTTCAAATACAACCTCAAAATGGCTGAGACGAAACTACAACAATTGATTTCCACTTTATAGAATTTGGGCTATTTGTTGAAATCAATAATGTCATGAATGGTGATCAGTCCCACAATTGCTGAACTATCTTTGGGCTCGCAGACGGCAAGTGAAGTAATTTTGCTGGCGGTCATCATTTCGAGGGCGTCGTTGATTTGGGCGTTTTTGGCAATCTTCTTGAAACCATGGGTCATAAAGTCGATGGCGCGTTTGCTGATCACATCATCGAAATTCTGAATGGCGCGACGGATATCTCCGTCTGTGATGATGCCGGTCATTTTATCATCATTGTCCATGACCATGGTCATGCCTTTCCTGCGGTCGCTGATGACATAGATGACATCCTTGAAGGAGTCGCTTTCACGGACGACAGGAATTTCACTGGTCATGAGATCTTCGACTCTGGTGAGCAGTCGACGTCCCAAGGCTCCTCCCGGGTGGAACATGGCATAGTTTTCCGCTTTGAAATTTCTTTTTTCCATTAAGCAGATAGTGAGGGCATCGCCCATCACCAAGGTCGCTGTAGTTGATGTGGTCGGAGCCAGATCAAGGGGACAGGCCTCTTTGGTTACACCGATATTGAGGATGTAGTCTGCTTCCTTGGCTAAGGATGATTCGAGGTCACCGGTCATGGCAACGATGGTAGCACCAATCTTACGCAGAGGAGACAGGATATTCAGGATTTCATGAGAACTTCCGCTGTTGGAAATGGCGATGACGATGTCTTCTTTTCTAACCATTCCAAGGTCACCATGTAGGGCATCGGTGGAGTTCATAAAGACGGCAAGTGTACCTGTCGAAGCCATGGATGCGGCTATTTTTTTCCCGATCAGGCCGGTTTTTCCGATACCTGTGACGACTACTTTTCCTTTACAGTTGTAAATCAATTCAACAACTTCGTTTATTTCGTTTCCGATATTGGCACTGACCTTTTGCAATTCACAAATTTCCTGGTCAAATACCTCCCGGCTTCTTTGTATAAAATCCATTATTGTCTTTTTATAATTGTGTCAATTTCAATAGCTTTCTGTAAAATTTCGCGAACGTCATCCATTCGGAGTTGGTTAGGTCCGTCAGAGAAGGCGTGGTCCGGGTCTGGGTGGACTTCTATAAAAATGGAATCCACGCCTACGGCTAAAGCGGCTCGCATAAGTGGTGGAACCATTTCCCGGTTTCCTCCGGTGGAGGGGCCTTGACCACCCGGTTTCTGGACAGAATGAGTGGCGTCAAAAACGATGGGATATCCGTAAGAACGCATTACAACCAAGCCTGTCATGTCTACTACCAGGTTGTTGTAGCCGAAAGAACTGCCGCGTTCGCAAAGCAAAATCTTTTCATTTCCGGCTTCTTCCAGTTTGTTGATGACATTTTTCATATCCCAGGGTGCCATGAACTGTCCTTTTTTCACATTGATGACTTTACCGGTTTTGGCGGCTGCTACGAGCAAATCGGTTTGCCTGGATAAAAATGCCGGTATCTGGATCATGTCAACGACTTCTCCCACAGGGGCACATTGCCAGGTTTCATGAACATCTGTTACAATAGGAATATTTAGTTCCTCTTTTACTTTGAGCAAGATAGCCAGGCCTTTTTCGATGCCAACTCCTCGGGGTGAGTGTATGGAAGAACGGTTTGCTTTATCGTAAGAGGATTTAAAGACAAGATGGAGACCCAGTTCTTCGCAAGTTTTTTTGAGATATTCGGCGACCGTCATCGTCATCGACTCATTTTCAATGGCACATGGCCCTGCAATCAGAGCGAACCTATCGTTGCCACCGATGTTAAATCGTTCAGCAACGCGCACGCTTTTAGTATTTTGCATGGTTTATTCATTTAGTATGTCCTGTGCAAATGGTGATTTTGGTGGACTGTTTCTTGTGCAAAGATATTCTTTCTTAATGGAAAAAGTCTACCTTTGTACCTAATAATTCCATAGATTCATTTTTATGCGTTCAAATTTACAGAAAATTCTGCAAGAACGTATTTTGATTTTGGATGGAGCAACGGGTACGATGATTCAGACTTATGGTTTGACGGAAAAAGATTATCGGGGTGAACGTTTTGCTGATTCAAAAATCAATTTGCGGGGACACAATGATTTGTTGTGTCTGACCAAACCAAGGTTGATCACTGAAATTCACCAGGCATATCTGAATGCCGGCGCGGACATCATTGAGACCAATTCTTTCAATGCCAATGCTATTTCGTTGGCGGATTATAGCATGACGGCTCTGGTCTATGAGATAAACCTGGCTGCAGCTAAATTGGCGCGTGCTGCTGCGGATGCAAAAACTTTGCAGACTCCTGAAAAACCCAGATTTGTTGCAGGTTCTATGGGACCGACCAATAAAACGGCATCGATGTCTGCTGAAGTGTCCAATCCCGCAGCCAGGGCTGTCACCTTTGATGATCTAGTCTCCGCATACCGCGAACAGGTGAGGGGTTTACGTGACGGAGGGGTTGATATTCTTCTGGTGGAAACTGTTTTTGATACGCTGAATGCCAAGGCTGCACTTTTTGCCATTGAGGAAGAAGAAGCTGCATCCGGAATACGGATTCCGGTGATGGTCTCTGTAACAGTGTCCGATACCAGTGGCCGTACGCTTTCCGGACAGACATTAATGGCTTTTCTGGCTTCCGTTTCACATGTCAAACTGTTGAGTTGTGGCTTAAATTGTGGTTTTGGTGCCAGGCAGATGAAACCTTATGTGGAAGAGCTGGCCTCCAATGCGCCGTTTTTTGTCAGTGCGCATCCGAATGCCGGATTGCCCAATCAGTTTGGGGAATATGAAGAGATGCCTGAAACCATGGCGAGGACTGTTGAGGAATATTTGCAGAATGGTTGGATCAACATCATTGGCGGTTGTTGCGGAACGACACCTGCCCATATTGCCGCCATCGCATCTGTGGCCAAGAACTATCAGCCGAGGGTGGTGCCAGTCGATAAGCATGAAACGGTGTTGAGCGGACTGGAGCTTTTAACGGTGGATCCTAAAAGTAATTTTATCAACATAGGGGAACGCACGAATGTGGCCGGCTCCAAAAAATTTGCCCGTTTGATGCGGGAGAAAAAATATGATGAGGCTTTGTCTATTGCCCGTCACCAGGTGGAAAACGGTGCGCAGATTATTGATGTCTGCATGGATGACGCCATGCTCGATGCCAAAGCTGCCATGGTGCAATTTCTGAACCTGATTGCATCCGAACCGGAAATTTCAAAAGTGCCGCTGATGATTGACTCTTCCGGTTGGGACGTGCTTGAGGCTGGTTTGAAATGTACGCAGGGGAAATCGGTGGTCAATTCGGTGAGCTTGAAAGAAGGAACAGCGGAATTTCTCCGTAAGTCTCGTCTCGTTCATCGGTATGGTGCTGCCATGGTCGTGATGCTTTTCGACGAAAACGGGCAGGCTGATACTTTTGAACGGAAGATTGCGGTGGCCGAACGTTCCTATGATTTGCTGACCAATGATGGTTTTCCGGCTGAGGATATTATTTTCGATCCGAATGTGTTGGCTATCGCTACCGGCATCAGCGAACATGATAATTACGCCGTCCATTTTATCAGGACTTGTGCCTGGATCAAGAAGCATTTGCCTTATTCAAAAATCAGCGGCGGCATCAGTAACCTTTCTTTCTCCTTTAGAGGAAATGAAACCGTGCGCGGAGCCATTCACTCGGTATTTCTGTACCATGCCATCAAGGCAGGACTGGACATGGGCATTGTCAATGCAGGACAGTTGATACCTTATTCCGAAATCGACCCGACATTGCTGAAACTTACGGAAGACGTGGTGCTCAATCGCCGCAGTGATGCAACGGAAGAAATGTTGGCCTATGCGGAAACATTAAACACGGGCAAAAAAGAAGTTCATGAATCGGGCAAAGATGCCTGGAGACGGTTACCTGCTGAAGAACGTCTTCAATACTCCCTGATAAAAGGTGTTTCTGAATATTTGGAACAAGATATAACCGAGTGTCTTCAGTTATATCCCGCCGCCATCGACATCATTGAAAAGCCTTTGATGAACGGCATGAATAAGGTGGGAGACCTGTTCGGTGAGGGAAAGATGTTCTTGCCTCAGGTTGTGAAAAGTGCCAGGGTGATGAAAGCAGCTGTTGCTATTTTGGAGCCGACGATTGCCGCGCAGAAAAGTCAAAGTGAGATAAAACCGGTAAAAATTCTGCTGGCGACGGTGAAAGGGGATGTGCATGACATCGGTAAGAATATTGTCAGTGTGGTGCTTTCCTGCAATGGTTTTGAAATCATAGACCTTGGTGTCATGGTACCTTGTGAAAAAATTGTCAGTGAAGCAAAAGCGCACCAGGTCGATGCCATCGGACTCAGTGGTTTGATTACGCCATCCCTGGAAGAGATGAAGAAAGTCTGTCAGTCTCTTGCCCTGGAAGGACTTGACCTTCCTGTGATGCTTGGTGGTGCCACAACCAGCGAATTGCATACGGCCATCAAGCTGAATCCGGTTTATCCCGGTCATGTTTATCATGTACGGGATGCATCCCGTGCGGCTTCTGTTTTGAAAAACATCACAGATCCGTCATTCCGTGATCATTTCAGGAGAGAAACCGAAGAACATTATGAAGCGTTACGGGCTATTCATGAAGAAGCAAGTAGTAAGACGACATATCTTTCTCTTGGGGAAGCCCGCCGGAATGCATTTCGGATAGACTGGAAAGCAGAAAAAATTTTAGTCCCTGTCTTGAAAGGCATCATGGACTGGAAAGATTTTCCTATTGAAAAGATTTTACCCTATATCGACTGGACGTACTTTTTCTATGCATGGGATATTCGGGGACATTTTCCTGAAATCTTGAGACATCCTCAAAAAGGCACCGAAGCTACGAATTTGTATAAAGATGCACAGAATATATTGAAAGATTTGATTTTATATAAAAAGGTCAGAGCGAAAGCGGTGATTGGACTATTTCCTGCCTGTTCTTCCGGAGATGATATTTTGGTCGAAAAAGGCGATCAGAAAATATGTTTGCCTCAATTGCGAGATCAAAAAAGGCAACATGGGCAGCCCAACTTTTGTTTATCTGATTTTATCGCTCCGAAAGAATCCGGGGTTCAGGATTATCTTGGTGCTTTTACGGTTTCTATTTCGCAGGTATCGTCTACGCTATCCCATGATTATCGTTCGAACGGAGATGATTATACCGCTTTGATTATTGAGACTTTGACAGACCGTTTGGCTGAAGCATTTACCGAGTTGCTTTTCCTTGAAACTCGAAAAAAATATTGGGGATATGCACCTGATGAAAATATCAGTTTTGAAGAGCTGCTGGCGGAAAAGTACCGGGGTATTCGTCCGGCCATCGGTTACCCGACTTCTCCGGATCATAGCGAAAAGGAAACAATCTTCCGTCTGTTGGAAGCTGAAAGTCGTATAGGTACACGGCTCACAGATAGTTATATGATGATGCCGGCATCTTCTACCTGTGGTTTATTTCTGGCTAATGAACATGCGCGCTATTTTGACATCGGCAAGATTACCATCGAACAGGCCGAAGATTATTTTACCAGAAAGGGAAAGGTGGTGGAACAACTTAAACCGCTCATTATTTCATAGAAAGGTTTAAGACTTTTTGTTTTGGTTATCTTCCGGAAGCCCGGACAAGGTTCTTGATTTTTTCATTGAATTGATGTTCTTTCAGCAACTGCTCTAAGGTGAGATGCATTCTGTATTTCCAGACGTTTTTTGGATTTTCAGGGACATTGATTCGTTCTGCTTTCGGATCCGGATACCTGAGTTTCCGGTCAAACGACATCCAGTCCTGCCACGGAAGGACGACCCAGACGGCAGGAGCATCCAGATGTAAACGGATGATTTGCTCGGCAATTTCCGGTGTACAATCTTCAGGCGCATCACCTTTTTTCCACAAGACTTGTTGATAGTATTGTTGGGTTATTTTCGGATTTTCGAGCCACCATGCACGGATGGGATTCATATCATGCGTAGATGTTGTGCAGACGGATTGATACGGGATGGCGTTCAGGTTTTCAAACATGGTTCCTAACTTTTTGGGCATGCGCTGGATTTCTAAGCTCAGGATTCCCAATTGATGCATCACTTCCGGAACACAGGAAGGAATCATGCCTAAATCTTCTCCGCAGACAAGCATTCTGGTTGAAGCAATCAAATCCGGCAAAATCTCATTGGCTTTTTCTTTCCAGAAATTTACGTTACGGACATAGAAAAAATCGATATAGAGTTTATCAAATGCTGCTTTTTGATCCGGTTCCAAAGATTTGTAACAGGCCGTATTTGCGCCTAAAATCCGGGGATGAAAGAGATTTTTCTCTTTGGCGTCAATTACGAACAACACCTCGTTGCATAATGAAACCAATCCTTCGCAGATACTCTTGTCTTCTTTTGTCTTTTTGAAATAATCGACAATCTCTCGCTGGGTTTTAAAGCCTGTCTTCAGTTGGTATCTTCCTATTTTGTTCTTTATCAGATATTTGCTTACTACATCTTGAGCAGATTTTCCAAAAATTTGCTTTATCAGATTCTGTGTAATATAGGGCTCGGTCATCATTTTTTTATCGAAATTGAAGCCATTATTCGCCATTTCATCGGAACTAATTGCCAATGCAGGGCTAAAATGCCCAAGTAAGCCTTCTGTGGCATGCATGGGAATTTCCCAGATGCGAAAGAATCCGAGGATATGATCTATTCGATAGGCATCAAAATAATCTGCCATTTTCTGGAAACGACGTTTCCACCAACGCAGGTTTTCCGCTTTCATGCGCTCCCAATTGTAGCTTGGAAAGCCCCAATTTTGTCCCTTGACGGAGAAGTCATCGGGGGGAGCTCCAATCTGGGTATCCATATTAAAAAGACGTGGTTCGGTCCAGGTTTCTACGCTGTTTCGGCTAACCCCGATGGGAACGTCGCCTTTGAGGATGATGGCATGAGCATGGGCATATTCGCGGGCGGCACGGAGTTGCAAATGCAACTGGTACTGGATGTAGTAATGGATGGCTATGTCCTGATACCAAGGTTGGCATGGGTCGGTCAGGCTATCCATTTTTTCCGGAGAATAGGTCGTATAGGTACCCCAATTTTGGAAATTATAAGACCCTTGTTCTTTTTTGAGATAACAAAAAGCGGCATAGGGTACAAGCCAGTCTTTGTTTTCGTGAAAAAAGGTCTGATATCCGTCTGTATTCAAGACGGTAAATCCTTCTTGTGCAAATATTTCCTTAAAATAGTCCCATTTGAGTCTGATGACTTTTTCATAGTCCATTTCGGGTAGGGCATTCAGTGCTTGTCGCTTAGCTTCATAGCGTTCCATCGACTTTTTGCTTTTCAACTGTGTAAAATCTTTGATGGATGCGTAAATGGGATGTAGGGCAAAGGTGGAAACGGCATTGTAGGGGTACGAGTCACGCCATGTTCCTGTAAGGGTGGTGTCATTGACCGGCAAAAGTTGTATCATTTGAAGACCGGTTGTTTCCGCCCAGTCTGTCATTTTTTTCAGGTCGCCGAAATCTCCGCAACCCCAACTGTCCTCTGAGCGGAGCGAAAAGACGGGAATGGCAACACCGGCCCATTTCCAGGGAGCTTCCTGAAAACGATAGACCATACCGGAATGCATGAGCATTTGTCTATCCATGCAGCGCGGTGTGAAAAGACTTCTGGGTTCTCCCCATTCCCAACCGATAATTTGTTTGGTTTGATTGTCGATGACCACAAATTTATAGACGCAACTTTCAGGTAGTTTTTTGGCATCGAGGGTAATGCTCCATTCCGGAAAACGTTCAGACTGCATGTTCAGTGCTTGTCCGTCTTTCCATTGACCAAGCAATTCGATGTTACCGGAAATGCCGATGCTTTGGCCTTTCCGCACGAAAGGAGCTTGCACTTTCAGGATGACACGATCCGGTTCATATACCGTTTTAAAAGAATGGTCAATGGCTAAAATAATGTCGGTATAGGCAGATGAATACAAGAAACTGATGTCTGATTCCGGCTGCCAGAAGTCATACAAGGTGCAGTAATCAACACCTTCAGGCAAACCGACGATATGATGATCACCCCATTCCCTGCGTTTTGTCTGACCGTCTTTGCGCACAAAGTACCGATATTCCAGTATTCTTGAACTGTTGATGTTTACAGTTAGTTGCCAGTAGCCGTCACCGAGATAATGCATTTCAAGTGCTTTCTCTTCTTGCAGAGAACCTGTTTCCGGAGTTGAACCGTTCAGCATCAGCACTTCTCCCTGGTTTGGATAATAATGGATATGAAAGTCGACGAGCATGAATCGATGAAATAATGAAAATGATAGTTACAAATGTAGAAAGTTTCCCTGAAACTTTATAAAGATACTTTAAATCCTCCCATGATGGTTGTTCCGGGCATGGGATAATTGTAATTCATTTGATAGGTACTGTTCAGCAGGTTGTCTGCCTTGCAGAAAACGTTTAGGTTTTTGAGAAGCTTATAACTGAGTTTGGCATCTAAAAGTGCAAAGTTTTCTTTTACGGGAGTCGTACCTACTTTTAAATAGTAATTCCTGATGTTTTGCAGGTTGACCATCAAATTCATTTTTCCAAGAGAATAGTCTGCTCCTGTATTGATTTGATGTTCCGGTGTGGCTAAGATGTGATTTTCACATTGGATATAGCTGTAATTGGAATAAATGTTCAGTTGAATCGGGAAGTGGTATTGCACAGCCATTTCTATTCCTTTATTCTTGAAAGAACCTGTGTTGAAAAATTGAGGAACCCCTGAGTTGACAACCGTTTGTATCATGTTTTTTCCTTTGGAGAGGTAAACGGCCATTTCTCCCCTGAACCTTTTATTTGACGAAAATTGCGTGTATGAAATCTCGTAATTCATCATGCTTTCAGGATCAAGGTTTTCGTTGGCTGCATAGACGTACAGTTCTCTCATGGTCGGGTTTCTGAATCCTTTTGCAGTAGAAAGTTTCAGTATGGAAGTCTCTTTCGGCCTGTAAGACAAACCGATTTTGGGCACCCATTCATTTCCAAAGAGACTATTCATCTCGATTCTGATTCCGGCATCAAGTGTTAGCTTGTTTTGTAATAAGTTTTGACGTCCCAACAGATACAAGGCTGTTTCATGGATGACTTTATCCAGATTGAAGTTCGGGTTGTTGGTTCTGATGGCTTTTCCTCCATACATTTTATAATCAAGTCCGAGTGTAAAGATTGATCCTTTGAAAGGGGTAATGGTTTGATCGGCCAAAATCCCTGCATTGATATCGTCTGATTGCCAGCCATCATAGATTTCGTGATGTCCGAAGTCATAATACAAGTTGACTTTTCCGCTTGTATTATGAAAATGGTTATCTAAGCTAATGGCAGCCATTCCGCGGGTAATATCGGCCGTCAAGGAATCGCTGATGGCCGGATTGGTGATGGGGCCCGGGTCTGTTGACCGGTATTTGGAAAAATTGAAATTTGCGGTGGTCTTGAGATGGTCGGAAATGGAATATCCAAGTTTACCGAATCCATTGAAAAGATAAAAGTCCGAATGGTCTCTGTAGCCGTCTGTCTTTTCATAATTGGTAGAGAAAAAACCGGAGAACCTGTCTTTCTTTGAACTGAGGTTCAACATGTATTTTTCGGTATTGTAGGAACCGAACATCATCGATCCGTTTGTACGAAAGCCATCTGTCTTTTCTTCTCTGGTAATGATATTGATGACCCCACCCATGGCATTAGAACCGTAAACGGTGGAGGCAGGGCCACGGACAACTTCGATGTTTTCGGCATTGTATGCGACGTATGCATCCGGCAAATCGTGTCCGTTTATTCCCATTATTTGCGGATGCCCGTCAATGGCTATCAGCACTTGTGTGGTGGGGCTACCTCCGATACCACGTAAAGAGATGCCTCCTGCCGAGCCGGTATATATACCGAATCCCGTGGTGCCTCGTTCTGTAATGAATAGTCCTGGAACGAGTCCCTTCAGAGCGGATAAAACGGATGATTCTTCGGTTTTCTCGAGTTCTTTTCTTGAAACGACAGTGACGGATGCCGGAATGTTGTTGACATTGGTTGAAATTTGAGTTCCTGTTACGATCACCTGATTCAGTGTGATGGAATCATTTATTTGCTTGTCATTACCGGCAATAGCGGAATGGATGGTACCTAAAAAAAAGATAGAGGTTATGAATCTCTGAATTTTCATGTCTTTGAATATAAGAATATGCAGAAGAAATAGTTAGAATCCGAAACTATCCAACTGAACATCTTCTTTTTCTGTTTCTTTGAATTTCTGAGCTACTAGGTGTACAGGATTGCCTTCGACATAGATGGCACGATAGGGCCTCACCGGACAGACATACTCACAGCCGCCGCATCCGACGCAAATGTCGGGATTGACGGAAGGAATGGTCAATCCGTTTTTATAAGGTACCATTTTGATTGCTTGTGTAGGGCAATGTTCGGAACATGCTCCACAGCTGGTTTCATCGGTGTAGACGATACAATTGGTCATGATATATTGTACTTTGCCTACTTGAATCCTATGTTTTTCTTCCTTGGTTAGAATCTTGATGGCGTCATTGGGACATATTTGGGAACATAGAGTACAATCATAATTGCAGTATCCATCCTTGAAGTCCATCCTGGGTTGCATGATTCCGCCAAGACCATATTCCGTGAAAGCCGGCTTTAGTATGTGGGAGGGGCATTTGGCTACGCAGAGATGACAAGCGGTGCAATGGTGCAAAAAATGTTCGGTACTTTCAGAACCTGGAGGAGTCAACGGGTGCTTCTTTTCGTAGGCTGTGTTTTTATTGATTTTTGCCATACTTTGTGCATACAGTTTTGTAGGAGTAATCATGGCTGTTGCAGCAATAACGGAAAAGAATGTCCGCCTGGAATTATCCGGAGCGGCAGGTGCTGGTGCAATGATCTCTTTTTTGCGGTGGAAGCGGTAGGATATGGCTTTTTTCTTGCAGACGTCCACGCAATTGAAACAATCTATGCAACGGCTGTAGTCTACTTTCTTGTTTTTACTGTCAATGCAAGAGGCTTTACATTTCATGGTACACAAACCGCAACTGTTGCATGTTCCCTCATTGATTCTGACTTTCAGTAAAGAAAAACGGGAAACAAAACCGAGGATACTGCCTACCGGACAGATTGTATTGCAATAGGTGCGTCCGTATTTATAGGCAAGGAATCCGATAATCATAAAAGTGAGCAATCCGATGATAAATGAAAAGATGCTGAGGATGGTGATGTCAACGGTATAAAAGGTAAAATTGTTGAAATGGTTGAAGATTCCGGCCAACAGATTGTTGCCGGCCATATACACCGGGCGGAACACATTGGTGATCATTCGGCCAAATGCGCTGTAAGGGTCCAACAGACTCAACAGGATGGTACCTCCGGCAAAAAAGGCAATCAAGACTGCGGCCAAAACGCTATAACGCAGTATCTTTTTTTCATTGCTGAAGCTGTATTTTTTTTTGTGGTTGAAACGTTTTGAAATCCATGATATCAGATCCTGAAAAATACCTAAAGGACAAACGATGGAACAATATACGCGTCCTAAAAGTAAAGTCAGTAACAGAAGTATCAGAATAACAAGGAGATAACCGGAAAGTAGGGCCGGGATAAACTGGATTTCTGCCAGAAAACTGAAACCTGATGGTAAAAGGTTGGCAAAATCCAAAAAATAAAAGGTGATCAGTGCCGATAGGATGACGGCCAACGAAACACGTATTTTCTTTAATGTCATAGATTTAGATGTTTATTTTCTTAACTCTCAAAGAATCAATATTCATCGTGCCAAGATGAAGATCCGCCCCTTTTTTGATATATTTCACACTTTCTATAGGCATCGTGGCTATTTGGTTGAAAAATTTGGTAGCAGCGGTATCCACTGCTACAATGTCTGTCGAAACAAAAAGAGCTTTAGGGGTGACAACATCGGCTGCCGATCTTCCTTGCGGGCCATTGGACTTGACCACGCGATAGGCATCTACCACATTCAGAACGGCGGGCTTACTGATGGTGCATATATCAGCAATGCATTGCTGTAAGTCGTTTCTATGAAAAAAACCTCTATCCCAAACAATGCCCATGTGGTTTTTCATAGAGATGGTCATTTTTGCGCCTCCGTGATTTTTCAGGACGGGAACGTTGATCCAAACATCGCTGTCTAAAATGGCGGTGTGAACTTTTGCCTTCTTCAGAATTTTGGCTCTATTCAAGGATATTTCCCGGTAATAGGATTCTTCGTTGGCCGGCATCACTTTTGCGCCGGCAGCTTTGGCAGATGCTTCAATACCGCTGTTTTTATAACATTTTATCCAGTCGTCGCAGGTGTGGTCAAAAACGGTGACCTCTTTGGCCCCGGCTCGCAGGCATTGTCTGATGATTTCGCTGATTAGTTCAGGGTTGGTGTTTCCAGCCAGTTCCGGCGTCCTATCCCATCCGATGTTTGGTTTGATGGTTACTTTATAGCCTTTTTTGACAAATTTGCCCATTCCGCCGAATTCAGCAATGGCTTTTCTGAACATGACAGCCGGCTCTCCGCCCATGACGGCGACCAAATCGCATCCTATTGCTTTCTTTGAGACATTTTGTGCCATCAAGTCTATGCCGTCACTCCATTTGATGGTCGAAGCAATCCCCGTAATGGCAGCAGCTTTTAAAAAATCCCTGCGTTTCATATTGAATTTGATTTAGAATCCGATATTATCATTTCATGATCCAGGGGAACATGAAGCAAGCCTCGTTGTACAGGCAGTAATCGGCATTTCCGTTTACCGCAAATGTTTTTACGCTTTTTGCTCCTGCCTGCATCAGCAAATGTTTTGCGTAGGTCAGAGTGGTTCCTGTCTTTACGCGGTCTTCTACAAGCAATATGCTTTTATCCTTTACTTCAAACCGGATCTCCTCAAGTAATTGGGGCTTTTCAAAGATTTGTTTTTGAGAAGCATCCCTCAGATGTAGCTTTAAAAGTTGAATTTCCAGATTGAGGTGTTGGTTCAGCATGGCGGCAGGAATGATTCCACCATTTGCCACCGCCACAATCATATCGAATTTTTCTTGAAAAATGACGGACTCAAATTGTTTTCTGACTTCTTCGAAACTTTTGGCGTTCATATCATATTATTCTTTTGCCATCCATCTTAAGATTCCGAAACCGGCTATCCATTGAATCATGATTCCCGGGAAACCGAGGCGGAAATCCTGGGCAGCAGCCGTGAAATCAGAGGTGATCATCCATTCGGCCAGCCCTCCCAAGACCTGATAGATGAGAATGGTCAAGCCTATCAGCAATAAAGAAACGGATTGGCTCTTATGGGCGATCCATGCTGCAGCAACAGCCAGAAGGCAAGATTTTATCAGTATGACAGGAAGCATGCTCAGCATGGGCATCCCGAAAAAAAGGCAATTCATCAGTGGAGAGAAAATCGCTGTCAGTAATCCGACCTTCAATCCGAATTTGTATGAAGCGATCAAGGTGAAAAAATAAATGGGCAGCAATATTTTTCCACCGTCAGGCACGAGGTGGCAAATTTGGGGTAAAACCAGATTGCCGATCACAAAAAGGGCACTAAAGAGATAGGTCCTGACATTTGTAAGCGAAAGATTGTTTTGCCTGAAGGATGTTGTTATAATCATAGATTCTGTTTTTTTTGATTAAAATGGAATTTCAAAGGTAAGAAACTATTCTTTTAGGTTTAAAATTTCAGGATTGTTTTTTATGTAATTTAAAGTATCCTGATAACCTTGTTCATAAATTCTTTGATAAGCGTCAAATCTGAATTCATGAAAATGATTCAATACCTGTGGCTCTATGATGTACTTGCAAAGCGACCGGCCCTCCGTTGAATTCATGCTCTGGACTCCACGGATGGATTGAATGATCGTGTCCAATGGCTTTTTCAGGTCTAAAGGAACAGAATAGGGCAGAACATCTACCCCGATAATGGTGTCGCAGATATCGCGAAGGGGTTGTGCCGGCATATTGTTGAGCAAACCACCGTCTACATAGAAGATATTGTTTGATACATAAGCCTCGAAAACGCCGGGAATGCTTGCAGAGGCAGATACCCAGGCACTCAACCTTTTTCCTGTACTTTTGATTTCCCATTGGGCTGTGTTCAGGTTTGTCACACAAATGAACATCTTTTTTTGCAATTTCTCAAAGCTGTTATGCGGGATGACCTCCTTGACTAAGGAAAGTACCGTACTATGGTTGGACCAGCCTGATTTCCAGAATCCGGGTTTGAGAGTCAGTAGTCTTGAAACGCGGTAAAGCCTGCCTTCTTCGATGATCTTCAACATCTCGCCAGGACTGATTCCAGCTGCGTAAAGCGTGCCGACGATGGCACCCATACTGGCACCTGAAATCACATCGGGTTTTATGCCGTTTTCCAAAAGTGCCTGTAAAACCCCGATATGGGCAAACCCCAACGCTCCGCCTCCGCTAAGGCAGAGACCAAGTGATTTTTCACTTTGATTTTTTGTCTCAACATTGCTGTTCTCCATAAATAAGGATTTTATGTGCGATTATTTTCAAATTCACTGCGTAAATATATGCTATAATCTTCATCAAAACATTCTTAACCGACAATCTGATTGAAAAAATATTAAAGTGGCCTTTTAAATTTAAAAATACGTGCAAAACCCAATCGGGGACAGATTGAGTTTTACACGTATAAGTAATGGATGATCAGATTATTTAAATGGTCAATAATCCAGTTTGTATTCCACAAATGCTTCCATTGCTTCATAGGAAGCCAAACCAAGGTTGTTATAGAGTGTTGCGGTCGTTTGGTTGCGGTCTTCAGCTCTTTGCCAGAAGAGTCGTTCGTCGTTGCCAAGGAACGGTGCACTTTCCATTTGTGATTGGTGTTTGAGGATGGTATTGCGTTTACTGCGCAGTTGCTCAGGACTCATGGGCACAGCCATCTCGATACGGTCAATTTCCCATTCTGCCCAAGCTCCGCGATACATCCAGATACGGCATTTTTTCATCCATGGCTCATTCTTCAATTCGTGAATACCTGCCAGGGCTGCATCCAGACAAACCTTATGCGTACCATGAGGATCTGCAAGGTCACCGGCAACAAAAATTTGGTCCGGTTTGACAGACTTCAACAACTCTATGACAATCTTGACATCGGCTTCTGTCAATTTTCCTTTTTTAATGGTTCCGGTTTCATAAAACGGTAGTTCCAGAAAATGGACATTTTCCGGTTTTACCCCCATAAAACGGTCGGCAGATCTGGCTTCCTCTTGTCTTAGTCTTGCCTTAAAGAAAAGAACATCAGCAGTATCAACGTCTCCGGGTTGTTTGACTTCCTTTAAGAAGTGAAGCATCTCGGTGTACTTCTTTTTTAAAGGCTCATTCTTTTCATCATATTTATTCAAAATATGTTGCATGAGAGATAGAGAACGAATCACCTCCTCATCGCCGACGGCAATATTGCCGGAAGTTTCATAGGCTACATGAACATCATGATGCTGATCGACCAGACGCTGAAAAGTGCCTCCCATAGAAATTACGTCATCATCCGGATGTGGGCTGAAGATCAACACACGCTTTGGATATGGCTTTGCCCGTTCAGGACGATCTGTGTCGTCTGTATCTGGCTTTCCGCCAGGCCAGCCGGTGATGGTGTGTTGCAGGTCATTGAATATTTTGATGTTTACATTGTATGCCGATCCGTAGAGTGCCAGCAGTTCATCCAGACTATGTTGGTTGTAATCTTTGTTGGTGAGTTTCAGGATGGGTTTTCCGGTTTCTGCACACAACCAGACAATGGCTCTGCGTATCAACATATCTGTCCATTCACAATGGCCAACCATCCAGGGATGGCTGAGACGGGTGAGTTGCTGGGCGGCGTCCAGGTCAATAAATGCAACGGCATTTTTGTGAAGTTGGAGGAAGGATGCTGGTGCTTTGTCATTCATCTGGCCTTCAATTACTTCTTTCAGGATGGTTGATTTTTGTTCGCCCCAGGCTACCAGAAAAACTTGTTTGGCATTCAAGATGGTGCCGATTCCTATCGTGATGGCACTATTCGGTACTTCCGATGCAGAACTGTAATATTTATTCAAATCATTTTGAGAAACTTCGTCGAGCAACATCAATCTGGTAAAGGTACTGGTTTGAGAACCGGGCTCGTTGTAGGCAATATTTCCAACCAGACCTACACTGGCAAGAACCAAGTCCAATCCTCCGTGTTGCTCAATCAATTCTTCATAATGGTGGCAGAAATCGGCCAAATTGGAACGATTTACCGTTGAATCGGGGGTAAAGAAATTTTCAGGCTTGATGTTTACTTTGTCCAGTAAATGATGATGAAGTAATTTCGTGTTTGAGTGTCTTTCATCATCAATGATCGGGAAAAATTCCGAAACATTGAATACGACGACATTTTCAAAACTTAATCCTTCTTCAAGATGCATTTTCGCCAGATTTTCATAGACACCCAAAGTTGAGAATCCACCTGATAATCCTAAGACACATTGTTCTCCTTTTTCTGCTTTTCCGCGGATAAGGGTTGCAATATTTTTGGCGATGTAATGTGCTCCAACTTCCGAATCTTTGTAAATATTCGTCCGAAGTCTTTCGAAACGAGTCTGGCGCAGATTCTCTATCATGTCTGTTGGTTTGTAATAACGCTCCGGTATGCGTTCTAATGTAATCTTGGAACTTAAGTCTAATTCCATTTTCTTATATATTTTAAATGAATATTTAAAAGTTTGGAAGCTTCGTTTATTCCGCTTCTGCAAGCTGGCTGATTCTACAACAAATCATAGAAAGAAGTGTTTTATCCAATCATGATTTCTTGTTCTATTTTATAGTTACAATTTCTCTATATCTTTAAAATACCGATAGGTACCTACTTTTAACTCATCCGTTGACGCTTCATCACAAACAATGATACCTTTTGGATGCATCTGTAAAGCACTGATGGTCCACATCTGATTGACGGATCCTTCAACGGCATGATATAAGGCACGTGCCTTGGAATGTCCGTTCACCATGATGAGTACTTCTTTTGAATCCATGACTGTACCTACACCGACGGTGAGCGCATGTTTTGGTACGAGGTTGACGTCGTTGTTGAAAAAGCGTGAATTGGCGATGATGGTATCTTCTGTCAACGTTTTGATACGCGTGCGTGATTGAAGGGAAGAACCAGGTTCGTTGAAGGCAATATGACCGTCAGGGCCGATACCGCCCAAAAATAGTTGAATGCCGCCCAATGATTTGATTTTGTCTTCATAAGCCTGACATTCGGCTTTCAGATCAGGGGCATTGCCGTTCAGGATATTTACATTCTCAGGCAAGATGTCAATGTGGCTGAATAAATTGTCCCACATAAAAGTGTAGTAGCTTTGAGGATGTTTTTGGGGTATTCCTACATATTCATCCATATTGAAAGTGATGACATGTTTGAAAGAGACCAATCCTTGATGGTATAATTCAATGAGCTTCTTATAGGCTCCGAGTGGACTTGATCCTGTGGGCAAGCCAAGCAAAAATGGGTGTTCGGCATTTGGTGCAAAGTCCCTGATTTTTGTAGCAACATAATTGGCCACCCATGTAGAAATTCCTGTAGTGTCAGGTTGAATGATTAAGCGCATAAGTTTGATTGTTAAATGACTTGACTATCTGTTTGTTTTGAAAACCCTCACAGGTTTTTTATGAATATGCAAAGTTACTTTTTGCTGCTTTTATTTCCAAATTATAAAAAATAAATAAGCACTTCCAACAGCATTCATTTTTATCAAAACAGCTTGTCAGTCTATAAAAAGGACTGATTTGTATGTCTTTTTCAATTTTTTGCCCTGTTTTATTAATAAAACACCAGGCAGACGGGTGCACCTACTTCAATCCGGTTTCCGGTATCTGACAGTAATCCGGTTTTTTCATCCCGTTTAAAGATGACGATATTGTTTGAGTATTGATGAGCGACCAACAAATATTTCCCGTCGGGTGTTATGGCAAAATTGCGTGGCCCATCACCTGCGGTCGAAATCTGCTGTTTGATTTTCAGTTTACCATCTTTAGCCACCGAAAAGCAATTGATTTCGTTTGCCGGAGTTCTGTTGGTGGCATATAGATATTTTCCGTCGGAGGAAAGATGAACATCTGCGGGAAATCCTTTATGGCCGTCTTTTACCACTGAAGTTTCCTGAATCAAACTCAATTTTCCTTTTTTCATCGATAAGACAGAAAGTGTGCCGTCAATTTCATGTAAGACATAAAGCCTTTTTCCATTCTTGCTGAAGGTCGCATGACGTGGGCCGCTGCCGGGTTTTGAGGAAATCGAATCCCAGGGAGTCAGGATTTCCGTTGTTGAGCTGGGGTTGTATTTATAGACGGTCACTTTGTCCGTTCCCAAATCATTGACGCTGACAAATTTCCTATCCGGTGCCATGATAACCTGATGCACATGTGGAACGATTTTATGCTGGGGGTTGGTGCTGTTTCCTGAATGTTGGATCTTTTGTAATAATGTTGTCAAAGAGCCATCGGCATTTCGCCCGAAAACGGAAAGGCTTCCACCTTTATAATTTGCCGTAAAAACATGTTTGTCGCTGACTGATATGAAGCAAGGACCCGGACTGTTCGTAGCCGATTGGTTGATGAATGTGAGTTTTGCGGTGTTCTTATCGAAAGAGTAGGCGTTGGCGGCACTGTTTTCTGACGTCTCATTTACGGAATAGACAAACCTTTTGTCCGGTGTCAAAGCCAGGAAACTTGGATTAGAGATACCTGTCGTCACGGATTTCTGCGTAAATACAGCTTTTTCCATATCAACATTATAGGCGTAGATGCCCTGACTTTTTCCGGTATTGGTGTAGGTACCGATCAATAAATGGTAGACTTCTTTCTGGGCATCGGAAAATTGAGCTAAAATGATGATTGTCAGAATAAAAGCAATACGTTTCATCTTATTATTTATTTTAACGTTATAGCTATTCGATAAAATTTGCCAAAAAGTAATTGATAGATCATGGGATCGTTTCATAGGATTCTTTGCAAAATATTTGTCTTCAAAGTAAATGAATATTTTTGTGATGGCAAATCATAGGATAGAACATTATTGCTCAAGTTAAAATCTGATTGTATCTTTGTAAAGAACCGAATGATTTAATAAGATGGAAATACAAGACTTGAATAAACTCAAATCCCAATTTGTAACCAGAGAAGTCGGAAACGAACTGGTATTGGTGCCTCTGTCAAATAATGTTTCAAACATGAAAGAACTCTTTACCATGAATGAAACAGGCCGCTTCATCTGGGAAAACCTGACTGAGAAAATGACCGTGGATAAACTTGCTGAAAAATTGATGCAGGAATTTGAAGTTGATGAAGAAACGGCCATAAAAGACATCAAACTTTTTCTGGAAAAGGTTTCACAAATGAAAAATGAGTATTCATGAACTTGAAAATTGCAGACTTCACGATTAAACTTTTTTCTGAAAAGCCGTTTCAGATGGAAGAAGGTTATCTGCCCTTTGTGGATGGAGATGAAGCCTGTGCGCCGGATGTTTCGGTCGAATGTGTTTCAGGTATTCCGGACAACCTGTTGGATGGCTGCAAATCTTTGTTTGAAGCTAGGAGCGAAGACCAATGGTTCTATTCCGTCTATGAATACCATGCCGGACTGGCATTCCGGATTTTCAATCAACAAACCAAAAACAGTGTTCAACAAATTGCCGTTTTAAACGAGGCTTTGGATGATTGGAAAATTTATACTGTATCTGGACCGGAAAATGATTTTTTGCCTCTTAAATATCCGATGGGACCTATACTCCTGTATTACTTGACTGTCAATCATGAAGCCATCATGATCCATGCTTCCGGTGTTTTTGACGGTGAAAAGGGAAGATTGTTCACCGGCTTTTCCGGTTTTGGAAAAACGACCATCTCGAATCTTTGGAAGGAAAGCGGTGCCAAACTTATCAATGACGACAGATTGATCATACGGAAACGTGGTAATAAATTCTTTATGTTTAATACCCCCATGTATTATCCTGCTTTACCGGAAGAAGCACCTTTGGACACGATACATCTGATTAGGCATGCTCCGGAAAATACGACCAAAAAAATATCGGGAGCTTTGGCGGTTTCAAAAGTTTTAGCTTTCTGTATTCAAAATAATTTCGACAAACGGTTCATTGAGAATCATTTGGATTTTGTCAATGAATTGTGCTCCGTCACCAGCGTTTACGAAACAGGATTTTTGCCCGATGCGGGTATTGTTCAATATGTGAAGGATCATGAGTGATAAGACGGAAAATCAGTCTAAAGACGAAAGTGAGCTTTATCATGATAAACAAGCCGTCATGTTGCGGATGCACGGAAATAGCATGTATCCGACCCTTCAGGAAGGCGACATCGGCATTGTCGGTAAGTGCAGACCTGAAGACCTTGAAGTCGGCGACATCGTGGTGTTCAAGTCAAAGGAAAAAATCGTAGCTCACCGACTGATGAAGATTCAGGCTCAGGCGTTGATGGTGACATACATGACGCAAGGAGACAAAAATCTGCACCCGGATATCCCTTTTATCGCTGAAGCCATAAAAGGTAAAATCACTACTTTCCAAAGGAAGAATGCCATTAAGACTGTCAATGACGGGAGTGTACGTCGGCTGGCCTTTATTGCGACCCATTTCAGACGAATAGTCATTCCATTTTATAATTTTGCATTACGTGTCCGGTACTACAATAAAAAGCTAAAAGATAGCTTTTTATCCTTGCATAAAAATATGAAAATTGTTGGAAAGGGTACCCAAAGACAGTTTCTTAAAAATGCTTTCATTGCCGTGGTACAAGGTGTATTGCCTTTCCTGTTGATCATTTTCATGAAACTGCTCATTGATGCACTGACCAATCCAATAGTTCCGAATGTCTCTATATGGAGCAATCAGATGTTTTTGTTGGTTATGACGGCACTCCTGTTTTTACTCAATGCCCTAATCACGGTTATCAAGAGTTATTATATGGAGCGATTGTCTTATTCTGTTAAGTGTCGTTCTTATGAGTTGCTTCAAAAAAAACATTCCGAATTGGATCTTTCCATGTATGAAAACGCCGGACAACAGGATCAGATGCATCGGGCTGACCAGGAAGTGGGTTTCCGTCCCGTCAAAATCATGAGCGAGTTGCTGATGTTGATTAAATCACTGACCTCCCTTTTGGTGATGTTGGCCTTGTTTGCTTCCATCCAATGGTATCTGGTTCTTCTTTTGGTCATTGCCATAGTCCCTTCCGTTGTGGTTCAATGGCAGTATTCGGGGAAACGCTACCTGCTCAGTAAAAATCAAAGTCCTGTTGAACGGGAAATGGGCTATTATAACCGCATCCTTACAGGATTCCCTTTTGCCAAAGAACTCCGGCTTTTCGGATATTCAGGCATATTTCATAATCGTTTTTTATCTATAGAGGAAAAACTTGAAAAAGATAAAAAGTCTCTGCAACAATCGGAACTAAAGGCAAACGTGTTCGCCCAGTTATTTGCAGTCTTTCTGATTTTTGCGTCGCTTGCCTATTTGGTTTATCTGAAAATGACAGGGGCAATTACCATCGGTAGTGTCGTCTTGTTTTTCTTTGTTTTTCAACGTGGTTTTTCTGTCTTCATGGAATTGTTCCAGTCCCTTGCAAAGTTGGTGGAGGATAATACATTCTTGAACGATTTCATGGATTTTCTGAATAATCCGGTAAAGGCCGGCGGTATCGGTGGAAAAAATCCTCCAAGTCCACTTAAAAAAGGTATCAAAGTAGAGAATCTTCGTTTCCGTTATGAGATGAGCAAGCGCGATGCACTCACATCCGTCAGTTTGGACATTCCAGCTGGAAAAACCGTCGCTTTTGTCGGAGCCAACGGTTCTGGAAAGACTACCTTGATCAAGTTACTTTGTGGATTTTATTTGCCTTTGGAGGGAAGCATCCGATATGATGACATAGAGTTGAAGGACTTGAATAAAGAAGCATTAAGGGGACAAATAATGGCCGTTTTTCAGGATTTTGCCTTATATAATATTTCTGCGAATGAAAATATCTGTTTGGGTGATGTGAAGAAACCTTACAATCCTGATCAGGCAAAAAAGGCAGCCGAATCTGCCGGAATAGCCGAAGTTCTTGAAAGACTGCCTGACGGTTATCAGACGCTTCTTGGAAACTTGTTCAAGAATGGTGAAGAACTCAGTATCGGACAATGGCAGAAAATTGCCATAGCCAGGGCTTTTTACCGCGATTCTCCGATCGTATTCATGGATGAGCCTTCCAGTGCGCTTGATGTCGATTCGGAAAAACAATTGCTCGGAAGTTTGAAAAAACTTGGTAAGAACAAGACTGTTGTGATTGTAAGCCATCGAATGTCTACTGTACAATGGGCAGACATTATTTATGTACTGGATCAAGGCTCTATCGTCGAATCCGGCAACCACGAAGAATTAATGGCAAGCAGAGGCAGGTATTATGACATGTACTTGGCTAATAAGGGAGAATAACCTCAGATCAAGGCTTTTTTGAAATCCATCCACAAGTATTTCATGGCAGAGAAATGCCGATAGGGATAATAAAGCAACAATTGACTTTTACGTTTCAACCGATAACGTGTCATCATAAAAGCCGTGTTGGGATAAAAGAGTTCAAATAAGTATTGAATGCGTTCTTTATAATTACTTAAATTATTTATTTTCTTAAGAATTCTGGCCGAAGAATAAGAAGAACCTTTACCTCTGAGCACTCTTAAGAAAATTCGCTCATCTTTGGCGGTCAGCATACGACCATATTTTTCAGTCACGAAGTTAGGAAGTTTGCCGTTCATGTATTTTTGAGTCAACAACAGGTATTTGTAAGTTGCGGACTCGGCCTTGGCAAGGATGCATTTTTGTTCCAATAGATCCCAATTCAGGACGTCTCTCTTATGATTTAGCATATTTACAAGATCATACATACAGGTAAACTGGAATTGACCAATACTAAAATGTTTGTCCAGATGGATACACAGATGCAACAACAAATCTTCAGGGCATAAGCCCATAACATCTACTCCATGCAATTGAAGTTTCACGGCCTGTCGCCACATTTCCGGTAAGTTTACATGGTAGTCTTCTGCTTTTGAATGAAGGCAAATATGTATTTCTACGGATACTCCGTTTTTAACCATAGGCTGGAAATGGACCATATCCGTTGTTGAAATAAAATTAGATAGAACGGGGTAATTGGACTGATATCCGATTCTCTTCAAACAAGAGACGGCTTCCTGTCCTTTTTCCGGAGGCACTAATAAATCTAAATCGCTGAACTGACGCAGATTGATGTTTCCATACAACCAATCCGACAGCATGGACCCTTTTAAAGCTATGACCGGTATTCCTGCATCGCTCAAAGTTAGGATGATTCTCCGAAAATGCTCCGTCAGCAGCATGTTTCTACTCAGTGTCTGGAGCGAAGCTTGTTTTAGCTTGTAAAGGACAGTCTCGGGAATTTGTCCTGCATGATTTAATTGAGGCAATTTTTCAACAAATAACGGTGCTGCGGCTCGGTCAATAGCCATTTTGGCAAAAGTCTCCCAATGACTGACATGGGGTATCAGGTCATCCATCTGATTTAGAACGGCGACTTCAGGTTGGATATCGGCAGTCAGTAAAATCAGTTTTTCTTCCGGAGTCAAAAGTAGTTTTTCATGCATCATTAATAAATCAGAGTTTAAGGTGTTTCTTTTATAACAAAGATACATTCTTTTCCGCTTTTTTTTAATGGACATTTGTTTTATAGGAAAGCCTAAAACATGTTAAAGAACATATTTTTTCATGCTGAAAATTTGCTTAATAACCCAAGGTCTCTTACATTTGCATTGTGTTTTTCATGGTATTATCTTAAGGTTAAAAAAGATAGGTTATCGTGAGATAACCTTTTTTTTGTTAGCTGATTGCTGTTTTATTTCTTGTACGAATTTGTCAATCAAATCATACTTGATGTTGGATTGAGATTCGGTGGCCCCTGCAATCTTCTTCAACATAAGCCGTTCAATATAATTCATTTTCTCAATTTTGTATTCGCCTCCTAATATTTGAACAAAAAACGCTTTATTTTTCAAAATTTCGGGATAAGCATTTTGAAGGTTTGTTGTGGCTTCTTCTCCTTCCATCATACAGCAAAGAAACAGGCCGAGGTGCTTTTCCAATAGCTCAGGCGTGTTTTTTTTGCAGAAATTCCGTATTGAATTTTGATTGTGTCCGGCATGAATGGAACTTCCAATAATGACGATATCATAGTCGCTCAAGTCCAGATGCTTTGCTTTCGCAATATTCACCAATTCAGTACTTTGTAAATCCAGTTTGCTCCAGATTAAATGTGCAACTGTTTCCGTTGTACCGTGGTGCGTTGCATAAATAATAATTGTTTTCATACGATAATAATTTTTTTGTTTAAGGTTATATGGAACTTGCATGTCCATTCTATCATCTCATTATTTTTTGACAATTATATTGTATTCCGTACAATACAAATTCTCCGTAACAAAAATAGTTTGCCGGTTGACTGTTGTCGGCCGTATTATCTACCTGATCAACAGGTTTGTGACAGATGAGTGATGTTTTAGTCGCCAGACGAATTCCGTTCTGTTCTTTGTATTCGCTTTGCGCCTCATAACAGTCGCTACTGGCAAAATTAACCAACTGGCCCTGTTCGTTGAAAAACAATAAGGCATTGATTATAATATCTCCATTGCGAAAGGTTGCTTTTACCGTTAGATCATCAATGATATCCCATTTAATATTCGAATTCGCTAATGTTGCGGGAGCCATCACACACATTTCTTTCAGCAAAGTGACAGTTTCGGCTTGATCCATGGCACCCGCCTGATCGTCTACAATTGAAAATAGCTTCGAAACTGTAAAATTCACAGATGCTTGAATGTTATTGTGCATAAGTGGCTTTTCTTTAGGTGTTTGTGTGTTTATGTAAAAAAGCCTGGTTGGAACATCGAAAAATCTGTATTGACTGGCATTAAGTTCCGCCCATTCGCTTTCTGCAGAAGAACGGATTCGACCTTTGAAGGTCACGTTCATGTTGTGCACTTTTGGTTTGCCCACAAAACCTGTGTAGTGCAGATATTTCTGGACAATAGGCGGTAAACAGGCCAAATCCTCGGAGGTTAGGAAATCGGAATTCCTACAACCTGCGCGGGCTAATCCCGCTTTTATATCTTTGCTGATAATTGATTCCATAAATTAAGCAGATAAAACTTTCTATTTAAATTGATAAATCAGTCCGAGTTTATAATAACTTGAACCCGGATTTTCGTAAGTATCCGTATTATAAAAGTCATTAAATATTTTGGAGCCCCGATAACCATCTATATAAAATCCCAAGTGTGCGCCATTGCCAAGCTTAATGGATGTTGTAGAAATCCCGAATGCCATCCCGCTACTTTTATATTTATAACTGTAAGCCGGCAAATTTATATCCGAATCATCCACCGACAGCAAATTCAACTCAAGTACATAACCAAGTTTCAAATAGAAAAGCGATTGGTTGTTTTTCAGTTTGAAGACCCCAATATTATAAGTGATCGGAAAAAGAAATTGTGAAACACCGATGTCGCGTTTGCCAAAATATCCGTTTTCAGCATCATTGTAGGTAAATGTTTGGGGATTGTACATGAAGTCGATTCCTGTTTCAAAAGCATTTTTCCCAACAGGAAACAACACGTGTGCACCGATGTTTTTGCCGATTTTTGTCGCGCCCGTAAAACCATCTACAGGAATCTCCGGAGTGCTTGTGAAATCGGTATTTTCAGCAATACCGCCTCTATTTATACCGGCCTGTACCTGAAAGAGCGGTTTCCATTTTCCTTTTTTGGTGCGTAATAGGTAGGTATTTGAACAAGCAGTACCAACCATAAGTAAAAAAATTAGAAAGATGTTTTTTGTATTCATTTCTTTTTGAAGTATAAAATCTTCGCAAAGAAATTCATATTCAGAAATTCTGAAGTCTTGAAAAACAAGAAAAGGGTCTCACTTTACCGAATCATTGCAAGAAAAAGGACTCACTTTATTGAGACGTGCTGTTTAAATTCACCGGGAGTAAGATTGGTCATCTTTTTAAATACCCGGTTAAAAGTAGCTTTGGAGTTAAATCCGCAATTGTAGGCAATGCCTATCAGCGTAAGATTTGTATTTTGGGGATCCAGGCACTGGACTTTAAAATCTTCCACCCGGTAATGGTTTACAAAGTCAAAAAAATTTCGATTCAATTGCCCGTTTAAAATACCTGAAAGAAATTCTTCCGTTACACCCATCTCTGTGCTAAGTGCAGAAAGGGTTAAATCCGGATTGAGATACGGCTTTTTCTCTTTCATGATGGAAAGTAAGCGATAAATAAAATCTTCATCCGTTTTGTTGATCGAGTTCTCCGGCCAGAAGGACTTATCTACTTGCTTTAAAAGGACTTTGGTGTAAACTCCTTCTTGTTTATGTCCGAAAAAACCTAAAAAAAGCACATATATCGATACGAAAGCGAAGCTTGCAGCTTGCATCAAACCAAAAGGTGCAAGATGTACGAAATGGTCCACAAAGAAAGAGCCGTTGATAATGATTGTCATCGTCAGCGAAGAAATCAATAACACGCGCAGCCAATGTAGGTCTATATGTTCAATTTTTGAAAAATAATTCTTGATGCGTCGTGTATATTTTCTCAAGATTGTCAATGCCCACACGTAATATAGCGGCGGTGATATTAAAATCATCATCATCATAGGAGTATATATGGGCATTTTTTTGAAACCTTCAGTAGCATCCATCTGAATTTTTACATCTTGCGGCAAGAAGTAAATAGAAAATGAAAAATGGACTTGCATGATCACAAAAGGCAAAAAATGCAAAAGATGTACCGGTTTAAAATGGAAATCCTGTTCTGTCTGCGCTTTGACATAAAACCACAACATGGGGCCATGCAGCAAAATGAAGGATGGCGTTGTTTGAATAAATGCAGGGAAAGGGTATCCGTTTTGTCTGTTATGATATTCAATAAAAGAAAGCAAAATATTAAGGCCAAACAGGAGAAATACCCCTCCAAGAATTTTATCCGCCAAACTTTTATTCTTCTTTTCTGCAATAAGAACAAAAAGAGAAATAGCCTCAAAAATGCCGATAACGAAGAAATAAGACATAAAATATGCGGATTGTTTACTATATGAAAATGTAGGCCAAAATAACGGCAAAGACCAAAGCCGGCAGCATGTTGACCACCTTTATCTTCTTGATCTCCATGATTGAAAGGCCTAATCCAACCAATATAAGCCCACCTACGGCAGACATCTCGTCTACTACCAAATCAGGCATCAGACTACCAAGCCACCAAGCCAACAAAGTGAGTCCCCCCTGAAAAAGGATGAGCGGTATGACCGAAAAAGCTACACCGATTCCAAGAGCGGAAGCAAGAGCTAAGGAACTGAATCCGTCCATGACCGACTTTGCAATCAAAAGATCGGATTTTCCGGCCGTTCCTTCTTCGAAGCTGCCGAGTATAGTCATCGACCCCATACAAAAAAGCAGGAAGGCAGCAACCATCCCTTCCGAAAAAGTTTCATCCCCTGAATGGATTTTTTTCTTGACCCATTCACCCAACCGGTTGATATATTTTTCGATATTTATCCATTCACCGACAGCCGAACCAAGCACTATACTGAAAATGAGAATTAAAATCTGATGGGTTCTCATGGTCATGGTGATGCCGATATATAATGTAAAAAGCCCGATGGCCTGAAAAATTATTTTAACAATGCGTTGTGGAAGTTTCGAATGAAAAAAATGTCCCAGCAAGCTGCCGGAAAGAACAGTGGCCACATTGACAATAGTACCGAAAAGGATCATAAACTTTTTTATTAATTTAGGAATAGGTTCTTCAAAGAAGAATTGATGTGATGGCGAAGGTATGAAAAAATCCAAGATAGGGTTTAAGGATATCAAAAAATTGTTTACTTTAGTTTCATGAAAGTGATTGCACGCATACACACAGATTTCCCGACCAAGTTCGGGATTCCGCGTCAAAGTGGCCTCGTTAACACCCTGAAATCAAGGATTGTGTTTGAACCGGAATACCGCAATCCGGACGCCCTGCGTGGTTTGGAAGGATTCTCTCACATCTGGCTTATCTGGGAATTTTCTGACGCCGTGTGCGAAGGGTGGTCTTCCACCGTACGGCCTCCGCGTCTCGGCGGGAACACACGGATGGGCGTTTTCGCCACCCGTTCGCCTTTTCGTCCGAATGCTATCGGACTTTCCTCTGTCAAACTTGACAGCATCGAATTAAGTTCTGACTTTGGTCTGGTGCTATACGTTTCCGGAGCCGATCTGATGGACAACACTCCAATCTACGATATCAAGCCGTACATTTCCTATTCCGACAGTCATCCGGAAGCGGTTGGAGGTTTTTCCGATCCGCTCAGGGATTACGCACTGGATGTAGATTTTCCTAAACAGTGGCTCTGCCTCATTCCAGAGGATTTGAGAGAAGCACTTTTAGGCGTGCTGGAACAAGACCCAAGACCGTCATATCAAAATGATCCCCACCGCATTTACGGTTTTGAATTTGCCGGATTCGATATCAAATTCACGGTGCAAGGAAGCGTCCTGTCCGTTTGTATGGTTAAGCCGCAATAGTTGGAGCGTCTGTTTCGTGATAAACATTGTTAATTGTTTGAATGTTAAAGAACATTTATTCGAGCTATCGTGTTATATCCTATTCTGGTAAAAAAGAATGAATCCCGACCATGTTGACTGGGCATAAATACAACTAACCCAAATCGAGCAGATGGGCATGGGAAATTATCTCGTAAGTCAAGTATAAGATCAGAAAAAGAAGATGGAAAATAATGCAGCAATGAAAAATCTCAAAACAAAGTACATGGGAATCGAATTAGATAATCCCATCATTTTAGGAGCCTGTAATATGGCAAAACATTTGGATGTGCTTAAAAAAGCAGAAGAACAGGGCGTTGCGGCGATCATTTATAAGTCTTTATTCGAAGAACAAATTCAACTTGAAAGATTGCAGTTGGATGAAAAACTCACTGAATTTGATAATATTAGTGCAGAAATAATGACGATGCACCCCAAGATTAAATATTGGGGGTATGATGAACATTTGATTGATCTTAGAAAGGCCAAGGAGCGTTTATCTATTCCTGTTATTGCCAGTTTAAATGCAATCAACGAGAATACCTGGATAGAATATGCCAAATTAATATCTGAGACTGGAGTTGATGGTATTGAATTGAATTTTTACCAAAGTCCTTCAGATTTCAATAAAGAAGCAAAAGATATCGAAGAGGAACAAATCAATATTGTAAAACAAATCAAGCAAAATATTTCGATACCGGTTAGTGTGAAATTAAGCCCGGATTACACGAATGTCCTGAATTTTATAAAGAAGTTAGATTTGGTCGGTGTGGATGCCTTTGTTTTGTTTAATTCTTTTTTCCAACCGAACATTGATATTATGAAAGAGAAACATATCAAATCTTTACATTTCAGTAAAAAAGGAGACTTCAAGCAATCTTTGAGATATTCCGGGTTGTTATTCGGAAACATTCATGCGGACGTATGCAGCAGTCATGGAGTCTCTTCAGGTGAAGATATGATTAAACTGATACTATCCGGTTCATCCTGTGTACAGGTGGTCACTACCGTCTACAAAAACGGCCTGGCACAAATAGATACCATGAAAAAGGAATTAGAGGCTTGGATGGATATTAAAAATTATCATAGCATTGATGAGTTTAGAGGAAAACTATCAAATAGCAAGCTTGAAAGTAATTCTTTGGTCTATAAAAGAGGACAGTATGTCGATTTGCTGATTAATTCCGATAGCGTTTTTGGAGATTCCAATTAAAAAAATATCTAACATGAAATATATCAAAAAGCACATTTTTTTGTTTAAAAATTTGAAAGCCATATTATTATGAAACGAGCATGAATGCAAGAATTCACTTAAGATAATGAAAACTTGACATGCGAGTTTCATACGACCTAAAAAAATAATTATTTACGTATGAAAACAAAGAAAATAGCAGTTATTGTAGGAAGTCTTAGAAAAGAGTCTTTCAATCGGAAAATGGCTCTGACTCTCAAATCGTTAAGTCCAGACAGTCTTGATCTTGAAATCCTGGAGATAGGCGGCCTTCCGTTCTATAATGAAGACCTTGATGCCACACCTCCGGTCGAATGGACGAATTTTAGAAACCGGCTGAGCCTTTTTGACGGAGTTTTTTTCGTGACGCCTGAATACAATCGTTCCGTACCGGCTGTTCTGAAAAATGCGCTGGATGTGGCTTCCAGACCTTACGGTAAAAATTGTTGGAATGGTAAACCCGGTGCAGTCATGACGGTTTCAATCGGGGCTATCGGTGGTTTTGGAGCCAATCACCACCTCCGGCAAATGCTTACTTTCCTGAACGTACCCACGATGCAACAGCCTGAAGCATACATTGGAAATGCCTACGAGTTGTTCGATGAAAAGGGAAATCTGACCAATGAATCTACCCGTGGATTTTTACAAGGTTTTATGGCATCATTCGCCAAATGGGTTGTGAGAAACACGGATTAATACTGTATAGAAATACAACTATTCCGTACAATTGTCAACCAAATAAACAATGGATTGATAAGGTATACCACTGTTTGTCGTCAGTCCGATTTCACAGGTACGGCTATTGCTGTATCCATACTTGATATGATTTTTCTCAATCTGCGGACGAAGTTTTCTCAAAGCATATTGATTGACTTCCGGATTCGTAAAACCTTTATCACCTGCAAATCCGCAGCAACCGACTTCTTCCGGTACAAGCACATTGGATGAACACATTTTAGCGAGTCTGATGATTTTATCCCGCAGTTGCATCTTGGTCATGCTGCAAGTTATATGGATAGAGATTGGTTCGTCCGTTTGGGTAAATTTGAGTTTATCCGACAGAAATTCTACGATAAATTCTACCGGTTCAAAAAGTTGCAATGGAGGTTTCATGGTATGTCTCATGCGATATAGACAGGGACTTTGATCGCAAAGGATAGGATATCGGCCGTTTTCACTGGCTTTAAGCAAGGCCGATTCCAGTTCGGCAGACTTCTCATCGGCTTCTTTATAAAAGCCTTTGCTTTCCCAGATGGTGCCGCAACAAAGTTGTTTCATATTCTCCGGGAAGATGACTTCATAACCTGCTTTGTGAAGCAACCGAACCATTTTTTCATGCAAAGGCATTTGTTCCGGATCATTTTTGGCCGGTCCCATGGTTTGGTTGATACAGCTCGGAAAATAAACGACCTTCAATGGATTTTGAGTGTTCACTTTCTTTTTGACAGGGCGTTTGATGCCTTTCGGCATAGCTGGCGTCCACAATGGGATAAGGTCAGCACTGGCACATCTTAGTCCTTTTGCAAAAACAGACATCGCCTTGGTCCCCAAAACGGAGTGCACGGCATTGACAACATGAAGGGCCGGACTTACCACCGGAGTAATCAGATCAAAATGTCCGGCAGTAAAAGTGCCCAACTGTTTGGCTGGAAAAGACCGGTTGTTTTCTGCCCTTAAGTCATGAATCATTTCTCCCGTATTGATGCCGATCGGGCAACTGGTCGAGCACAAACCGTCACCGGCACAGGTCTTTTGACCGAGATATTTGAAACCGGATTGCAAAAGCGAGAGTTGCCCGTCATTTTCTTTGGTCTTTTTTAACCGCGAGATTTCCCTTTGAACCACAATTCTTTGTCTGGCAGAAAGAGAGAAGCCGTTTGTCAGGCAGTTTACTTCGCAAAATCCACATTCAATGCACTTGTCCACATGATCGTTTGTAGGAGTCATAGATTTCAGATGCTGAATAAAGCAGTTTGGATCGTCGTTGAAAATCACTCCCGGATTGAGCAGGCCTTTTGGATCGAAAATAGCCTTGATTTCTTTCATCAGGTCATACATTTCTTCTCCCCATTCCACTTTTACAAACGGAGCCATATTGCGACCGGTTCCGTGTTCCGCCTTGAGCGATCCGTCATATTTTCTGACGACCAAATCGACAATGTCATTGATAAAGGCTTCGTAGCGTTTAACTTCCTCTGTCGTATCAAAACGTTGGTTGATGATAAAATGCATATTGCCTTCGAGGGCGTGTCCATAGATTACGCCATCCATATAGCCGTGCTTTTCAAGCAGAGTCCGCAAATCGGCTGTTGCTTCCGGCAGGTCTTCAATGTGGAAAGCGACATCCTCAATCAAAGAGGTCGTTCCTACCGGCCGCATGCCGCCAACAGACGGAAAAACGCCCCCCCTGATCGCCCAGAACTTATTGTATTCCTCAGGCTTGTCCGTAAAATAAATCGGGGTAACCGTTGGAATATCACTGATCAGCGACTCAATCTCAGAAATGTTACGAGTCAATTGTTCTTTAGAATCGGCTTGTGTTTCTACCAGAATGGCCGTTACTCCATCCGCAAAATCTTTGATATAATCGGGTATTCCATCTTGGTTTTCAACGGACTTTAAGGCCAGACGGTCCAACAATTCGGCACTGTAGACACGTCCCTGTTTCATTTTAACCACAGCCTGGCTGGCAATGACGATATTCGGAAAATAGATCATCGCACTTGCTTTAAACGGTAACTCCGGTATCGTTTTAAAGGTGAATTCCGAAGCAAAGGCCAAAGTCCCTTCTGAGCCTACAAGCAGGTTCAGGATAATATGTATGGGATCATCATAATCGACAAAGGCATTCATACTTAAACCGGTCGTATTCTTGATGGCATATTTCCGTTTAATGCGCTCAACCAAATTGTCGTTTGAGCGGATTCTGCTTTTAATTTCTTCTATTTTTGCAATAAAATTTGCGTGTGATTTTTTAAAAGATTCACAGCTTTCGAAAGAACGTGTATCCAAAAGCGTTCCGTCTGCAAAGATGATCCGGGCTCCCAGTATGGTTTTATAACTGTTCTCGTGAACCCCGCAATTCATGCCGCTGGCATTGTTCATAACAATACCGCCGACCATGGCTGAATGGATGGAAGCGGGATCCGGTCCCAACTTTCTGCCGTATTTTGAAAGTATTTCATTGATTCTGGCTCCGATGATACCGCATTGTACGGTGATGGTTTCTGCGTTTTCCGATACGGAATAATCTTCCCATCGATTGCCTGCCATCAATAGCACCGAGTCTGAGATTGCTTGTCCTGAAAGACTCGTACCGGCAGCCCGAAAAGTAACCGGTATTCCGTACTTATCACATAATTTCAAGGTACTGATGACTTCTTGTTCGGTAGAAGATTGAATGACCATTTTCGGAATCAGTCTGTAAAATCCCGCATCTGTTCCCAATGCAAGTTTTCGAACCTCATCAATATATATTCTATTGACCGGTACGGATTTAGAAAGCTCCTTGTACAGTAATTTGTAATTTTCAGTCAGCATGGAATTTTTTTTGTAAAAATACAATAAAAAAGAAAAAATGTGGGACGATTTCACTCCCTAATTATAGGATCATCATTCACACAAGGTATAAACACTATAAAAACACAACCAATTCCTGAAGGATTATCCTCTACATGTATTTTCCCGCCATGCGCCTCAACGATTGATTTCACGTATGTCAAGCCGAGACCAAATCCGGTCTGTCTTTTGGTCTGAGAGGAATTCACACGGTAGAATTTGTCAAATATGTACTTTTTATCATGATCTGAAATGCCATATCCATTATCTTTCAGATAAAGCTCTATACCTTTTTCCGCATCACACACCATTACTTCAATATCCACCGGATTATCCGAATATTTGATGGCATTTTCCATCAAATTGTCCACAACATTTGAAAAATGCAACTTGTCCACGTTCCAGACTTGATGTACTGTATTTAATACTACACTCAGGTTGACCACTTTATCTTTACGGGATGCGTATTTCTTTCTCAGATTTTCCAAGAAGGGTTCAATAGCAACAGACTCTTTATTAAGAAAAATACGCTCCGGGTCATTGTTGCTTATCCGTTGAATCCGATCGGTGTATGCGGTTAACTTATTGAGCTCCAGTATACTGTCATCAACATAGGAGTCCACTTTATCCATATCTTTTTTTTCAAGATAGAAAGGAATTAAATCCATCATTGAGCTGGCATTGGTTATGGGTCGCTTAAACTCATGAATCATTGCATTGACAAAATCCTGACGCATTTGCTCTATTTTCTGCTGTCGGAAAAAAGATCTGATCAGGTAAAAAAGACAATAGCACGAAATAAATATCAAGAAAATGGAAAGTAATAGCTGCATGGCCATTTTCTTAAAAATTGTTTTTGGCGAACTTTCAACATAAGCCTTGACACCAATCGTGTTCAATATATCGATCGGAACAACATTTGTTGAAATCATAAATATTTTTGCAGCATTTCTGGGCTTGTTGTGTTTAATAATCTGATGGGTTTTCAAATCAATGTACTCCACATAAGTATTTCTAATAAGAAACCCTTTCCTTTTTAAAAGTTTATACAAATAGCTATTCAGGACATCCAAATCTATTGGCAGACTTTTATGTAAAAGATATTGCATGATTTTTTCACTGTATTTTGAATCGTTTTTGTTGTATTCCACCCAAAATGTTGAATCTTCGGTATGAACCTCACGTCGAACTATTTGACTTGTATCTTTCTCTTTAACGTTAATAACGTTGAATGAGAAAATTCTTGGACCTTCTAACCGTTCCAGACGCTCTGAATACTCCATAAATATAGCATCCTCCAGGCTGGCATCAACAGCAAGAACCAACTCTTGTTGATAAGACTTGTACATATTACGCATCCAAAAAAGCTGATTAATGATAATTGCCATAAGCGTAACAGTGGCAACTATAATAAGTATTCTGGTATTGATCTTCATTAAAGGATATTTTTCATGTTATTTTCTACAAAAATACAGAATTGATTAAGGATTGCCATTCAATTAATATAAAAAATACCGCTTTATTTACATATTAATTAAATAACAAAGATCATGAATAAAAAAATTGGCTTATTTATCTTATTTCTTATCGCATCATTCAGCATTGGTATGCAAATAGACCGAGAAGGCATTCAGTCAGATTTAACAATAGCAACGATTGAGGCACTTGCTACTACAGAGAACGTTGATGTGAATTGTTTTTCAATCGGTAGCGTTGATTGTCCAGAGAGTAAAGAGAAAGTATCGTATTATTATTAATAATGCATAAAACAATACAAATATTAGGATTTGTATGTTTGTTATTTCTGACAAATTGCAACAACAATTTATCATCAATAGACAACTGCCGGACAATCCATATTAAATCTGAAAGCAGGATCATAAACGGTGTCTACATGCGATATCCTTTTCGGGTCCGTCTTGTCGATTCTATTTTGTACATCATGGATCTTCACGGAACCGAAAACATTTGCCATGCATTCTCCTATCCCCAAATGGAACATATCAACTCCTATGGGAAATTAGGTAAAGGTCCTAATGAGTTTCTGGATTCCGAAAATATTTGTTTTGATCAACAGGAACAATTATGGGTTCTTGATGCAAATCGGCAGAAATTGGTACAAATCAAACAAGGCAGAATTGAAACCGAAATTAAACTAAACGACAAGCTGATTCGTACGCTCGATTTTACGCTTTATGATGATTCAACATTTCTGGTTCCGGATTATTCCGGACAGTTTCGCTACCACATCATTGATGGCAAAGGCAATATCATTGAAAGTCGTCAAAAAATCCCAACCGAAAAAAAGGGCAACGAAGGTGCCTCCGACATTGCTTTGGCACAAGCATGGAGGTCCTTCATGGACTACAATCCAAAGAATGGCATTCTTGCCATGGCAACGCAGTTGGGAGAGGTTATGGAACTATATGACGTCCCACATGACACCGTTATCCATATCTTCAAAGGAGCGGCTGGTGAACCGGAATATCTTTATCGTGGGGGATTTGCTATTCCGAATGGAATTATGGGATATAGTGACATCCATGTTGGTGATCAATACATATATGCAGTTTTTTGGGGGCGGACATTCGAAGACATCCGTCAAAGCAGCGTCAAGTCCGAAGGAGGCAAAAGCATACATGTATTTGATTTGTGTGGCCATTTAATTGCCAGCCTTCAACTCGACCGTTATATCACAGGTTTCAATATTGATGAAACGCACCATAAAATCATTGCGCTCGATGCAAATAGCGACCAACCATTAATTGAATTTTCTATACCAGCACTATAATATCAAACTAAAAAACATGAAAACAAGAACCGTACTTATTTTATCTTTAACAATTTTATTATTAGCATCTTCTTGCCAAAACAAAAAAGAAAGAGAAGCTAAAAAGATCGTCACGGAATGGATTGGAAAAAAGATACAAATTCCTGATAATATCATGTTTTCGGTTCAGGGAAAAGATACAACCTGCCCGGATTTACTCAAAAAGCCTTACAAGATTTTATTATACGTCGATTCCACTGGTTGTCTTAGTTGTCGTTTAAAACTGCCCGATTGGAAGATATTAATGAATGAAGTCGATTCAATTGCACCAGGAAAGATTGGTTTCATCTATATCTTCCAGCCGAAAAGAGAAAAAGAATTGCAACTACTTTTACGGCAAAACCGAATAAGTTATCCCGTCATTATTGATCCGACCGATCATATCAACAAACAAAATCATTTTCCCAATAAGCTGCCTTATCAATGCTTTTTATTAGATCAAAACAACAAAGTCCTTATGATTGGAAATCCGGTGCATAATCCACAAATATGGAATCTGTATAAAACTCAGATTACAGGTAAATCCAATAAAAAGAGTGCTCCATTGACTTCTATTCAAGTAAGTTCAACAGCGTTTGATTTTGGAAAGATTCACGTCAATAAAAAAAGTACAATCCGTTTTAAGCTAACAAATACGGGAGAAAAGCCCTTAATAATTTATGCTGCAAAAGCCTCCTGCGGATGCACAAACGTAGACTTCAAAAAGGAACCTATCAAATCCGGTAATAGCACAAACATCACTGTCTCCATTACACCTGACAACAAAGGTTATTTTTACAAAACTGTAGACCTTTATGCCAATACATATAATTCACCAATGCAGTTATCCATTAAAGGAATAGCTGAATAATTCATAAGGGAGAAAAGGGGCAACTTATTGTCTAATCTGCAAAATACCGACAATATCAACTGCCCCCGACCTTCCTTCAAGGAAGAAAGGAGGTTCACGCAAAGATAAAAAATTAAATTAACTCAACTCAACATTGAGTTCGCTGTTGAAATGATATAGACAGATCAGAATCAAATTGCATTTACTAACAACTAATAACATTATGAAAACAAAAATAATAATTTTTTCTGCGGTTTTTTCCATTATCGCAATCGCGGCTTTTAACATTAACATTAATTCAAATAATACAGATACTTCTATTAGTTTAGCCAATATAGAGGCTCTAGCCGATGTGGAGGGCGTACCCTCTGCTGCTGATTGTTATTATAGTTATGCAGACGTTTGTTATACAAGAGACACAGGAATATATCACGTAAACTGGTACGTATAAAAAGAAACGAATAAGGAGGATATCAAGATCTTTGTAACCTCCTTATTCTATTCAGTTGGCGCATCCGTTGTATAAATATCATTAAGTAAAATAAAAAGCATGAAAACAAGAACCGTATTATATTTATTTATTTTTTTACTATGTTTTACCGCATGTGATAATAAATCCGTCTTTTCTATTGTAGAATTGTTTAGTAAAACAGAAGAATTAACGGGTCAAACTTTTAAAATTGCTGGATTTAGCGAGAATATTTTAAATCCGGCAGATATGGAAATCATAAACAAAAAGTTGGTTTTATTAGATGTCCAGGCATCTGTTCCTTTCTCTATAATTGATTTGGAAAAACAAAAATATGTAAAGAGTTTCGGAATGAAAGGTGAAGGCCCTGGAGAAATCGTAGGAGTCATGGATTTCTATGTCAATTATGATGGCACCGGGATTAATTTTTGGGATGCCATGTTGAAACGTCTTTATTTCTGTAACAATGACAGCATGCTATTGTACAACAATAAATGTGGAATAAACATTCTTGAAAAAGTAAAAGACAAAAATCTATTTAACAATTTTTTTCTAAATGTTCTTCAATTAGATAAATCTCTTTACTTGGGGATAGGAAACAGCGGAAATAAACGATTCTCTCTAATAAATACAAAAACAAATAAGGTCATTTATACAGGTGAATATCCCAAACAAGAAATGTCTACAAAAATAGATCCATTTGTTAATGCCATCGCTTATAATGGAACAATACGATATAACAAAGAGAAAAATCGGATTGTGTTTATATCGAGAGAAAGTGAAATGATAGAACTTTTTGATGTAAAAGAATCAGGTCTTGAACTTATTTATGGCAATTATTCAACTGTACCAATAGGTGAACAAAAGACAAAAGAGAAAGACAAAGGTAGAAATATCGGAATAGCTGTTTCTGACAACTACATTTTCATTTTATGTCAGCCTAGAGCAAAAGTTTCAAATACTCAAAAAGACAAGAGAAGGGTTAATTCAGCAAATGATGTATTAGTATTTAACTGGGATGGCAAGCCTGTAATACATTATAAGTTAGATAATAAAATCACCTCTATTTCTGTAACAAAAGATTCCAAACGTTTATATGCACTAATAAACAAAGAGGAGCCTCAAATCATCTATTATGATTTAAATTTTTAAACCTTAAAAATGAGAAGTCTTAGATTTAGCTCATATCGTTCATTATATCCAATAGTATGCAAGTTCAAGAGTATCTGAACAATAAAAAAATAAAAATTATCCCAATGACCATTTAGATATGATGTATATTCCCGATTGGGAAGGATCGTTTGTAAAGTTGTACAAATTAAGTAAGCCTGTAAGATATTTTGTCGTGACTCCCGATGATTCTTTTATTTGGGGTAGTTGTGATGATCTTAAGAGTGGTGATTTATCAATAGAGAAGTTTCAACTGCGCTGAAATTGTCCTGCGCATAATGATGCTGTTTTTTAGATGTGTAAATGTATTTGTTTTTACACCTTAGGAAGCTGTTCTATATTCGGGGTATATTATACAGATGAAGGCAATCCTGTTTTGGTATTGTATTCTATTAATTTAGTCAACGGGTAATATTGATCTATATTTCAGCTCATATCCATTATTAAAGACTCAAAACTAATTATTATACATTTTTCAATAATAACAACCTGCAATAGTGAAAGAAAAAACAAAAGCAAAGATATTCAGTTGCATCAAATCAACACTACAAGGCCTGGCATTAGTCATTTTGGCAATATTACTGGCAATATGCCTGAGGGTCTTTGTCTTTGCCTCCTATAAGATACCGTCTCCCTCTATGGAGCCTGCTATTCTTCCAGGGGAATATATCCTGGTCAACAAACTGACACTTGGACCGAGGATTTTCAAGAACTTTAAATTCATGGATGGAGAGAAAATAGAAACCAAGCGTTTTCACGGATTAAGAAAGGTAAAACGTAACGATGTCTTGGTCTTCAACTTCCCTTATTCCGATTGGAACGTCCTTAAAATGGATCCGAACATGTTTTACGTCAAGCGATGCGTTGCAATACCCGGTGACAGTTTTTTCATCGAGAATGGCTTTTATAAGGTAAAAGGTAGCACTGAAACTTTGGGGTGTCTAAAATATCAGAAAGAAATTTCTCTTCGTGGCAAAGAAGATTTTCCATCCTCAACATTCAACTGCTTTCCTTCTGATGAAATACATCATTGGAATATGCTCAACTTCGGGCCTCTTTATGTGCCAAAGTCCAATGACCACCTAACCATTACCGAAAAAAATATTGCCTTATACAAGAACCTGATTCAGTATGAAACTGATAAAATCATTTCAGTAAAAGGCAATGCCATCTTTCTTGATAGTAGAATCCTTAAAAGCTACACTTTTAAACAGAATTATTATTTTATGGCTGGCGACTATGCTTTTGATTCAAAGGATTCACGCTATTGGGGATTACTCCCTGAAGACCATATCGTTGGAAAAGCCTCCATTATTTGGAAGTCAAGAGACCCAATTACCGGCAACTACCGGTTTAAACGTTTTTTTAAAGCAGTGGAATAAATATGGAAATTTCTAAAAAGAAGATCAATTTCATACTGTACTGCATCGAGGTTTTACCTTTTATCCCAATGCTGTTTTGTGTTTTTGCGGAAAGTGATAGTTTGGCTAATGGGGTGGTTTCTGCGAAGTACTTTTGGTTCTACCTATCAATGGGGTTGACAAGTATTGTCACGATTCTTTTGGCATTGACCAGAAAGTCTCCGATGCAAATGGTCTCTTCAGACTGGTTGGTCTTATTGTTTGGCACCTCTACCCTTGTAACAACGCTGATGCTTAACAATCAAGCTGTCACGACAAAACCGGTGATGCTGGTTTTGCTCATACTGCTATACTTTCAGTTCCGTTTGCTGTTCAGCCAGTACAAAGAGGCAGGAAAAACACTTTGCTTCTTCCTGATAACAACAGGCCTTATTGAATCTGTTATAGGATTAAGGCAATTGTATGGATTTGAAGCATCAAACCATGGCCTCTTCCGGCTCACCGGCACATTTTTTAATCCTGGACCTTATGCAGGATATCTCTGCATCGTGTTTCCTCTCGCTTTGTACCATGGCTTGCTCTTTTACAATAAAGCAAGCCGGTCAAGGATATTGTTGCTTAAAAGTATTCAGACATGGAGAAAGAACAAGAAATCAGGATATATCAGAGTGTTAAGGTTCTTAGGATACAACCTATACGGATATCTTTCCATTGCAACCATCATCGCAACCATACTGGTCATTCCGGCAGCAATGAGCAGGGCATCCTGGATTGGACTGTTGGCAGGAAGCTTTTTTGTGCTGTTCTTCCATTACAAGGATAAACCAAACATAAATGCTTTTATACATCAATACCAGAAAAAAATCATTTCAACAAGCATCATCTCCGTACTCATTCTGACAGGACTTTTTGTCGGGATGTATTTTCTAAAAAAGGACTCAGCCGACGGAAGAGCCTTTATCTGGAAAACTTCCATTCAAGCAGTATCAGATCATCCTTTAGGTGTTGGACTTGGACGTTTTGGCAAGGCTTATGGTGAGGCTCAATTTAATTATTTTGAAAAGGGACTGGGAACTGAGACGGAAAAACATGTGGCAGATGCTCCAGAATATGGTTTTAACGAGTATCTGCAAATAGGAATTGAGTCCGGCATCATTGCTTTAGTTCTATTTCTTGTTGTCATCGTGCTTACGCTTCGGAATGGTCTGAAACGTAAAAATATCGGAGCCATCGGTTCCTTGATTGCCTTGCTTGGCTTTGCCATGTTCTCCTATCCTTTCAGTATATTGCCGATTCTGATCGTCCTAATCTTTCTATTGGCTTGGTGCAACACCATTCACATAGCTGAAAAGTCGCATCCGCATTCTTTAAAAAACTTGCGTATCAGTCTTGTTTGTCTGCTTCTGTGCGCAGGATGTCTTGTCAATCGTTATCCGACAGACTCTGCTTTCCGAAACTGGAACCAAAGTCGTCAGTACTACAATACCAACATATATGAGGACATCCTTCCGGACTATGCCAAACTTTATCCTTATCTAAACGACCAGATCCGTTTTCTCTTTGAATACGCCAAATCTCTTTCCAAGACCGGGCATTACGAAAAAAGTAACGAGGTTTTGTCAAAGGCGATGCAAATAAGCTGTGATCCTATGCTCTACAACATCTGTGGTAAAAACCATCAGGCGATGAAAGAATACTCGCTTGCAGAATCTGCATTCAAAAAAGCATATCATCTGGTACCCAATCGAATATATCCGCTGTATTTGCTTGCACTGTTTTATGAAGAAACAGGAAATCGTGAAAAGGCTGCTCAAACAGCCCAAAGTCTGCTGCAACAAAAAGCGAAAATACCATCAATAGCGGAAGAAGAAATGAGAAAAGAGATGGAGCGGATTATCAATAAAACTGAAGATATTAAGAAATACAGAATTGATTAAGGATTCAATTCTTCTAATAAATTATATTTATGTTTATTTATTTTCTAGATTAATGGTTGATTCTATGATTAACTATAATTATTGTCAGTCTTCTAAATTTAAGATTGGAATTAATAATTTATATATGAAACACAGGAATTGGAATTGCAAACGTCTATCATTTAGATTTTTGAAACAATATCCAAAAATAAGTATCTGGCTATTTTTAGCATTCCTGATGCTGATTTCTTCTTGTCAAAATAAGAAGGAAAAAGAAGCGGCTAAAATCGTTACGGAATGGATCGGTAAAGAAATCCGCTTTCCCAAAAACATCAGGTTTTCGATTCTTGGAAAAGATACAACCTGTACAGATTTGGTCCAAAAGCCTTTCAAGATTCTGCTTTATGCCGATTCGACCGGATGTCTGAGCTGCAGGCTGAAACTGCTTGAATGGGAATCCCTGATTGACAAAACAGACTCTATGGCATCCGGAAAAGTAGGTTTCGTCTTTATATTCCAGCCCAAGAGAGAAAAAGAGTTACAACATCTATTAAAGCAGCACGAATTTCATTATCCTGTCGTTGTTGACCTTGACGATGAATTCAACAAACTCAATCATTTTCCGGAAAAACAAATCTTCCAATGTTTCTTATTGAATCAGCAAAATAAGGTACTCTTGGTTGGAAACCCTGTCCATAATCCTCAAATATGGAAATTATACAAGGCTCAAATAACCGGACAACGGGATGAGAAAATGACCCCATTGACAACCATTCAAATAACTACAAAAGAATTGGATCTCGGCCGTATCAAGATCAAAGAAAAAACGACCGGACATTTTTTGATAAAAAACTCAGGAGAAAAGCCTTTTGTAATATATTCGGCACAAAGTTCATGCGGTTGCACACAAGTGGACTTCGAAAAAGCCCCCCTTAAACAGGGAAAAAGCACAGAAATAAACATCATCATGACACCTGACAGCAAAGGTTTTTTTCACAAAACCGTTGAAGTGTACAGCAATACCAAAGATTCACCCATTCAGCTGTCCGTTAAAGGAATAGCCGAATAATTCATAATAACCAAGGAAGAAATGGGGCGGCAAATTGTCTGACACACAAAGAACCGACAATTCCAACCGCCCCTGACCTTCCTTCAAAAAAGAAAGGAGGTTTCAGGCAAAGATAAAAAAAAACATAACACAACAGTAAGTTTGTTGCTGAAAGGATATATGCAGCAAAAACTATTAATATTAATCTAAAATCAATTTTAATATGAAAAAAATCTTAATTTCTGTAGCTATAATAGCTATTGCGGTAGTTGCTTCATTCAATGTAAATTTCCATAGCCAAGAAAATTCTTTGGCAGAAATAGGTTTAGCAAATGTGGAAGCATTAGCTGACGGGGAAAGCGGCAATACTTATGATTGTTGTGACTCTTGTACTGGAGCTTATTGTGGCACATTTACAGCTGCCGATACAGGAAAATCATATAAAGTTTATTACAAATAATTAAAAAGTAGAGTCTTTTGCGGAATAAAAAACGCAAAAGGCTCTTTATAATAAAAAAACAGATAATAGCTGAAAAACAAGAAGAATTATCTATTATGCTAAATAAGACATTTACTCTCAAAAAAATGTTAGAAGTCAAAATCTATAACCAATAAAAATTTAGATACAATGAAACGTTATCATTTATATTTATTTCCATACGTGTTCCTGTCATTTCTATTGTTATTCTCCTGTAAAAAGAAGACAAATCGCGAGCTAATTTTTGAATCGGTAGAAATTTTGGAGGGTAAAAATCTTCCGATCAATTTCATGCTAGGACGCCCTTATCAATTGAAATTATTAGATAGCCTATTGATTATTGCGGATCGAGTTGAATCAAAAGCACTGACTATCTATGATTACAAAAACAACAAACTGATAAAGGAGGCAATAAATATTGGGCAAGGCCCCAACGAAATAATTTTACCTATTCAAGTAACAGTAAACATTATAGAAAAGAAAATAGGTATTTTAGAACGCCAAAAAGGCACATATACACTTTTTAGAATATCAGATATATTAAACACCCCTCAAATTTCAAATAGTATTTATTTGGGTAATATTGATTTGGTTTCAGAAACGTCAAAAGGATACATTAGTCAAGGTTTTTATGACAAAGGCTCTTTAGGAGTTCATGACAAGAATGGGAAATTGATGAATGTCATAAATATTTATCCTCATTATATAAATGAAATAAAGGATATTTCTACAAGATATCGCTTTGGACAAGGTCCAATCGCATTTAATAAAAAGTCCAATTTGTTGGCTTTTGCAGGATACTTTTCCGGAGAAATAAAATTCTATCATCTAAATGATTCAAATAAATTAGACATTGAAAAATTATACAATCTATCAATTGCATCAACTATTGAGAAAAGGATCAATGAAGGGTCGACAAATATTGAAAAAACAGATATAGAGTATTTTACTGATATATATTCCACTGACGACTATTTCTACATCTTATATAGTGGGGAAAAGATGGAAGATAGAGAAACAATAAAAAAATCCCATATTATTATATTTAATTCTTTTGGGGAATTTGTAAAATGCTATAAATCAAACAATAGAATACAAAAAATATGTGTTGATGAAAATAATGAATATTTATACGCATTGGCTCTTTCTGATAATTTTGATTATGTATTATTACAAATGAAATTGAAATTATAATACTGTCACATTCTTGCGCTCTAAGCTCAATTTGACGGCATTCTCTTTGAATGACTTGTCATAATGTGTTCTTTGTTTTCTCGTTTCACAAGATTAAGTTTTTATGCTTAACTCTGTGCTCGCGCTAATTCAGTAATTCCATATATATAATGAAAATATATTATTATTTATTTTTTTTCTTACTTGCATTTTACTCTTGTACAAATAAATCAGAATTGATAAATTTTGATAAAGTGGAAAATTCTGAATGTAAAATAATTTGCAAGAATGCCGAATTTGGGTTGCCTCTAGAACTTAGATACAACAATGATAAAATTTTTATAAATGATTTTTTTGGAGATCATTTGATTTGGATTTATGATATACGTAAATCAATTATTGAAACAAAAATAGCCAGTAAAGGTGAAGGCCCTGACGAATTTATTAGTCCTTTGGAAATCTCTGTTTCGGATTCGTTGATGTATATTTATGAAAGATCTAAATTTTTGATGAATAAATTAAATTATTCATCAAACTTTAAAACAATCAAAGTAAGAAAAAAGAATCGAATGTCTACAGAAATAAATAATATTGCAGTTATAAATAACAATTTATTTATTGCTTCTGGTTTTTTTAAAAAGAATCGTTTTGCTGTTATTGATTCAACTGGCAGAATTGTTAAATATTTTGGAAATTTTCCAGACTTATGGTCAGAAGAAAAAAATATTCCAAATGAAGCGAAAGCTATGTTTCATCAGAATCGTTTTATTGTGAATAAGACAAAAAAGCTTTTTGCGAGCATTAGTTCTAATGTTATTGAAATATATAATTATTCAACAAAAAATATTGACAGAGAATATCAAGCTTTACTTTCACCCTACGAATATACTTACTCAACAGGAAATATATTATCTGCAAAAAGAAAAAATAATATAGCAAGAGGCGTTATTGATGCCAATTGTACGGAAAGTTATATTTATGTAGTATATGATCCCAATGAAGAGGGATTAAAAGAAGGAGATTCAAAAAAAAGATTAAATAATGAGATTTGGATTTTTGATTGGAATGGAAAACCTCTAAAATTAATAAAGCCAAACATGAGTATAAAAAATATTTGTATAGATACAAAAGATAAGAAAGCATTCTGCATAGTTGAGTCTCCTGATCCATTACTGGCAATGATTGACTTGTAAGAAATTCCTTAATATCTTTAGTTGGCAAGGTAATAAATGTGACACTTTATGCGAAAAAATTAGTGTTATCAAGCAAGTTTACGAAAAATATAACAGAACACAATTGGAAATCATCAGCATTACCAACGACGAAACAAATGGAAAAAATGAAGAATTCATGAAAAAAAAGATACTGTTTTTAAGATCTAAATAAATACAGAATTGATTAAGAATTCAAGAATTACATATTCAAATAGTTTTAGTCTCTTTGCAGCGGAGTGTTTAACTAATAATAGCAGAGAAGATTGGAACGATTCATTTTATGTCAAATAGTGACAAATAAAAATCGTTCCATATCTTCCTGACATAAAGACAATTGTGTTTTTTAATATAAATAAATGAAATCATTTTTTCTTCTTCTTTTTATACTGATATTAACTGGCTGTTGTGATAAAGGTCAAAAAGATCTTGACCTATCGTTATCATTAGCTGGCAATAATGTCGTCGAATTTCAAAAAGTATTAGATCATTATAAAAATGATTCTTTAAAACTTGAAGCCGCTAAATTTCTAATTATCAATATGCCTGGCTCTTTTTCCAGAAATAATAAGGTTATTGAGATATGTCAACCCTTTTATAACGAATATGACTCATTAGCAAAGCTATATGATTATAAAATGACACCCGAGAGGGGAGAAAAAATAGATAGTTTATGGAATGATTTTTTCTATAAACACCCGCAATTAGATCAATTATCTTCTCAAGCCGATATAGAAACAATCACAGCAAAGCAACTTATTTCTGAAATTGATTTGGCTTTTAAAGCGTGGCAAGAAAATATTTATACGAAAGACTGTTCATTTGAGGATTTTTGCGAATATATTCTCCCTTATCGCAGAATGAACGGCTCAGTTATTGATGATTCCAGAAAAGTTTTTTATAAACGCCATCATAGATACTTCTTCACTCAACCAGGAAAAAGCATGATTCAAGAAGCAGATTCACTACTTTATCAATATAAAGATTTAACTCATTCTATGTATTGGGGTACACAAATTCCAATATTAAATGCTTCCACCTTTGAATATATGAGACATGGTTTATGTGAACAACGTTGCTGGTACAATTCATTGTTGTTTTCTTCATTGGGCATGGCAATTGCCATTGATTTTATTCCAGCATGGGGTAACCGCCGTAACTCTCATTCATGGAATGTATTGATCAAAAATGGACAATCGTATGCATTCGAACCCTATTGGGATAATGATAGATGGAAATATAAAAGGATATATAACAATGAGTCCTTTGATCCGCTTTGGGGTAGATTCAGACTTCCAAAAGTATATCGTTATACTTATAAAAATTATTTTGAGGGGCCGATGACGGATAAACGTGTGGATAGAAAAGATATTCCACCTCTTTTTAAAAACATAAAGAAAAGAGATGTCTCTCATGAATACTTTGATACGGTGAATGTATCTATTGCGTTAGATAATATCCCGAAGAATACTTATTATGCTTATTTGTGCGTTTTAAATTATAATGAATGGATGCCTGTTCAATGGGGAAAAATTGTAAAGAATAATGTCGTTTTTAATGGCATGGGAAAAGATATTGTTTATCTTCCCTGCTATTATAAAAATGGCACTGTTAGTTTTGCAGGAGAACCTTTCTTACTTACTCAAGAGGGCCGAATTAAAAAATTCAACCATAATTTCTCAGATACAGAATCTCTCTATATCAAAAACTTTTGCGGTGCTGCTTTACACACCGGGAACTATAAAAATAACATAAGTATATGCCATGCAAAAATTGTAGGAGACGTTTCTTCTTCTTTTAAAAATGCTGATACGCTGTGTATTTTCCCTGATTCTATTGATATATACAGTAATAGAATTTCTTCAATTCTTAATCGACCTGTAAGGTATTTAAGAATAATCTTGCCATATTCGATACTAGCTTTCAGCGACCTGTCCTTCTATTATAGAGCAATTGACGGAAAAGAAATAAAAGTGCCAAACATCAAATTATTGCAGCCATTTAGCAATACTGAAAACGGCGAAAAAACAGATTATTTATTTGATGACTACTTTGCGACCGGATATAAAAAAGATTTAAAACAAAAATATATTGACATTGACTTGAACAATGAGTACAGTCTTTCGTCTGTAGGTTTTGCCCCTTATTTTGAATCAGGATTAAAAGAACAAATCTGCTTCGAATTATTTTATTGGAATAACGGATGGCAATCACTAAAAACTCAAACAGGATCAAAAAAGCATATTGTCTTTCATAATGTTCCCAAAGACGCATTGTTCATATTAAAACAAAAGGGCGCAACCTTAAACAGATCTCGTCCATTTATATATAAGAATAATGAAGTGTTATGGCATTAAAGATTTGTAGTTGTTAACTAGCGCGGGCACAGAATTAAGCGTAAAAGTTTAATTTTTTTATGAAAAAGCAGTCTTAATGGTATTTCCATCGAGATTGTTTTAGTACTAAACTTAAAGAAATAAACCCCCAAAATATGGGATTTATTGAATATTGATTATATCGGCCAAACGGAGCCACTATTTTGATCTTTCGAAGAAAAAGACAAACTGACAAACGTTCATACCCTACTTTTTTGTTTTTCAAATAGAAAAACGAGGGAAAGATGCCAAAGAGGGCGTTACGCGATTGCTTTTGATCCAAGCTATATCAGCAAGTCAAGTAAGAAGATTCCCGGCGTTGGCTGGTATTAGTTAGGCTGTGCCTGTCAGGCCAAGTGGCTCCATTACACCGATATATTCAGAAAATGAATGGAAAGAGTTTAACGGAGAAGAAGGCCCACTATCTTGCTTTTACAGTATTGTTCTTTTCTGTTTCCAAATGTATGAAAAGAACTTGGTATTAAAGAAATATAGAATTGATTAAGGATTCAATTTTTCCAATAACTTATATTTAAGTTTATTTGTTTACCATATTATATGTTGTAATTAAAATAATACAAATGGACCTTTGATACATAATAATTTTTAATCTATTTATTGAACTTCTTTTAGAAAATCTAATTACACTATTCTTATGACTAAAAATATTCTATTTTTAATATTAGTGATAATAACCTTATTTGCCTGCAATAAAAAGAACGAACGACATGCTATGGCTGAAAAAATAATGGCAGAATGGGTAGGCAAGACCATACAATTTCCAGATGATCTCAGATTTAGTGTTTATGGAAAAGATACGACATACAGTGCTCATAATACCCCCTACAGAATTTTATTTTATTCTGATTCTATGGGCTGTACAAGCTGTAAGTTAAAACTATATAGTTGGAAACATATAATTGCTGAAGTTGATTCGACAAACTTAGCAGATAAAGTTTCATTCATATTTTGTTTCCAACCTAAAAACAAAAAAAACCTTATATTTGAACTTAGGGGTGACAGGTTTCAAATCCCTGTTATTATAAATGAATCTGAAAGTTTTAACAAGACTAATAAGTTTCCCTCTAGCCCTGCCTATCAGTGTTTTTTATTAGATAATGAAAATAAAGTACTACTAGTGGGCAATCCAACCATGAACCCCAAAATATGGGATTTATTCAAGCAACTTATAACCGGGAAAATATCTGATAAACAGAGTTCAAACACATCTATCGAAATTGAACAAAGGGTTATTCAGCTAGCGAATGTAAAAGTTAGAGAAGAACAAGAACTTCTTTTTAACTTAAAAAATACTGGAAAAACGCCCTTGATTATAATAAATGTAAAAACTTCTTGTGGTTGTACTCTTGCGAAGTGGGAGAAGCAACCTATAGGTCGTGGTCTGAGTACTCAGATAAAAGCTCGGATCAAAATCGACCAACCTGGTTATTTTTGTAAAAGTCTTTTAGTTTACTGCAATTCGAAACAAAGCCCTCTAACTCTTTTAATAAAAGGGATTGCAAAATAAAATTAATTAAGTACCACTATTTTGGTGATTCTTAAAATAAATGTAAATGTGTATCTGAAGATACGCTTTTCTAAGCCAATAAAAATTGAAAGGAGTATTGCTCGGCAGAAATACAAAAGGAATATTTCTCTATTTGAGGAATCGTTGTAAAAAGACTAATTTTTATAAAATAACTTTTAAAATAAAATGAAATGGCTTTTATTGTAATTTCTTTAAGAAAAGTTATTGCAATTATTATCGTTGCAATTTTCTTTAGTGGTTGTATAAAGCATACATCTAAAACTGCTTCTTCTGAAGTTGTAAAAATCAACCCATATGAGTCTGAAGACAGTATTAATTTATCAGAAATAGCAGATTCTGTAAAATGTATAAGGCTTCAAACTGATTCAAATAACATAATGGGAAGAGTACGAGAAATAATTGTTAGGAAAAAATACATTTATGCTTTTGATGTTTCTCAACAAATCATTTTTGTTTTTGATAAAACTGGAAAGTATGTTTCAAAATTAAATAAGAGAGGTGATGGACCTGATGAGTATGTATTTATGGGGCCTGTTTTTATAGATGACAATGAGGAATTTATTGAATTAATTGATTTTAAAGGTGATAAATCATCTAAATTAAAATATTATAATATATCTTTTAAATTTATTGGAAAAGAACCATTCCCTAGTGTGAATTGTAATTCATGTAAAAGAAATAATGGTAATTATTATTTTGCAACACAGCAATTAGATAATATAATTGATGGGAAAAAAACAAATGCTGGTTTACTAATTTCTAATAATAAAGAAATCGAAAGGATTTTGTTTGAAAAAAACATTAAGACAGACCATTCTTCTTTCTCGCCGAATATTGAAAGTTTTACCATTAATAACAAAAATGAACTTTTTATGTCTCTTATGTATGATAATACGTTCTATAAACTTAAGGAGAAAAAAGCATTACCAATTTTGACTGTGAACTTTGGAAAATACGGCATGGATAATTCCATCGGTTTGAAACCAATAAGGGAACAGATGAAATATATAGAAGATATGAGAGGTTTAGCTTCTTTTCCTGTTCTCAATATATACAACTCAAATATTATGGCATTTTCATATTATTTCAAAAAAGAAGGGAATAGAATGTTTAGAGAGGAGGATTTTCGTCAATATTTCAAAATTAAGAACAATGATAAAGTTTATCATGTAAAAAAAATCAAAAATGATATAACAAGTTTTCCAAGTCATGTTTATATAAGCTCATATTTCTTTAATTGTGCCCATGAAGCTTGGTATGAAGATTATCTCATTGATATTATAATTCCTGGTCACTATTTTTCTAAAAGTGAAAATGACAAAGTATTTGTGGATGGAATCGGAGAAATCACAGCGTATGATAATCCAATAGTTGTAATGATGAAATTGAAAAAAAAGTAGTATTAGCTATTTTGCAGTTCGACTATCTATATCTATTATTAAATCAATAATTAAAAAAAGAAAATTAAAAATGGAAAAAATCAAAAAGAATTTTTTATTAGCCTTATTTACGCTTGCGATTGTAATTGTTGCAACAGTAAATGTTAATTTGAAAGGCAGCGACGAGACCCAGTTAGGTTTAACGTTGAATAATATTGAAGTTTTGGCAGATGTTGAAAGCTCCTGTCCAGAAGGTTGCTATTGTGAATTTACTGATTCGACTGGAGGTAAATGTTCTGTGTGCTGTCCAGGTAAAAATCAGCGTTGTAACAGTTTTGGATGTACATGTGGCTGAGCAACTTTTGAATTGCTGAAGAATTATAGCCTAATATTAATATATTGTTTTGTCTGAAATGAAATTAATAGTTAGATTATTACAGATGTATATATCTATATTTATAAAAAATATTAATTTAAAAATTAAGAACATGAAAAAGAATTTTTTATTAGCGTTATTTACGCTTGTGACTGTGATTGTTGCAACAGTAAATGTAAATATGAAAGGCAACAATGGAACTCAATTGGCTTTAGCAATGAAGAATATTGAAGCTTTAGCAGATGGTGAGACTGGTGGTAATACGAAAGATTGTCCTGGAGGCTATTGTGATTATACTGATAGTTTTGGAAACAAATGTACAGCATGCTGTCCTACAGGAAAAGATCCTAAATGTAATTCATACGGTTGTGAATGCAGCTAAATGATACTAAACTAAAGATGTTGAATGTTTGTTATATCAATAGATATAGATAGTATAATTCTTTTTAGCACGAATAATTATTCGTGCTAAGTTTTAAATTTTAATTATCAACATTATCAATGTCTAATTTTTGTATTTGATTATTTCCATAATTAAGTGCAGTTGAATAAACCCATTTATAAAAATCAGCTTACATCTACAGGATGTATAAATTTATTAGAATTAACATGAAATTAATTATTAGAAACACAGAAACACAGTTTGTATTTTTACTACTAGTGCTATTTTTCTTTAGTATTTGTATATCAAATGCTCAGTCTGCTCGAAAAAAAGATGATAAATATAGAACTTTAATTGAAGTTATATCTATTAATCCGAAGGTTAAAGTTGAATTTGAGATGTATATCGTTATAAATGGAAAAAAATCTAAAGTCGTTCGAAACTCTACTCCGTTTAAGAAATATTTTAATTGGAAAAATATGGAAATTTATTTTCACAAGAAAAAAGGCAATGCAAATATTATATATAATCTTTATAAGATTGATAAGGATAATAAAAAAGTTGGTAACGTCTCTTCAACCAGACCAAATGTTGCAGCAATTATTAATAGCTCTGGATTTTCGATTAAGTTTATTAATTAGTTTATGCTTCATAGACTTGCAAACTTATACCAAAAAGTTAAGCTACATTAATAATAGATTCTTTTCTAATCCAATATTGTTTCCAGAACTCATCAATAGTCAGGTTATCCAATGCTGAGAACTTTCTTTTATGATTATACCAGGATTTAATATATTCAAAAACGTACAAGCTCATTTCTTCTTTAGTTCTGAGTTTGGTTCCAAATATCAGTTCAGACTTGAAGGACTTGAAAAAGCTTTCTGCGACACATTATCCCAACAGTTGCCTCTACGGCTTATACTTTGATTGCGACCCTTGGCCACAAAGTAGGCCTTTTTGATTTTCTCATCAAGTTTCATATGCGTGCGTTTTCGTTTGCCGTCAGGGTCGCTAAGCCGATGATAATAGGAACTTCTGGACACTCTCAACACTTTGCAAATCAGTTCATTCGTCCATCTTACGGAGCTGTAGCCCTTAATAAATTGGAAGATTCACGATCACTCTTGGAGATGATGCTCAAAGCTTTTTTTAGGATATTACGTTCCATTTCAGCATCAGACAACTGTTACTCCAACTCTACAACCTTCTTGGCTTCTTCGCTAAGAACTTGTACGCCGTTACCGAGAAAACTTAAAGAGCCCTTCTCTTGGAACTCTTTTCGCCACCGGTATGACAACGGTGCTCAACATCCAATTCCTGCGCAAGTTCAGATACATTCTTGCGTTTAAAACTTAACCTGACGGCTTCTCTTTGAATGCCTTGTCGTAATGTGTTCTTTGTTTTTTCATATTTCACAAAAGTAAACTTTTATGCTTAACTCTGTGTCTATGCTAAATTAACAACTTTACTCTTTATTATAAAAATACAGAATTGATTAAGGATTCAAGAATTTTATTACTAAATAGTATTAGTTCCTTTGTGGTGGAGTGATTTATAAATGCAGGTTAAAAAGATAGAAAAGATCCATATTTTGTTTTGTAATAAATTGTGACAATTATGGATCGTTTCGAATCAATTTTAATATTGTTCTCTAGTTTATATCTTCCTGTTTTTTTAAGCAAAATTTCTAAAAAAATGGCCATTTTACATAAAATATAACTATGCCACGAAAAAAAATCATACTCTATTGT